>Ga0316204_10000710_pt1 | contig 111103 bp, 92 predicted proteins | sample 6monrhotite_MG_2_FD_205661 | JGI IMG/M metagenome (GOLD analysis project Ga0316204, IMG submission 205661) | Microbial mat bacterial communities from mineral coupon in-situ incubated in ocean water Damariscotta River, Maine, United States -... | ecosystem: Environmental > Aquatic > Marine >...
GACATTACCATTTTGCATGATGGATAAGTTTCTGTCTGCGGCAAAACACTTCTGACCATTTGAAGGAATGCTGGCATACTTCTTTTCAATAGGTGTCCAACTACCTTCGAAACCTTCAGAGATATAATCTTGAATGGAATGATATAGATTTCTGTCTTTGGCGTAATTAGCTACGCCTCCCATATGGGACTTAGTTTCTGCTGACAATACCGATTGAATACTTAACTGGGAGTCTGCAAGTTTATCGATAGCGATTTCAATGTTAGAAAAGACCTTATCGTAGCTATTTGTACCTCTCACAAATTTCCAAAACTCTCTGTCCACAGTGTCAATTGATACCACTATATGAATGTGGTAGTCCCTGATAATCTCTATGAATTGCTGATCCATTGGTACACCATTAGTGATAATGGTTGTTCTAACCTTAGTTTTTGAAATACCATCCAAAACTTCATATATCTCTTCTTTAAACAGTAGGGGCTCTCCACCTACTAAACAGAGTTCTTTGGTCGATTTTAGGGTTTTGATTGTGTCAATGATATTTTTAATGGGTAACCTATCACTCTTGTCTTTGTATTTCCAATGAGAGCATTTTGAACACCTCTGATTACACTGAATAGTGTTCATGTAATAGATATGTGATGGGTGATAAAACATTATAATAATTTAATAAATTAAATTATTATAATGAATACACTTAGTATGAAAAATGTATTTATTTATAAATTATTCTTAATAAAAGTGACTTCATATCGAAAAGAAACAACCGCATAGAATCAATGATGAAAAGTATCTAATCGTGTAGTTGTAGGGTTGACGGTTCCTGAGTTTGGACTGAATAATTACTCAATACATCGTAAAACTCACATTGTCAATGATTTAGTGCTGCGTTGCGTGCGAGCGGAAGCATATAATCCCAAGCCCACCGTTGCCACTTACGCCAATGCCATGGAGGTGAGCAAACCCAGCAATTTTCCGCGCATGTTGGAGCTTTACAATCACTCGGAAAGGCCATGAGGAGTATGAATACAGCATGCTTTGTGGAATGTGTATTCTGTGAGTACATTTGGTATTTATCTGTTGCAAGAATTAATGAACATCTACGCCATCAACGGCCACAAAATCAAGTGCACCTACCTGGACCTGGGCTATAACTACCAGATAGAAAGGGCCCATAAGCATCTGAAGTTGGGGCAAGTATACACTGTAGATTACACAGAAGTTCACAATGAATCTACGGACGTTTTCCTCTTAGAAATTCCTGACATTGCCTTCAATTCTACCTGCTTTGAAGATGTGCAGGCTCAGTCAGTTGAGAATGATCGCAAGCATGAGGATTACGATCGCTATCACGATTGTTAAGCAATGACAGCTATCCTCAAAGGGAAGGCATTCTTCTCGACCTCCAATGTTTAAGTAGGTGCTTTAACCGCCCGATCACCATAAGCGATCAGACGGCCGTTAGGGACTAATTTACAGTTCGGCTTTATTTTTCAACCACCGCTATGCGGACTCATCTGCTCCAGCATTTCGCGAGAATGAGTGCCTGTGGCGCCATTGGGGTCTATCTCAACGGCTTTTTGATAGTTTTCTACTGCATTGGCATAATCTCTGGCATTCAGGTAGGCCTCAGCCAGGTTGTCGCAGCCATTAGCAAATTAAAGACTTCACAGATCAAAGCAACTTAAGTATTAGGAGCATTTTTGAACTCTTTATTCAAATATGCCTTCACAGAACAAAATGGTAAGCTATTCTATAATTAATTAAGAAAATTAATGTCTTAGAAATATGAATATGTATATTAAGGAGATTAATGTATAAACATATAGTGTTATTGTATTTTTATATCATGACAAAAATGCTTATAATGATTCGTAATTTTTTTTAACCATTAAACCAAATAGTATGAAAAAGAAAATTTATGCTGCTGGAGTGTCCACATTATTAGGTATTGCTCTGATGTTTAGTTTTAACACGGCCGAGGCTGCATGTCCAGCTACTGATTGTCAATCAGACTGTGACACAGGCGACAAATGTACAATTACCCAATATGACAATGGGGTACTGTGTTCAACGACTACTTGCTACGGCAGGGGACCCGATTTTGGTAACGAACAATGATTTTAAAACCGTCAGTAATTACTGGCGGTTTTCTTATTTATATTGTTAATACTTAAAAATACACATTAATGAAAGGTTACACTTTGGGCTTAAGAGTGTCCCCAAAACTTTACAAAATCTCCTTATTCTTATTATTTGCTGTTTTGACAGGCTGTGACAATGACTCGGCTGACGGCAATTTTATGGATGGTGTGAAAGAGTCTTTTACTCTGGAAGACCTCGGACAAGCTATTCCGTTGAAAAGTAAAAAACTGGACCTTGGAATTGTTCTTGGACCGGTGAACTTGTTTACACATGATTCATTGTTGTTTATCTCTTCTACCGGGCGTGATGTCAACTTGGGGGTTTATAATAAAAATCAAGAGTACAAGCAGCTGAATGACATTATCATAGCAGGTCAGGGGCCTGATGAAATGCTATCAGTATATAGAATGTTTTTCGAAAAGGATGGGAGCTTCTGGGCTCACGACATAGTGGCAATGAACATGAAAAAGTTTGATCTGACTTTGAATCAGGACACGGCCTATGCGACCATGAAGGAAATGGTGACTTTTGAAGTGCCGTCAGTAACAGAGGCAGTACCCCTGAGCAACGGTACCATACCCACTACCACACACGATATTAATCCATTAAAGCGATTTTATGTCTATGATTTCAATGGGAAAAAAATTGGAACTCCTTCAGACTATCCTACCTATGAAAGAAAAATTCCCAATACCGCTACCGTTGAAGTTTACAGCGGGCACATGGTAGCACATCCGGAAGGGAATAAATTCATAATGGCCTACGATTATACTGATCTCATCGAGATTTATGACCAGTCTAGTGTTCTTCAAAAACGGGTACAGGGACCGCACCTCTTTAAGCCAGATTTTGAGTTGCGCCAAAGAGGGGAATATTATTTTATGAGAAGGCTACTTGGACGTACCCGACAGGCCTATATAAAAGCGGTGGCTAATTCAGAGCATGTAATGCTACTTTATGCCAATGGTCGACCCAGACTGGAAGGCGAAGGCGAAGCTGGCATACATCACAACCATATTGTGATGATAGATTGGAACGGAAAGCCTGTTAAAATGTATGAGCTTGATCATGCCGTTTCAGACTTTGCTGTAGATTGTGAGAATAGCGTGATATACGGACTGGATAGAATCGAGTCCGAAGTATATGCATTTAGCTTTTAGCTAAAAACACACTGATCTAGCCTCCATATAGTTATTCCTTATCATAAATAATGGGCTCTTGTGGTAGGTTGGTTCGTTAGCAGTCATCTTGAAGTTGCCGACATTAAATGTAAGGCAATCCATAAAAATGAAAAACCCTGAGTCGATTCACGCCTGTACCATGAATCTACTTAGGGTTTTGTAGTAATGACTTATCCTGAATCTAGTTTGTCAGGAATTGCCGCCTTGGTCGGTGTTGTCACCGATTGAAATGGATGGAATAATTTCAATTCTGAAAATGTAACCACCCGACCTATAAGACATTTTTAACCAATGACACCATCCCTCAATGGGAAGATGTGCTTTCTTCGCCTCGGTCGGTGTTGTCACCGAACGAAACATGAGGAGCAGTTTCTATGTACTAAAATGTAACCGCCTGATCACCATAAGCGATCAGACGGTTGTTAGGGATTGATAAACTGTTCGGCTTTAATTTTCAACCACCACCATGCTGCCTCATCTGCTCCAGCATTTCGCGAGCATGAGTGCCTGTGGCGCCATTGGGGTCTATCTCAATGGCTCTTTTATAGTATTCTACTGCCTTGGCATAATCGCTGGCATTCAGGTAAGCCTCGGCCAAACTGTCCCAGCCATTGGCATTGTCAGGGAAGAGGCGGGTGTTCAACTTAAAAACCTCAATGGCCAGTTTTTGATTTGTGTTGATGTACTCATAGCCCAAAGCATTGATGGCCACTCTTAGCTCACCCTTCTGATGGCTGTTTTGCTGATTGTTAATGAATTTCCGGCCTACTTTTTCTGCCAGATCGGGCTTGTCTTTAAGCACCTGCTGCTTGATCTCAGCAATAGTTTCAGGTACTCGGTTTTCATAGGCCAGTGCCATTTCCAGCACAGGGTCCTTGCCATTATAAAAGTCGTCCCACGAAAGTTCCATAGCAATGTGAGGAGTGGTAGCGAGGCGCTTATCTCGAGGGTCCTTGTCTTGCCACCACATAAAAGAAAGCTGAAAAGGTAGCTTGCAGTTAGGCAGCATCTCCTTGTTTGCATCGCCCCAGAAGTTTACATTTTCAGCGGTCGGCTCCCCTATAAAAATGGCATTGGTGTAATATTCTAGCTCATTTACCAAGTTTTGCGCAGCAGAAAAAGTACGCCTGCCAATGAGTACAATCAATTTCCCTTTCTCATTGATCTTCGATTTGACGAGCCCGGTGATGATGGGTTTGTTGAGGTAATTATTACCTCCTCCGTTTTGCCGCAGGTCCAAAATCAGTTTTTCAACTGGGGCATGTTCTACCATGCCTAGCACGCGGTTGTAGAAATGAGCAATGCTCTCGTTTTCTCCATTTTGAATTTGACTCTGGCGTATATAAACCGTTTTCTCTGCTTCCAGATGCTCGAAGTGGAAAGGCTGATCCATGGCTTTGAGCCGTAAGGGAGTAGCCTCGACTTTCATCCCTGAAACCCAACCATGCCCGTTGGTAACAGTGCCATACCAGGCAGGCGTATGATGCTTTTCATAACCGGGTAGATTCTTGGTAAAGGTTTTACCATCTTTTTCGAGCAGCAGTTGCACCGTACCCATGTCGGCAATTACGCCCTGTGCATGCAGCACTTCCGGGCAACTGAGGTAGGGGATGCCATAAGCCTTGAAGTAGGAATCATTTTCGGCACTGACCACCGGCCTTATGGCTTCAATGGCCTTTTCAGTAGCCATATTGCCGATTTTCAACACTTTGGCGCCAGCCACTTCGTTATAATCTTCAGTTGTAGCCTGAATGTAGAGGCCATCGCTGTATTGGTAGAAATACACAGGAAGCGTATGGAAGTCGGTGTTGAGGGTTTCGCCATGCATGGCCAGGAAAAGCGGCATAGCGGTATGGCCAATCTTGAATTGAGCAATCAGCCGGGCAAAGCTAACAATGATTTCGTGCCGGTCCATCCGAGGTATCTCTTTGCGCACCTCATCAACTGACTTGTGAAAGTCTTCTTGAGAAATGCGGTAGTAGAGGTGAGGGTATTGCTGGTCTATCAGGTTTTTCAGGTATTCCAGATCGGCCTGCCATTGCTTTTTGGTAATGTTGGTTTGAGAATAAATGGGTTGAGTCAATAATGTCAGGATGACAAAGGTTAAGAGGGTCTTTTTCATGTGTTGTGTTGTTTTTGAGTGCATAGTGCAACCTTAGGCCAGCCAAAAGCTCTCTAATGGTAGGCCTGGTTCAAAGGACGGATGTGCATGTAACCAAGGCTCAGAAAAAAAGTCCTTTAAATATCCTTTTTGAAAAACGTATGGATTCGACCTTAATACGCATTGCCGCCAACACCAGCCTGGACCCAGCGACAAATGAGCTGATTTTCAGCAATCAGACTGGCATTCTAAAGCATAGACTTGAACCCTTAAGTAGCCAATTACTGGCTTATTTGGCTCAACATCGCGGAAATCTATTGAGCCGAGAGCAGCTCATTGAAGAGCTTTGGGAAGGCAACGAGGGAGTAGGCAACAAGGCCCTGACCCGGAACATTTACAAGCTTAGGAAGGCTTTTGAGGCACATGGAATTGACAATCCCATTGAGACCATTCCTAAGAAAGGCTACCGCATAGAAGGCAGCGCTCCATTTCAATTACCAAAGAAGAAAAGAAGCACCACCTGGTTGGTAGCCGCAGGCGTGGTTGTAGGTTTTATCGTATTAAAACTCATGGTGCCGGGCATGTTTCATATGATGTCGCATCGCATGATGCACTAGGGCATGGTCTGTTGCAACTTATTACGCGGTGCAGGTGTTGCTCTGGCTTCCGGCAACACTTTCCCATATGCACACACAACTGCAACAATACCTTAAATCACAGGCTGAATTCAGTGAAGAAGACTTGAACGAAGTGATCTCCCGCTTTAAACCGCTCAAGACCAAACGGAATCAGGTTTTGTGTGAAATAGACCAGGTTTGCAAGCATTTTTATTTCATAAATGAAGGCTGCCTGAGGCTTTATGAAATTGATGATAGGGGCAATGAAGTAACTGCGTTTTTTGCGCTGGAAGATGCCATCATATCGGCCATACCCAGCTTTATCATGCAAAAGCCATCAAGGGATTACCTGGTGTCGCTCTATCCTTCAGAGCTACTGGTTATTGGAAGAGATAGTTTCTTTGAACTGACTGAAAAGATTCCAGCCTTTATGGAGGTATATCACAAGTTTTTGGAGTTTGCCTTTATCCATTCTCAAATGCGCATTTACAGCTTTTTGGGCATGGAAGGGATTGACAAACTGCGATGGGTCATGGAACACGAACCCAAACTACTCAACCGGGTATCGAGTAAGGCCGTAGCCTCTTACCTGGGTATGACCAATTCTACGCTCAGCAAGCTCAGGGCCCAACTTTAGACATTTTAGCGATATCTGATTTTCTAAAAAGGTTGTCATATGACAACTTTTAAGAGGCGCCACGCTGCCACCTTTGTGATGTGGAGGGGCAATAAAGCCCATCCTTTAAATCAGAAAAACAATGCCATTAACATTAACACTGACTGAGGGAGTCATTCCTCAGGAAGCGCAGAAAGAAGCAGTTGTAAAAATCACAGATTCCTTTTTAAAACATCACGGGTTGGAAGGCAACAAGGTGATGAAGCCTAATGTGACCGCACATGTGGTAGTGCTGCCAAAAAATGCCACCCTTCACGGTGGAGAAGAGTTTTCGGGTGCCTGGATAGAGTGGAAAGTGCCCTCTTTTGCCTTGGCAGATCAGGAATTGCTAAAATCATTCTTTACCGAGGCCACCGACATCATTCATGACCTATCGGGCGGTAAACAGCCCAAAGACAACATTTATTCAAATGTGGTGCATACGGTAGATGGTTCATGGAACCTCGATGGAAAGGCCATGACCAATGAAGAGTTGGGCGCGGCAATCAGCCAGGGTTAAGGGTCATAAGTCAATCAAAAGTATAAACGTAATGAACGATACAAAGACATTTCTATTAATACACGGTGCCTGGGAAGGTGCCTGGTCCTGGAAGCATACGACAACCTATCTGGAGCAAAAAGGTCATGAAGTTGTGGCCATCGATTTGCCTGGTCATGGAACCAATAAAACCCCTATAGCAGAGATTACACTGCAATCCTATGCAGATTGTGTGAAAGAGGAATTGGGAAGCCTGGGCAAACCGGTGATTTTGGTAGGGCATAGCTTCGCAGGCTTTATCAATGTAGTAGTGGCTGAACAAGCTCCTGAAAATATTGAGAAGCTCATTTTTGTGGCTTCTGCATTGCCTTATGCTGGCAAAACAGCTGTGCAGGTATTTGAAGAAGATGAGGAAAGCGAGTTTTTACAAAATCTGATTTTCTCTGAAGACAAAAGCAGTGCAACGATGAGCCGGGAGACTATTCAGAACATTGTTTTCAACGGAGCCAATGATGCACAACTCGATTTTGTGCTGCCACAGTTGGTCGAGCAAGCCATTCAGCCTTTTTTTGAACCAGTAATTACTACTGGGGCCAATTATGGAAGACTCCCTAAAGCCTATGTTGAGACTACCAAAGACCGGGTACTTTCGCTGAAAGGGCAACGCCATGTCCAGAAAATGAATGGAATTGATGAAATCATCACCCTAGAACTGGGTCACGTTCCGTTGGAAACCGGACCTGCCGAATTGGCCAGCGCATTAGACACACTTTCAAAACCACATCACAAGTAATTGTTGGTTGTGATTGTTTCACGAAGAGGGTGGGGTATTCTTAGCCCTATCCCTTCATTGATTACATAACAGATGAAGCACATATTATTTATTGTAACCAGTACTAATGTAACCGGTACAGGCAAGCACAAGGCGGGCTATGAATTTTCTGAAGTGGCCGACCCGTATTTGGAATTCACGAACAAGGGCATTTTTGTTGATTTTGCCAGTATTTCAGGAGGAGAGCCCCCATATGTTGGCTATCGTGAGGACCATGAAAATAGCCGGATGTTTAAGGCAAGCAGTGGCTTTAAACGTTTGAATTTCAGCCATAAGTTGGAAGCGGTGGACATTGCCAGTTATGATGCCATATTCTTTCCGGGAGGCCTGGGGCCTATGACCGACATGGTAGACAACCCTGTAGTAAAGGAGGTTATTAGGGATGCCTATGAGAGTAATCGTGTGGTAGGTGCCGTGTGTCATGGCCCTGTGGCCTTGCTTAATGTCAAACTCTCTGACGGCAAGTACCTCATAGAAGGAAAGAAGGTGAATTCCTTTACCCAGATTGAAGAGGAAGCTGATGGACATACCCTCGGAGAGGTAATCCCCTTTTTGTTGGACGAGGCCCTGATGGAACATGGGGGCGTTTTCTCTTGTGCAAGCCCATTCGAACCCCATGTAGTAACAGACGGAAACCTGATTACAGGTCAAAACCCTGCTTCGGCAACAGCAGTGGCTCAAGAAATCATAAAAGCAATTGAACTATGAGAAAGCCCAAAGTATTATTTGTGATGACTTCCCATGCGCAGTTGGGACGTACTGGGTTGAAGACAGGAGTTTGGTTTGAAGAGGTGACCACTCCCTATTACCTCTTTTTGCAAGCAGGCTATGATGTGACATTGTCTTCAGTCAAAGGGGGAGAAGTACCCATCGATCCAGCCAGCGTGTCTACCGATTGGGACACAAAAGACAATCAGAAATTCAGGCAAGATCCGGCTGCAATGGCTGCCTTTAAACAGAGCATAGACATTGATTTTGTCAAAGCCAAAGACTATGACCAAATCTACTTTCCAGGTGGGCATGGCCCCATGTGGGACTTTGTAGGTAACGTTCACATTCAACGTTTACTAAAGCACTTTCTGGACAATGATAAACCTGTCGGTTCACTTTGTCATGGTGTAGCAGCTTTGATCAATCTGGCTGAATTGAACGGCAAGAACTACCTGAAAGGTAAAAAGTTGACGGCATTTGCAAATAGCGAAGAGAAAGCCATGAATACAGATGAGGTCATGCCGTTTTTGCTAGAGACAAGGCTTAGAGAGCTCGAGGCTAAATACAGCCAGGGACAAGATTTTGCTTCTCATGTCGTAACCGATGGAAAGCTGGTTACTGGTCAAAACCCGGCATCTTCATTTGCCCTTGCAAAGGCCATGTTGGAGCTTGAATAAAGGGTCCAATGGTCAAAAATAACAGATAGTCAAACCGAAAAGAGCATCGATATTGTCGGTGCTCTTTTTGTTTTCCAGGTTGTAGGGAAGTTATAGCTGCATACCAAATAGTAAGACTATGCCACCCAGGTTGACCACATAATTTCTTCGGCCAATGGCCAGGTTCCTTTTGGTATTGTACCTCACCTCTCCAGTGAATTTTTTCACTTTGACTCCCAACCCAACCACAATACTGTGCTGCTCTTTCAGGGGTACCTCAAGTCTGCCCAGAACTGGATTTTCCTTGTATTCTCCCAAGGCAAGGTTTCTGTTAAAGTTGATGGCAAAATTGGACAGTATACCACCGCTTATAAACATGCTCTTTTCGTCCTCAAAATGGAAATACCTTCTGACTCCCAGTCCAAAAGCCAAACGGTTATAATTGAGCTGATAGTCTTGCGTATAGCGCTCCAGCCTAATTCCATTAGTCGTTACCAGGAAATAGGGCACCTCTTCAAGGGTGCCATTCACAATGACAAACTCAAAGGTCGACTCAAAGTAGAGTGCCCAGGCTTTTGTTGTTGGTGACAGGAATATATTCCGGCTCAATGCCCCCTTAATGGCGAAAAATCCTGAGTTGATACACGGCTGTAGCATGAATCAACACAGGGTTTTGTATTAATGACTTTTTCTGAATCTAGTTTGTCAGAAATTCAGTTTCAAAATGCATCAATAAGGTAGAGCCGGCATATGACTTGAATTGGTTCATTTCTGAAAAGCCACCCTGGCCAATTTGATTAGTAATTTCGAAGCTGAAATCACCGTTTAAGGTGGTAGCGAAGCTGTCGATATTATTGGGCGAAATGGTCCTTGCATTGATTTGGTTCACAGCATTAGTCTGCAAGTGGTAGAGCAGCATTAAGGTCTTTTTGCCATAGGTACTTGCTCGAATCTCGTAAAGCGAATTAACTGTGCCGTCATGGGTGCCTGACAGGGTGAGAGTGGACACAAAGCTACCGTTGAGGTAGCTCATATAGTTTTCCGAGACAGGATTATCATCACCATCAAAGGACATAGAAACTGCAGTGATTTCCTGGTTGGCATGGTTGAAGTTCTCGAAATACACCCGGTTGTCATTGCCATCCAAAATCACCTTGCTGTCGTTTAATGCATTGTCGAAGTTGATGCCATTGCTACTGCTGCTATGCGTCAGAAAGACGGTAACTGCCGCAGAATGGTCAAAAGTCCATTTCTGATAAGTAGCCCCGTTTTGAGTTTGGGTTTCCAGTAACATTTCGGACAGGTCATCGCCTGCATAGCTAAATGTTCTAATCGAAGTCATCTGCCCATTTCTGAAATTGGTTACTTCAGCAATCTTATCAGACTGGTAAGAATAGGTGGCACTGTTGGTCTGTTGTGAGAGAAGGTTCAGGCCTGAAGCGGAAACAATGCGGTTATTGTCCAATTCATAAAAGGTCGAATCAGTAACATTATTGTCGGCATTAAAGGTTTTGTAGGCATAGCCCACAATAGTTAGGTCGTTGGCATCAGGCGGGGTGCTTTCCTCGGTCTCGCAAGCGAGCACAAAGCATAAAAGAGATAAAAGGGATAGTTTTTTCATTTTGGTAGTTTAGATCTGTGCGAATGGCTGTTTAAGCGCAATTCACTTAATGAATTTGTGCCCATAACGCACAGTGAGGGTTACGTTACGCTCAATGGATGCACCAGTAAATGCGCATGCTCATGCACCGGTGAGGAGCTAAACTATACCAGGGGAGACTTTTTCGGGGAAGAAGGGTTAACCTGGCCCTTCTAACACAGAGGGGCCAGATTAGGCTACCTATGGCTTATTTGCCTATAAATTCGATTTCAAAATGACGGTAGAGTTTGCCTTGGGTGAAGGTTTTATAGCTGCTAAATTCAGTAAAGCCATCTTCATTTACCTCATTGTTAATTTCAAAGGTGAATTGATTTTCTGAGGCATTTGTCTCAAAACTGTTGATGGCATTAGGCGAGATAGTGCGTGCATTAATTTTACCCAGATCATTTAACTGCACATGGTAGACCATCATGAAAGTTTTTTTACCATATGTGGCCTCCAACACACTATACAAAGGGTTTTGTGATTCACCTACCTGGATATTGTCGCTGCGAAACGGAATGGCAGAATCACCTTCTACCAGCTTGTGTACCTCCGACAGTGGATTATTGTTACTGTCATACTCAGTGTGTATATGTACCTTCCTGTCATTGTAGTAATTGTAATTCTCATAAAAGACAATGTTGTCATTTGCATCCAGAACTATCTTGGCATCATCTACAGGAGTAAAGTTGATGTTGTCAAATCCGTATCCCAGAGCCATAAATATGGTGTCTGCGGTATGGGTATACGTGTATTTATAATACTGATTTGAATTGTTGTTGCGAATAACCTCTAATCGCATTTCAGTCATGCCATCCCTTGAATAGCTGAAGGTTCTATTATAGTGGGGTTCGCCATTGTAAAAGGAGGCAATCTTGGTCAGTCGGCTGCCAATATAAGTGTACTCTGAAGAGTTGATTTCCCTGGTATTCATCTGGACATCCGTTGAAGAGATAATGCGATTACCGTCTAAGGCATAAAAGATGGAGTCCGTCATTCGACCATTGTTGAGATGGAAGTCTTTGAAACTATATCCATTGAGTTCTGAGTCATCAATGAGGCTTGGGTCATTATCTTCCTCTTCAATTATTTCAACATCAACTGGTGTGATGCCATTATCATCGGAACATGCCAGACAAAGGTATAGCAAGGGTATTAGGGCATACTTTTTCATGATTGGTAGTTTAATGTTTATGGTTTGACACTATGACAATTAGTCGTTTCACTCAATTGTTTTAAGCAATAAACGTACCGTAAACCCTTCCTTACAAAGAAAAATGTAGCGAATGGTAAGTGAAGCTTTTAATGCGTTGCCGCACTATGATCCTGGCGCTTTATTTGACCGTGATGGTGCCCAGGTGTGTAGGAATGATCACTTTGGTATCAGGTGAAAGCTTCTTAACATCTTCCTTAAAAGGCATGAGTTTTTGCTCAACACCGGCCTGTTGTGAAAAGCCATAGGGCAGTCTGAAGTTATCCCAATGTGAGGGAATAATAACGGGCGGATTGCCAGTGGCCTTTAGTAGTCTCTCATTGTACTTATAAAGCCCCAGTTGAGAACGGTTTACACCGGCCAGCAGAATGTCTGGGTGGATGCCGGCCGTTTCTCTTTCTACAAAATTCATAGAGCCCATGGTCAGTACTTCGTGGTTGGCAAAACGGGCCAGGAACATGAGTGAGCCGCCCTCTATAAAATCGGATACTTTCAGCGGTGCTTCTGGAGGAGTAGAATACACCCGGTTGTCGATGTAATGCTTGTTGTTCAATGCGGAGTGAATGGAAGGAACGACTCGGACTGAAAAATTTTCAAACTGATAATCTTCTCCGCCTTTTACAGGGTAGAGCTGCTCATTAGGAATGCCATAGGCCCTCAGAATGTTGATGCTGGTTTCCGTGCCTATCACTTTGGCGCCCGTCTTCTTCGCAATATAGGGCACGTCTGAAAGGTGATCGAAGTGAGAGTGATGTACCAGAATGTAGTCCACCTTGCTCACCAGGCTGTCAATGCCAAGGGTATCGGATACCGCAATGTCGGTACGGAGTACGGTTTCGCGACTGTCATCAGGGTGTACGCCTGGGCCGGTGCCCAACTTGAAACGCGAGATGTATGGGTCAACTAAAACGGTGATGTTCCCATCTTTGATCTCCCAGCCTGCAGTGCCCAGGTATTTGAGGCTAATGGGTTGGTTTTGAGCTGTTAAAGTGCCCACCATCACCAGTAATAAGAAGCCAATGATGAAGGTTTTAAAAGTAGGTGAATAGTAGGCTCTTGATAAATGATTCATGGTCATTGGTTTTTAGCACTAAATGCGTTTCAACCAATATCGCGATTCTTTACCATTTCCTATTAATATCTAAAGCATCGATCTGCGGAATGATTGTCAGTCGTTTACAGATTTGACCAGAATGCAGCCACACGTTCTTGCAAAAGGCTATTGTTCACACCAAGGTTTTGATGATTGCGCCCCTCATAGATGTGCAGGTCCAATAAATCAATATTGCCCAGGTTTTCCATACGCGACTGGAGGGCTGTGCCCTGTTCTTTGGGCACAATGGTATCGTCAGCTCCAAAATGCAATTGCGTAGCTGGCAGGTTTTCGGCAAAGAATAGGGGCGAACTGGCGATCAGTTTGAGTCGGGTTTCTTCTTTGCTTACGGTGCCTTCTTGCAAGTCGCTTAAAAACTGACAAATGTAGGTAGGGTCTGTGCTGTTATTTGAGGTAAGGTCGAGCATGTTGGTAGGGCCTACCATTCCAATAACCAGCTTTATTTTCGGATTTCTTACCGCCATAAGCAGGGCCACTGTGCCACCACGACTACCGCCACTTACTCCTATGCGATCCATGTCGGTATTGGGCTCCGTTTCACCGATCACGTTGACGAACGCAAGAGTGCCGTTTACAGTTCCGTCAAAGGCATCGCAATGGTTACCGTCCGATGTAGGAGAGGTGTAGGTCACTCCATTGATGGTGAGATTAAGTGATTGGCCACGCAGTGCCGGAATGGCCAGGATAAATGGGTTATCGAGTGCATTAGGTCCGTAATTGATCGTCTGACTATTGGTGATGAGCCCTTGTTGAAAACCATTGATAAGCATTCTTACTGGCATTTTTTCAGTAGATATGGGCACAACCAGTGCGCCATATTCAGTGTGATCATCTACCATAAAGGCTACGATTTTCAAAGTGGCCCGATCGTCCAGGATAGTTTCGGAATGTAATACCCTGTAGTTCTGAACGGAGAGGTCACGTGATGCCCAATCCGCTTTTACGGCTGCTATTTCTGTGGGAGTGGGGGTATCAAAAAGCCCATCTAATGAAGGGTCTGGTTCGGTGCTGTTGCTGCAGGATAAAAAGAGCAGCAGGGCCAATGTGGTGAATGTGAGTTGCATGTTCGTTTTGAGTTGCATGCAACATAGCTCGTTTGGCTAGCCTGGAGTTTTTGAGGCTGTTAAATCAAGTGAACAGGATGTTAATCTTTGTGAATAGGTTTGCGGATTACTTCATGATTTTCCGCTCGTCCACCTCTTTCCATTCCTTGATCATCAAAGGCTCAGGTTTGATACTATCTGTATAGCGAATTTTCTTGGCCTGTCCAGTGTAATGCAGCAAGTAGTCGAAGAGCACATATCTGCGCTGTTTCCTTGCCGCAGCGCTAAAATCATAGCGATCATTGGCCATAAACCTGAGTGATTCTCCGGGCATCAACTCAGCTATCTTGTGGTTTTCGGCCAAGGGTACCTCTGAAAATCTCCATTTCGAAAAATTCGTATGCACATGCACTTTGTCTTTTTCAGTAATCAGGCGAATGTTCTCAAAAACCTGCGATGAGCTTGGCTGCTCAATAAGCTGATTTTTGGGGTTTGAATACGATAGCTTCTCTGCAAAAATGAGCAGGTTAGCCTGGTTCGTTCGCAAATAAGTTCCACCTGGGATTAATACTTCATCTCCTTCGATCCGTAGTCCTGAGGTAAAATAAGGGGAGTGCCAATTCCAAAATGCTTTCCTTATTTCAGACGAGTATATCCCTTTATTAAAGATTTCTTCCTTTATCAGAAGCTGGAATATCTTCATAGGAAAGTCATTGAGTAAACAACTGAAGCCAGGGGTTGCATCATTTAGTTCAACCAGAAGTTAAATAGCTTTTCCAATTGTTCGGGATCTACCCTTTTGGTAAGAATGACTTTATCGCTATCCAATACATAAATGAGTGGGGTGGAGGTAACCATGAAGGCTTCGGTAGCATTGTCTACAAAGTCGGTTACAGAACCATGAACCCAACCGTTGAGCTGGTTGGCATCTGCATAGTCCCAGCAGCCAGCCGCTTCATTTGAGCCTTTTGTGCATACTGCCAATAGCTTCACGCCACGGTCTTTGAATTTCTGGTAAACGGCATCCAGTTGCGGACTGGTTTCTTTGCAACGGTCACAGTCGTATCTCCAGAAATATAGAATGGTGTATTTGGCTACCAGGTCATGTAGATTAAAGGCGTTACCTGCTTTATCCAGCAGTTTTGGGTTTGGGGCAGTTTTGCCAATGAGCAGTGGTTTTAATGCAGCGGCATTATTGACGACTTTTTTCGTGGTTGCTTCATCAGACCAGTATGCATTGCCTCCCTGGTAATATTTTTCAGCGATGTGCACATACACTGCATCCATGCCGATCGTCCTGGATTTTGCAAACTGATTCAGAAAATGGACGACTGTATATTGATAGTTTTTGCCCCTTGGGTCCATTTGAGAAATCACATGGTCAATGGCAGCACTTAAAGTATCAGGGTCAGTCACATGTAACTTGTTTACATAGTAGTCCACTTTGCTGTGCAAAATTGAGGTACGGTTGAGACGATCATCATTCAAATTGATGTTGTCCAGAAAGTGCGTCACGGTGTATCGGTACCCTTGGTTCTTAATTTCTTTTTCTGTACCCTCAAATTCCGGATACTCCACGGGTAGGGTTGAGTTGATGATAAGTGCCGTGAAGCTTGCGGGATTTTCCTTGACCAGCTGCTTTTGATAGGCATTTACTTCAGCGCTGATCTGCTCAGTTTTTTGCTCTATGCTTTTGGTTTCACTCGATGAATCATCAATTGAACCAGTCTCCTCATTTTTAAGAGCAGTTACGGCCGCTCGTTTTTGATTGAGGTACTTTAGATAGTTGAAGAACAGTTGATTCTCGCCTGATGAACCTGTGATTTCAACAGACTCCAGCATGTTGTCCATTTGCATAGACAGGCTGAAGTTTTGCTCATCAGCATCTATCAGCAGGTCGAAGGTTTGGTAGTCAGGATCAAATACAAGCATGTAGTAGCCAGGCTCCAAAGGCTCATCACCTTCAAAAACGAAGGAACCATTGGTCTGTCTCTTAGTAGTATCTGCTACATATTGTTTATCTCCATAGTGATAAGCCAGATAGAGCAGGTCTTGGTCATAACCATCAATTTTTACTTCGATGCGATGACCTGATTGGCCGAAGATTGAAAGGGAAAAGCAGATACTGCAAAGTAGGAGTAGGAGAAACCTCATGTTTTGGCTTTAACGGCTCCTAATATAATTGAATTTAAGGTATGAGAAGATTGACGGGCGCCAAGTTGTTAAACTCTCCAAAGGCCAAAGGCCAAAGGGCAAATTCCAATGAAGCAAATTCCAAAACCCAAGGAATTCTAACCGAGCAGTCGATAAAAGACCAAACTCCTAATCCCCAATCTCACAAATGGAAATTCCAAAATACAAACCCCAAATTCCAAAACCCAAGGAGGTCTGTCAGTACATGAGACCAATGACTAATCACAATTAATTAATCCACCAATAACCCATTTCTTAACGGTATCAAATCCGCCATTGACTCAATTTCCAAGGTGTTGCACTCATTTGATGCCGACCTCTGCATACCATAAATTACCTTGTTTCATCAAGAGCATAATGAGCAGCATTACAAGTGCTCGATGTCTTGAGTATTGGGCGGAATCTGAAAAGCCTCAAAAGAGAGTAGGAGCAATATCAAATATTAAAACTATGGCGAATAAAATTGTAATGACCGTGAGTGCAAAGAATGATGTATTAGATATCACAGAACGTAAATTAAAGCTGAACAAGGATCACAACCCTAAGGAGATTGTTGCGGGACAACAGTATGTGGTGAGTGTCAAATCTGACGCAAAATATCATAACTCTTCACTGCCGGTGAATAAGGTTTTGATTTATAACACCACGAATCAAAATCCCAAGGGTTGGTTTTACATTGTGGAAGAAGGAAGCCCCATTGTGATTACCGCTGGCTCAAAGGGAACTGATAACAATAAGGTTTATGCCTTTTTTGTTGACATTACATCTGGCGATAATACCGGCCAGGCTATTGTTACCTTTGAGCCTGTCTGTTAGTAAACCCTTTAACAAAGTCGGCTATTTCCCGGTATTGATCACGAATTCAGGTCAATTCCGGGGATTTTTGCTCAAATCTTGAGGCTATCTTTCGACTAACCCAATGCCCAATGCCCAATGCCCAATGCCCAATGCCAAAGGGCAAATTCCAAAACCCAAGGAGTTCTAACCATGCTGTCGACAAAAGGTCAAACCCCAAATTTCAAGGTGTGATAACCGTGCTGTCGACAGAAGTTCAATCTACGGCTCAACCTTTGATCATTAGCCCATAGACTAATTCACTAATTTCCCAGTCAACCAATGACCCAATTCACCATTTCCCAAATGGAAATTCCGAAATACAAACCCCAAATCCCAAGGAGTTCTAACCGTGCAGTCGATAGAAGATTAAATGCTCAATTTCCAATTTCACCAGTCTCCCGTTCTGCATTAACCATTAACCATTAACCAATCTCCATTAACCATTAACCATTAACCATTAACTAATTACCTAATCCAGCCTTCCATTTGACCTGTAATGCGTTTCGGTGTCGACTGTCTCTTAATAACCAATTTCCTAATTTCCCAATGACCCAATCCACTAATTCCCTATCTTGCCGCCTCGGTCATGGAATTAAACCTTGTTGAAGAATTTTTGCTCATCGCCCTCGATGATGATAAGGGCGCGTTTGTCATAGACTCCACCCATTTGCACTATGGCTTTGCCGGTGCAATTCTACTGGAGCTGGCTACCCGCGACAAGATCGCAGTGGATGGTGACTTTGTTACCCTCAAAAACGCTCGTCACGAGCCAGAAGTGGCCTTGAACAAGACCCTGGACATGTTGGCGGCTAGTGATAAGCCGCGTAAGGTCAAGCACTGGCTTGGTAAAATAGCACACAAGGCAGGAGAAATGAAAAACGATACCCTGCAGCGATTGATCGATAAGGGAATACTCTCTAAAGAGGAACACAAAATCCTGTGGATCATTCCCAATAATAAATACCCCACATCGAACCTGAACCCAGAAAATAAGGTGCGTGAGCGCCTCAATCAGGTGACCATTCATGGGGCTAAATCTGAACCCAGAGATATCATGCTACTGAGCCTGATTGATGTGTCTGACCTGACCAAAGAAGCCTTCAGAAACCAGTCTGACTACAAGGAAGTCAAGCGCAAAATCAATGCACTGACTGATGACATCAGAATCAGCCAGGCCATCAATACCAGCATCCGCGAAATCCAGACGGCCATCATGATCGCTATTACCACTACGCTGGTCGTCACTACGATTACTACATCGAATTAGAGTCTGTCCATAATATTTTTTCCTGCGGATTTCAATGTCTTATTTCCCTTGACCCTAAAGGGTAAGCCATTGAATATCAGCACTCTCTTGAGGGTTTTGGGCAAAAGCTGATTTTCTCCATTTACCTATATGGACAGACACGGCCTGAAGTTTGCAAAACCCGGATAGTTTTCTTTCGTTTGTGATTACATTGGATAACAATGCATTGAACAAACATGCAATCATCACAACTACTTAAAGGCACATTTCAGACCATTATTCTTAATACACTGGCCCAGGAAGGTCGCATGTACGGCTATGAGATCACTCAAAAAGTAAAGGCCATGTCCAACGATGAAATCGTGGTGACGGAAGGCTCGCTCTATCCCATATTGCATAAGCTGGAAGAGCAAGGCTGGGTGATGGCTGATCGGGTAAGCATTGGCAACCGTACCAGGCGCTATTATGAACTCACCAAGAGTGGAATGGCCGAAGTTCAGCAGAAGGTTGACGAGTTTGAGCGCTTCGTCACCATTGTGAGGCAGGTACTATACGGAGCAACGACCTGAGCCATGCAGCTAAAATCTTCGCAAGTAGAATGGATTGAAAAGGACCTGGCCACCAGGGGAGTTACCTATGGCCCGCTTCAGGAAGACCTGCTCGATCACCTTTGTAATGCCGTGGAAGCCCGCATGGCCAAGGGCATGATTTTTATTGAGGCTTACGAGTTATCCATTCTGGAACTAGAGCCTACCGGCCTTAACACCATCCAGGACCAGACATTTCGGACTTTAAATCCCACTACTTTGATTAGGAATTACTTCATTGTTGCCTTCAGGAGTCTGCTAAAGCAAAAATGGCATTCAGCATTCAACTTGCTCGGCCTCACGGTTGGGCTGGCTTCCTGCCTCATGATTTTTCTATTCATTCGCTATGAAGCGAGCTATGATACGCAGCACCCGGTAGAGAACCTCTACCGCTTGGTAACCGATATAAAACGACCCAGTGGTGAGACCTCACATACTGCCATGAGCGGGGCGCCATGGGGGCCTCAAATGGTTGCTGAATTTCCTGAAATTCTGGACAAGGCTCGCTTTATGAAGTACAGACTCGATGTGCCCGTAACTTACAAGGCTGAAGACAAACATTTTATGGAGCCCAACCTCATTTGGGCCGACCAGGAAGCGCTACAATTCTTTCATCTGCCCTTGGTTTTGGGCGATCAGAACTCTGCACTTGAGGCCCCCAATTCGGTGGTTATAAGTCAGGCCATGGCTGCCAAATACTTTGGCAATGACGACCCGCTTGGGAAGGTGCTTACTTACAATGACGAAGTAGACCTGGTGGTGACCGGGGTGATGCAGAACATGCCTGAAAACATGCATTTCAAAGCCGATATCATCGGTTCTTTCAGCTCTCTGGATGGTTTTTGGTCGATCATTGATGATTGGAGCATCATCTACTATTATACCTATTTTGAGCTGAGTGAGGGGGCTAATCCGGATGCATTGAAGGCTGGGTTTCCTGCATTTTTCGAAAAGCACTTAGGGCCGGACTGGTCTCAATATCGTTCTAACGATTTGCAAAAGGTTTCTGAAATCTACCTGAACTCTCAGCGGAGCAGTGAACTTAAGGTCAATTCAGACAGTGCTTACTTGTATTTACTGGCTGCAATTGCCCTCATCATCCTCTTGTTAGCCTGTGCTAATTTCATCAACCTCAACATTGCTCGTTCGCTGCAGCGTGTTCGCGAAGTGGGCATCAGAAAGGTAATGGGCAGCTCCAAAACCGACCTCTTTGTTCAGTTTGTTTCAGAAAGCTTTGTACTGGTGCTTTTGGCCTCCATACTGGCCTTATTTACGGCTTCACTGGCCTTGCCCTACTTCAATCAGTTGTTGGGTAAGTCGTTGGATATTTGGAGCAGTTTTGATTGGGTGCTGTTAGGTTATGTGCTACTCATTTTGCTCATAGTCAGTTTGTTGTCAGCCATTTTTCCAGCCATGGTAGCCGTCAGACTTAGCACAGTATTGGCCATGAAAGGCAGAGTTTCCAAGCGCATTGGAGGCTTTACCATCAAAAATGCCTTGTTGCTTTTTCAATTTGCCATTGGTGCCATTTTGATCATCGCCATCGGCACCATCAAAATGCAGCAAGACTACATTGCCAGTAAAGACCTGGGCTATGAAAAAGATCAACTGCTAATGATTTCCATGAGTGATATGGAAGAAGCGCAGATGAAACTGATCAAAGAATCTTTGCTGAGTCTGCCGGCCATAGAAGGGGTTTCATTCACCTCACACAAGTTGGCAGGAGACCAATCTTACCATGCCAGCTATGCTTTTTCGGAAGCGGGTAAAAGTGCAGACACGCTCAATTTGGGCCGTTTACACATCGATAAAGATTTTATCCAAACCTACCAGCTTAATCTACTGGCTGGCAGAGATTATAGAACAGAAATGGCCACTGATACCGCTTCTTTTCTCATCAATGAGACGGTGGTGAGGAGGCTTGGTTTACCTTCCAATGAAGCTGCAATAGGTATGACCATCGACTACATGACTCAGGGAGTCGAAGTACGCTACCCGCGCAGTGGGAGGGTCATTGGTGTGGTCAATGATTTTCATTTCGAAACCCTGCACCACAATGTAGAGGGCTTTGTCATGGACATTCAGCCTGCCCGGTATCACTTCTATGCTTGCCGGGTCAATGGTGCTGATTCCCAGGCTGCTGTGGCCGATGTAGAAGCCAAACTAAAGGAGGTAATTCCTGGCAGGTTGCCCGAACATTTTTGGCTCACTGATCAGCTCAATCTGCTTTACCAGACCGAGTTTGTCTTCGGTAGACTTATTTCAATTGCCTCGGCCATTGCCATTGCACTGGCGCTTTTTGGTTTGCTTAGCCTGGTGCTTCAGTTGGTGTCTACCAGGCGGAAGGAGGTAGGAGTGAGGAAGGTGCTTGGAGCCGGAGCTTATGGCATCGTCTGGTTATTTATGAGCAAGTTCGGAAGGGTGCTCGGTATCAGTTTTCTGCTGGCCTGGCCTTTGGCTTATTTATGGATGTCACAGTGGCTCAGTCAGTTTCCATACCGCATCGATATGCCCTGGACACTCTACCTTTTCAGCGCTTTCATATTGACTTTTTTGGCACTGGCCTGCATCGCCTTTTCCACCTTGAATGTGGCGCGGATGAACCCTGCAAAGTCATTGAGGTATGATTGATGGAGTGCGAGTATCTTTTATGACCAACCCCTTATTTCAAACTCTTAAACTTCTCCTTTACAATGTCTTGTACAGGCTTACCCTCAATCTTGCATTTGAGCCAGGAGAGAATGTCGAGATAGAAGAAAGGCCTGCGTTCATACAGGTTTTCATTGAGTACTTCAAGAGTGTTGTAGAGTTCTTGAAACTCATTTTTAAGCTCATTGGGCCTGATTTTTCCCGACTTACGTAAGAATTGGAAAATCGCTTTCTGCACCGCATTCTGATCATTCAATTTCCCTATAAACTGGAAAGTTGACTTGATCTGGTATTCCAAATGGAAGTCGTTGCCCTCGTCAAAGTGAGCAATCAGGTTTAAGATTCTAGCAAAGCAATGGATGTCTTCCCGCAGGGTAACATCCTTGAAATAAACGATCTGATTCAGGTAAAAAATAGTCTTTCGGTAGTTGGCATTTCCAAAGTAAAGTGAAGCAATTTTATAGTAAAACATCAGCACCCTTTCCGGGTCTATCTTGCCCTCATATTGCTTCAGTTTGGCCAGCACTTCAGGGATCAATTCCACCCCTTTATCGAAGCTGCCTTCCATAAAATGCTTATTGATTTTCGAGATGTACATGAACTTGAAAATCAGTACTTCAGTGTTCAGATCCCTTACAATCTTGTCGTTTTTAGAGAGGATTTCCACTTCTTCCAGGACCTCGCAAAAACGCGTGTAATACTGTAGTTGAAAGAGGGATGCTAATAAGTTTCTGTATCCTTTTATGATATGAACTGGCTGCCTTTCAGCCATGTCAGGATTGTCCTTGAAAAGATCTACCCAGGCTTGTGCATGCCGATATACATTGGGGAAATTCTGAATGATTTTATAATACCAGACATGACTCTGATGGTAGTAGAGCTGCTCGTAAAAACTCAGTTCATCAGTATTTATCTCAGGCATATTGGCCTTGAAGTAGGAGGTCACCTCCTCAAATTCCACTTCGGTTTGAGCATAGCCTTTTTTGAGGTAGAGGCTATAGAGGTTAAGGGTCAGATTAGAGAGCTGATGAGCCGCCTTGATAATGCGGGTGGTTTCATTTACCTGTTTGGTCAATACCTCAGCCCGGTTTTCAATACTTCGGGTGATGTATTGCGACTCAATCAGTTTTTCAAACTCCATCACCTCCAGGCTAATGGTGAACTGCTTGTTTTCTCTGGCCAGGATCTTGGTCTTGTCCAGCATTTTCAGGGCCTGTTTGTAAAAACCCTTGTTGTAAAGCACCTTGGCGTGATCCAGGTTTTCACGCAATTGAATGTCCAGATTTTGACCAATATGGTAGTGCCTCAGGCTGGCTAAAATTTGTTTGTACAGGTGTGCTTTTTGATTGGAAAACTGGACCTTTTTTATGCTTGATACCTTCTTCAAAATGGCAATATCATCATAAGCCTTCATCGATTCCATGGCATCGAATAGCTTGATGAACTTCACTTCTTCCGTGTTTCCACTCCGGTTCACAAAAAGCCGGAAGTGTCTCTTCTCGGTCTTAGTGAGCGATTTTATCAGGTCAAAAAGGGGGTCTCTCTTTGTGTTTGCCATTGTATTTCTATACTAGCTAAAAGCTTGGTAAAGAGTTAGTTATACAAAATACTTCAGATTTGAAATAGTAGATGATTTACCTTCTACACTTGCCGGGCAGGGGCACCATCCTATATTCATTTAATTAAGAGAAGAAGAGATTTATCTGTACACGAACTGAGATCAAATAAACGATGGATCAACAAAAAATACAAATCTTCGATACCACCTTGCGAGATGGCGAGCAGGTACCAGGATGTAAATTGAACACAAAGGAAAAGGTAGATGTGGCCTATAGGCTAGAGGCCCTAGGGGTGGATGTGATAGAGGCAGGGTTTCCGATTTCCAGTCCTGGAGATTTTGAGTCAGTTGCGGCCATTGCAGCTGTGGTGAAAAATGCCACGGTTTGCGGTTTGAGTCGTGCAGTTGAAAAGGACATTATCACGGCTGCCGAAGCGCTGAAGGGCGCTAAGATGCCGAGAATTCATACTGGCATCGGTACCTCCGAGTCGCATATCAAATACAAGCTTCAAACCACTCAGGAAAAGATCGTAGAACGTGCGGTTGCGGCCGTAGCATTGGCTAAAAAGTACGTTGAGGATGTAGAGTTTTATGCAGAAGATGCTGGTCGTACGGACAATGTGTTTCTCGCTTATGTTTGTGAGCAGGCTGTTAAGGCAGGAGCTACCGTTTTGAACATACCTGACACCACAGGTTACTGTTTGCCAGAAGAGTATGGCGCCAAAATCAAATACCTGCGTGAAAACGTAAGGGGCATTGAAAATGTGGCGCTTTCTACCCACTGTCACAACGACCTGGGTATGGCTACCGCCAACTCAATTGCGGGTGTGATCAATGGCGCCACGCAAATTGAGTGTACCATCAATGGCATTGGCGAAAGAGCCGGAAATACGGCCCTGGAAGAGGTGGTAATGGTGCTCAGACAACATCCTGATCTGTTGAAATACACGGACATTGATACACGCCAGCTCAATGAGCTTTCGCGCTATGTGTCTGATACCATGCGTGTTCCGGTACAGCCTAACAAGGCGATAGTAGGGGCCAATGCCTTTGCTCACTCGTCAGGTATTCACCAGGATGGCGTGATCAAAAAACGTGAGACTTACGAAATTATCGACCCAAAAGATGTGGGTGTCGACCATTCGTCCATAGTCTTGACTGCGAGAAGTGGCCGTGCTGCCTTAGCTTACCGCTTGAAAAATATTGGTCATGAATTGACCCGGAATGAGCTGGATGTAGTCTATGCTGAATTCCTCAAAGTGGCCGATGAAAAGAAAGAAGTACGAGATGAAGACCTGCACCAATTGGCGGAGGCAGGCTATAAAGTAGCAGTATAAAGAAATGAAAACCTTATTTGACAAAGTCTGGGATGCCCATGTGGTAAAGCAGCTTGAAGGAGGCATTGATGTGTTGTACATCGACCGCCACCTGATTCACGAGGTAACCAGCCCGCAGGCCTTTGCGGAATTGGAGAAGAGGGAGCTCCCTCTTTTTAGAAAAGATCAAATGGTGGCCACACCAGACCATAATGTGCCCACGCTCAACCAGCACCTTCCTATTAAGGATGCGCTTTCAAAACATCAGGTAGACACGCTTTTGAGCAATTGCGCAAAATTTGATGTAGAACTTTACGGCCTTGGACATCCTTTTCAGGGCATTGTGCACGTGATAGGACCTGAGCTAGGCATCACCCTGCCGGGCCGTACCATGGTCTGTGGCGACAGTCACACCTCTACTCACGGAGCATTTGGGGCCATTGCTTTTGGCATTGGTACCAGCCAGGTGGCGCAGGTAATGGCTACACAATGTCTGCTGCAGAGCAGACCCAAAACCATGCGCATTACCGTGAATGGTGACCTGAAAGAAGGCGTATTGGCCAAAGACATTATACTCTACATCATCTCCAAACTGACTGCCGCTGGTGGTACCGGTTACTTTGTAGAGTACGCAGGTTCGGCCATTCAGTCACTGAGCATGGAAGCCCGCATGACCATCTGCAATATGAGCATTGAAATGGGGGCCAGGGGAGGAATGATTGCTCCTGACCAAACCACTTTCGACTATATAGAAGGTCGTGAATATGCCCCAAAAGGAGCTGATTTTGACAAAGCGGTGACTTATTGGAAGTCACTGGCTACAGAAGAAGATGCCACTTTCGACAAAGAATACGAATACGATGCTGCCGACATTGCGCCAATGATCACCTATGGCACCAATCCGGGAATGGGCATCAAAATCACTGGCAATGTGCCTGAAAAACTAGGAGAGGGTAGTCAGGATAGTTTTAAGAAATCCATCAAATACATGGGCTTCGAGCCAGGCGAATCACTGCTAGGCAAAGAAGTAACCCATGTTTTCATTGGTAGCTGTACCAATTCGCGCATTGAAGACCTGCGCATTGTGGCCGACTATGTGAAAGGCAAGCAAAAAGCTGGACATGTAAATGCCATGATTGTTCCAGGTTCGAAGCAGGTGGAGAAACAAGCCAAACAGGAAGGCCTGGATGTGGTATTGGCAGAAGCAGGGTTTGAACTGAGAGAACCTGGTTGTTCGGCCTGTTTGGGTATGAATGAGGACAAAGTTCCGGCCGGTGCCTATTGTGTTTCTACCAGTAATCGAAATTTCGAAGGCAGGCAGGGACCAGGTGCTCGTACTTTATTGGCCAGCCCCTTGGTGGCAGCAGTCACTGCAGTAGAAGGCAAGATTGTAGACATTACCAAACACCTGAACTGAGATGGAGAAAGTAAATAAAGTAACATCAACGGCCGTTCCGCTTCCCAATGAGGATGTGGATACTGATCAGATCATTCCGGCTCGTTTTCTCAAAGCCACCTCCAGAGAAGGCTTTGGCGATAACCTCTTCCGCGACTGGCGATACAACCCGGACAACAGCCCTAAAGCAGACTTCGTTTTGAACGATGATACCTACGGGGGGCAAATTCTGGTAGCCGGTAGAAACTTTGGCTGCGGATCTTCTCGCGAACATGCTGCATGGTCCCTTTTTGATCATGGGTTCAGGGTTGTAGTTTCCAGTTTTTTTGCCGATATTTTTAAAGGAAACGCATTGAACAATGGTTTGCTGCCAGTGCAGGTAAGCGATGCTTTTTTGCATGACCTATTGGAAGCTATTAAGGCCGACCCTGCTACTGAAATCAGTGTGGATTTGCCCTCACAGACCATCAGCTATGCTGGCGGAGAAGCTGCTTTTGAGGTAAATGCCTACAAAAAGGAATGTCTGCTCAATGGCTATGACGATATTGATTATTTGGTAAGTATAAAAGACGATATAGAGGCATATGAAGCCTCAGCAATAACAATCTAATGGGAGTGAAGAAGAAAATAGGGTTGCTGCCTGGTGATGGCATTGGTCCTGAAGTAGTAAGAGAAGGAAAGAAAGTGCTGGACGCTGTGGCTGAGCAGTTTGGTCACACTTTTGAGTATGCCAGCGGAGATGTTGGCGCCATTGCCATCGACAAGCACGGCACACCACTGCCAGACGAAACTCTGGCAATTTGTGAGCAATCAGATGCCTTTCTATTTGGTGCCATTGGCGACCCTAAATATGACAATGACCCAACTGCCAAAGTGCGTCCTGAACAAGGGCTGCTGAAGTTGAGGAAGAGCCTCGGACTCTTTGCCAATATCCGCCCTGTGACTGCTTATGACAGCCTTTTACACATGTCGCCCCTAAAGACTGACCGTGTTAAAGGAGTAGATTTTGTAGTGTACCGAGAGCTTACCGGAGGCATTTACTTTGGTGAAAAAGGCAGAACGGAAGATGGCGCTTACGACATCTGTTCCTATTCTGATTACGAGATTGATCGCATAGCACACCTGGCCTTTCAGGCAGCCGAGCACCGAAAGAAAAAGGTCACCCTAATAGACAAAGCCAATGTGCTGGAAACTTCCAGACTATGGCGCGAAAGAGTAGGCGTTATCGCCAAAGAGTATCCTAATATTACCCTGGACCAAATGTTCGTAGATAATGCGGCCATGCAGATGATCCAGAACCCCAGGCAGTTTGATGTGATTTTGACCAGCAACATGTTTGGCGATATCATTTCTGATGAAGCCTCGGTCATTGGTGGTTCTATGGGACTGTTACCCTCGGCCTCTATAGGAGACAAAACTGGCATGTTCGAGCCTATTCACGGTTCGTATCCACAAGCCACAGGAAAAAACATTGCCAATCCATTGGCTACCATATTGTCGGTAGCCATGTTATTAGACCACATCGGCCTGATAGATGAAGCCATTGAAGTGCGACAAGCAGTGAATGCTTCGCTGAGAAACGGCATGGTCACTGAAGACCTGGCCAAAGAAGAAGGTTATGGTACCGACAGGGTAGGAGACTATGTGGTCAACCATATACTTGGAGGGGATGAGTCAGGCTCACAAGACAATATTAAAGCGGGAATGAGTACGATTATATAGTACCTGTTCATATATAAGTTACAGTTAAATAGGTTTGTTAAGACCTGGTACCATGAAGATGGTATCAGGTTTTTTTATGCTCATTCCCTTTGGGCAAACAAAAGAAAATGAAGAGCTATTTGATCGTGAATATTAGACTTTTAAGACCAATATGATTTACGGTTTGAAGGCCAAAAACTACTTTAAATAAAAACATTAGCCATTCATAAGATGTCATAATCAGTAATTTTTTTATTTATTTTGGTTTTAGGAAACATATATAAATTTGCTCCGTCTTATAGACTATGAACAATGCCACGAAAGGGCCGCCCCGGTGGCCGCTGAAGATCCTGGAAAGGTTTTGCCTGCCTGCACAGCTGGAAATACTGTATGGTGATGTAGAGGAGGTATTCTTCGAACGCTTAGAGGAGGGAAGCCGCTTCAGGGCCCAGCTACTTTACTACCGCGATGCCTTCAGCTTACTGCGTTCATTTGTTGTCAAACCGGCTCATGAAATTCATTCAAGCCTCAATTTTTTTCAGATGCTTCTAATTTTTCTCAAAACAGGTTTCAGGTCTTTGCGCAAGCATGCCATGAGTACCAGCCTGAACTTTCTTGGCCTCTTACTTGGTATGACGGCCACGCTGCTCTTAGCCCACTATGCGTATTCAGAATTGAACTTCGATCGTTTTCATAGCGATTATGAACATGTTTACCGACTTGCTTATGAACGAACAGTCAATAACGAACCGGCATTTCACGGAGCTACTACTTACCTGCCTTTGGGACCAACACTAAAACAGTCGCAGCCAGCAGTTGAAGAGCAGGTACGTTTGTATTATCCATTTACGCATGGTGTCATTCAATACCAAACCGAGGCTCATGTAGAGGAAAAGCCTGTTTTTGCAGATGCTTCCTTCTTTGAGGTCTTCAACTTCCCACTCATGCAGGGCAATAAGGCGACTGTTCTAAGCGGCCCTAATAAAGTGGTGCTAAGCGAACGTTTGGTTGAGGCCTATTTTGGTAGAGAATCGGGCATGGGTAAGGAAATCAAATTCTCCTTTGAAGATGGAGAGGCGCTGCTGCAAGTAGTCGGCATTATGCCCAATACGCGGCCTGACACCCATCTGCAGGTAGACATGCTCATCTCTTTCGAGACTTTAGGCCAGTGGCCCACTTTCGAAAACTCAAAATGGGCCTTGCCTTTTTATCACACCTATGTTCGAACGAGTGCGGGTGCTGACCTGATCGATTTGGCTACACAGGCCGCGACCATCATTGGTGAAAATGCAAGGATTAATACCGCAAGAGAGGTGGTGGATCAGATTCACTTTCAGGCGCTGCAAGACATTCATCTGGACTCTGACCTCACCTTTGAACTAGGCCCAAATGGCGACAGAAGTTCAGTTTACTTAATGATTGGGGTGGCTGCGCTGATCATGCTGGTGGCTTACTTGAACTACATCAACCTCTCAACAGCGCTGGCCACCGTGAGGGCCAAGGAAGTTGGTTTGAGAAAAGTCATGGGTTCTACCCGAAAGGCTTTGGTACAGCAATTTTTGGTAGAGTCGACCCTGCTCAATGTATTGGCTTTATTAATGGCAATAGGCCTTACTGCACTGCTGCTGCCGTTTGTGTCCCGAGTGATGGCATTGGACTTGAACTTCCTGACTGATGGAGTTTTTTGGTTGGTAGCAGTCTTGATTACTGTCTCTGGAGCCTTGGCAGCGGGTGTTTACCCGGCTTTTGTTTTGTCAGCTTATAAGCCGGTTTCGGTATTGAAGGGGCAATTCAATAAAAGTACCCGGGGGGTATTGCTCAGAAAAGCCTTGGTGGGAACCCAGTTCTTCGTGAGCATACTCATGATAGGTGCTACCATGGTGCTGCTGGAACAAACCTCCTTTCTCATCAACAAAGACCAGGGGTTTGATGCCATGCGAATGCTGGTGATCAATGCGCCACGGCACCAGGGAGATTCCAAGGCTTATGTGGCCAAAGTTGATGCCTTCGCCAATGAATTGACGGCCATGCCAAAGGTTCGCGCCTTTACGCACAGCGGCAGTGTACCGGGTAAGGTCATGGGTTCGGGCAGCTTTAAGGTCAAGGACAATGTTGAAAAAGAGGCGGTTACCCTGCAGATCAATTCGGTTGACCAGGGCTTTTTTGAAGCATACGGTTTGAATTTTAAGTCGGGAAGGGCTTTTTCCAAGGAACTTCAAACCGACCGGATGTCGCTGATTGTGAATGAAGCTGCCTTGGAATTCTTGGGAATCGATGACCATGAACAGGCACTTAATGAAAAACTGGAAGCTCTGGGCAGAGAATTCAGCATTGTAGGAGTGATTGAAAACTATCATCATAGCTCTATGAAAACCCGCTTCGAGCCTATCGCTTTTGTACTGAACCCAAGCCGCACCATCTTTTTCAGTCTCAATCTGGACCAGTCAGGCCTGTTGACTACCCTTGATGAGGTGGAGGCAGCCATGAAGGTGCACTTCCCTGAAAGTCCGTTCGATTACTTTTTCCTGAAGGACGACTTGCAAAACCAATTTCAAAGCGACCTGAAGCTCATGACCATGTTCAGGGCCTTTTCCTTACTGGCCGTGATTTTGGGTGCACTTGGGTTATTCGGCCTCAGCTCATTTATCGCCAGTCAGCGGATGAAAGAAATGGGGGTAAGGCGTGTCTTAGGGGCTACGGGGTTCAACTTGTTAGAAGTGATCTCTGGCACCTTCCGATGGCCACTTGTCATTGGTGGATTCTTGGCCACCACCGCCTTGTATCTGGGAGCAAACGAATGGCTGTCGGCATTTCCGTTCCGCACCAGCCTGGCATGGACCGTTTTCGGTATTCCTTTGGTCATTATCCTGGTCATGGCAGGAGCCATTGCGGTTTTTCAGACCATACGACTAATTTCTAAAAACCCCATCCATTCGCTCAGAAGCGAATAATGAACCAAAATTGTTACACATGAAAAACTGGGATTTAGGCGCATTTGAAGAAGTAGTACTCATGGTAATCGGCATTTTGGGCGAAGAGGCCTATGGCGTGACCATTAGAAAGGAATTGGAGAAACACACTAAAAAAAGACCAAGCATCGGGGCACTGCATTCGGCACTATATCGCCTGGAGGGTAAAACCTATGTCAAGTCCTTTGAGGCGGGTGCAACCGCTGCCAGGGGTGGAAGGCGCAAACGCTTTTACGAAATTACTGCCGCTGGAAAAGAAGCCCTGCTCAAAGCCCACAGCATGCGCATGAACATGCTCGACCTCATACCTGACCTCGACCTGGGAGACGCTTAGAACCTCGCATATATCATTATGGAAAAGAACATTGTACTCATTCATTCGGGTATTGCAGTGCTTATGCTGCTCTACCTTTTCATCAGAATTCTGGTTGGGCTTTTTGGTCTGAAAGACCCCGAATACCAGAAAAAGATCAGGGGTAAGTTCCGCAGAACAGATTGGGCTTTTACTGTACTTTTAGCCCTTTCAGGAGCTTACCCTCTTATTTTACCAGGTCAGTTTGAATTGTATCACCTATTGAAAATCCTTTTACTTGCGGCCTTCATTGGTCTGGCCCGGTATGGCAAGCGGTTCCACTTCACCGGAGGTGCAGTTGTTTCGGTGGCGTTTCTGGTTATGGCGGGTTATATGTCCTTTACAGACCAGCCTCTTTTCCCCAAAAAGCAGAGCAGCTTTGAGGCGGAACACCCTGAGATGAGAGCGCTTTCGCGGATAGATCAAGGCAAGCTCATTTTCACCACCATTTGTAGCAATTGCCATGGTGATAATGGTAAACTGGGCCGCTTTGGCGCAGCCGACCTGACTGCCTCCAGACTCTCTAAAACAGAAAAGCTTAAAATAGTAACAGAAGGCAGTCCACTGACCGTAATGCGCTCTTTCAGGGCGGAGCTGTCAGCTTCAGAAATTGAGGCTGTAGTGGCATATGTGCATGGTCTGACGCAGTAGCAAGCACTTTTTCCCAGGACATTTTGGCGATTTAATCAATGTACACGAAATGTCCATGGGCTGTCAACGCTATGTCTGGCTCATAATTACTGCTTTTCCCTTTATCCGGTTCAACTTTGAGCATGAGTATGTTTCTGAGCCCGGACGGTTATGGGAGAAGCTCATTTGATTCGGGGTACAAACCCAACAAATAAAATGTCAGAAGCATTATACTCGGTGTTTAGGTGAAGGTGCCCGGTTTGACGCAACCGGGCACCGCTTTTTCTCAACTATTGCGCTTATATTCCGTACCCCATAAGAGAATTTTTACACCAATGAGAAAAGCCTTTATCTACCTGTTTTTTGTCATAACCTCGCTGCCAGCCTTGGGTCAATCTGACGCTTACCAACAAAAGAAAGCCGCTAAATTGGCTGTAAAGTCACCCTTTGAAAAAATTTGGGATGGAGAATTGCCCGCTGAAGTGGTGTACAAAGATGAGGAGATCATTGCCTTTGTACCGCTCAGACGACAGACTCCGGTGCATTACCTCATTGTACCCAAAAAACGAATCACCACCATCACCGATCTGGAAGATGAAGACGCACTGCTGGTAGGTAAAATGATGCTGGTAGCACGAGACCTGGCCAAGAAATATGGCATTGCAGAAACGGGTTTTAGACTGGCCATCAACACCAATGAAGACTCAGGTCAATCGGTATTTCACCTGCATATGCACCTACTGGGAGGCATGAAAACCGGCCCTATGGTAGACCAGACTTATGAGGACCCAAACCCTAGAAAAGGCAAATAGCGCTTTGTAAACGCGTTCATTAAGAAGTGTAAATCTATGTTAACAGAATAGCCCACCTGTGGAGGTGTCTCTACATTTACCTCCATGATTACAAAAACAAAAACTCTTTCTGCCATCACAGCTTTTTCTTTGCTGTGTATGCTTGGTCTGCAACTTTACTTTCTCTATGTCACCTATCAGGGTGAGAGAGCCGAACTTTTGAAAGATCTAAGAACTTCTGTGGAATTGGTCACCGAGGAAGTGTTAGATGCCCGTGAAGATCAAATCTATAGTTACTATAAAAGAGACATTCGGGATACCTCGCTCATCAAAATCATCTGGAATTGGGATGATGTGGATGAACCCATGTTTAGCCTCCAGCACCCCAAAACAGGAATGAAAGTATTGAGCTATACTTATGGTGATCGTAAGAGCGGAGATAGCTCTATGATGATGGAAGTGATGGACAAATTCATGGAAATTGACATAAGTCCTGGTATGCGTACCTACTTTGGTATGACCGAAGAAGTAGATGCTCGGGTGGCATCTTACAGAGATACTGTGGCGCTGGACCTCACACTCTATGATAGTTTGTTGAGCGAGCGACTGACTGGGTTGGATATTGAAATGCAATATAAATTCCAGTACATCGATTCGCTCAGTAAACCAGAGGACCTGGGCTATTCCTTCTATGCCAACATGCCGGTAGCTACTGAAAGAGGCATAGCTCAACCCACAGTTATTGTCGAAAGGCCACTTTTTGACGTACTGGAGAGAATGTACCTTATTTTACTGGCATCAATGGTCGTGGTGTTGCTGATAGCCATCAGCTTTATAGCCCTGGTCAGGACCATCAACCGCCAACGGAAGTTGTCTTCCCTCAAAGACGACTTTATAGACAGCATGACGCATGAGCTGCTTACACCCATAGCCACGCTAAAAATCTCTCTTGAGACGCTTGGACAACCGGCTGTAAGAGCAGATGCTGATCGGCTAGGTAAGTATCTGAACATTTCTAAAATGGAACTCACTCGTGTGTCTGACATCGTCCAAAATGTGCTGTATAGTTCATTGCACGAGCAAAGAAACGCCAAACTCAAAATAGAAGCTGTTAATGTCAACGATCTGCTGGATGACCTGGTCCGTTATCACAGCGATATTCATGAAGGGGGCATTAACATCAGCTTTCAACAACTGGAAGAACCCTGGCTTGATACAGACAAGCAACATTTTACCAATGTACTACACAACCTCATCGACAACGGCATTAAGTATGCGAGTGACAAAGCCGACATCACCATCATTCCTACAAGACACGAGGGTGAACTCAGCATTGTGGTGAATGACAACGGCAGGGGCATAGCCGAACCGGAGCAGTCGAGAATCTTTGATAAGTTTTATCGGGCCAAAGATGTACAAGACATCAAAGGCCTGGGCGTGGGGCTCTATTATGTCAAAAGCATCCTCACGCGACTGCATGGTAGCATAGAGTTGTTGCATTCTTCGCCTAAGGGTTCTTCCTTTAAGGTATCCCTTGATACAAGTGCAGGTGAGCGGTAATAAAATACTTTTGGTAGAAGATGAGTTGTCGTTGGCCATGGTGGTGAGCGACAACTTGCAGTCTGCTGGCTACCGGGTAACTCACGCCCGCGATGGAGAGGAGGGACTCAAGGCCTTTTTCAGGCTGGCACCGGACCTGGTCATTCTGGATGTGATGATGCCCAAAGTGGATGGATTCAGTGTGGCAAAGTCGATAAGAGAGACAGACAGGAGCACCCCAATTCTTTTCCTCACCGCCAAAGTGAATGTAAAAGATGTGGTCAAAGGTTTTGAAGCCGGAGGCAACGACTACATCAGAAAGCCCTTTAGCATAGAAGAACTCCTGATCAGGATCAAGGTCATTCTTAATGAAAACAGGCTACTGGAACGGCCTAAACCAGTGGCTGCACATATTTTCGAGATCGGTCAATACAGCTTCGATAGCCGTAAATTCGAGCTTACCTTAGGTGGTAACGTAAGAAAGCTCACTGTGCGCGAATCCGACCTCTTGAAGTTGTTTTGTGAGAACAGGGAAGAAACTCTTACCAAGCAGCACCTGCTTTTAAAAGTATGGCAAGACGATTCTTTTATCAACTCCCGCAGCCTCGATGTTTTCGTGTCCCGGCTTAGAAAATACATGAAACAAGACGCGATGGTAAGCATCATCAATATTCGCGGTGTAGGATACAAACTGATGGTACTACAGTAGGAATTGCCATTAAGTCGTTATTATATCGACTTTTTTTGCTCACTCTTTTTGTGAAGTCTCCGGGCTGCCTATTTTTGCTATTCAACACAGCAATTTTATGGGAAGAGCATTCGAATATCGCAAAGCGGCCAAGATGAAAAGATGGGGCATGATGTCCCGCATATTTCCAAAACTGGCCAAGGCCATTACCATGGCGGCCAAAGAGGGAGGCTCAGACCCTGCTATGAATGCTTCATTACGCACGGCCATTCAAAATGCCAAGGCGCAGAACATGCCCAAGGACAACATTGAGGGGGCCATCAAGCGTGCTACCAGCAAAGATGTTGAGTCTTTTATCGAGATCAACTACGAAGGCAAAGGTCCACATGGCGTTTTGATATTCGTAGAGTGCGCTACTGACAACCAGAATCGTACCGTGGCCAATGTGAAATCTTATTTCAACAAGTCAGGCGGAGGCCTGGTGCCAACAGGTTCATTGGAGTTCATGTTCACCAGAAAAGCAGTATTCGAATTTGAAAAGACTGAAGGCATGGATTTGGAAGAGTTGGAGCTGGAACTGATCGATGCAGGCCTGGAAGAAATTGAAGAAAACACAGATGAAGAAGATGATCTCACTTCTGTATATGTGTATGGCGACTATACCGCCTTTGGCGATTTACAAGCAGCCCTGGAAGGCTTGAAAATTGATGTGAAAAATGCCAGTTTGAAGCGATATGCCACGACTCCTGTAGAGTACTCTGAGGAGCAGCTGGAAGAGATTGAAAAGATGCTCGACAAGCTGGAGGAAGATGAAGATGTGCAGGGCGTTTATACCAACATCGCCTAAGAAAAAAGACATTTCTTAAGTAAGCCGGTTTTTTATACGACCCGGCTTTTTTGTTGCCCTATAAAATTTATAGGGTATTTCCTTTATGGCAGAAGTGGTTGGTAGTGAGGTGTTTGAGTCTTATTTCGGCTTGTTGATCACCATGCTTATTTATGATTGTTTTATTTTTTGGCACGCTTTTGGGAATACACCTATCGTCAACAACCAAAATAGGTCAACATGAAAAAAGCATTACTCGGCATATCGTTACTGGTCCTGATATCGAGCTGTGATGTGGTACTGGTAGAAGTGCCATTCGACCCAAGAGATGAATTTCTTGGAAGCTTCGATACAGAAGAATATAGTGAAACATTAGACGCTTGGGCATACTATGATGTGTTCATCGTAAAAGACGCAGACCCTTTTAGCAATGTGATATATTTACGCAATTTCTATGGGGCGAATATTGAAATATTTGGTGAAGTGAATGGCACCCGTTTGACCATTCCCCGACAAAGAGTTGGATTCTTTATGATAGAGGGATTGGGTAGAATGGACTTTGGAGAACTGGTCATGAGCTACACCGTGGAAGATACTGATCCGGCAAGCCGTTTTGTAGACTATTGCAGTACGGTTTCGTTCAGAAGATAATTGTTGTTTTGAGTTTTGAGTAGGAGGGCCCTTTCTGACCGGAGGGCCCTTCGCATTTTACTCCAAGGAAGGTGTCCCTCTCAGGGACACCTTCCTTTGGTATTTACGGCCTGACAGCCGACCTTCGAAAGGCCACCTTCCTTTGGTTTAATATTTTAAATCGTCAATAATCTGCGCGCACACCAGCTCCACCAACTCCGGTTCATAATACATTTCATGATCTAGCGGCAAAACTGTGCTTTCAATTTTTAGTGATCTATACCAATTTGAATCGGGGATGAAAGGGTCTTCACTTCCATAATAGAGCTGAATCGGGCATGTGGGTTTGTCCGTTTCATAGCGCAACCTGGTGGCTGAGACTGCATAAAATCGTTTTGCATCCAGCCCTTTGAGTAAACTCTGCCAACCAATGACGCCCCCAATGCTCATGGCCAATAGTGCATCGTAGGTGGCAGTTTCCTGGCTCAGGGCTTTTACGGCTCTGTCGATTCCCCCTCTCACATATTCATGGTGCAGGGTATTTTCTTCAAATACAGGCAGGTCAATCTTTGCCAATTCGCTACAGTCTATAAAGTCGACCGTGAAATGAGGTTCGAGTTGGGCAATATAAGAAGGGAACCAATCTTTCCGCTTTTTGCCCCACATGTCGGAAAGGATGAGTAGACGCGGTTTCTCTTTCTTCATTAGCAAAAAGCATCAATCAGTTCTTGGGTCACTCTGATTGGCCGCATGCTTTTAGCATCAAGCAGACACCACCAGGTACTGGCTTGTGCTAGCAATGCTTCGTCTTCTGCCCTGAAGATCCGCACCAGTCGGTTGCTCTTGGGACCCGTGTTTTCATGCACATGCGTCTTGATCAGTATTTTATCGCCTAAAACCGCAGGCTTTTTGTACTCGATAAAGTGATTAATCACTACCCAGGCATAATTCTCAAGCATTTGAGGGCTACCCACCGTTTGCCAGTGTGACTCAGCCACATCTTGCACCCACTGGAGGTAACGCACATTGTTGACATGGTTCATGGCGTCCAGGTCGTCTTGCTGCACTACCAGCGACATTTCATAAACTTGCGGATTCTCATTGAGCATGAAAGAAAGATAGGATTTGTTAGCTTTATATGGAAGCTAAAACCACTGCCATGTCCATACCCTTTGTAAGAACGCCAGAAGAACGATTTGCCAACCTGCCAGACTTTCCTTTTCAGCCACATTACGCAGATGTAGACGGGCTCAGAATGCACTACCTGGATGAACCGGGCGACTCTGGTGAAACGGTACTGATGTTGCATGGCGAACCTTCCTGGTCGTTTCTTTATCGTAAAATGATTCCGGGTATCAATGCAGCAGGGCATCGTTGCCTGGCACCAGACCTCATCGGTTTTGGTAGGTCAGATAAACCCACTGAGAAGTCAGCTTATACCTATCAGGCACATATGGACTGGCTGGGAGACTGGCTGAAGCAAATGAATCTGTCCAATGTCACACTTTTCGCACAAGACTGGGGCGGTTTGCTGGGGCTTAGACTGGTGGCTGAAAACCCGGATCTTTTTAGTAGGGTAGTAGTGGCCAATACATTTCTACCCACTGGGGATACACCTGCCAACAAGGCTTTTATGGACTGGCAGGAATTCAGTCAGAACCATCCGGGATTCAACATAGGCAAGATCATAGAAATGGCCAATGAAGCCCCAATATCTCCGGAAGTATTCAAAGCCTATAATGCGCCTTTCCCCGATGAAGAGCACAAAGTAGGCGCACGCATGTTCCCAATGCTGGTACCCATTACTCCGGACAACCCGGCTGCACAACCTAATCGCGATGCCTGGGGAGTACTGCAAAAGTGGGAGAAGCCTTTGCTTACGGCATTCAGCGACAAAGACCCCATCATGTCGGGGTTAGACAAACTATTCCAGTCGATGGTGCCTGGCGCTGCTGGACAAGCCCATACAATCATAGAAGGGGCTGGTCACTTTTTGCAGGAAGAAGAAGGGGAGAAGCTGGCCGATGTGGTGAATGCCTTTATTGCGGCTAATCCCTGATCACTCTTTCGTAAACTTGAAGCTGCCACCGCCTTGTTTTAAGGTGAAAGTGGTGTAATCGACTTTATTTCCTTCCATTTCAAAAAGAACCACAATTCCTGCAGTTTCGAACCTGAACTCGGCTTCATTATAGGCGGTTAGAGGGATTTTCGATTGTCCAGTGGCTTGTGCGGTCAACTGATTACCATCTGCCTTAAGCGTAATTTTCAATGGAAGGTCTGAGGAACTAAAAACGCCTTCATATTTGGCGAGTTTCTTTTTATTGATAGCTATGGGTTTCGCACTAAAGTCAGGAATTTCGAAGGGCTTGTTAAAAAAGATGCTCAGCACCCCAAGCATGATGTCGTTCATGCCCATGTTCAAACCATTGGCTGTAATGGCTATGGCCATGTCTTCAGTTTCAAAATATGCAGTATTAGAGTCAAAGGCATCGATATTACCGCCATGACCATAGCCTGCCATGTTATGAAAAGGCATTCTGAACAGCCCATGACCAAACCCACCATTGATCTGCTTCATTTTGGAGAGTGATGTCTGATTGATAAGTTTTTCATTGAACAATGCATTCATAAAAGTGACCAGATCAGCAGGAGTAGAGGTGATGGCTCCGGCAGCATGCGGAATGCTCATGTGTGTTTCAAAGGATGAGGCCCAGCCTCCAAAATTGTGGCGATACGATTTCGCATGGTTTTCCGATTGAGCCAGGGTCTTACCATAAGCTGTTCTTTGCAAGCCCAGCGGTTCCGCTATGCGTTTTTGCAATTGGCTGGCGTAAGTATCTCTCCTAATGTCTTCAATGATGTAACCAAGTAGTACAAAACCACTATTGGAATAACTGCCTCGGGTTCCGGGTTCAAAATCACTGTCCAGACCTTCCAGGGTTTTCACCATCTGTGCCTTGGATCTGGGCTCGGTCATGTAGTCTTTGAATTCCGGGGTATTGGTCATATTGAAAATGCCGCTGTGATGGCTCAGCAGGTGCGAGATGGTGATATTCTCAGCATTTTTTACACCAGGGTAGTATTCAGACAGTTTGGTATCCAAACTCAATTTGCCTTCTTCTATTAGCTGAAAAATGAGGGTTGTGGTGAAAACCTTGGTAATAGATCCAATGCGGTATTGCGTTTGATCATTGGGTTTGACCTGCTTTTCAGTGGAAGCAAATCCTATTGATTTTTGATAGATTACTTCCCCGTCATCCAGAATGGCCAGGCTGAACATGGCTTTGTCATGGGTTTCTAAGGCTTCAAGGTATTGATCCATTTTGGCACGATCAAAGTCTTGCGAGAAAAGGCCTTGACCGGCAATGAGGAGTAAGAAGACGAGAATTCTTTTCATGACTGCTGGTTATATGTGCTCAAGTTATACAAAGTGGGAAAATGAAATCCACACCATTGAGGATATTGCGTGTACACCGGGTTTACTGTTCGTTTAAGTCTACGCACTGGAGTAATAAAGGTGCTGGTGCAACATAAAAAAGGCCCAAATCAATGATTTGAGCCTTTTTTGAAAAATAGTTTGTACTAATATCCTTGAGCGCTGTCGTCACCTCTATGATCTGCGCCACCTTCAAGACGGCCATCTGGCAGTACTAAAATGGCGTCTACACGGCCGATGGCTCCACGGCTTACGAATTTGTGGCCCATACCCTCCAGCGCTTGAATGCGGGTGCTGTCCCAGCCCGCTTTTTCCATGGCCACTACATTGGGCAGCCATTGGTGGTGAAAACGCGGTGCAGAAACAGCCTCCTGCATACCCATCTCAAAATCGATGACATTGATGATGGTCTGGAATACAGAGGTAATGATGGTAGAACCTCCTGGCGTACCTACCACCATAAACAGCTCACCGTCTTTAGTCACCAATGAAGGCGTCATGGAACTAAGCATGCGTTTGCCAGGGGCAATGGCATTGGCTTCACCACCCACAAGTCCAAACATGTTGGGTGTACCCGGCTTAATGCTGAAATCATCCATTTCGTTGTTGAGTAGGAAACCTGCGCCACCTACAAATACTTTTGAGCCCATGCCACCATTCAAGGTAGTGGTGATAGATACTGCATTGCCATTGGCGTCTACAACGCTAAAGTGGGTGGTTTCTTCGCTCTCTTTTGGAGCTGGTGCTCCCGCACTCACAGCATCGCTGTCAGTGGCTTTGGTTGGGTCAAAGTCAGCCATACGGGCCTTTTGGTAGCTGCGTTCCAACATGCCTTCGCGAGGCACATCATAAAAGTCAGTGTCGCCCAGGTGCTTGGCCCTGTCGGCATAGGCTCTTCTTTCGGCTTCTACAATCAGGTGAATGGCCTTCTGGCTATGAAAGCCCCATTCGTTCAGGTCGTAAGGTTCTACAGACTGTAAAAGCTGGGCCAGGGCAATGCCACCACTAGAGGGGGGAGGCATAGAAACAAAGTCATAACCTCTGTAACTGCCTTCAATGGGCGTACGCCAAACAGCTTCATAATTGGCCAGGTCTTCTTTAGAAATGATGCCACCACCGCGTTTCATCTCTGCCACAATCAGGTTAGCAGTTTCGCCACCATAAAAGCCGCTCTTACCTTGATCGCGCACACGTTCCAGCGTACGGGCAATGTCTGCATTCTTCACCATGTCACCAGCTTTCCATTTTACTGTGTCAGCTGAGGACATGAAGAACTCTGGCATCACTGTGTTAGATTCTTCAAACACCTTGCGGTAGCCATTCAGTTTATTGGCCTCCTTCTCAGTCAGTTCCCAACCATTAGCAGCAAGGTCTATTGCTGGCTGAATCAGTTCGGAAAACTCCAGCAATCCGTGCATTTTGTGGGCTTCGAGCATGCCCGCCACAGAACCAGGAACCCCAGCGGCCAGGTGACCGCGCGTGCTCAATCCTCTGATGACATCTCCATTTTCATCGAGGTACATGTCTCTGTCACCGGCCATGGGCGCTTTCTCGCGAAAATCGAGGGCAACCAATTTACCATTTATACGGGCGACCATAAAGCCACCACCGCCAATATTGCCTGCACTGGGATACACCACGGCCAGGGCAAATTGTACGCCAATGGCTGCATCTACTGCATTGCCGCCTTTTTCCATAATCTCTTTGCCCACTTGTGAGGCCAGGGGATGGGCAGATACTACCATGGCGTTATTGGCTATTACACCCCTTTCGGTGGTACCTACTACGGGTTCTTTTTCAGACTGACATGCGAAAAGGCATGCCGCCAAGGCGAGTGCAAAAAGTTTCTTCATCTTTGGTTGTTTAAGGTTGTGCCGGTAGCGCCACTACCGATTGTGTTCTCGAAAAGCTTGTAAATGCGTTTGTATTCGTCTGTCCAGCCCGATGGCGTATTGAATCCGTGATTCTCCACCGGGTAAACGGCCATTTCCCAATTGTCTTTCCCCAGTTCAATCAGGCGTTGCGCCAGGCGAACTACGTCCTGAAAATGAACATTGGTATCTACCATGCCATGCGCAATAAGCAGGTGGCCTTGTAGTCCTTCTGCAAAATAGATGGGCGAGCTTTGCTTATAAGCTTTTGGGTCTTCTATCGGGGTGTTCAATATGTTGCTTGTATAGCCATGATTGTAATGCGCCCAGTCAGTAACTGATCTTAAGGCCGCTCCGGCTTGTATCACATCGGGGTGATTGAACATGGCAAAGAGGGTGATGAAACCGCCATAAGAGCCGCCATACATGCCCATGCGCTTGGCGTCTACACCATGATTTTCTACCAGGTATTTGGCGCCATCTATATTGTCAGACAGGTCTTTACCACCCATATGTCGGTATATGCCCGTGCGCCAGTCGCGGCCATAGCCAGCACTGGCCCTGTAGTCTATGTCCAGCACGGTATAGCCCTGAGCCATCAGCATATTGTTGAACATGTATTCTCTGAAGTAGCTGCTCCACCAGTAGTGAGCGTTTTGCAGGTAGCCAGCACCATGTACAAAAATGACCCCTGCACCGTTGGGATTCTCCGGCTTATAGAGCCTTGCATGCACTTCTGCACCATCTTCTGCTGTAAAAGTCACCAGCTCTGGTTCATGCCAGTCGTAGCGCTCAAATTCGGTACGCGTGCTTTTGGTCAGTTTTGTCATTTCAGCACCGGGCTTGTTGGCTTGCACATATAACTCCCAGGGCTTGTTCATATAAGAGTAGCGAATGGCCAGTTGCTTTTCGTCTGGGGAGAGGGTCACATCATTGTTGCCATCCACCGTTGTGATTTGCCTGGGCTTGCCGCCTTTTGCGGGCATGGAATAGAAATGTCGAATGCCCGGATGTTTTATGTTGGCAGTGAAGTACCAGGTTTTGGCGTCCTGAGAAAGAAATGGACTATAGACCTCATAATTGCCCTTGGTCAGTTGTTTGGTCTGTCCGGTTTTTAGGCTATGTGTGTATAGGTGCGAATAGCCGGTTTTTTCAGATTGAAAATAGATGTGTTCTCCATCAGGCATAAAGTCGAGCACACCTGGCCTGAACTCACTGCCTATACCCGGACCTGCTACCCAGGCTTCATCACGTTGGCGGTCTATGGGTATAAGGTCGCCCGAAGCAGGGAGCAGCCTCATAATCCAGCGGTCCTTGTTGTCTATAGAGGCGAAATGTACCACGGCATAGTCTTTATTGGATGACCAGTACATGCCGTTGGCAGATACTTTCCTGGGTTTCTTTTCAAAACTGCGATCAGGATAGTCTTTTACATAATCGGGCAAATCGTCAATTCCAGGCAGCTGATGAGTGTTCAGAATATAGAAACTATCGGCTTCAATATTGTAAATGCCTATTTCAGAAAAAGGGCGGTCACCACCTACTTTAGCCCGTGTATTCAGGTCGGTAGTATAGCCCGTACTCGACACATAGTTGGGTACAACAGTTCTTTTGGCAGGATTTTCAGCAGGCCTGAAGACCATGAAACTCACATATTTTCCATCAGCAGAAAGTTGAAGGTCCCGCACATTGGGCAATTCAATTTCCTCCATCTGCTCTTCCATGCCTTCCAGATAGCGCAAAGCCTGGGAAGATTGCCTTCGGGGTCGGTTTCTTCGATCTTTGAGATATTCGGAGGTAATCACCTGATCGTTTCTGATCCAGCGGTCTTGCTCACGGTTGCCTTTGCCATCACGATTTCGCTCTTCTTTTTCTTCCTCTTCTTCAATGTTAATGTTGGTCAGCTGTGACATCAGGCCTGTTTCAGTATTGACTGAATACAGGTTGTTATCACTGGTGAAGGTGATGATGGCCTCATCACTATGAAAGCGCGGATCAGACTCTGAAGCTTGGGTGGCAGTGATCCGGGTTTCTTTCTTTGACTTCACGTCTATGAGGTAAATGTCTCCCTTGCGTTCGAATAGCATTTTGCTTCTGCTGCTGTTATAAACATAATCTTCAGGGAAACCCTCAAACCTGTCGTCATCGGCTACAGGGTTTCCACCTTCAATCCCGATTTTATGTACAGTAGAAAAACGATCCGCATCGGGGTTCCACAGAAAGTAGATGCTTTTACTGTCTCTGGACCAGGAAATGTTACGTGGTGCGGTGCCAACCCAGCTGGCTGGTTCGCGCATGATCTTTTCCACGGTAAGGTCGGAGAGGGGCAGCTTTTGCTGGGCGTGAATTCCGTTGAGTGCCAGAAGGCATGCCAGAGTGACTAAGATGAAACGCTTCATGAATAGAGTTTTTCGAAAATACAGAAATGGAAGATAGGGGATTTTGAAATTATTACGAGAGGTAGCTTTTGTCATTTGACTGTCCAACGATGGGACAAAATTTCCGCTTCTGGGAACTGCCAAAGGCCTGAAATCATTAAAACTACTTGTTATGACAAATTTTACACCCATTGCAATGGTTTGCATACAGGAAAGTGCATTTGGCATGCTTTAGGCTAAATATGATGTGCTAAGGTTATGAAAAGGCGAATACTAATCGTTGAAGACGAACTAGGCGCCAGGAGATTGTTGGAATATTTGCTGGGAGCTTATTACCAGGTTACTGCGGTGACCAACGGTAAAGAGGCCATCCATTGGTTGGATGACGGAAACAAGGTGGACCTGATCATTACAGATATTGAAATGCCTGTAATGACTGGTCTGGAGATGGTAACTTACATGAGTGAGATACCAGTGTATTGCGAGATACCCTATATTTTGGTATCGAGCAGAGAGAAGTCCACCGTGGTGAAGGAGCTGGGTTCTGACAAAGTCAATTACCTTAATAAACCCCTTCAACCGAAAACATTGTATTGGAAGGTAGAGGAAGTTCTTACCCAAGCGGGGTAGATTTTTATTCCTCTTCCATTTCTTTGAGGTATCGGTAGATACTAGACTTACCGATATCTAGTTTTTGAGCCACCTTAATGACATTGTTGTCATATTTTTCCAAGAAATAACGAATGATCTTGAAGGTGTATTCCTTCAGGGTCATTTCCTGGAAAAGGAATTCCCCTTCTTTTTGCAGCGTATTGAAAGAAATGTCATCCAGATCGATCACATTGTCTTCGCACATTACCGCTGCCAACTCAATAATAGATTTTAATTCACGCACGTTACCCGGGTAGGTATAACCCATGAGTTTGGTTTGTGCTTCTTTGGTCAGCGTTACTTTACCCAATTGGTTTTCTTTGGCAAAGTCGGCCAGTAAATGCTTGGCAATGAGTAAAATATCCTTGTCTCTGTCTCTAAGCGCAGGTAACTCAACTGGAATGCCCAGCAGCCTGTAGAAAAGGTCTTCCCGGAAATTTCCGCCTTTTACTTCTTCTGCCAGGTTTCTATGAGTGGCCACAATTACGCGAACATCAAACTTCACAATGTCGTTGCCGCCTACTCTGGTCAGCTCTCGTTCTTGCAGCACCCTAAGCAGTTTTGCCTGCAGGTTCATGTCCATTTCGCCTATCTCATCCAGGAAAATGGTACCACCATCCGCTTCTTCAAACTTTCCTTTTCTGCGGGCCACGGCTCCGGTAAAGGCGCCTTTCTCATGTCCAAAAAGCTCGCTTTCTATCAACGAATCAGGAATGGCCGCAATGTTTACGGCTACAAAAGGCTTCTGCTTGCGGGTAGAGTTGTAATGCACCGCTTTGGCCACTACTTCCTTACCCGTTCCGGTTTCTCCGGTAATGGATACGGTAATGTTGGTTTTGATGGCTTTGGCCATCAGCTTAAATACTTTCTGAATGGCTGCGCTTTCGCCAATGATGCTCTTTTGAAAATCGTACTTCTGGCCAATCTCTTCTCTCAGTTCAGAGATTTGTCGCTTCAGATTAACATTCTTTTTCGCATTGTTGATGGCGTTCAACAATCGCTCGCGCGTTTCATCGTCTTTAGTAATATAGTCGTAGGCGCCTACTTTGAGGAGCTGAACAGCTGTGTTGATGTTTTCCTGAGAGGAAACAATGATCACGTTAATGTCGGGATTGTACTGCTTGATCCTGGTAAGCACCTCTTCGCCAGACATGTCGGGCAGGGAGTAGTCAAGGGTGACCACGGTTGGGTTCTCGTGCAGGTGTTCCAGGCATTCCTTTCCGGAGGTAAAGGTTCTTACTACATGGTCGGGGTTCAACTCCGCCACATAGTTCACCAATTTCATGTAAAGAGGATCATCTTCAACGACAAAGATCTTTACCGGATCAGGGATGTAACTCATTCTTTAGATCAGATGATTAAGGTGTTCGGGTGAAGATATCAATTATTAACCCTTTAAAAAAGTGGCCTCTTGATAATGGTATACTCTTTTTGTCTATTTTCATAATCGCTTAAGAAGACCTGCAATGCTGCGTATTTTTCACCAAAATGACATAAAGCCCTGTTTCTCTGTAAGAAAAGGAGAAACCAAGTTGGGCGAGAAGGTAAAAACACTCAGCAAGAACGAAACTTTGAATGCCCTGAAGGGCTATGCGGAGCGAGGCTGCAAGTTTGCAATTATTGGCATACCCGAAAGTGTGGGCCCCATGGCCAATATGGGCAGGTCAGGAGCCGAGAAAGCCTGGCAACCTTTTCTCAATGCTATTCTCAATGTACAGTCCAACCGGTTTTTGGATGGAGCTGAGTTGCTTTTGCTAGGGACTTTCGACCTGCAAGGCATACAGCAGAGGGCCACAGAACTGTCGGCTGGTACCGCCTATTATGACCAGAAAATGCACATGCTTTGTGCAGAAATTGATGACCTGGTGCAGCCGGTGATTGAAGAAGTGGTAGCAGCGGGCCTTGTACCGATTGTAATTGGTGGAGGGCATAATAATGCTTACCCACTGCTGGCTGGCACCGCCACGGCCCTGGGCAGAAAACGGGGCATCAATGCCATCAATATGGATGCACATGCCGATTTTCGCTCTCTGGAAGGAAGGCACAGTGGCAATGGATTCTCTTATGCCAAGGAGGGCGGCTTTTTGCAGAAGTATTTTGCCTTTGGACTACACCAGTCTTATAACTCTGAAAACCTGATCATTGCCATGGAAAATACCCGCAATGTCAGCTTTCAGTTTCTGGACGATATCATGTACCTGGACCCTCAACTCATGAAGGCCATAGAATATGTGCACGATGAACATGTGCCTTGCGGCATTGAACTGGACATGGACGCGATACGGATGATGCCTTCTTCAGCCATTTCTCCCAGTGGATTTTCACTGGAGCAGGCCAGGCACTACGTGCGCAAATGTGCCAAATCATTGAAAACAGCCTATCTGCACCTGCCCGAGGCCGCTCCTGAAACTGAACAGGAAGAAAGGCTGGTAGGGAAGGCCCTCAGCTATTTGGTCTGTGATTTTGTGAAGGCTTGCAAGTAATCTCAATCTGTTTCAGTCAGCAAATACTTGCTGATAGTATTGAGCAAATTGATTATTCACATGGTCGAATACCAGGCAAGTCCAATTGTTGTAAACTAGCGAAGTTGGGAAGCAGAGGGATGAAATTGGGGCAGATTTAAGTTTGTCATCTGCAATACAGCCCCTGTCAGGTAGCAGATCTTCATCTTCCTTAAGGTTGGTCACTTTTATTAAGTTGTAGTCAAAAAACTTAATTGGGTTTTTCGCAATCCAATCACTTGAATAGACTATTTCCTCTGCCAGAATGTAGTCTAAACTCGTTGAATAACTACTCCCGCAGTTGGTAGTGTCCAAGGCATTATAAACTCGCAGTTTATCGTAAAGTCGCTGATGCTCTGCTTCAGGCTCATTCCAAAGTATTATTCTGATGGTTGAGTCCGTGAGGTCGAAAACATGAAATACCTGATCATTAGAATCTGTTGAAAAAATGGTTCCCTGGGCGTTGGAGAGTACTAATAGATTTTGAGACTTGAAATATTGCTGGTGTCTACAATCAAGTTGTGGGGACAAAACAGAGTCGATCTTGCTGAAGGTATGCTGTTGCTCTAAGGCTACCAACTGTGGCATGCTGGCATGAGCTTTTTCATTGTTATAATCTGACTCAATGTAATGAAACAGGTCTGTTACTTCTTTAAAATCATAACCGCTTTTTGTTCTTTTTTGATCCTCTTTGACTGCTTTTGACTGCGGTTTTCTGGCTGTGTCAATAATGGAAAATGTCCCCCCATCAGCCATCGCCTGGTGGCGATAGGTATGGTTTTTATCTCGGAATAGATCATTACCAATTTCTTGAAAAGTGACAGTATCAATCACGTATTTCATTTCCCTTATTCCCGCTTCCCCAAGACTTTCGGAATAAGGAAACTCAGGAGAGTAGACTATATATAAATAGCGGTCTTGGGGGGAATCCTGCTGGCTTTGGTCAACGGTTTTGAAATAAACATTGCCATTTTGGTCAGTATACAAACCATCTCTGATGAGGTTATAGTCGCCTACTGAATCCAATTTTTTTTCGTTCTGACAACCAAAAAATAGCACCAGCAAAACCAATATGAAGCTTAGTCTAATCATAACACTCTTTAGCGAATGGACCGGTTTAAGTTGTTAAATAATATTGCTGAAGCCAAATGTCCACGAAAATTGAATTTAACCATTCAATAGCGGATTTCTTTTAAAAGCCCTTCCTTGTCTCATTAGCCAGGCATGATATGCACTGGGAATATCATGTGCCCATTTAGGCAGTATTAGAGTGATAAGTATGCGGTCGATGTGGGAGATAACCCCTATGCCAATGGCCAATTGCACTGGTAACCCTGCATGACCAAAACCAATAAGGGAGGTGAAAGCTGCTAGCAGGCTCAACCCCCAAAGTTTGGAGAGAAAAGCATGGGTACAGGTTTCTTTTTTGAACTTAAGTAGGCTGGTAGCATAGCAAGCGACTTCCATGCCCAGCACCATCCAAATAGCCGTGGAGTATGGAGTGAGTAATTCAGGGTTCAGTAACCAGGTAGAAATGCCAATGGAAAGCCAGAAGAGCATATCGGTTTGGCTGTCCATACGCCTCAGCTTTGAAGTAGAAAGGTTTTGCTTTCTGGCGATGATACCATCAAAAATGTCTGAGATTAGCCCCAGGTACATTAAAACTACGATGGCAGTGGTTGCTTTTTGACCCAAAAAATAAGCAAGTGCAAGAATAACAGGGGCCAACAATAAACGGAATAGGATGAGTGTAATTGGAATATTCATAAGTCGCAGTTTTGTGCTGTGTGCGACTTCCCTTATTGATCTCTGACCCTGGGCGGACTAACGGAATATTTAAGCCATGGTTACAAATTCAAATCCTCAGACCCTTGATTTCTTGAATTTTTCAACAACCTTTTGGCTGCTTCAACGGCCTCTTGCGACATGTTTGCATCTACTGAAATTTGCTCCAATTCCTCTTGAGACTTAGTTCTAAATCTATGCATGAAATTTTTAATACCTGCTTCAAATTTGTCTAACTGACCTTTTTTAGTAGCTCCGGAAGGCTTGAGAAAATTGAAAGCCTCTTTGTTCATACTAATGTGGCCTATTAATAATGTCAGACTTATCAAATCTATATACAGGAGCCCTGTTTCAAAAAACAAGGTGTAGCTGGAAAATTTTACAACTGGAGTAAATGATAGTATAAGAACAGACCCAAATACTAGTTTCCAGGCTTCCTTTTTTGTCGCGATTAGTACAATTACCACTACCAAGGCCAAGGCACCATATTTAACTTCGTCAACCATTTGATACCTGGTGGTAAAGCCTTCGTTGCTATTGGCAACATTGGTAGTCAATACTTCAAAGACATGAGCAATTACCAGCAAGCATGAGATAATGAGGGCAACGTATTCTGGGAATTTATTAAACGACATTGGAGAAGTATATGGAGATGAAAGCTCAATATATTTGTAATAAAAAGCAACAAAAAACCCTGACCAGGGCCAGGGTTTGTTTCTTGTCCGTAAGACCGGTCAGGTCAGACGGAGAATGCTTTATGCCGTCTGATCTGTGCGATCTGAGGGGTTTAGCGAATTAGTCTTCGATGACTACAATCTTTTCGATGCCATCGCCCTGGCGGATCTCGTCAATCACGTCCAGGCCCTCTACTACTTTACCAAAGCAGGTGTGGTTGCGGTCGAGGTGAGAAGTTTGGTCACGGCTATGACAAACAAAGAATTGCGAACCACCAGTGTTGCGGCCAGCATGTGCCATAGAAAGCACGCCACGGTCGTGGTATTGGTTGTCGCCATCCAACTCACAATCTATGCTGTAGCCAGGACCTCCAGCACCAGTGCCATTAGGGCAGCCACCTTGAATCACGAAATTTGGTATCACCCTGTGGAAGTTGAGACCATCGTAATAGCCTTTTTTGGCCAGGTCAGTAAAGTTTTTGACAGTGTTAGGAGCGTCCTTTTCAAAGAACTCCACTTTCATAACACCTTTTGCAGTATGGATTTCAGCGGTCATTGCTTATTCGTTTTAGAATTCAGGCACGAAAATAAAGCAATCAGACCAGAATGGTCAAACTTTCTTGATAGAAAACTGCGGTTGATGAAGGAAGCTTACTGATTGAAGTGGTAAAGGAAGATCAATTCACCAGTAAAAGCGGGCTTTTTTTGGTCTTTGATTTCGAGCACTACATTCAGTTGGCATTTGGTGATGCCGCGCAGATCTAGCAGCGAAGTCAGGTTTACTTTGAGCCTCACTTCATCGCCTACCAGTACTGCTTTGTTAAACTTGAGTTTTTCGATGCCATAGTTAATCATCATTTTGATGTTACGGATATCGGCAATCTGTTCCCAGAGGTAAGGCAGCAGTGATAGGGTGAGGTAACCGTGAGCTATGGTGCCCCCAAAGGCCCCCTCTTTCTTTGCACGCTCCGGATCGGTGTGGATCCATTGATGATCGATGGTGGCTTCAGCAAAGTCGTTTACACGGCCCTGCTCTATTTTCAGATATTCAGAAACCCCCAATTCTTTTCCGATGTGCTTGGCAAACTCTGCGTGACTTCCAATGACCAACTTACTCATATAGCAAAAAAATTGAACCCCAAAGTTAAGATAAATCAGGCATTTATCTACCTAAAAAGAGGGATTTGCACAGTCAAGCGAGTGCCGGCCTACTGCGCATAGATGCTCACAGGAGTCAGGGCAGGGTCTAATTGCGTATGTTCGATGATCTCACCTGTCTCTATATTGATGTACCGAATCTGGTTTTCTGAGTTGACGGTTACCAGACTATTGGTGGCAGTGTCAAAGCCGCTTACACACAGTCTGAAATTGCTTTGGCCTTGTACAGCTACCCTCTGAGTCAGTTCACCCGTCATAACATTGCTCAGTTCTACATAATTGGTATTGGTATCTCGCTCATAAGTAATGGCTATCAGCGTTTGAGAAGATTCTTTGTAATGAATAACATTGGTGCCTGCATTGATGGCCACTCTGGACATGACCGTGCCATTCACTGCATCAATGGTAACAATGTCATTATCAGAGGAGATAAGGCTAAAGGTCTGGTTGCCCTGATCGAAAAATTGTGTACAGGTGTACATGGGGCCTAGTGCTTCTACGGCCAGGTTAGAGAGCAATTCTCCATTGTCCAGGTTGAGCCTGATCACATGGTTAACTTCTTCTGTGTGATTGTAATAGGTGCCAATCAAAGTGTGGCTGGCATCGTTAATGACCGCCATGCTGATGGGGCCGGGTAGTTCATAGGTATTGATGAGTTCACCTGTAGTGGGGTTCACCATCTTAAAAGTATTGTCACAGGTAGTGTAGCCAATGCTCTGTGTGGCCTGGTCAAACACCCGTGAACTCAGTACCATACACTCGGTAGTAAAGCTAAATTGTTCTCCGTTGCTCAGGTTGATGTTGACAATCTCAGTATTGGCCGTACCCACGCGAGCCGCCAGCAGATTAAGGCTGCCACTTGTTTCTATTTCATCAGGTACATTATCCTGGGTGTTTTCATCACAACCCATTAAAACGATGCAAAAAAGGAATAGGAGGGCAAAGGAATGATTGACAAGCTTTTTCATATGAACATGTGGTTTAGACGACTCTCTTTCCTGTAATACTCAATAAGCGTGTTGAAAGTTTATAATCAGGCTCAAAAGTCCAGGGTAAGTTGCATGCCAATGCTGCTCTCTTTTTCTTCATTGCCGAAGTTGGAGCAAGTAACACCTAACAGACGGACGCCTTCGGGGAAATTTTGCCATTCGATGTTGTCAAGCAATTCAAAACTCAATTCTACCAGTTGGTCGTAGGTTTTTATCTCCTCCGCTTGGGTGTGACTTCGAGTGATTTGAGTGAAATCCAAAAACTTCACCTTCAAGGTCAGGGTTTTGCCAAAAGCCTGTGCTTTTTCCAACCTCTTCATCACCGTTTGGGCTATCGGTTCCAGCGCCAACTTCATGTCTACCAGTTCGGTAAGGTCATAATCGAAGGTGTTTTCGGCCCCCAGCGACTTTCTGATACGGTTGGGGTTTACTACCCGGCTGTCGTTACCACGCACTATGTCGTAATAGTAGCCACCTGCCTTGCCAAATTTCAGCTTTAGCCGCTCTTTGCTCCAGTCTTTAAGGTCGCGCCCGGTATAAATGCCCAGATCCTTCATCTTCTGTGCCGTGACTTTGCCCACCCCAAAGAACTTGTCTATTTCCAATTGATCCAGAAAGCTGAGCACCTTGTCTGGTCCTATCAAGGTCATACCATCTGGCTTTTGATAATCACTGGCAATTTTGGCAAGAAATTTATTGACCGAAATGCCTGCCGAGGCGGTGAGTCCGGTTCTTTCCAGAATGTCTTTCCTGATGTGTTTAGCAATGAGTGTGGCCGATGCAATGCCTTTTTTGTTCTGGGTTACATCCAGAAAGGCTTCGTCTAGTGAGAGGGGCTCTACCAGATCGGTATACTCATAAAATACCCCGCGTATCATGTCAGAGATTTCTTTATACCGCTCAAAGCGCGGTTTTACAAACTGAATATGGGGGCACTTTTGATAGGCGGTCTTGGAGGGCATGGCAGAGCGAACTCCGTACTTGCGGGCTTCGTAACTGGCAGCAGCCACCACGCCTCTTTCTCTGCTGCCCCCCACAGCCACGGGCTTTCCTCGCAGGTCTGGATTGTCCAGCTGCTCTACCGATGCGTAGAAAGCATCCATGTCTACATGAATGATTTTGCGTTGTGCTATGTCCTTATTTTCTTCCAAGCCTTGAAAAATAACAAAGGAAATGGTGAACTTTGGGTCTATACAAAGATTTACTTTTTGGCAACCCTAAAGCCCGAGTCAACATGAGCCGTTCTAAGAAGGTATTCGTCATTGTCGCAGTCTTGTTTTTTCTGGGAGTAGTATTGGTGACCATTGACATTTCACGTAAGACCACTTTTCCCGGTTCAAAAAAACACCTTAAAGAATCGATCATGCCTTCAGAAGAGAAGGCAAAAGAAAATGATTCGACCCAGGTGGGTGCAAATGCAAAAGAGAAAAACCAGGGCAATTCAAACAATTAATTTACACGGCTGGTTATGGCGAAAGATTTGAAAAAGGCGGGAAAAAAAGTTGATTTAGAGCAGATTGATTTGGAGCGGATGGAAGAAATGACAACCGAGAATCCAGGCTTGATTGCTTTTCCACACACTGTGGGTAGTGCATTGGTAAAACCGATAGATGAAGGGAAAGCCAAGGGCAGGGCAGTAGCGGCTATGCATGAGCAGACAGAGATGCAGGTTCAGCAAATTTATGAGCAAATGCGCTTGCTGGCTCAACAGGCCAATGCCATAAAAAAGAGAGTAGAAGTTTCTGAAAGAATTTATCAGGCAAAGATGAGTTTTGAGCCGCTGATTGGTAAAACTTATCACCTCTACGAACGCGCAGATGGTACCGATTTGCTTTCACTTATAGGCCCAACAGAGTGGGGAAGGAGCAAGCCATTTTCAGAATTTATAGCTACTGTGAAGCTTCTGGCAGATCATACCTGGGAGGTGATAAATCAAGAAGGTTGAGCTAACCCAGACGCAGTCAGGCAGATACAAAAAGGTAGCAGAAGGGCTAACAGAATAAAGTGCAAAAAAAATGTCCCGATATAAAACCGGGACGAGTCAAGTTTTGATTAAAAAGTAGAGTGTCGTTCATTAAACTGTTGTCAATATAGCGGAATTTCCTAAGAAAGAAAACCATTCGTACAATTGTTTAGCTGAACAGTCCGTTCACTTCCAGATCAACTTTTTCAAGGATATAGGCATAGTCTTCTACGTTTTTTACAAAATCCATGTCATTGACATCAATTACCAGAAGTTTGCCGATTTCATAATTCCCAATCCATTCCTCGTAGTGTTCATTCAGGTTTTTGAGGTATTCAATCCTGATCAATTCTTCATAGTCGCGCCCTCGCGTTTGAATGTTCCCGACCAGTTTAGGAATATCAGCTTTCAGGTAGATGAGCAGGTCAGGAGCGGTCACATGTTCTATCATGGACTTAAACAATTCCAGGTAATTGTAATAATCCCGTTCTGTGATGAATTTTGATTTGAAAAGGTTGGCTGCAAAAATGTAGGCGTCTTCGTAGATGGTGCGGTCTTGGATGGTGCCTCCATTAGAAGCTCTGATACGGGCCACCTGTTTGAAGCGGCTGTTGAGAAAATAGACCTGAAGGTGGAATGACCACCGGTGCATGTCTGCATAAAAATCGGCCAGGTAAGGGTTGTCTTCAACTGACTCGAGTTGTACATCCCAGTTGTAGTGTTTTCCCAGTTTTTTGGCCAGGGTAGTTTTGCCTGACCCAATATTTCCAGCAATGGCTACGTGCATAAGTGCGCTTTAATTTCGGGCCACAATTTAGCATTTCAGGCAGAGCTTTCGTCTAAAATCATTAATAAAATGGAGAGAAACCTCAGAGCAGTGATTTAAACTATTTGGCCTGGGGCTCGTCTCAAAAAAGGCGAGCACCGAGGGTTGGGTGATTGTGCTTTTTTATCGTATTTATAACAGAGCCTGAATCGGAAGGCCTTTTTTGACGTTATATAGTTTAAAATCAGTCTTTGATTAAAAAATTACCGCTTTGAGTAAGTATCTGATCACATGTCTTTTGACATTCGCTTTGATGACAAGTGCCTCTGGCCAGTCGGATAATGGAAGCTACCGGCAAGACCTTGCCAACCTGCTCAATCGCAATGCGATAGGCAATTATGGCAATGGCCAAAAGAAGGTCTACAATCAGGACTTCTCAAAGAACCCCTTTATTTTCAAAGAATGGCAACAGGCCAAACTCGAGTTTAAGGATGGCAAAAGCTATGACTCTCTCATGGTCAACTATGACGATAAGCAGGGGTTGATTCTTGTTACCCTTACTTTGGGAAGCGAGCCTTTTACCCTCAAAACCATAGACATAGCACAGTTTACATTTTATGACAAGCCTAACAGGCCTTTTCTGGGCCTTAGTAGCGATGCCTTTGACGAACAGGTAAAAAGGTTCTCCTTTTATGAGTCGGTTTACAGCCAGGAAGGTGAATCAGGTATGACGGTATTGAAGAGCTATTTGAAAAAATACAGAGATGCTGATCAGCAGGTGAACTATGCCAGTGTAGAAGACAAGGAAGGTAAGTATGACCTGTATTCACGTTACTACATCAAACAGGCGGAAGGGAAGTACAAGCGGGTGAGCTTGGGCAAAAAAACCATTCAAAGTCTAATAGGCAAAGCTAAAATGAAAGAGGCTCAGCGGTTCTTAAAAGCGAACAAGCTCAAATGGAACGATGAACAAGCCCTGGTCGCCATCATCGAGTCTTTCCTTTAGCCCGATTGGTACACTTTAACGCATAAAAAAAGTCTGCGAGCACAGACCTTTCTAAAACACCCAATAAATATGAAGAGATAAATTATCTTTTCGATTGAAAGGTAGTGCAGTAGTTTGTCCTGAACGTCTCCCCGGCATTATCTAACTGTTAATTGCTTAGAAGTTGGCCCTGATAGAAAGAATGGCATTGAAGCCGGGCGCACTGATGCCTGAAGAGTAGGGGCGGTAATGTTGATCCATCAGGTTTTCGAGGTTAATGCCCAGACTAACGGATTCTTTGAGGGCATAGCTCAGGTTTAAGTTAAGAGTGTACCAGCCCAGGGCCCCGTCTGTGGTGTATAAGTGTGTTTTGTTTTGCTCGCTAGGCGCCAGGTCCTCAAAGGCGATGTCTCCACTATAACGTACCAGAAATTGCGCTTTGAGCTTGTTTTGCTTTATGTTCAGAGAGGTTTGGCCAAACAGAGGTGCCACATGCCTTAGTGGCAGTCCATTGTTGGTGTCTTCTCCATCAGTATAGGTGAGGTTACTCTTCAGAGTAATGCCCTGTCCCATGTCCAGGGCGGCATTTATGCTCATGCCCCAAATGAAAGCCCGGCCTGCATTTACTTCTGCCTGTACCTGACTCAGTACGCCATCAAAAATCAGTTGACTTTGCCCGTTAAACTCGAAATTCCTCCTTACCAGGGCATTTTTCAGAAAAGAGAAGTAATTGACAAACTCAATTTTAAAGCCTTTACCAAAGTTGCGTTGAATGCCATATTCAAGATTAATAGAGGTTTCAGGCTTTAGGTCGGGGTTGGGCACCACCACAATGCCAGGTTCAGAATCGAATACCTTACTGGCATCATCTACATTGGGTGCCCTGAAACCTGTGGAGGTCAGAACATTGAACTTCCATTTGGTGGAGGGCAGGTATACTAAGCCAAGGCTGCCACTAAGGGCTCCGTTTTGCAGGTCAATCTCGCTAAAGGGGAAGTCATAAAAGGTGCGATCTTCAAACTTCGATTTTAGCTTGACCAGGCTGTAGCGAATGCCTGAATTGAGAAAGACACCCCGGGCCAGGTTTTGCTTGCTGCTCATGTAGAGGGCAAATGAATTCCACTGGCTGCCACCATCAGGATAACGTGTGCTTGCCGGAGCTTCATCGTCTGTAACCAGGTCGAGCATGGAAGCAGTGCTCGTTACATCATTGTGCACCAGTTCGAGCCCATAATACAGCTCATTCAGTTCAGAGAGCGACTTTTCGAAGTCTATATTCATGCTCAACGCTTTGACCTCTTCCAGTCTGGTGGTTAAAATATCGCTGGCAAACCTTCGGGTATTTCGACTTTCCTCTACTTCCTGGTAGCCGGTGGTGATTTTCATCTGGTCGAAAAAGCGGCCGGGATAGTAATAGCCCATTTGCAGCTGGTGCATTTGCCACTCCTGCGGCCCATAATACCACTCTGCGTTTTGCAGGATTTGGGTATCGTCCATTTGAATCAACCTGTCATAACGTGGAATGTCAGAGCTGGTGCTATAGTGTACATGGTAAGAGATGTCTGAGAAGGGGCCAATTTTCCATCGAAACTTCTGAAGAAAATTAGTTTGGTCGTAGGCCGAACCTATTTGGCGATTGACATCTGGGTTGGTGGCAATTATATCCACGCCTTCTCTTCGTTCTATGTACTGAAAACGCTTACCAAAATCGGGAAATTTGTCGGGCCGGTTGTTGCCACTTCTGAGGTCGCCAAACTGGCTGAAGGTGAAGCTGGTATAGCTGGTGAAAGTAGGAGAGGTAAAGGTGAGTTGAGCATTGCCTGTGAGCTCTTTGGCAGCTGAGCCAAAGCGGGTCATCATTTCACCGCTCCATATTCCAAAATCGGTGAAATTGGGGGTTTTGGTATGAAAATCCATCACTCCTCCCAGGGCATCGCTGCCATAAATGACCGATCCCGGTCCAAAAACCACCTCAGCCTCCTGAAAGGTATTGGCATCGAGTGAGATGACATTCTGCAGGTTGCCACTGCGGTAGATGGCATTGTTCATCCTTACCCCGTCAATGACAATGAGCACCGAGTTGGCGGCAAATCCACGAATAATGGGACTTCCGCCACCAAGCTGACTCTTTTGTATGAATACTTGTCCGCTGCTACCCAATACATCGGCAGCGGTAGCTGGGTTAGAGAACTTGATGTCTTCAGGTTCTATTTTGGCAATGCTATGAGGTATCTCGTCCAGGTTTTGTTCCCAACGGTTAGCCGAAACCACCACATTGCCGGCATTTCTTACGTTTTCGCGCAAGGTCACCTTGTAATTCATACCAATCAGCTCCGGAAAAGTAAGGGTAACGGTGCGATAGGATGGGTGACGGAACACCAGTTTTGCCGATTTGCTGATATGACTCAAATCAGTCAGACCTCTAGCGTCTGTGATGGCGGCCTTGTTATCATCATCCGAAATGATGGTGACGCGTTCTATGGGCGCATTGGTTTCCTCATCAGTCACCAGCACTTGCTGTGCCATGGCCACCCTAACCATCGTCAATATTAATACTGCACTAAACCAAACCCTGTTCATCCTCTCATTCCTTACGGCTTGCGAAAATATTTCTGAAAGGCGACTTTGAAAACAATTATTACTCTTATTGTTTTGGAACCTGTACTGAGCGGTAAAAAAACAGGTTCAACTTCATGCCCATTATTCAATCGGCCTACAATGGCCCACCATTTTACTACTTCAACCGGCACTTTGAGACGGTCATCCCCAGTCTTAAACGCAAGATAGAAGGTGTGGTCTATGAACGCGAACGAATTGACACCCCAGATGATGACTTCCTGGACATTGATTGGATGAGGGCTGGGAACGAGCGCCTGTTGGTGATCTCTCATGGCCTTGAAGGAAATTCTGACCGTCACTATGTCAAAGGCCTGGCCAAACTCTTTGGCAAAAATGGCTGGGACATATTGGCCTGGAACAATCGCACCTGTAGCGGTGAAATGAATCGTCAGCGCATCATGTATCACCATGGGGCCTCTTATGACCTGCGCACGGTCATTGAGCATGTAAACAAGGTGGCCGACTACAAAAGAATCAGCCTGGCAGGCATTAGCATGGGAGGTGGGCAGACTTTACGCTTCCTGGGTGAGATAGAGGAACACCCGCTCGCTGAAAACATTCACAGTGCCGTGGCCATATCTGCACCCTGTTCACTGCCCGAGAGCGCCAGTACATTGAACCTCAGGGGCAATTGGATTTATGAAAAGAAATTTCTGGACCGCCTGAAGAGGAAAATTAAAGCCAAGGCCGCTCAATATTCAGACATGGACCTGAGCAGACTTGACCAGATCAAAACACTGCGTGAATTTGACAACTTGTTTTCAGGTCCCATCCATGGCTTCAAAGATGCAGATGACTTTTATGAGTACTGCAACCCCATGCCTTTTGTAAGGCAAATTGAAATACCGGTTTTGGTACTCAATGCTTTGAACGATCCATTGCTCCAAGGGGAGTGCTACCCTTATGAACTGGCCAGGAATCGCAGCAACCTTTTCCTGGAAACTCCCGGCAAGGGAGGTCATGTAGGCTTTGCTCAGCGAGGCAAAGAGTTTGTCTACAGCGAGGAAAGAAGCCTGACTTTTCTCGAAGAACAATAATTTGTTTCCCGTTAAGTTTCTGTTAGTCAGTAGTTTGTGTATTGGTTTAGATTTTTTCTAAATAATCATAAACCTTTTTTATAGTGTAGCGTTTATTTAGTATGTGATAGCAATACTATCACAGCTCAAAGCACAACATTATGGTATTATTGCATATTGTAACTCATAATGTAAAACAAGCCAGAGAGGTTGCGGTGCTTTTAACAGAGGAAAAACTAGCGTTAAACGCCTTGATTCAGCCCGGTATAAGCATGGTTGGCAAGGGCCTTCCAAAAGGGACAGGAGAGGAGCAAACGCTGGTTATGGCACAGACGAAGGGGTTGTTATTCGACACGATAGATAAGAGGCTGAGGGGATTATATAAGGATAGAATGCCCGTATTATATTCAGTGCCAATAATAAATATGGATTGGGAACAGGCAGATTTGCTAAAAGCCCAAACCGCCAGAATTTGAACTTAACAATCGATTCATAGAGTCAAGTAGATTAGTTTAGTAGTGTTGTCTAACAAGCCGGAGTAGTGTCCGGCTTTTTTTTATCCTTCTTCCAGTATTTTTCTAAAATCTCTCAAAGCAGCACCATCACCTATTACGGTAATGACATCACCCATCATCAGGTGAGTATTGCCATGGGGAATGAGCATTTCGCTACCACGTCTCAAAATCACCAATGAGCCTGATTGTGGGAAGGCCAGGTTTTTTACCTGCTCGCGATTTATATCCTGTTGGCTTATTGTAATTTCTTCAATCCGGTAACTGGCAAAACTATCTGCCAGCATGTCCATAGAATCGGGCCTGAGCACCATTTTTTCTATATGATCGGCCATCAGTACATCTGCATCAACCACTTTCAGGTCCTCCTCAGAAGGGTCTAACAACTCGTGACTGGTGGAGACTCTGCGGGTAATCATTTTATGATGATCGAGCGTATTTTGAATGTATCTGGCCAGCTCCAGGTTTAGCGATTTGGACCCAGTAAGCACCACCACCAGATCACCAGTATGTAGTTCTAATTGGTCGAGAAAGTCGGTGTTGAGTGCTTTTACCGGTTTATAATCAATGCCTCTTCGCTCAAACTCTGGCATGATCTCAGTTCTCTGTAGGAAGGTAGAGAAGGAGCTGCCATGCATTTTAAATCGCTCAGACAGATAGAGGCTGGCCCTGCTGCCACCCAGCACAATGATGCTGCTGAAGTGCTCGCCCTTGGTTTCAAATAGCTTGTAGAGCAGGGGTGATAGCAGACTGGTGACAATGGCCGCGGTAACAATGCCCGCATTGTCGGCAGTAGAGATTACGTCCAGAGACAGGCCTATTTGCGCTGTCGCAATGGTTAGCCCCAGTCTGGCAGTGAGTAAGATACCTCCTGAGAGTGCTTTTTTAAGACCAAATACCTTGACCATGACCAGCGCTGGTATGACCTGAGTAATGAAGAAACCAACAGTAAGGGTGAGTATAAAGGGGATGGACTCGCCAAACTGGGTGAGGGCAGACAGGTCTAGGTTGACGCCCACCATGATGAAAAAGATGGGGATGAAAAAGCCATAGCTCATGCCATCGAGTTTGAACAGGAGGGCAGAACGTTCCTTTTGGGTAAAAAGACTTAAGAGTACACCAGCCACAAAGGCACCCATTACTGCTTCAGTACCAATAAGGTTGGCTATTACCACAAAGAACATGAGCAGGGCCACGGTGCCTCGCATTCTGATCTGACTGGCAGCATGCTCGAGTCTGTAAAGCAGCACCTGGAAAGTACGCACCTTTACCAGTCGGGTACCCAGCAGGTAAATAATGGCGAAGGCCACGAAAATGAAGGTGAAGTAGAGCAGCTCCAACTGAAAGCCATTTTTCAACACGCCAGAGTATATGGCAATGAGAATGATGCTCATTACCGTAGCAATGGCGCCTTCCATGAGCATGATTTGCCCGAATTTTCGTTTCAACTCACCATCTGCCTTCAATATGGGCACGGTGATGCTCAGCGCAACCGTGGGCAGCAACAGGGTGAGGAACATGACGTCTACATCCATAAAAAGGCTCACCACATAGGCATAGGGTACCGAAAGCAGTAAAGAGCCGAAATAGATAAAGACTGCCAGCAGGAATGAGTTACTGGCCAGGTCGATCATTTTTATCTTACCCCTGGGGAAGGAGTTGACGATTTTGTTGACGTCCATTTCCAGGCCAGACAGGAATATCAGAAACAAAAAGCCGGTTTTGGAAAGGAAAGTGAGGTAGGTATTGTCTTCTATCCAACCCAGTACAAAGGGCCCCATAACTACCCCCAGCACAATTTCCACTATAACTGAAGGCACTTTGGTAATGCGAAGCCAGGAGAGGGTAAGAGGCACCATCCATGCGATCATCAGGATGATAAAAAGAGGAAGATAATCGATGGACATCAGGGGAAAAAGTAAAGTGTGTGACTGAACAAAGTACGAAAACTTTACTGCTTTGCAAGCTAGTGCTTACTGCCGAAAATGAGAGCTTTACTTCTATTTTGACTGCTTAAACCCTGAGCTTGTTCGGGTTGACGAATTTGAAGTGACTTTGTTAAAATCGCTTCAGTGCCAAATCACTCACCGCATCGCCAATGGATAGGGAAGAAGTGGCCGCTGGAGAGGGCGCATTGCATACATTGATAGCATGTTTTGCCTCTATGATTGCGAAATCGTCTAGAAGGCCACCGGTACGGTCGCATGCCTGTGCGCGTACACCAGCTCCGCCATCTACCAGGTCTTTTTCCTGAATTTCAGGAATCAACTTTTGCAGGGCTTTGGTAAAAGCTGCTTTAGAGAAAGAGCGGTACATTTCGCCCATACCAGTTTTCCAGTATTTCCAGGCTACTTTCTGAAAGCCAGGCCAGAAGAGGCTTTCCAGCAATTCACCCATATGAATTTGTGACTTCTTGTAACCTTCGCGTCTGAATGCCAATACAGCATTAGGTCCGGCCTCAATACCACCTACCATCATGCGTGTAAAGTGTACGCCCAAAAACGGGAAGTTAGGATCGGGCACAGGGTAAATCAGGTGCTTCACCAGGTATTCCTTCTCTGGCACCAGCTTGAAGTACTCACCCCGGAAAGGAATGATTTTCAAGTCTACATCTTTAGAAGTCTGTCGGGCCATTTTATCGGAGTACAAGCCAGCACAGTTCAATATCAAGCCGGTTTCAAAACTCCCTGCCGTGGTTTCAACATGGGAGCTATTACCGGTCTCTTTGATGCCCAGTACTTTGGTGGCCAACTTGATTTCGCCACCAGCCTCTCTGATCTTCTCTCCGTATTTGATGGCCACAGCTGTATAATCGATGATGCCCGTATAGGGTACATTGATGGCCGCAATGCCATTGACATGAGGTTCAATTTCTTTGAGCCCTTCCATGCTCAAGCGGCTGATTTTGTCCAGGCCATTTTCCAGCCCGCGATTGAAGAGGTTATCCAGTAGTGGTTTTTGATATTCGTCAGTAGCTACTACCACCTTACCACAAAGCTCATAAGGGATGTTTTCACGATCGCAAAACTCTAACAGCATGTTATAGCCGTTGATGCAGTTGCGCGCCTTCAGGCTGCCAGGCTTGTAATAAAGCCCGGAGTGAATCACACCACTGTTGTTCCCGGTTTGATGCGCAGCCAGTGCTGACTCCTTTTCAAGCAAAAGCAGCTTTGTACCAGGCTTTTTTTGTAAAAGCTGGTAAGCGGTGGCAAGGCCTACAATACCTCCACCAATTACAATGGCATCGTATTTCACGATTTAAAAGGGTAGATCGTCATCCTCGCCTGAGCTCAACCATTCTGGCTCATCATTGGCAGCAGGGGGAGGAGGAGTGCCGCCAGCAGCAGCTGGTGCTGCTGATGGAGCAGGAGCTGCAGCTTGTTCCGGAGTGATTCTCCATGCCTGCAGAGAATTGAAGTACTTTACCTCTCCTTTAGGATCGGTCCACTTTCTGCCTTTCAAGTTGAAGCTAACATTTACCATATCGCCCGCTTTGAAACTGTCCATCAGGTCGCATTTGTCCTGAATGAGCTCAAATTTCACGTATTCGGGGTATTGTGGGTTTTCAGAGTACTCTACTACAAATTCTCTTTTTCTGAACGATTGAGAGATTTGCTGTGTGTTAAATATTTCCAGCAGCTTCGCTTTGATTTCCATGGCATTCAATTTGGCTTCAAAACAATCGAATAAACCAATGTCAAGCAAGAGAATTTATCATCCTTTCTGTGTAACTAATTTAAACTTTCTTGTTGATGGAATGTCATATAGATGCTCTTAGCGAAAACATTGCTTGAGCAAGGCCTTTTGCGCGTCAATTTAATTTCGATCTTGGGGCCTTATTCTTAGAAGATTAACAAAAGCGGAAAGTATTGAGGAGAACTTTACTGTCTTTATGCATCACACTATGCCTGTGCGTTCAGGCCATGGCCCAGGTGACCACCGAGGGTACAGAATTCTGGTTTGGCTTTATGCAAAACTTCGACACCAATAGCGTGTCGTCATTGGAGGTGTTTTTTACTTCCAAAGAAGTGGCCAATGTGCAGATGACCACCTATGAAAACGGCAACACGGTGGAGTTTACTGTAACCCCTGGCCAAACGGTGAAGCGCATTATCAATGTAGCGGAACTCAATGCATTTGCCGCTTCAGGTTCTGGTAATATTCAGAGCAAGGGGATCCAGGTGCTGTCTGATGTGCCCATTAGCATCTATGCTTTTAACAACAGGAGTCGTAGTGGAGATGCTGCAGTCATTTTACCACTCAATACCCTGGGTAAGCAATATTATGCATCTACTTATTATGAAGAAGTGGAAGCAGGTGACAGCTTTAACCCTGATAATAATGAGGCGCAGTTTCTCATTGTGGCCACTGCCGACAATACCACAATCAATATTACTCCAACAGCCAATACGCTGCATGGACCTACTTCAGGTACACTTTTTACCATCGAGCTCAATGCTGGTGATATCTATCAGGTACAGTCTACCGATGACCTTACAGGCACCTTGATTGAATCAGTATCTCAAAATGAGGACGATTGTAAGAACTTTGCTGTTTTTGGTGGCAATAAATGGGCAAGGGTAACGGGTGATGACGATTGCGCTACTTTCAACGGAGGGGCCAGCTACCCTGGTGGTTTTGCAGCTGACCACCTGTATGAGCAAATGTACCCGGTCAAAACCTGGGGCAAGGTCTATTCAGCTGTACCCTTTGAACTTCGTACTGGTTATGTACTCAGTGTAACAGCTTCTGAAGACAATACCTCGGTAACCGTTGGAGGGCAAACTACCACCCTGAATGCTGGGCAATACGAAACCTATTTTGAGGAAGATGTTACCTCTATTTCAAGTGATAAACCCATTCAGGTTGCCCAGTTTAGCCAATCACTCAGTTGTGATTTTCAGATTACCTCTGGACCAGGAGACCCCTTTATGCTCATGCTGAGCCCGAATGAACAGCAGCTCAAAGCCATTACTTTCAATGCACTGTCTACCGACCAGATCACCGACTATTTTGTGACCCTGTTAACACCTACCAGTGCCATCAACGAACTGTCGGCCGATGGTACAACGGTGAGCTCCCTGGTGGCTTTCACGCCCGTACCCAATTCTGATCTGTCTTATGCTACGCTCGACCTTGTCAAAGGGGCTGATCTCAATGTGCAGTCGGCCACAGGTTTCATTGCCTATGTATATGGCTTCGGCAACATTGAGTCTTTTGGCTATGTGGCCGGAGCTTCATTAGAAAACCTCAACCTGGAGGTAGTAGGAGAGGATGAAACGATTGGCTTGATTGTGCAAGAAGGCTGCGTGAATTCAGAAGTGGCTTTTGATGTGGAGTTTGAAGAATTGCCTGGTCAGCCACCGCGCTATACCGTATTTGAGTGGGACTTTGGCGATGGCAATACTGCCGAAGGTCGTAATGTAGCCCATACGTACACCACGGCCGGAGAGTTTGAAGTTACCATTGTGGCTTCTGACGGAGGAGGCGCCTGTGGCAATTCAGAAACCGTAACAAGATCCATTATCATTACAGAAACTACAGTTGACGAGGCCTCAGGGCCACAGTCTGTATGTCCTGATGTGAGTGGCGTGGTATACCAGGTAACAGGGCCTGCTGACAATACTTATCAATGGTTAATTGAAGGAGGCATCATTACTGACCAGACCAATGAGCAAATCACCGTGGATTGGGGAGCTGCTCGTGATGATGCCTATGTGAAAATTGTGCCCAGTAATTACCTGGGTTGCCTGGGCGATACCGTTACGTTGGATGTAATTATTAACAAACGGCTGGAGCCAGCCCTGCCTCAAGGTGCTGCGGAAGTATGCCTGGCCGATATTGCTGCGGTAATGTACAGTACGCCTGCCACCAATGGCTCTGAATATGAGTGGTTTATAGAAGGAGGAAGTATTCTTTCTGGAGCAAATAGTAATGAGATTACCGTAGCCTGGCAAGGCGTAGGCAACGGCAGGGTTTGGTACCGCGAATTCAACCCCGACATTAGCGATTGTGAGGGTTTCTCCGATCAACGGGAAGTGGTGATCTATGACGATATATTAGTAACAGGGGCGATAACCAATGTGAGCTGCAATGCCGGCAGCGATGGTACGCTTAGCCTTACAATCAGCGGAGGCAAACCGGGTGTATATACCGTTTCCTGGGACAATGGCATGACCGGGGCCGACATCAACGGATTGCCTGCTGGCGACTATATGGCCACTATAAACGATGAAATTGGCTGTGTAGCGAATATTACTTTGACTGTGACCGAACCGCCTCTGTTGGTCATTACCAGCAGCAACGTGCAAGATGTGCGATGCTTTCAGGAGTCTAATGGTGCCATTTTTCTGGACATAAGCGGTGGAACCCCGTTTTCTGATGGCAGCTATCGATATAATTGGACTGGAGCCAGCATCAATAGTAATACGACTGTTCCGGAGATTACTGGTCTGGTAGACGGCAATTATAGCGTAGTGGTTGAAGATGCCAATGGCTGCCAAACCACTATGGACTTTACCATTAACGAACCCGCTCTGCTGGAACCCGATCTGGAAACACTCATCAATCTGCCTATTTGCCCAGATGCCAGCAATGGTACTTCCTTTGTAGAAGCCAAAGGAGGCACGCCTGATTATCAGTTCTTTTGGAGTAATGACCCTGCCACTGATCAGCAGGAGGGAATGAATTTCTCGCGCGGTAATTATACCGTCCGCATCGTAGATGCCAATGGCTGTGAAACTTCATTGCCAGTAGAAGTTACGGAGCGTTTTCCTCGCATTTACGTGCCGAACGCTTTTAGCCCCAATGGTGATGGCGAGAATGAAGAATTCAAAGCTGTAACCGATTGCGACCTAACCTTCAGCATGCAAATTTTCAACGAATGGGGCGCTATTATTTTTGCCACTACCGATATCTTCAACGGTTGGGATGGTACCCTCGAAGGCCAACCCGCACCTGTTGGCAAATACAGCTACATTATTTTCTACTCAGGGTCACTCAATGGCGCCTCTTTTGAAGAGACTTTGAGAGGAACGTTGAGGTTGGTGAGGTAAAACAAAAGCCCTGTCTGTCGATAGGTAGATATACCGTTTTGAGAATCTTCATCAGATCGATCAACTTAGTTTGGTCTTGTGCGTTGCCTAAGTCGACTGTTTACTAACAAGCGTTCGGTTGTTTAACCAACAAATGGTATTTTTGATAGATGAATTACCTGTTGGGATGCTTAATAATTGTATGGTGATCTTCTTTATATTATTTTCCCGACTGGCTCGTTAATACATGTATTGCATGAGAAAGCAGCCTCAATTTAAGACAAATAGTCGCAGTGATATTGACAAGGTCATTTGGGTTGTAACGTATGAAGTTTTTTGCGTTACCATATGAGACCTGACCTGACCTTTTAGAAATTGAGGATTTGAGGAAACTGACTACTTTGCTAGCTGCCTTTGTGCTTTTTGCTTCCCAGGCAAATGCACAATTGACCACAGAAGGAACTGATTTTTGGTTTGGCTTTATGGAGGCTGCACAAGCCAATGTCTGGCCAGTAAGTCTGGAAGTATACATAAGCACCAGTGAAGAGGCCAACATAACATTATCTAATACAAGTGGTTCGTTTGTCGAAACACGGACCATTCCTGCAAATTCCGCTACATTAATTGGTGTTCCTATCTCAAATATGAATGTCACTGAAGGGGTAGGAAACCTTGCGTTGCATGTGGTCTCCGATGTGAATGTATCGGTTTATGCATTGAATAAAAGACAGTTTTCTGCTGATGCAGCCGTAATTCTTCCTACCAAAGTATTAGGCAATGAGTACTATGTGATGGCCCATCGTCAAGATGATATTGATGCCACCACGGCAGCACGTGGATCTGAACTATTGATCGTGGCTGTAGAGGACAATACAACTATTGAAGTGACTCCATCGGTGGTGACTGACTCAGGTTTACCAGCGGGGGTTACAGAAACGGTTAACCTCAGTCAAGGCGAGGTATATTTTCTGCAATCAGAGTTTAGTGACCTCACTGGTACAAAAGTAGAGGTAATAGACAATGGGAGTGTTTGTGGCAACGTGGCTGTTTTTGGGGGTAATATTTTTACAAATGTAGCCGAATCTGGAGTATGTCAGGATCTTGGTAATCATGATCATCTCTATGAGCAAATGTTCCCTGTTAGTACCTGGGGTAAAGAGTTTGTATGGGTGCCTTATGAGACTCGCGTGGGGGGTGACTGGATGAAAGTAACTGCTTCGGAAGATGGTACGGTGGTGCAGGTAAGTGGCTTAGGTGCCAATATTTCATTGGATGCCGGTGAGACCCGCCAAATTAAAGCATTAGAAGGTGTAAGGCGAATTACTTCCAATAATCCAGTACAGATAGCGCAGATAAGTCGTAGCAACGGTTGTGATGGTGATCAGGTACCTGGAGATCCCTTTATGATTATGTTGAGCCCTCTGGAACAAAGGATTCGTAAGGCTACTTTTAACGCCTTTAACGTTCAGGTGATCAGCCAATATTACCTGACACTCATCACTGAAAGTGGTGGAGGTGTTGGCGTTATGTTGGATGGGGTAGATATATCCGCTGAGTTTCAAAATGCCCCTGGCGCCTCTTATGCGAGCATATTGATCAATCAGGGTACGCACACTATTGAAGCACCTGCCGGTGTTATTGCCTATGTCTATGGTTTTGGGAGCAATGAATCCTTTGGCTACTCTGCCGGGGTGAGCCTCGAAAATCTGAACATCAAAATTGTGGGTGAAGACCCAATTATTCAAGGAGATGTTATTAGCAAGGAAGGCTGCATAGACCAACCCATTAGCTTTACGGCTGATTTTGAAGAAACACCAGGCCAGGATCCCATCTACACGCAATTCGACTGGAATTTTGGTGATGGTAGTACTGGTACCGGTAGGGATACTGTACATATTTATACTGAACCTGGTACTTATGACATCACTCTGATTGCTTCTGACGGAGGTACGAGTTGTGGAAGTAATTCAGAGACCATTTCAGGCAAGGTTACCATTGTTGACGTTGAAACTGATCCAGAGGGAATTATCGGAGCCGTATCTGTATGTCCTGATGTTTTTGGCGTAGAATACAGCATAACAGGCCCGGCAGACAACACCTATTCCTGGACATTGAATGGTGGCACTTTTAGTGGCCCCACTGACAGTAACAGCATATTGGTTGATTGGGGACCTGCCAATGACGATGCCTTTGTGAGGGTGGTGCCATACAACCGACTGGGCTGTCCGGGAGATACCATAACGCTGCCAGTAATAATCAACAAAAGACTAGAACCTTTATTGCCGAGAGGCAATGCAGAGGTATGCCAGACAGATAGAAATCTGGTTTCTTATTCTACACCCCTCACCAATGGATCTGAATACGAGTGGTTTATAGAAGGAGGTACCATTCTAACTGGAGCCAATACCAATGCCATTACGGTCGACTGGGGAAATCAATCATCGGGAAGAGTATGGTACCGCGAGTTCAACCCGGCTATTACCGATTGTGAAGGCTTTTCAGAACAACTGGAAGTGGTGATATACGGTGATATAGTGGTGACAGAAACCATTACCGATGTGCTCTGTAATAGCGGTAGTGACGGCACCATAAGCTTGAACATTTCAGGAGGAAAGCCCGGAAACTACACCGTAAACTGGAGCAATGGCATGACAGGAGCTGATATATCAGGCCTGCCCGTAGGTACTTATACGGCTAATGTTACTGATGCTCTGGGCTGCCCTGTACAACATGAATATGTGGTAAATGAACCAACAGCACTGTCTATTGACAACATGACCATTCAAGATGTAAGGTGCTTTAAGGAAGCCAACGGTAATGTGACACTGGACATAAGTGGAGGTACTCCCAATTTCTCTGGAGGCTATACCTACACATGGACAGGTCCAGGTTTTAACCAGACTACGGCTGACCCGATGGTTTCAGGATTGTTGCAGGGTGACTATTCTGTGGCGATTACCGATGCCAATAACTGCACCATTGCCACTAGTTTTACCATAAACGAACCTCCTTTGCTTGAGGTAAACCTTGCCACTTTAGTGAATGAACCAATTTGCCCCGATGCGAGTGACGGAACTGCGCTTATAGAGGCAAAAGGTGGCACTCCAGACTATCAGTTCTTTTGGAGCAATGACCCTACCACAGATCAGCAGCAAGGCGAGAATTTCTCCAGAGGCTTCTATACCCTGCGTGTGGTCGATGCCAATGGCTGCGAGACTTCACTGGAAATAGAGGTGACCGAACGCTACCCAAGGGTATACCTGCCCAATGCATTTAGCCCCAATGGCGATGGACAGAATGACGAGTTCAAGGCGGTAACTGACTGTGATCTTAATTTCAGCATGCAAATCTTCAATGAGTGGGGTACTGTTTCCTTTGCAACTACCGACATTACTGAAGGTTGGGATGGTACCCTGGATGGTAAACCCACTCCCAATGGTAAATACAGCTATATAATTTTCTATTCAGGCAGCATCAATGGTGTAAGCTTTGAAGAAACTCAAAGAGGTACACTGAGACTCATCCGTTAGTTTCGCTTGTTTTCCAACCCTTCAAGGTTATTTCCCTTCATTAACCTACACTTATGAACCAGATGGATCATCTGATTTCTGATCAAGACTTTGTATATTAATCTATAATAAAGACAGGGTGGAAAACCCGATAGTACCAGAGAGTCGCTTCTGAGAATTGCGTACGTGAATTAAACCGAATTATCGTTGAAAAGGCTAGCCATTATTTTGTGCTTATGGGGTATGTGCATTCCTGCATTTGCCCAGGTAACTACAGAAGGTACTGACTTTTGGTTCGGTTTTCTTGAAAATGACTTGACAGACGGACGGGACGTTTTTCTGGAATTATATGTAAGTGCCAAAGAGAATGCCAATATCAGGCTAAGCAATGCCAGCGGCTCTTATGTGGTAGAAGGGGCCATTAGTGCCAACACTTCGGAAGTCATAGAAGTACCCATAGAATTCATGCCACTCACCTCTGGTAAGACCGATTTGGGGCTGCACCTCACTGCAGATGTAGCAGTCAGCCTATATGCTCTGAACAAAGCAATTTACTCCGCAGATGCAGCCGTAATTTTACCAACACCAGCCTTGGGGCAAAAATATTACGTGGTGGCCCATAAAGAACCACCTGGCGATGAGGTGGCGGGGTCAAAAGCATCAGTAGCCACTGTAGTGTCGACAGCTGACGATACTAAAGTGGCCATAACCCCTTCTGTAGATATAGATACCGGCTGGCCTGCAGGTGAAACCAGAGAAGTCATTCTCAACCAGGGAGAGACTTATTTTCTGAGGTCAGAAACTGAAGACCTTACCGGAACAGCCATTGAGGTGGTTGAAAATGGCGATGCCTGCGCTAGTGTTGCTGTTTTCGGTGGCAACCGATTTACCAATGTAGGAGGATGTGGCGGCTTTCGCGATCATCTATATGAGCAAATGTTCCCGGTCAATACCTGGGGCAAACGATTTGTATGGGTCACTTATGAAACGCGCCTGGGAGGTGATTATATGAAAGTGATGGCTTCTGAAGACAATACGGTAATCGATATTTCTGACTGGGGCACCATTGAACTGGATGCAGGTGAAACCGAAATTGTAAAAGCCCTTACTGGACCACGCTATATCTCGGCCAGCAAACCCATTCAGGTAGCTCAGTACAGCAGAAGCCAGGAGTGTGACATGGTTACCAATTCAGATCCCTTTATGATCATGCTTAGTCCTATGGCACAACGAATCAATCAGGCTACATTTGATTTATTTGTAGTAGATCAAATAGAGCGCTATTACATTACTTTAATCACCATTCCCGGAGGCGATAGCGGTGTAACTTTAGATGGCCTCGACATCAGCGACCGTTTCCAGGGAACACCCGGAGCTTCGTATGCCTCTTTTGAGATAGAACGTGGCACACATACCGTGGTGGCCCCAGAGGGAGTTATTGCCTACGTTTATGGCTATGGTGAAAGCGAATCTTTTGGTTACTCAGCAGGGGTGAGCCTTCAAAACCTGAGTGTGGACATTGAAGGCCAAGACTTCGTTTTGGGTGTCGATGCCATAGGCAATGAAGCATGTATTAATTCACCCATCGTATTCAATGCACTCTTTGAAACAGAAGCGGGAGAAGATTCACCATTTATACAGTTCGATTGGGACTTTGGCGATGGCAGCACGGGTACTGGTCAGGGAGCCGTTCACGCCTTTGATGCAGGTGGTACCTATGAGGTGACCTTAGTAGCCTCAGACGGTCAGAGTAAGTGCGGAGGCAATGTAGAGGTGGTTGTAGGTAGCATTACCATTAATGAGGTGCTGGTAGACGACCCTGGTATAGTTGGCACAGGCTCTGTATGCCCTGAGGTAGAAGGAGTAACCTATTCTGTCTCAGGTGACTCAAGAAATACTTATGAGTGGCAGGTAACGGGCGGAGAGATAGCAGGTGATAACACCGGTTCTGAAATTACCGTCAACTGGGGCCTCACCAATGCCGCAGCCATGGTGGAAGTGATTCCCATAAGCGGTGATGGTTGCAGGGGAAACCCGATTTCCAAATTGGTAACCATCAACACGCGTCTTGAGCCAGACCGGCCACTTGGCAATTCTGAGGTTTGCGTAGGCGACCTGGGCAATGCCGTATATTTCACTCCTTCAACCCCAGGTTCGCAATACCAATGGGAGGTAGAAGGAGGCAGCATACTCTCTGGTGCCGGTAGCAATGAGGTGACCGTGGTCTGGGAAAATGTGAGCAATGGCCGCATTTGGTACCGCGAGTTCAATCCGGCCATAGCCGATTGTGAGGGCACTTCTGAAGCTTTGGAAGTAAGAATCTATCCTGCACTCATTGTGGAGTCTACTGTTAGCAATGTGCTCTGCTTTGGTGGAAGCGATGGTGCTATCAATCTGGAAGTAAGTGGTGGTCAATCTGGACCTTACACAGTCAGTTGGAGTAATGGCATGACAGGACTCGATATCAGCGGCCTTCCTATTGGGCAATATACGGCCATTGTTCAGGACATAACCGGCTGCCAATTCGTACAGGAATTTATCATTACAGAACCCGAAGAGCTGCTGATTACCGGAGCCACAGTAGACAATGTACGCTGCTTTGAAGAAGGCAATGGCATGATTGCGCTGGACATGACTGGCGGTACGCCCGATGCCGGTGGTAACTACCAATTCACCTGGTCGGCAGTAGGTTTTACGCGTACAACCAATCAGCCATTTGCTGGAAGTCTTGAAGCCGGAGTTTATACAGTAATGGTAACCGATGTCAATGGCTGTACAGCCACCAGTAGCTACACCATTGAGGAACCACCCTTGCTCATAGCAGACCTGACTACCCTAATCAACCGTCCTGTATGCATTGGAGCCAGCAACGGCACTGCCTATGTAGAGGCCAAAGGAGGCACACCAGACTATCAGTTTTACTGGAGCAACAATCCAGCTACTGAACAGCAGCAAGGAGAGAATTTTTCACGAGGTACCTACACCCTCCGCATTGTTGATGCCAATGGTTGCGAAGCCACATTGCCAGTTGAAGTATCCGAACGTTATCCGCAGATATACATGCCCAATGCCTTTAGCCCCAATGGAGATGGAGAAAATGAGGAATTTAAAGCCGTAACCGACTGTCAATTGCAGTACAGCATGCAGGTGTTCAATGAGTGGGGCTCGGTCATTTTTGCCACCACAGACATAGATGCAGGCTGGAATGGCGAGTTAGAAAGCCAAGAGGCACCCATTGGCAAGTACAGTTATATCATCTTCTATGCGGGTGAAATCAATGGCGTGAGTTTTGACGAAACGCTTAGAGGAACTTTCCGACTCATAAGATAAAGCCAACTCCTTTAGTACCTGTTCAATTTTTAGGGAAGCATTCTTTCCAAAACTGCCCGCGATTGCGTTAATTCATTTTCGCAACAAACGAATCGGGTGCCCCTCACTATTTACAGATCTTCAGCAGGTTCAGGAAAGACCTTTACCCTGGTAAAAGAGTACATCAAGCTGGTGCTGAGAAAGCCGAGAGACTTCCAGCACATATTGGCGATTACTTTTACCAACAAGGCCACTGAGGAAATGAAAAGCCGGGTGCTGGATCAGCTCTATGCGATGTCTACTGGCGAGGGGGGCGACATGCAGTCATTGTTACTGCAAGAGCTGGCGGATGAAATGGATGCCAAAGGCCTGGTGGCCAGAGCCAAAGAGGCTTACGAACTCATTCTCCATAACTACAGCCGATTTGAGATCAGTACCATTGATAGCTTCTTTTCCCGTGTAGTGAGGTCTTTTGCCAGAGAGCTGGACATTCCCATGAGCTATGAGCTGGAAATGAATACGGCTCTTGCCCTGGACGAAGCCGTAGATCAGCTTTTCCGCAGCCTGGCTGAAGAAAAACAACTAAAGCTATGGCTGGAACAATACACCTTCGATCAGATAGAAGAAGACAAGTCCTGGAATGTAGAAAGCAACATCCGCGACCTGGGCAATAACCTCTTCAAAGAGCAATTCCAGGAAGGTTTTATGCATGTAGACATTAGCATGGAGCGGCTCACCGAACTGGTGGGAGAAATGAAGAAAGTAATCCGGCTGTACGAAGACGGCATGGAGGCACTGGGGCGTAAGGCAACAAGCCTGATTGAAAACAGCGGCCTGGATCTGACAGACTTCAACTATGGGAAATCAGGCCCGGCCAATACCTTCTTTAAACTGCAAAATGGAGACTTTGATTTAGGTGCGCGTTTTCTCAAAGCTGCTGCTGGCGAATTGGGCTGGGCCAGTAAAAAGTCACCCCAAAAAGAACTGGCAGATCAACTGGCCGATCAGCAACTGATGCCCATTGCAGAAGAAGTGCTGGTTTATGTGAAGAAATACGAAGTCAACTACCGCACCGCCAAGGCACTGTTCAGAAATATCTACGCCTTTGGGCTACTGGAAGCGCTGAATAAGAACCTGAAGGAATATCGCGATGAGCAGAACATCATGCTTATTTCTGACAACAATGTACTCATCAGGGAGATTGTGGGAGAGGATGACGCGCCTTTCATCTTTGAGAAAATCGGCAGCTTTTTCAAGCACATCCTCATCGATGAGTTTCAGGACACCTCTAATTTTCAGTGGAACAACCTGAAGCCGCTTATTCTCAATTCCATGGCTTCGGGCCATGAGGTGCTCATTGTGGGCGATGTAAAACAGTCGATCTACCGCTTCAGGGGAGGTAACATGCGGCTGTTGCTGGAAAAAGTGGACCAGGACCTGGCACATTTCGCTGAAGTGATCACCACCCTTAATCTGGAAGACAACTACCGCAGTGTGAAGGGCATTGTCGAATTCAACAATGCATTTTTTGAAGCCCTGCCCCAGGAGCTGGACCGCATTGAACATGTCAACGACCTGAGCCTGGTGGCTCAAGCCTATGAAGGCCATAGTCAAAACCCCAGAAAAGGGGAGGGTGGACAGGTGGAAGTGGCCCTTTTCAAAAAAGATCCGGATGTGGCGGAAACCTGGCAGGAGCAGTCTCTTGAGCGTATGCTCAAAAACATTGGTGAATGCGTGGAGCAAGGCTACCAGTTTAGAGACATACTGGTGTTGGTGAACCGAAATGGTGAAATGCCGGGCATTGCAGAATGCCTGCTCAAAGAAGACATCCCCTTTGTATCGGAGCGATCGTTGATGCTGGGCAATCACGACCTGATCCGTTTCCTGATTGAAGTGCTGCAATTTCTCCAATCGGAAGAAGACGATATTGGGCTGGTAAACCTGGCCTATTTGTACCGTAAGCTCAGCGGAAAATCAGCTCCCGATCATTTTATCAAACGCATTCGTGAAGTCAGCGATTTGTACAGTCTGGGGCTTCCTGAGCCATTTCTGGATCAGCGCAGGGCCTTGGCACAGTTACCACTTTTCGACCTGGTAGAACGACTGCTGCTCATTTTCGACTTTAGGGCTAGATCTGATGTTTTTGTGCAGCGCTTTCAAGATCTGTTGCTGGAACAAAGTCAGCGAGGCATTCACTCTATCCATGGCTTTCTGGAATGGTGGCAAGAGCAAGGCCATTTGGAAACTATTTCAGGCAACGAAAATGCCAATGCCGTGCGCATCATGTCGGTGCATAAATCTAAAGGGTTGGAGGCACCCATCGTGATCATGCCTTTTGCCGACTATAGCTTTTTGCCCAACGCACAGCTGCATTCGTTCTGGACCAGTCAGCTGCCCGAATACCTGGAAGATTTGGCTTTCGTTCCTCTGAAGTACTCGAAAAACAATCTTATCAATACCGACTTTGAAGAGGCTTTCCGGCAAGAAACGCTCGAATCTGTGATGGACGCATTGAATAAGACCTATGTGGCCTTTACACGAGCCAGAGAAAAGCTATTCATTACAGGGCCACAAAAGACTCCGGGTAGGGCCGGTTTTCAATCTATCAGCCAATTCTTAGAATCTATTTTGGAGGGTTTAGAGATGGTGGATAAAAATGAAATAAACAATGTATTAATATATGAATATAAATCAATATTAAATTCTCCACCTACTCATTCCGAGCTCGAAACTCCAAGTCTGGTCGATACCTATCCCAATGCCAACTACATAGACCATTTGGCCATACGACCCGATTCTGATCGCTTTTTCATGTTGCAAGGCACAGAAAATGCCGAGAATATTAACCTGGGCAGGCATGTATACGAGGTGCTTTCACTCATGGGCAGTGCAGAAGAGGGGGGCGCGGTTGTGAAGCGATTGGTGGCTGAAGGACTGATTCCGGTGCAAGACCTTGAGTTGATTTCCGACAGGGTCGATCGCTTAATGAAGCACGAGCAAATCAATGCCTGGTTTGGCCCCGATTATGAAGTGTTTACTGAAAGAGAGTTGGTGCACGAGGGCAAGGTGCTGAAGCCAGACCGTGTAATGGTAAAGGAGGGGCAGGCCGTGGTGGTGAACTACCACAAGGAGAAAGAACAGCAACTGCACGAAGCCCGAATGAAGCAGTACATGACGGCACTCAACGGCCTGGGCTTTGAGCAAACCAAAGGCTTTCTAGTCTATGTAGAACCAGTTGAAATCAAGGAGGTGCTGATATGATCGCGTTCCACCAAGCCCTTGTCGACCGGTTGGTGGTTGAAGACCTGCCAATGCTCAAAGACCATTGTTATGTTTTCCCTACCAAAAGGGGGGGCGTTTTCTTCAGACAAGCTTTGCTCCGCAGCTTCAAAGGGCATAATTTCTTCTTACCGGCCATTCTCACTATTGAGGAGCTTTTAGAGAAGCTTACCCAACAAGCCATCACCGATGAGCTTACTTTACTCTTTGAACTCTACAAGTGCTATCAGGAGCGTGAAAAGGGGCTTGATTTTGACCGTTTCTATGCCTGGGGGCGAATTATACTCAAAGATTATGACGAGATAGACCGCTACATGGCCGATGCCTGCAGCATCTATTCCGACCTGCAGGAAATCAAAGAGATTGACCATGTCTTCGGCTTCAATGATGACCTAAGAGAGATCATCTCCAACTTCCGCAGTATCACCGACAAACAGGAAAAAACCAGACTGCTTACTGAGTTTCTCAAAATCTGGGAAGCAGTAGGGAAGGTTTATGTGCAGTTTCAAGAGGTGCTTGCCGAAAAGCACTATGCCTATGCAGGCATGCTTTATCGCAGGTTGGCTGAAGGCATAGGAGAGACCAACTTTGAGCACCCATTTCAATTTTATCACTTCTGCGGTTTCAATGCCCTTTCGCGGTCAGAAGAGACGATTTTTGATCAGCTCTACAAAAATGACAGGGCTCAGCTGTATTGGGATGCCGATCCGCTTTTTATGAACGACCAGCAGGAAGAAGCAGGGCAGTTTTTGCGCCAATACAAGCAGAAATGGCCTGATTCTGTATGGGTAGAAGTAGACAGCCTGGCCTCGGAAAAGCAAGTGACTATAGCGGCTGTGCCACAGTCCATTGGCCAGGCACATATTGGCGCCCGTGTGTTGGCGGAGGGAGCTGAGCAAGGCTGGAGGCCGGAGGAAACCGCCATAGTGCTGGCCGATGAAAAACTGCTGTTGCCGGTATTATATGCCTTGCCTTTTGATGAGCACAGGGTCAACGTAACCATGGGGTACCCGGTAAAATTCACCGTGGCCTACGACCTGGTAGACAGCTTTCTGGAATTGTACAGAAAGGCTGTGGTGAGGGGAGAAAATGTCTTGGTGACCCTTAACGATTTAAAACCTTTACTCTCGAATGCTTATCTGTCGGCTTTAGAGCCTCAGGTATATGAGAAAGTGATTGGTTGGAGCAACCGGAAGAAGAAAACCCGGATGAGCCTGTCATCGGTAGCATCACAAATGGAGCATCCTCAGTTGATGGCGCTTTTCTCTGCACAGCCGCAGTGGGAAAGCCTGTTTGCGGCCATCACGCTGTACCTTACTACTGTATTCTATCACTTCAAAGAGGAGGGCGAAAAACCGGTTGACCTGGAGTTCATTTACTTCTTCCTGCGCGAGTTCAACAAGATTAACAGCTACCTGATAGAGCGGGCAGAAAAACTCTCTCTGAAACTGGTGAAGAAGCTGGTCCGTGAGCATTTCAAAGCAGCCAAAATACCTTTTGAAGGTGAACCGATTGAAGGCTTTCAGATTATGGGTTTTCTGGAAACTCGTACCCTCGATTTCAAAAATGTCATTATCCTTTCGGCCAATGAAGGCAAGGTGCCCGCGCAGCGCTCTATGGGAAGCTATATACCCTACGCATTACGTAAAGTATTTGGCCTGCCCACCTTTGAAGAGCAGGACGCTATTTATGCCTATCACTTCAAAAGATTACTCCAAAGGGCCGAAAACGTCCATTTCACCTATGATGCAGAGGTGAGTCGTGATTCGACAGGTGAGCGCAGCCGTTTCATTTTGCAACAACTGCTCAAGTATCAGGACCTGCCCAATATTCATGTAAATGAGCTTCAATACACTGGCAAACTCAATCCGGTGGCAGCGAGTGACCAGTTCATAGAGGTACCCAAAACTCCGGTAGTTTTGGCCGCTATGGACCGCTATCTGGTAGGCTCAGAAGAAGGTAAATTCTTGTCACCCACATCGCTGACTACTTATGTGACTTGCCCTTTGCGTTTCTACTTTCAGTACGTGTTGCGAATCAGGGAAAAGGAGGAAGCAGCGGATGAAATTGATGCCCGTAATTTCGGAATTGTGGTACACCGGGTTTTGGAGTTACTCTACGAGCCCTGGTTGGGGAAAGAGATCAACAAGGAACAGATCGGTACATTGAACAAGCTGGTCGAAAAGATGGTGGCCAAGGTGCTGGAAGAAGAAGACATTGTGCAAGAATTCCAGGAGCTGGCCGGGAAAGACTTACTTACCCAGCGCATTATGCAGCGGTTGGTGACTAAGATTTTGAATCTGGATCAGGAACAAGCGCCATTTACCATAACAGGCCTTGAACGTGACGACCTTGATTATCAGATTGCCCTTTCCAATGACCAAAAAGTGAAGCTAAGCGGGGTAGTAGACCGCATTGATGAAAAGGAGGGGATAACCCGCATTGTAGACTATAAAACAGGCAAGGTGAAACTGGCACCACTGGCCAGTCTGAAAAAACCTGTGACTGAGTATATAGAGCAATATTTCAAAGATCCGGACTTGAAATCAGGCTTCCAGGGCTACTTCTATGGCTTGCTTGGCCGCAAAGAAATTACCGGGCAAATTCAAGTAGGCATTATGGGCATGCGTGACCTCAATAAGGGCACCCAATGGCTCCAAAGTGGCAGGGTCATTACACCAGACTACATCTCAGAATTTGAAAACAGACTAGAGACTATGGTGCGAGAAATGTTCGATCCGGCCGTTCCTTTTAAGCAAACCGAAAAGGTGAAAAACTGCAGTTATTGCCCTTATAACCGTATTTGTCACCGTACCTAGCAAGGAAGGTGTCCCTGTGAGGGACACCTTCCTTCTAAATATGGTCAAACCGTACAAGCCAGACGGTGTTCAAAACGAAATGAGTACCTAAGGATACCTTCCTTTTATCCTTTAAAACTTGATAAACTGGACCGGTACTGTATCAGTCAGCCAAACCCCATTTTCCGATTGGTAAAAGACAATGCCCGCCTGGTACATGTTCATGGCCTGTATCTCCAGCACCACAGGCTTGCCGTGGCGACTGCCTACTTTGATGGCTGTTTCATGATCGGCTGACAGGTGTACATGGTGCCGACTGCCTTTAATCAGGCCCTGAGATTTGATGGAGTCCAGGTTTTTGATAGCAGTACCGTGGTAAAGAATACCGGGAGGCGTTTTCTCTTCCAGTGCCAGGTCTACTTCTACAGAATGCCCCTGATTGGCGCGTATAAGTCTATAATCCTCTGAAAAGACAAAGCGCTGTTTGTCGTTGGTCTCCACAATTTCCTTCAGGTCTTCCAGGTTCAGTGAATAGGGATCTCGATTCATTTTTCCCAGGAGTTCATCGACTGAAGCCCAACCGTTTTCATCCAACTGCAATTCCAGCACCTCAGGCCTGTGTCTTAGCACCAGACTCAGAAATTTACTGATCTTTTTACGCGCCTTGTTTTCCATTTCACAAGTATAAGGAAGGTGTACTTCAAAAAACACCTTCCGTTGCGTATTTGCATAGGTGTTAATTCGCGTCTTGCTGGGCTATCCACTCTTTGACAATAGAAGTAAGCGCCTCTTTTTTGCCCTCAATATCTTCTAAGGTGCTAAACCTGGCAGTACGGCCTTCTTTGGCATCTCCTTCCAATAAGCCCGATTCATTGGGCAGCAAGGCACCTTTATGAAACATGAGACTGACCATTTTTTTAGCATTCATAAAAAAGGAGGCCATGTTTCCTTTGTATATAAAGGTGGGACTACTCCACTTAATGCATTCCTCAATTTTTGGATCAGCATCGAGGATGATTTCTCTTACACGTTGGATTTCTGGGGTTAAGGGATGGTTTTTCTTCTCAAGATATTGATCCACTTCGGGGTTTGTTTGCATGACTAATTCCAATTGTTTACCTCCAATTTAGACGCTCTAGACTGTTCTTAGGTTCCCATGCAGCTAACCTATGATCAGATGCAGTAAAGGGTATACTATTTTTTATAATCAAGGAAGGTGTCCCTTCAAGGGACACCTTCCTTTGACAAGATAGAGGCGGCTATTTATGCTGCTGATCAAATAGTTGCAGGCCCTGTTCAAAACTGTCGACCCTTCGGAAAGTGGTTTTGGATACATCAATCGGTAATGCTTCCTGGGCTTCTTCCGCATATACTTTCACAGGAAAGCCTAAATCGAGAATCTGGTTGAAATACTGCTGTTTGGTGATTGACCAATGTTGGCTGTTGATGAAAGCCACAGAACTTACGTATTGGCTGGACATGCCAGAATAAGTCTGTGCCACACGGCCCCCAAACAGGTGACCGATGAAATGAAACCGCTGATCTCTTTTTCCATATTTGCCACTCAACTCATCCATCAGATCGTTAAGGCCATGGTGAATGGGGTGGCTGATCCAGTGAGGCTTGCCTAATGGTACTTTCGGAATGAAGAGGATGGTGTTTTCCAGCTTGCCGCCATTCCCCAGGTCATTCAGCGTGCTTTCGTAGCCTTTATGCTCTTTCTCAATTTGAGTAAAAACCATGGCCAATTCGTATGACTTATTGGCGGTAAAACCTTCAGGCAAGATCACTGCATATTCAAATCGTACTCCGTTTTTGGCTTTAAACTGCCGTGTTTTTTGGGCCTTAGATAGATTGATGCTGAGTAAGCCAATGGCTATAAGAAGGATTTTGATATTGCTCATGTCTGATTTTTAGAATCACTTACGAGCATTTGCTACCTGCTTATTCAAAAACTGGGATGGCTGTGTTTTTTTGTGATCAATGGATCACAAAGTCTAATTGATAAAAAAGGGAAGGTGCCCCTCCAAGGGACACCTTCCCTGTAATCCTTATCTCTTCCTGTCCAGGTTCACAGGTTCTTTTTTGTAATTGTCAAACCAGGTAAGGATGGCCGCTACCTTGGCAATAAGGTTGCTGGGCTTGGCAGCAATGCCATGATAGGCGCCTGGAATGCGCACCATGGCCGATTCTACGCCTTGCAGCTTCAAGGCAGTGTAATATTGCTCCGACTCATGAATGGGCGTTCTCAGGTCAGCTTCACCAGTCAACAGCATGGTTGGCGTGGTCACATTACCAACCAGAGAAATGGGGGAGTGCTTCATGTATTTTTCCTGATCTTCCCAGGGCTTCTTGTCAAACCAATAGCGTGTGGCAAAAGCCGACATGTCTGCATTGAGGGCCCAGCTGTACCAGTTAATCACCGGCTTGGCTACGACTGCTGCTGCAAAGCGATTGGTCTTGCCAATAATCCATGAGGTGAGCACACCACCACCGCTACCGCCAGTCACCATGAGCTGACCTTCATCTATATAACCGCGGCTTATCACTTCATCTACACCAGACATCAGGTCGTCATAGTCTTTGCTGGGGTAATTCTTATTTATCTCGTTGCCAAAGTCATAGCCATAGCTGGTACTGCCTCTGGGGTTAGTATAAAGCACTACATATCCGGCCGCAGCCATCAGCTGTATTTCACCCGAAAATACCGGGCCATAGCTTGAAAAAGGGCCTCCGTGAATCTCCAGTATCAAAGGGTATTTCTTGCTGGGATCGAAATTAGGTGGCTTTACAATCCAGCCATTAATATCCAGTCCATCCACCGAAGACTTGTACCAAATCTCTTCAACTTCCCCGAGTTTTTTATAGTCGAACAAGTCTTCGTTTACTTTAGTGATTCTGCGGTTGTTGCCATTATTGCCTGCACCCAGATCGGCTGGTTCCAGCGTTTCAGCCCAGGTATAGGCGTAATTGCCATTACCGGCCACTGAGAAAGTGCCAGAAGTATATGGCCTGCCCAGCGACATGCCACCGAGACCTTCAGTAATGTCACTTACTTTTCCCTTCAGGTTGATGTAAGCTATTTTGGTATGCGCCTTGTCTACATATTGAAAGTAGAGCCCTTTGCTGTCAGCCGCCCATTGAATATTGTTCACGTCTCTGTCAAGATCACCGGAGATCAATTGGCTGTTGGTGCCATCTGTGTTGGCCAGGTATAATTTAGAAACCTGATAACCCTTGTACTCATCGTCAAATCCCAGGTAGGCCATCTTTTTACCATCGGGAGATAGACGAGGGCTCTGGTCCGGGCCATAGCGATCGGTCAGTTTCGTCATTTCGCTGGTCGCTATTTTCAGCCGATAGATGTCTGAATCCATGATCTCCAGCTCCTCAGGTTTGTGCTTGTTGGTGCTGAAATAGAGGTATTGACCATCAGCAGACCATACAGCTCCGGCATGGCCAAACTCACCGGCAGTCAATTGCCTAGGAGTGCCCCCTGAGACGGGAATTGTAAAGAGCTGTTGGTTGCCTTTTGTGAGCTCTCCAACACCATCTCTTCGCCAAGTCAGGTCATCTACATATTTAGGAGGAGCGTTCCACTTGGCCCCTGCAGGCTTTGCTGGCATTTTAATAGGTGAGGGGTTTGCTTCTGATACAAACATGTTGAAAACCAGGTGCTTGTCATCAGGAGACCAGGCGAGGTTGGAGGGAGATTTTTCAGTGTTTATCAGCACCCTTTCTTCACCGGAGTCCATCCAGCGCAGGTAGAGGTCATTTTTACCCGACTTATTGGAGGTATAGACAATGCGGCTGCCATCGTGCGACCAACGGGGCGAACGGTCATTCTGCTCTCCTGTGGTCAGAGGCCGGTTTTTGCTGCCGTCAAAATTGGCAATCCAGAGGTTGCTCAGGTTACGGTCAGTCATCACGTCTTTGAAGTTGCGCACATAAATGATCTGGCTGCCATCAGGCGATATCTGTGGGTCAGAGATATACTCCAGGTTGAAAATATCGAGCATCTCAAGCTGATTCGATATCTGCGCTTGCGCCAGGGATAGACTGAAGAGACAGCCAATGAGGAGGACAAAAATTCGGGTGGTTTTCATAGGTATGGTTATTCGATTGAAGGAAGATAGCTAAAAACACATCCGTGTAAAAGCCCATTTCATTCAGTGGCAGCGCCATGTCAATAATCTCTCCGCTAACTCACAGATCAAGCATTGATTTCCGACTTCATTCTTTGTAAGTTCATCAGCTCCATTTCATTTTTCTAATGACCAGAATACGAACCCACTTTTTGACCTGCGCCTGTCTCATCCTCATTGGCTTCACAGCCTGTAAAACCGACTATGAAGAACCGGAGATATCCCTTGAATCATACCAGATAGAAGAAGGCTTTGAGCTGGAAGTTGTCGCTTCAGAACCCTTTCTGGAAGCCCCTGTAGCCATAGATTTCGATAATCAGGGCCGAATCTGGACGGTGGAAATGCGTGGATACATGCAATCCCTTACCGGGGAAAGCGAGAGCATGCCCAATGGAGTTATCTCTATCCTGGAAGACCTGGATGGAGACGGAACTGTAGACCATTCCAAAGTATTTCTCGATAGCCTGGTGCTGCCCAGGGCCATTGCCCATGTGTATGGGGGACTGCTGTATGCTGAGCCGCCCAACCTCTGGTTTGTAGATATAGCGAATGATAAGCCAGGCAGGAAGGTTTTGGTCGACTCACTATATGCCGCTGAGGGTAATGTGGAGCACCAGCCCAATGGGCTGATGATGAACATTGACAACTGGATTTACAACTCCCGCTCGCATTTTCGCTATCAGCGTAAGAATGGTGTTTGGCTCAAAGAACCCACCACTTTCCGAGGGCAGTGGGGCATTACCAAAGACAATTTTGGCCGACTGTATTATAACAACAATTCTACCCAGCTCATAGGCGATTATGCCTTGCCCAATGTGCTCATCAATAATCCATACCATACCCCAAAAGATGGTGTTAACAAGGTGTTGACGCGCAATCAGCGGGTGTATCCTCTACATGCCACGCTGGTAAACAGAGGCTATGAAGATGGTGTTTTGGATACTGATAGCATGCTGGTAAATGTCACTTCTTCTTGTGGGCCTGTCATCTATCGCGGAGGCCAATATCCTGAAGTGTATGATCAAAATGCATTTGTTTGTGCCCCCGAAGTAAACCTGATCAAGCGCAACCTACTGTCTTTTGAAGGCATGAAAGTGTCCGCTGAGCAGGCCTATGACAATCGTGAATTTTTGGCCTCAACCGATGAAGGCTTTCGACCAGTGAACCTCTTCAATGGTCCTGATGGAGGCATGTACGTGGTAGACATGCACCGGGGCATCATTCAGCATGGTGCTTATATGACATCCTATTTGCGCGAGCGACTGGCAGAAAGAGGTCTGGATAAGGTGATAGGCATGGGGCGTATTTTGAGGATAAAACATCAAGATAAAGACCTTAATGATCTGCCTGATTTGTCTGGTCTGGATGCCCGTGGACTTGTCAAATTACTGGACCATGAAAATGGATGGGTACGTGATAGGGCACAGCAACTGATCATTCATCAAAAGCCTGAAGGAGCAATTGAAGCCTTGAAAAATACTTTAAACGAGATGCCTTCTACCAGATCATCCATACATGCACTTTATGCACTCAAAGGATTGAACGCTATCAATTCTGAAATACTGGTAGCAGCTGCCAAAAGAGAGGAGCCTGAATTAACAGCACATGCGATGGTGTTACTAACCCATTTCGAGCAGAATGAACATAGCACTGAGGAGGTTCGGTTAATCAACCAATTGTTGAAGGCCAAAGATCCGATGATCGATTTCTACCTGATTGGTTTCCTTAGTGAATGGACAAAAAGGTACGGGCCTGATTTTGTTTCTATGGCAGTGAATTTGGCACAAAAAAACACAGACCAGATATATCAGGATGCCTTGCTTAGCGGCATGGCTGGAAAAGAAGATTACTTATTCGATTATCTGTCAAACAATCAGGATTCATTTTCTTCCGGCCTGTCTGAACAAGTAACGCATGTGGTGAACAACCGCACTGAGGGGAAGAAATACTGGATACATGAACGAGCCACTTTGGCCATGGACGACCGTACACAAGGGCTTTCGTTCTATCGAAATACCTGCGCTGCCTGTCACGGTCAGGCGGGGTTGGGCATTGAAGGGCTGGCTCCACCACTGGACGGATCTGAATACATCAAAGGCCCTGTGAAACGCCTGGGGTTGGTGCTGCTGCATGGCATGAAAGGGCCGCTGACTGTGAATGGAGAGCGCTATGAATTCAATGCGCAAATGCCCGGCCTCATTGCCAACCCTAACATGAGCGATCAGGACATTACCAACCTCATCACTTACCTCAGCAATGCCTTTGGCGAGTCGAAACGTGAAGCCAATCCAGAAATGATCAAGCAATTGAGAGAGGAAAAACCGTCTTCTGGTGCTTATACAGAAGAAGAGTTGAATCAAAAAATAAAGGACCAATGAGAAAGTTATTGAGCGCCACATTACTGGCTTTTGTACTGGTCTCGTGTGGTCAGGAAAAATGGACCCCACTTTTCAATGGTCAAGACCTTGAGGGCTGGCAAGTAAAAGGGGAGGACGCCACTTTTGAGATTAAGGACGGGGAAGTCATTGGCACCAACCGGGGTAGGCAAAACACTTTTTTGGCCACTGAAAAGCGATATTCCGACTTCATTTTTGAGCTCGAAGTGTGGGTAGATCCACGAATGAACTCAGGAGTTCAATTCCGCAGCAACCAGAAAGAAACGGGAAGAGTGTTTGGCTACCAGGCCGAAATAGATCCATCGCCCAGGGCTTATAGCGGAGGTATTTACGATGAAGCCAGGAGGGATTGGCTCTATCCATTGTCTTTGAATCCGGCCGGGCAAAAGGCATTCAAAAACAACGAATGGAATACCTACCGCATTGAAGCCTATGGCACTTCCATGCGCGTTTGGGTCAACGATATTTGTACTGCTGTATTGGAAGATGACATGACTGCTGAAGGCTTTATCGCCCTGCAGGTGCATGGAGTAGGTGACAAAAAGGACGAGGGTAGACAAGTAAAGTGGAAGAATGCTAGGGTTTTGACAGAAGGTGTGGAGGCCGAATTGAAGCCCCTGCCTTCGGATATTTATCAATTGAATCTGGTACCCAATTCACTAACAGAGTATGAAAAGGAGCAGGGCTGGGATTGGCTGATGGACCCTGAGGTGATCAATGCAAACATGAGGAAAGTTGAGGACTGGAGTGGAGTGAGAGGTGTGCTTTCTAATAGCGGATTTACTGATGAGAGTTCGATCATGGCCTTGCGAAATCCTCTGAACTTCTTTGAATTGAGTTTTCAGTACAAGTTGGACAGTGCCTGCGAATGTCATTTGGGTTATTTGCTTAAGGATGAGCAACAGAAGAACTATCAACTGGTGGTGCCAGAGAGGCATTCCAGAAGTGACAGTCTCTACAGGCCAGGGGCGTTAAAAGGTGAAATTGCACCTAATAATCTTTCCTATGCAGGAATGGGAGAACGATACTTAAAAAGGGCCGGTGAATGGAACACAGGCAGAATCATTGTTACTCAAAACCATGCAGAGCATTGGATGAATAGCTTCAAAATTGTGGAGTACGCTATTAGACCCGATACTACCTCTGGTTTTGAGCGGGTTACTATAGATGGTATGTCAGGGAAAGCTTCCTTAAGAAATATCAAAATCAGGCCTCTCCAATGAGTAAACCCCTCCGTATTAGTGCTGAACAAGCCCGGCAAATGGTTTTACATGCCCAGGGGCTCGATGGTGTAAGGGAATCTACTATCGACATCATTAAACGACTCAGCTATATTCAGATTGATACTATATCGGTTACCGCCAGAGCGCACCATCATGTCATCTTTAGTCGGAACCCCGATTATCAACCGGCCGACCTTGAGCAACTGGTTCAAAAAGGAGAGGTGTTTGAGTATTGGAGTCATGCCGCTGCTTTTCTGCCCATGGACGATTATCGTTTTAGCCTTTTCCCAAAAGGGCAAATTCTGAAGAACGACAAGTTCTGGTGGGAGAAGGACAAAAAGGTAATGCGGCAGGTCATGAGCAGGATCAAAAAGGAAGGCGCTCTACAATCAAAAGACTTTGTACATAAGAAGAATTCAAATGGTTGGTTTGAGTGGAAACCAGCCAAGATTGCCTTACAGATACTCTTTATGGAAGGCAGGCTCATGATCTGTTCCAGACAGAACTTTCAAAAGGTATTTGACCTCACCGAAAGGGTTTTGCCCGAAGGCTTAGATACCCGAAAACCTACCGAAAAAGGCTTTTATACTTACTTGACTGATCGTGCCATTTCGGCACAGGGGCTGGCCACTGCTCAAGAGATTGGTTACCTAAGAAAGGCCTCAGGCCCCTCCATTCAAAGGGTTTTAAAAGAGAAGCTTAGAAAAAAGGAGCTGGTGCAGGTAGAAGTCGAAGGAGTAGACGAGGTGTATTTTACCAGGCCTGAGTATCTGGATCGGGAGCCAAATTTGCTCCAGAATCAACTTTACATCCTCAATCCTTTTGACAATATGGTGATCCAGCGCAAGCGGATGACCGACCTCTTTCAATTCGACTATCAGATAGAGTGCTATGTGCCGGGCCCCAAACGAAAGCATGGCTATTACACTTTACCCATTTTGTACAACGGTCAGTTTGCAGCCCGATTGGATGCCAAAGCGGAACGCAAAGAAGGAGTGCTTTCAGTGATGCACATCTGGCTGGAAGAGGGCTTTCAAGCAGATGCCTTATTTGTCGAAATACTTTGCCAAAAGCTCAATGATTTTGCGAAATTCTGTGGCTGTGATAAAGCGGTTTTGCAAAATGCTTCCGACCCAACTTTCCTTCGGGCCATGAAAGCGCAGTTGGCAAGAGCCTGATCTGACTCCCCAATTATTTGCGATAAATCACCTTACCATTTAAAACCGTGAAATCTACTGTGGTACTGCCGATGCTGCTATTGGCCACATCAAAGAGGTTTTGGTTCAGCACAATGACGTCAGCCAGTTTACCCCTTTCCAGGGTGCCCACACGGTCTTCTTGCCGCATTACATAAGCCGCATTGATGGTGTAGGCCTTTATCACTTCCTCCATGGTCAGCTCTTGAGGCGTGCGTGTCACGGCATTTTGCATGGCCACAAAGGGGTTGAGCGTACTCACATCATGGTCGCTGCTTAGGGTTATCCGTGCATTGGCTTCACTCAGACTTTTTAATGGAATCACATTTTGCGAATTGGCTGCACCAATAAAGTCTACATTTTCCATCCAATGGGCAGGGTTGGAGAAGTCTCCGGCCACTTGAGCATCAGCGGTTACGTTCAATGCTGCAAATCGCGAATAATCCGCTGGGTCCATGATTTCGATATGGGTGAGCCTATGTCTTCCACTGCCAGAGGTACTCGATTCAATGGCATTGAGCGCTTCTGTAATGCCACGGTTGCCAATGGTATGGATGTGGAAGTCAAAACCCATGGGCTCTAGCTCAGTGATGTACTGGGCTATGCGATCCTGAGTGAAGTAATTGAGCCCATTGTTGGTGGCTTCACCAAACAGGTCAATGAGGTAATCATCCTTCATGGCTGCTGTGGTATTGATTACAATGCCATCGCTGTAGATTTTCACCTGGTTGATTTTCAGCAATTTGCTGGGATCGTTGCTGTACAGGCTGCGGATTGCAGAAAGCTGTGTAGCATCGTCATCATCGGGGTAGGCCCATAGTCCAAGGTTCACCCGCGCGGTTAGTTCGCCAGAGGCCTCTATGTCTTGCCAAACCTGATGGTGGTTTCGCTTATAATAAGTACGGGCATCACTAATAGAGGTAATGCCATGCCTGGCCAGTTCTGGTAGCATAAAGTTTACCAACCCATCGCGGTCTTGCTGAGCAGTGGTGGCATTTGGGGCCAAAGCCAGGTCCATCACTACATTGCCTGCATTATCTATTAGAATTCCATTGGGTTCGCCAGTCCTGCTATCTTTCATAATAATGCCGCCTACAGGATTGGGAGTATTGGCGGTAAAACCTGCCATCTCCAGTGCCTTAGAGTTAACAAAGGCAGAGTGAGAGGTTTCTTCTAGAATAATAATCGGTCGGTCAGACACCACTTCATCAATGATCTCTTTAACTGGTCTTGTGGCATCCAATAGGGTGAAAATGGAATGCCCCCAGCCAATGAGCCAACCACTGCCGGGATTGTCGAAAGCCGCATTTTCTATGGTCCTGGCAAATCGTTCGGGGTCTGTTTCCTGTGAGTTTAGTTCGAAGGATATGGCCTGTGAGCCTGCTTCCAATGGGTGAATGTGCACATCGTGAATGCCAGGCATGACCATGCGACCGTTTAGATTGATTACTTCAGAACTTGTACCCAGGTAAGCGTCAATGCCAGAGTCGTCACCTATGTAAGTGATCACACCATCTTCAATGGCGATTGATTCTGCCCAGGGACTGGCACTGTTAACAGTGTAAATACGGCCGTTTCTCAGCACCAGGTCGGCTCCTTCATTGCCATCAGTAATGGGGTCATCACCGCCACAATTCATGGAAGTAATCATAAAAAGAGCAAGCACAGAGGCTTTGAATAAATTCATTCGGTTGGCTTTGGTGAACATGTGGTATTCAATTTAGAGTTTTTACCTGATTTGTCAGGTTTAGCATTGAATACGGCAATTCTGTGAATACCCTACCAGCCTCAGGTTTTATAGTATAACCGGTCTATTTTGATCTCTCAGGTAAAGAAGATTAACACGGCTCCGATGGCCGTCATCACCAAAATGAACTTACGGAAGAGGGCATCATTGACTTTTCTCAAAATGCGAATGCCCACGAATAGCCCCAGCAAAATGGCTGGTATGGTGATAATGCTGGCTTGTATCGACTGCTCATTAATGGTGCCCCAACTCCAGACATGAAAGGGAACCTTGTACAGATTGATGATGAGGAAAAGCCAGGCTGTGGTGCCAATAAAAGCGTCCTTTGGCAGTCGCATGGCCAAAAAGAAGATGTTGGCAAAGGAACCCGCCAGGTTGCCCACCATGGTGGTGAAGCCAGCGGTAAGGCCCATAACCCCGGCAAAGCTGATGTGCGTGGGTACGGTTTTCGACTTTCTTTTGTCCCACCAAAACATGACCAGGACTGAGAATAGGATCACCACCGCCATGAGCTTGCGAAAGAGGTAGTCTGCCATGTCATCGGCCAGGAAGGTGCCCAATACTACGCCTATCATCATAAAAGGCAATAGCCTGATCAGGTACTTCCACTGTGCATGCCGGTTGTAATAGATCACTGCGAAGATGTCGCCCACAATGAGCATGGGCAGTAGCACTCCCGTAGAAGCTTTCGCATCGAATATCATCACCATTAAAGCCACTATGATGATGCTAATGCCCTTGATGCCCGACTTGGAAAGACCCAACACAAAAGCGGCCGAAAGAAGTATCACCCAATCGATAACTGAGAAGGAGGAGAGCATGGGGGCGAAGATAGAGCATAGACAGCACATTGCTTAGGCTGCCAAAGACTTCTTCAGCAAGTAAGAATTTAACGAGCACATTTTTTTTCAAGTAGGGGGGTGACCTTTTGCCTGGTAGCAGAACACAGCCAGGAAAACAAAATCTTAACCTTTAACAATAGATTATGAAAATGCGTAATGTGAGTTTATTTATCCTCGGGCTATTTTGCCTGTGGAGTTGTCAGGAACCAGAAGTCGAACCAGTAATATTTGATAATACGAATGATATTGACATTACTGGCCCCAAGGGTTCACGTCCCGATCGACCATTACCTAATTGGGAATCCCTTTCAGAAATGCCAAGACCGGCAGGACTTCCTGATATTTCGTCCCCATGGGCAAATGGTTGTGGCTGCACTGAATTACCTACGGGTATACGTGAAGACTACCGAAGTGCCAACGGATGGGAATTGGTCTATAACACCTTTACTACTTTACAAGACCCCATTCATAAATACTTTGTGTTGTACAATAAGTATTCCGGGCTGATGAGGATGTATTTGTATGTTAGTGGCGATCAGCCATTTATTGAAAGTGATCAGATGTCACAGACTCTGAGCCTTCAGGGAGGTGCCGGTCTAAATTCATCCTTGTTGAATTTTTCAGATCAATATGTTGTAGATGTAAATCAAACCTCGGACCTGGCTTCAACAACGGAAAGATCAATCATAAGACCGGGGGCTTGGTATGCTTTTGAACACGAATTAGCCTACGATGCTAACTTAAGCAGTCAGTCTTTTTCTACTGCCTCTCTCGACTGGGTTTTTGACGCAACCACAATAGCATTTGTGGAATTGAATGGCCATCTGGAGGGTGAACTGGTAGGAAGTTTATCAGCCCCGGGTTTGGGCTTTTCTCCTACTTTGAATGCCAGCTTGAATTATTTAGGCAAAGGCAATCTGAATTTGTCCGGAAATAAGGAGTCGAATGGTAAACTCATTGATTTGGGCAATTCGGTTTTCAGTGGCGTAAAGAAGGCATTTGAAAAGGCAGCTCAAGGTCAGGTAGAAGGGATCTTAAATGGTATTTTTGGAAAAAATACTGAGTCATCCGAGGATAACATCAAATTGAAATTCGAAGCGGGATTGGAAATTAACGGCACGATTAGCCAGAATATCGGTCTGACAGGTATATCGCTTCAGATTCCGGGTACAAGTAACTCAAATCCAAGCTCAGCTACCCCAATTTATAACAAAGCTGTGGGAGTCTTCAATCTTTCTAACCGGCCAACCATTCACCGCAAAACCTATAACATTCGACAGTACGATCAAGCAGGTAACCAGCTTCCTCCTAATAGACAATATGTGTATGAGTTTGTTAATAGCACCGTTAACATAGTCTTTAACCCAGAAGTATTAGCAGTGGCCAGTATTAGTAATATGGCCAAAGAGGTAGTTGTAACGGGCATACCGGGCACTGTTTTGGACCCTGCCCACGAAAACATTGCTGGAATAGCTCACGTGACAGGCCCGATTGTAAGCATTCCAGAACATTCAGGAATTGCCGTAGGAATCAGGATATCTTTCGATGTAGTACCCAATGATGGTTCTCCTAAAATAACCATTGTTAAGACATTTAAATCTAACATGACTTATGAGACCATTTGGACAGATGACAATCAAGGCCCAGGTGATGAAATCATCATTGATGGCCCAGGTGGTCCGGGTGGTCCAGGTGGCGGAATGGATTAGTATCTGTTTTAAAGAGCACCTATGAAGGGTTAAAGCTTTATACCTATTAACCTTTCGCTCTTTAAAGAAAGTATTGAGGGCCTCATCCTGTTAAGGGATGAGGCCCTTTGCATTTATAGTTAAGCTCAAGCGTAGTCGTGCGAAAACTTCTCCAAATCCGTCAGGCTCACATACTCCAAAGTTTTCTCATGAGTGGCTTCCAGTATCAGCATTGGTGCAACACCTGCCTGATAGGCCTGCACCCAGCGTGAAACGCACAGGCACCAGCGATCGCCTGCTTTAAGGCCTGGGAAATCATAAACTGGCAGGGCTGTGGAAAGGTCGTTGCCTTGCGCTTGGGTATAGTCCAGAAACTCTTGCGTCATCACCGCACAAACGGTGTGGGTGCCCAGGTCTTGCGGACCCGTTTCACAGCAGCCATCTCGATGGAAGCCGGTCATAGGACTCACGCTGCAGGTAATGAGTGGGGTGCCGTATACGTTTTTTGCCATGGTCAATTCAGAATGAAAGGGAAACCTCCTGGAAAGGCGATTGTTTCATTTGTCCGTTGAATGGTTTTGATCAGACCCGGCTAATCACTCAGCTGCTTCTTCCTTCTTCCTCATGATAAAACTATGGCAAAATGCCGAATACCTGATATACGGTATCGCATCCCACTTCGGGTTTTCTGCTAAGAATTCCTTCAGGGCCAGTGCTTCACCTTGATTAGGATCACCTTTGAAGCAGTAATAGTCGTCAAAAAGCAATAAGGTGCCGTTTTGTAAAATCGGTTCTATCCGGTTGAGCACCTGTTTGGCAGATTCATAGAGGTCGCAATCAATGTGAACCATGGCGGCCTTAGAATACATTGAAGGAATTACTTTAGGGATCGTTTCGTCAAACATTCCAATTTCAAAAATGGGCACTGGCAGTTCACAGGTTTTGAACAAAGTCAAAATTGTATCGGTGCTGTATTCCTCAAATAGTTTCAGAAACGGATGTCCAAACTCATAATTGGTGGCGCATATTCCCTCAACCCATCTTGGGTGTCCTTCTGTGGTAGGAAGCCCCTCAAAGCTATCAAAACCGACAATTCTCCTGTTAATGGTGTTCTGATCATCCCATAAAAAATAATTGATATTGCCTATGTACTCACGAGTAAGCATGGCCAGGCTTTTACCGTTGCCCACTCCAAATTCCAATATATCTCCCTCAACCAATTCATAGTTGATAAAAGCCATCATAAGCCTGTAGGCCTCCATTCGGGTGTCTTTGTCAAACCAGTCGTTCAACTCATCATTCATATAATTGGGTAAGGCGTCCATTTTGAGTTTTGGTGCTTTTGCGTTTAAAAATGTTGGTGAGGTCAATTAAAAGCTACTGGCTTTGCGCCATTGTTACGGGCCAGGTAGAGGTCCTTGTCTGAATGCAACCACATGATAATGCTGTTTCTTTCAAGCACAGCATTTTCAATAAAGCCATGATAGGAGGTAGGAGATATCTCAAAGGCCAATATCGAATTCGATTTTGGTGGAATGGCTTTTACCAGCGAAAACGTCTCATTCTTGGTGTACAAGCCCGTTTCTCCACCATTTCCTTTCTGCCAGGGTTCGTTATTCAGATAAAAAATAATGGCAATAGACCGCATGCGTTTCTGTACTTCTTCATCATGTTCTTTGATGCTTTTTGGATCAAAGCTGCATTGGTAATACCAGGGGTTGATGCCATTGCTTAGGTAATCTTCTTTAAAGCAGCAGATGTTGTAGTCGTTGTGTACAAAGCCATTGGTGCTGCCTACCTGATGATGGTGAAACTCGGCCACAACATCATAAGTCAACGGAATATCAAACAGATGGCTAAAGTAAAGGCGCCATTCCTGTGTATAAAACAGGTTGAGGGGGTAGGTAGATTTAGGTGGGAATATCCAGCAGTAGGCATCATAACCGGGAAAACGAGAGAGGTTATTCTTCGATAATTTCTCGGCCCTTCCTCGTGACTTTACTTCCTCAAATTGTCGGCAAAGCGAAGCATAATACGCTTCTTTAAAGAAATCTTCTACATAGATATGTGGGAAGGGGGCCTCCTCAACTTTTTCAGGGTGGTTCTTGATCTCTTCAATAAAGATACCGGTGTCAATCATGCTCAACTTTTGAATGTACTCTCGTTAAATCATAAAAAGTATTGCTTCCCCTTGTCCAGTACCTTCACTTGTCCGTTCAAATCGCTTTGATGCAACTCCATCACCGCTTCGCAAACAGCATTTGTAGCAATGTGCAAGGGAAAGGTAGTAGGGGCAATGGCATTTACGCGAATGCCCAAAGCTTCATATTCCGCTGACTGGTGCACCGTGGTGGTATTAATGGCAGCCTTGGTGCTGGAATAACTCCCTTGCCCCATGTTGACATAGTGGTTTACCCCTGAAATGCTACTCACATTCACTATCGATCGGTTTTGACGCTGGTTCTCAGTCTTCCCGCTGCCTTCCCAACATTTATTTGCCAACTGATTGCTTAACTGGACGGGTGCTATCACATTAGTCTGATACTCACGTGTCATGTCTTCAAAACTCATGGCAGAGAAGGGCTTCAAGTGGTAACAGACGGCATTGTTGATCAATAGGTCCACTACCATGAAACGCTCGACAACCCAGTCGGTAATCTGCTCTATGTCCCTGGTGAGGTCTGCCTTTAAAAAGTGATATCCATTGGGTCTTATGGGCGGATCATGTCGCGCCACACCCACAATATGAAAACGATCTTTGTAGAGCTCGATAAGGGCCGATCCCAGTACTCCCGTACATCCGGTTAGTAATACTACGCCCTCTTTCATATGTATTAAAGTTACAAAACCGTTTCACGATTAAAAGCCAGCACAGCATTTGTAACCCAGAAATTTTTTATTTTAGCTCAGTCCAGTGAAAAAAATCATTTTTAAACACTTAGGAACACCGTCAGAGATTCTGATGTTAACTTCCGCTGTTAGGGATTTACATCTCCGTCATCCTGAGGAGTTTGTCACTGATGTGAGGACTCCTTATCCCGAACTTTGGGCCAACAGTCCCTACATCAGGCAACTGTCTCAGCAAGAGGAGGATGTAGAAACGGTTGAATGTCATAACTTGCTCTGGGCCAGTCGTTCACAGCTTGCCTTTCACGCTATTCACAGCTTCACAAACTTCTTCAACGAGTATTTCGATCGACACACAAAGCCTGTATGGTTTAAACCGGAGCTCAACCTGACCGACCAGGAAAAGGAATGGGTGTCGCAGGTGCATGAATCAACGGGGGAAGACAGCCCTTTCTGGATTATAGCTACCGGTGATGAAAAGGACAATCCGTTGAATTTGTGGCCCAAAGAGCGATTTCAGCAGGTGGTGGATCATTTTAAGGACGAAGTGTTTTTTGTGCAAACAGGTGCGCATCGCAAAGGACCAGCCCTGGAAGGCGTAATGGACCTGCGGGGCAAAACGGATATGAGGCAGCTGGTACGCCTGGTTTATCATGCCCAGGGAGTCGTCTCGCCACCCAGTTTGCTCATGCATCTGGCGGCAGGGGTAGAGGTAAAAGAAGCCATGACCGCAAACCGTCCTTGTGTGGTGTTGGCTGGTGGTTCCGACCCCTCACATTGGCATGCCTATACCAATCATCAATACATTCACCCATTAGGAGCGCTTAAGTGCTGTGACCAGGGCGGCTGTGGAAAGACAACCCTGGGTGGGGGTGACGCTGAGGATGAGAATGCATGCCTGAACAGGGTTGAAAATGGCCCCCGGTGCATGGACATCATTAAAACGACAGAGGTAATAAGAGCAATAGAAATGTACCTGCAAAAGTAAACGGGTAAGCGCTCAGGCATGGTTTTTAGTCCTAACAAAGCAATTGCATATTCAATGAAAACAGACATCATTATCGTTAATAATTTCTACGAAAACCCCGATGAAATCAGGCAATATGCGCTGTCTCAGCAATACTATTACCCTTTTAAAAATGCTGTGGAACCTGCCACTGGAAAAGTAAACCCGGTTTGGGAAACGTCATATTTCAAAGAGGCGGCCGATTGTCCTTTCAAGTCATCAAAGACCATTATTGAAAGGCTGGAAAGCATTACAGGTGAGACCATAGATTTAGAACACTGGAATAAGAGTTTTCCGGTAAGCGCAGAACAAAAGCTGCTGCCAGGGTTTAGGGATGTAGATCGCAGCACCAGGTGGAATTGCTGTTTTCAGATAAAATATCACGATCAGCCCAAGGGTACCGGGGTGCATAACCATATGAAGGATGTTTGGAATGAGGTGGGAAAAATGGGTTGGGCCGGTATAGTTTACCTCTCACCAGATGCTCCGCTAAATGCAGGACTCCACCTATGGGAAAACCGCTTTGGTAATGATTACGAGTGGGATAGCAGCAGGTTGAACTGGAACCTGGTCGATCAATTTGCCAATGTCTACAACCGCTTGATCCTGCACCGTGGCTGGATGCCACATAGCGGTGGTGCGGGTTTCGGAAAATCCCGTGAGAGGGGACGTCTGCTTCAGACTTTTTTCTTCAAAACCCTTGATCCTAAGGTTGAAAGTGGAATACAAATTCACGCTTTGAAGGGGGGTAAGCCTTGTTGAGCTGACCGAATCTGGCTGAGAATAGACCTGTTTTCCTTCATCACCAATCACCTCTATAACCGGTTGTCATAACTTGTGATTGGAAAGAAAAATCAATAATTCTTACTTAATAAACCGAATATTTTAATATTAGAGTAGAAAAGGTAAGGAACCTCTCACTTTTGTATAATTCTTAAACGAAATCAGCGGTGAAGAACGGCACCAAAAGGAAACTCATACTCAAAAATTTTTTGTCACCAGGTGATATCGTAATGCTCACTGCAGCAGTCAGGGACTTGCATGAATGTTATCCCGACCAATTTATTACGGATATTCGCACCTCCGTCCCAGCCTTATTTGAACACAACCAATACATCACCAAAATTGATGATGACGACCCTGATGCGGAGGTAATCAAATGCCAATATCCGCTCATTCACCGCAGCAATACCCACCCTTACCATTTCATTCATGGTTTCATTGAGCATCTGAACGATGAACTCAACCTGCAAATCAAGCCAACGGCTTTTAAAGGGCATGTACCGATTTCAGAGGAGGAGAAAGGCTGGTATTCGCAGGTAGAAGAAATTCTGGGTGCGGGTAAACCCTTCTGGATAGTAGTGGCTGGTGGAAAATTTGACTTTACCATCAAGTGGTGGGAAGTGCCGCGCTACCAACAAGTGATAGATCACTTCAAAGACAAAATACAGTTTGTTCAGGTAGGAGAGAGCCAGCATAACCATGAAAAACTGGAAGGTGCGCTTGACCTTAGGGGCAAAACAGACATGCGGCAACTGATCAGGCTGGTTTATCATTCAGATGGGGTAATAAGCCCAGTAAGTTTAATGATGCACCTGGCGGCTGCGGTAGAGACTAAAAAGGGCATGCCCAAAAACCGTCCCTGTGTGGTAATAGCCGGGGGGCGCGAGCCATCACAATGGGAGGCCTATCCGCATCATCAGTTTTTACACACCAATGGCGCATTGCGCTGCTGCGATAATGGTGGTTGCTGGAAAGCCCGAACCGTGCCCTTGGGCGATGGTGATGAAAAAGATAAACCTGAAAACCTTTGTGTTGATGTGGTGGGCAATCTGCCCCGCTGCATGGACATGATCACCGCAGATGATGTGATCAGAAGGGTTGAGATGTACTACAATGGTGGAAGCTTGTCCTACCTTTCTCAAGACTAAAACCTTCCAAAATTTAAGCTAGAAAGCCATGCCAAAATTTGCATTTTTTGTTTGTAGTAACGGGGGATACCTTCCTTTTTTGAACCCCCTGCTCAATTCACTTGCAAAGCATAACTGCCACATAGACACCTATTTACTGCATTACGACTTTCCAAAAAAGTACATTGAAGATGCCGTGAGTAAAATGCCTTACCCCGTAATACCGCTTGAGATAAACCGGGAAGATTTTGACATAGCCGATTACAACAAGGACAACAACAACCTGTTTATCAAACAGGCACGGTTCAAGTACATCAGAGAATACGGGGTCAGGTACGATGCCATCTGTATGTTAGATGCCGATATGTTCGTGACCACGCCCAACTTCATGAACTTCTTTGACCTGGTAAATGGCACCAGAAAATTGATAGCCTGTAACGAACGGTTCAAATGGTCGCTAGACAAACGATTCAGGTTTAAAGGAGAACCCATTTTTGAAAAGACCGTCAAGGCCCATAAGTTCCACTGCTCAGTCCCCTTGATTTTTGACATGAAAGAGTGGATAGAAGTGTTTGACACCTACAATGACATGGCTTTTAATGCGTTTGAGACCGATGATACTGGTGAGATAAAAAAGCCGGTAGGGGATATTTATTGCTGGAACATTTCGGTTTACAAAAACAACCGGCAAAACGATGTGATCCTTTTTCCCATGGAAACCATGACTCAGGTGCACCATACTTATGCTCACCCATGGACGGAGCTAAAAAAGGACAACGGCACCTGGATTACCTATGCGGGTGATGAGGTGTTTTCTATCCATGGCAGAATAGGGAATAAATCGTGGTATGAAGGGCAAATAAGGGGTGCATTGAAAAGGTATCGGGCTCACAACATCAAAGATTCTGATGAAGCGATAGAAAAGAAGGTGGGGGGTATTTTAAGGAAGGTGCAAAAGGAATGGCACCACCTGAATTTCAAAGAAACACTTGACCTGTACGATTACCTTCCAGTAAATAAATACTGGGATACGTTTAGTAATTAAGGAACCCAAAGTGCGGTGATCAACACTGGAATACAGACTGTCGAAACGAATACTGACAATTAAGAATAAGACTTTTGATCTATAATTTCATAGCATATACCCCCTCACAGGCGCCTGCACACCACGGTAATTACCCCTGGTTGGGCGATGATGCACGAAAAGCAATCAACCTTGGTTGGACCTACAACCAATACATGAAGATGTTGCCTAATGATGACGATTGGGCTTGCTTTCTGGACCATGATGCCATGTTCACTACCAACAATTGGTACCAGCAACTGGAGGCGGTAATAGAAAAACATCCTGAATACGGTCTGTTTACAGCCATGACGAATCGCATTGGCCACTCAATACAGCGTGTGCGCGGCATTGACCCCAGCAATCATGATATGAAATACAGCAGAAAGCTGGGGCTGGAGCTGCAGGAAAAGTATTACGATCAAGTGACCGAAATGCCACGGGTGATCGCGGGCGTATTAATGCTCACTAAGAAGTCGGTATGGAAAGCCACCGATGGGTTTAAAAACGGCTTTTTGGGCATTGATAGCAATTACGATGGGCAGGTGAGGAAGCTGGCCGGGTACAAAGTAGGGCTAATGGATGGTGTTTTTGTGTACCACTGGTACCGCGAAAAACTCAATGAAGACAAACCCGCTCTGAAATCTTAAAAGCACCAGGCAGATGGAAAGCAGTTCGACTATAGCCAGTTTAGCACCCGAGATCAAGTCTCGTACTGATATCATCAATCAGCTCGTGAGGCTGGGCGGCTACAGTTCCTATCTGGAAATTGGTGTCAGGCGCAAGGCCGATAACTTTGACAAGGTCAATTGCATCTACAAAGTAGCGGTAGACCCAAATCAGGATTGCGAATACAAGATGACATCGGATGAGTTTTTCACCCTCTATGACAGAAGGCGGGAGTTTGACCTGGTGTTTGTTGATGGCCTACACACCAGAGAACAGGCCTTTCGCGATATCATGAATGCCCTGGCCAATCTGTCGCCCAACGGATCGATTGTGGTGCATGACTGTAACCCAACCTCGGAATTCCTCACACGGCCTTATGCAGACTATTTGAACGGAGGAGGCCCCTGGAACGGTTCTGTTTGGCAGGCCATTGCCGAATTGAGGATGAACAGGGCAGACCTGGAAGTATTTACTTTTGATATTGACCATGGCACTGCGGTGATAAGACGGGGCAGACAAGAACTGTTTGTGGCGCCAGATGCAGAGGCTCCATTGGATTATGCCTTTTTGGACGCTCACCGCCAACCTTTGCTCAACCTGGTACAGCCCGACCAATTCCATCAACTGATAAAAAAGGAGTGGGCCTCTCAAAAAACAGGAGCTGATACCGGTATTGATGTGGTCATTGCCATGGCTGAGGCACCTGACAGGGATGATGACCAGCTGAGGTATGCCTTGCGCTCGATTGAGAAACACCTGGCAGGGGTGGCTAAGGTTTGGGTGGTCGGCCACAAGCCAAAATGGTTGAAAAATGTGAATCACGTTCCCTTCCCAAAAGGCTATGAGGGCCACAATGATTCCGGGCTTTTGCGGAGCCTCATGCGCGTTTGCATGGAGGCGGAGCTAAGTGCAAAGTTTTTATTTATGGGCGAAGACCAATGTCTGCTGTCTGAGGTAAACAAAGAAGACTTTAAGCCTTACTACTTACAGGACTTGTATGAAACGGTAGCCTGGAATGGTTCAGAAGCAGAAGCGCGCTTGAAGCACACCTTTGATAAGCTGCGATCAGAAAATAAGCCAGCTTACCACTTTGAAGGGCATATTCCTTATTTGTACGATAAGGGTGACTTTTCGAAAAACATGCTGGCCTATCTGAATGGTGATGAACAAGGATATGCCATCAATACACTCTACATGAACAATTGCCTGAATGGAACCAGTCTGGAGGCTACGCTTCAGGTAAATGGGGTAAGGGCAGCTATAGGTGGCAGCCTCGACCATGAAGGAAAGATCAGAGACCTCATGAGAGGGAAGAAATTCCTGATGTACCATGACAAGAGTATGAGCCCAGCGCTGAAAAAAGTGTTGGAAGGACTTTTCCCGGATCCTTCTCAGTTCGAATCCACTTGAGGGCCAGGCGTGAACTAAAAAAGACCAAAGATGTGCCAGTTGGCCCAAATACAGATCAGGTATTCTTTTGATAAACAGGTGATTAACATATGATCACGCTTGTCGATACAGAAACGGGCCGCATCATCATCAATGTTTTCATTGTGCTCATGCTCATGGTGATTTTGCTGTACGACCTCCCTGTAGGCAAAGTGTTTACACCCATTCGAGACATGATGGACAAGACCATAAAATGGACAGGCCTCTGGCATGGTTGGGGTATGTTTGCCCCCAGTCCTTCGCAAGTTAACAGAAGGCTTACAGCCGAATTTATGCTGGAAGATGGGGAGATTATTGAGCACCCCATTTGGGACTTTGCCACCTTGGGAATATTCGAGGCTGTCATAAAAGGCCGACACCGAAAATTGCGAGAAAGGATTATAGAAAAGTCTTACAACATTCTTAAGCCATCGTATTGCCACTATCTGGTGCGTGAGTATTACCTGCAGCAATTGGCACAGGAGGGAAGCATCAAAGAAAAGGTGGTAAAGGTTTGGCTCTACGATTGTTCCTATAGCATACACGCCCTGGGAGAAGTACCCGATGAGGAAGAACACTTTTACAAGTCATGGATATTTACCTATGAGGTACCGAAAAACCTTGAATCAGAATTGAACCGGTATCAGTAGCGTGGAAGTATTTGATGCCATATTGAGCTTTTGGAATCAGTTTTTCTTTACACCGGAATCAATGGTTACGGTGGCTGTTTTTAGAATCATCATCAGTGTTTTGCTGTTGATCAATGGCACCTTGTTATTCAGAGAGGCGCAGCTGTGGTATGGCCCCAATGGCGTGTTTGGCTATCAATTCTTCGTTGAAGATATCGGACGGTCACGGTTTTCACTTTTGACTTTGTTACCGCCCAACTCACGGTCGGTCACCCTTGTTTTTATACTGCATTTGTTCAGCGTTGCCTGCCTTTTAGTAGGGCTGTTCACGCCATTGGCGGCCACCTTGACCTTCATTACGCTTACCTCTATACAGCACCGCAACCTTTTGGGGCTTCATGGGGGAGACTCAGTGCTCCGCGTGATGTGTTTTCTGTTGATTTTTGCCAATGCCGGTCAACACTATGCTATAGATGTTCTGATTTTCCATTATGACCCAGAAGCGCTTCATGCTCCATGGGGGCTGCGCCTGATGCAATTGTTTTTGGCCATAGGATACCTTAAGGCTACCTTATGGAAACTGAAAGGGGAGCTCTGGCGCAATGGTACGGCTCTTCATTTTCCTCCGCATCTGCGCATCTATAACAGATTCAAACTACCTGAATTTCTACTTACTAAACCTGCCATACGGGTGACCACCTATGTTACGCTGGCCATCGAGCTGATGCTGGGTACGCTCATTTGGTTTGATGATTTTACCGTACCGGTGGTAGCCCTGGGCATCCTGCTTCACCTGGGCATTGAGTATGTCTTGAATGTGCAGTTGTTTGGGTGGACCATGATGGCTTCACTTCTGATATTTATACCACCCGAAATGATGCACCGTTTTATCGCCCTCTTTTCCCTTTAGCACCTTTTTTATCTCTGCATGGCCTATGGCCTTTATACTCAGTGGTTTGTCATATTATGCTGCTTCTTTTCAGGCCTCTGTGCAATGGAATGAGTGTGATGTATTTTGATATATGATATACTATTTTATATAGTACGTTTATTTTAAGAATAATGCCATAAAAAGTGCATTTCAAAGATGTAATTAGATTTTAAATTTATATTTTGATTTTGCTTTCCCTGGTAATTCTCTGATAAAGCATGAAAATAGAACAGGCATCGGCTGTTTGTATTGAAGCGATATGAATTAACACAGCAGGTGTAAAATCCATGTTTGAGAGTTACAATTTTTTAAAGCGGAACCATAAGGCAATTCCTTATAGGCAAATACTTTTGATGACCATTATTCTGGAAGATTACCCTCTCCATTTGCGTGAATAGCCACGCTAATTGTTGGTGAGAGTTTTCACCGACCATGTGGTTTTCAATCGCTCACAAACAAAGACAAGAGAGATGGCAACCAGTGGAGATTGTAACCAACTGATAGACATTGCTTCTTCGTTGCAAAACAACGGGTGTGCACAGTATTGGGCACTTTATAATAAGGAAGACGGAACCAGCAACCTTCAAACCAGGTTTCAGACCACAGCCGGTGGGGCATTTAATTACTGGGCATCTACTACCCAACCCAATACTCCAACTAATCTTACTCAGATTGTTGCCGTGTCCAATTCAGGCAGTCTTGGAGCACAGCTATTCGCATTAGACAGCTATGGCCTCCTATGGTCATCTTACCAAACCGCTGCTGGTGGCTCATGGACTAATTGGGAGAGGGGTTTTACAATGCCTCCAACCACTTTTTCGAAAATTACTGCCACGCAAATTTACTCGTCAGGTTTGCTCCAGCTTTGGGGAGTAGATAGCAATGGGGAACTGTGGTCTGTTACACAAAATGCTGCAGGTACTACTTCCTGGGGCTCATGGCAGGCAGGGTGGATGATCAATAACCAACCGGCCGGACAGGCACCCACAGGGATAGAGGAAATTACTGCCTCAAATCAATTAGATACTTCTGGAAAAGGAAATGCTGAGTTTTGGGTCATTGATGGCAACAGTCAGGTTTGGTCATTGACCATGAATAATAATTCCTGGGGACCAACATGGAGCCAGGCCAATTGGAATGGTGCGGGCACCGCAAACCAAATTACTGCCTGTTTGCAAACTGCCAGCAGTACAATGGAATTTTGGCTGACAGACGGTACACTTAAGTCTGTTACTCAGACCACTCCAGGTGGAGCATGGAACACTAACTGGCAAAGCCCATTTAACAATGCTCCTGCAAATATAAAACTGCTTTCTTCAACGAGCCAGGAGGGAGGCAATAGCGCACAAATCTTGTGTAGTGATGCCAATGAGCAACTATGGCTTGCCATTCAGGATGGCTCAGGGACCTGGGGTGCATTCACAAAAGTCAATTCTGCCTGCGAACCATCCTCAAGCAGTAGCTCGTCCAGTTCCAGCAATTCTTCTAGCAGTAGCTCTTCCAGTTCGAGCAGTTCATCGAGTAGCAGTTCCTCGTCAAGTAGTAGTTCGTCCAGTTCGAGCAGTTCATCGAGTAGCAGTTCCTCGTCAAGTAGTAGTTCGTCCAGTTCGAGCAGTTCATCGAGTAGCAGTTCCTCGTCAAGTAGTAGCTCATCCAGTTCGAGCAGTTCATCGAGTAGCAGTTCCTCGTCAAGCAGTAGCTCTTCCAGTTCGAGCAGTTCATCGAGTAGCAGCTCATCGTCAAGTAGTAGCTCTTCCAGTTCGAGTAGTTCTTCGAGTAGCAGTTCCTCGTCAAGCAGTAGCTCTTCCAGTTCAAGCAGCTCATCGTCAAGCAGTAGCTCCTCCAGTTCGAACAGTTCTTCGAGTAGCAGTTCCTCATCAAGTAGCAGTTCTTCCAGTTCAAGCAGTTCATTGAGTAGCAGTTCTTCCTCTAGCTCGTCAAGTTTGAGTAGTTCTTCTTCTAGTTCCAGTGACTCATCTTCTAGTAGCAGCTCTTCATCAAGCAAAAGCTCATCGAGCTCCAGTAGCTCGTCTTCTAATAGCAGTTCATCGTCTAGCAAAAGCTCATCAAGCTCAAGCAAGTCGTCTTCCAGCAGTAGTTCTAACAAGCCTTCTTCCAGTTCTTCTGACTCAAGCGCGCCACCACCGCCACCGCCACCACCTCCGCCACCGCCACCGCCTCCACCACCACCGGGAGGAGATGACCCCAGCGATGACCCTAGTTCATCTGGTTCTTCTGGCTCTCAATCCAGTCAGTCGAGTCAGTCGAGTCAATCGAGTGAGTCAAGTGATTCCAGTAGTTCTCAATCTTCTACGAGTAGTAGCAGTAGATCATCGAGCAGCAGTTCTGATTCCAGTAGCAGCAGTTCGTCATCTGACAGCAACTCCTCATCAAGCAGTAGTTCATCCAGTTCGAGCAGCTCTTCTACTGATAGCAGTTCATCGTCAAGTAGTAGTTCAGGAGATTCCTCAAGTAGTTCTTCCAGCAGTTCCAGCGATTCCTCGAGTAGCTCATCCAGTAGCTCGAGCGAGTCTTCCAGTAGCTCTTCGTCTGGCAGTAGTTCCTCTAGTTCCAGCAGCTCGTCATCATCGAGTAGTAGCTCTTCTAGTTCAAGCAGTTCATCGGCACACAATGGCTGCGAGATATTGTCCATAGCCGCTGCACAGCAGGGCAATGATTGTGATCAGGTTTGGATGTTGTTAAAAGAGCCAGCCGGTCAAACGAAACTAATCACCCAGTACCAATCCAAGCCAGGCGACCCATATGAAGCCTGGACAACTGATAACTGGAACAATGCTCCTACTAATCTAATCCAGATTACGGCTGCTGAAAATGGTGGCAACAAAGGGGCTATGCTATGGGCCATAGATGATCAGGGCCTCTTGTACTTTACCAGTCAGGATACTGCTGGTGGTACCTGGTCTGCCTGGGTTGAAAGCTGGGAACAGCCACCTTTTACTCTTTTCGGCATTGCCGCGACTAAGTTAAGAGAGGCTGATCTGGTTCAATTCTGGGCATATGACTCAAACAACAGGCTCATCTTCATTGGCCAGTCAAGTGCTGGCGGAAGTTGGGGGACCTGGGATACCGGTTGGAATGCTAATCATAAAGACGGCTCATCCTATCCGCAGAGCGCTATACAAATTTCTGCTTCGGCACTAGGAGGTGATACGGCCAACCCTCTCGAAGGAGCTCTTTACCTGGTAGATGAAAGTGACCAGCTATGGATTATAGAGAATAAGTCGGGCAACTGGCAAACCTGGCAGGGTCCCGACTGGAATGGAGCGCCTTCTACAGCGGTGCAGTCTGCGGGAGCCGTTCAGAATGCTGATGGTACCGCAAGGCTGTGGGTGACTGATGGAAGCAAATCATTGAGCTCTATTGAGCAGGATGATACCACATTTGACTGGCAAACAAGCTGGGAAGATGACTGGAACCAGGCTCCATCTTCACTCAATCAATTGGCTGCCGCTGTTCAGGGTGGAGGTCTAAGTGCTCAGGTATGGGCATCGGACATTGAAAACAAGCTTTGGACTGCTATTCAACAAAATAATGGCGCATGGGGTGCCTGGTCTACGGTAAGTTATCCTGACTGCGATGGCTCTAGTAGTTCATCGAGTAGTAGCTCTGGTGAGTCCTCAAGTAGTTCTTCGAGCAGTAGTTCAGGCGAACCTTCAAGCAGCTCGTCTAGTAGTAGCTCTGGCGAATCCTCAAGTAGCTCATCGAGTAGCAGTTCAGGCGAACATTCTAGTAGTAGTTCGTCTTCTGAAAGTTCATCGACACACAACGGCTGCACCATTCTGTCAATCACCAATACGATCCTTGTCGATAGCAGGGTTCAACAATGGATGATCTTGAAAGATGAGGCAGGTGATACCCGATTGATCACCAGGGTTCAAACCACCAATGGTGGTCCATTTGATCCATGGACCACTCAAAACTGGAATAACGCTCCTGCTAACCTGATTCAAGTGGCAGCGGCCGCTAATGATAGTTTATTGGGAGCCATGCTCTGGGCCATTGATGCAAGTGGTATACTGTACTTTACGAGCAGAGACGTGGCTTCAGGTACTTGGACCAGTTGGACACGTAGCTGGGAAGAACCCCCATTTCCTTTATTTGAAATTACTGCTGTAAGAATAAGGCATTCCGGACTGGTACAATTCTGGGGTTCTGACGTGAATCATCAGCTCATTACTATTGTACAGACTACCAAAGGAGGAGACTGGAGTACCTGGGATACAGGCTGGGCAGCAGATCACAACGGAGATGATTTTTACCCTCAAGGTGCCATTCAATTATCTGCCTCAGAACTTATGGAAGGCCAGAATAACGGAATGGAAGCCGCGCTTTTCCTGGTTGACCCTGACAACAAGTTTTGGATCATAGAAAATAAAAATGACAGTTGGCAAACCTGGCAGGGACCCGACTGGAATGGTGCCCCTGGTACCGTTCTTCAATCAACAGCAGCGCCACAAATGTCTGATTCAGACACAAGATTGTGGGTAACTAATGGTGATAAGGATTTAAGCTCAGTAGTATATAATCAATCCACGGGTGAGTGGGAAACCAACTGGGAAAGTGACTGGAACAATGCTCCTGCCGGTCTGAACCAATTATCTTCCGTCACTCAATGCATGGACTTTAGTGCACAGGTCTGGGCATCTGATATTGAAAACCAACTTTGGACATCGGTTCAAAAAATAGATGGCACCTGGGAACCATGGGAAACTGTGAGTTATCCTGATTGCGATGGGTCGAGTAGTTCTTCTAGCAGTAGTTCAGGCGAACCCTCCAGCAGTTCATCAAGTAGTAGCTCTGGTGAGCATTCTAGTAGCTCTTCCAGTAGCAGTTCAGGCGAACATTCTAGTAGTAGTTCGTCTTCTGAAAGCTCATCGACACACAATGGCTGCACTATCTTATCTATAGCCGCTGCACAGCAAGGCAATGATTGTGATCAGGTTTGGATGTTGTTAAAAGAGCCAGCCGGTCAAACGAAACTAATCACCCAGTACCAATCTAACCCAGGCGACCCTTATGAAGCCTGGACAACTGATAACTGGAACAATGCTCCCACCAATCTAATCCAGATTACGGCTGCTGAAAATGGTGGTAACAAAGGGGCCATGCTATGGGCCATAGATGATCAGGGCCTCTTGTACTTTACCAGTCAGGATACTGCTGGTGGTACATGGTCTGCCTGGACAGAAGGCTGGGAACAGCCACCTTTCACCTTATTCGGCATTGCCGCCACTAAGTTAAGAGAGGCTGACCTGGTTCAATTCTGGGCATATGACTCAAACAACAGGCTCATCTTCATTGGCCAGTCAAGTGCTGGCGGAAGTTGGGGAACTTGGGATACCGGATGGAATGCTAATCATAAAGATGGCTCATCCTATCCGCAGAGCGCTATACAAATTTCTGCCTCGGCACTAGGAGGGGATACGGCCAACCCTCTCGAAGGAGCTCTTTACCTGGTAGATGAAAGTGATCAGCTTTGGATTATAGAGAATAAGTCTGGTAACTGGCAAACATGGCAGGGCCCGGATTGGAACGGTGCACCTTCCTCTGTAATGCAATCTGCGGGAGCCATTCAGAATGCTGATGGTACCGCAAGGCTGTGGGTGACTGATGGCAGCAAGTCATTGAGTTCTATTGAACAGGATGATTCTACATTTGATTGGAAAACGGCCTGGGAGGATGATTGGAATCAAGCTCCACCTTCTTTGTATCAATTGGCTGCAGTTGTTCAGGGTGGAGGTCTAAGTGCCCAGGTATGGGCATCGGATATTGAAAACCAACTTTGGACTTCAATTCAGCAGATCAATGGCAACTGGTCGGCATGGTCTACTGTGAGCTATCCTGCTTGTGATGCATCGAGTAGTTCATCGAGTAGCAGTTCAGGAGAGTCCTCAAGTAGCTCATCAAGCAGCAGTTCTGGTGAATCGTCTAGTAGTTCTTCTAGCAGTAGCTCAGGGGAGTCCTCAAGTAGCTCATCAAGCAGTAGTTCGGGTGAACCTTCAAGTAGCTCATCAAGCAGTAGTTCGGGAGAATCTTCAAGTAGTTCATCAAGCAGTAGCTCTGGGCAATCCTCTAGTAGTTCATCGAGCAGCAGTTCCGGTGAATCCTCCAGTAGCTCCTCAAGTTCAAGCAAGTCATCGTCAAGCAGTAGCAGCAAGTCATCAAGTAGTTCAAGCAAGTCTTCTTCTAGTTCTTCTAGCAGATCATCGGGAAGCAGTGCCTCTTCACATTCCAGCACTTCCTCTCAATCTAGTTCACCACCACCACCGCCTCCACCACCACCACCGCCTCCACCACCACCGCCTCCACCACCGCCTGGGGGAGACGATCCGAGTGATGATCCTAGTTCTTCTGGTTCTTCTGGCTCTCAATCCAGTCAATCGAGCCAGTCAAGTGAGTCGAGCGAGTCTAGTGATTCCAGTAGCTCTGAATCATCCAGAAGCAGTAGCAGTAGATCATCGAGCAGCAAGTCTTCGAGTAGTAGCTCCGATTCCAGTAGGTCCTCTAGTAGCTCTAGTAAGTCTTCCAGCAGTAGCAGCTCGGGAGAATCGTCTAGTAGTTCATCTAGCAAGTCTTCTAGTAGTTCTAGTAAGTCTTCAAGCAGTAGCTCTTACTCTTCGAGCAGTTCTTCCAGCAGCAGCTCTGGTGAATCGTCAAGTAGTTCGTCTAGTAGCAGTTCAGACGAGTCTTCGAGTAGCTCGTCAAGCAGCAGTTCGGGCGAGTCTTCAAGTAGTTCATCAAGTAGTAGCTCTGGAGAATCATCGAGCAGTTCTTCGAGCAGTAGTTCAGGGAAGTCTTCAAGTAGTTCATCAAGTAGTAGCTCTGGAGAATCATCAAGCAGTTCATCTAGTAGTAGCTCTTCCAGCAGCAGCTCTGGTGAATCCTCAAGTAGTTCTTCGAGCAGTAGCTCAGGGGAGTCCTCTAGTAGTTCGTCTAGCAGCAGTTCAGGCGAGTCTTCAAGTAGTTCGTCTAGCAGCAGTTCAGGCGAGTCTTCAAGTAGTTCGTCTAGCAGCAGTTCAGGTGAATCGTCAAGCAGTTCTTCAAGCAGTAGCTCAGGGGAGTCCTCTAGTAGTTCGTCTAGCAGTAGCTCAGGGGAGTCCTCTAGTAGTTCGTCTAGCAGCAGTTCAGGCGAGTCTTCAAGTAGTTCGTCTAGCAGCAGTTCAGGTGAATCGTCAAGCAGTTCTTCAAGCAGTAGCTCAGGGGAGTCCTCTAGTAGTTCGTCTAGCAGCAGTTCTGGGGAGTCTTCAAGTAGTTCATCCAGCAGCAGTTCAGGCGAGTCTTCAAGTAGTTCGTCTAGCAGCAGTTCAGGTGAATCTTCAAGCAGTTCTTCAAGCAGTAGCTCTGGCGAATCATCGAGTAGTTCATCCAGTAGTAGCTCAGGTGAATCCTCAAGCAGTTCTTCGAGCAGTAGCTCTGGAGAATCATCGAGCAGTTCTTCGAGCAGTAGTTCTGGTGAGTCTTCAAGCAGTTCTTCGAGCAGCAGCTCGGGAGAATCCTCAAGCAGTTCATCGAGCAGTAGCTCAGGGGAGTCCTCTAGTAGTTCTTCGAGCAGTAGTTCTGGCGAATCCTCAAGCAGTTCATCGAGCAGCAGTTCGGGTGAATCATCGAGTAGCTCATCTAGTAGCAGCTCGGGCGAATCCTCTAGTAGTTCATCTAGTAGTAGCTCGGGAGAATCCTCAAGCAGTTCCTCAAGCAGCTCATCAAGTAGCAGTTCGGGTGAATCATCGAGTAGCTCGTCTAGCAGTAGCTCGGGAGAATCTTCAAGCAGCTCATCTAGCAGTAGCTCAGGGGAGTCCTCAAGTAGTTCTTCCA
>Ga0316204_10000712_pt1 | contig 110988 bp, 94 predicted proteins | sample 6monrhotite_MG_2_FD_205661 | JGI IMG/M metagenome (GOLD analysis project Ga0316204, IMG submission 205661) | Microbial mat bacterial communities from mineral coupon in-situ incubated in ocean water Damariscotta River, Maine, United States -... | ecosystem: Environmental > Aquatic > Marine >...
TTTTTGGTGGCCCAGGGGATTGGAAAAATGCAAATCCAACCAATGGCATACCGGTAGCACAGTATCAAGAGGATGCCAGCAAATCCTGGAAAGACCTCACCCGTTTTTCCTTTTAGTGAGGATCGAATGTCATGAAACAAGCCAGTGATTGGAGTAGAAACTGCCTGCTAGGTTGTTTGCTCATGTGTTTGGCATCAGCTTGTGCCTTAGGGCAGGATCACCCGGTCCCCCCCTATAGAGCCGGACCGGGCTTCGCCATTGGAACAGAGAGTCGGCGGGATAGGGTGGATAGGTTAGTATTTTCTCGCAATGCGACTGTTGCCGAATGGGTCACCTCTGGTAACCGGTGGTTTGTTTTTAGCTATTCTCCGCCAATGATATACCGGGGGCCGGTCATGAACTCAGATCGAGGAGCTTTCGGCTTAAAAGCTGCGAATCACGCTGAACTGCGACTCGGCCGGCAGTATCGGATTGAACTCGGAGGACTCTTTACTGACAAGCTAGGAATGGCACGTTATTCATTTTTTTACGAGGAACCCAGTGAGTTTGACATCCAATATGACCCGTTGCTCCATCATATCGGCTCTGGAGATTACGTGGGCACCCCGCATCTCATCGTTCGTCAAAAGAGATTGAGAATGCTATCGATCTCGGCAGCGCCTCACTTCACCTTCGGGTTTGTACGGATAGAACCTTACTATTCGATGGGTATGGGGCTTGCGGAGTACGAGCTGGTTACACTGGAGGGTATTGAGCTTTCGCCTGCTGATAAGGCGGCATATTGGAACAAAGCGGGGCGTTCCGATGTGTCAGCGGATATTTTCGGGGTTAGGTTGATGTTCGTCTTTTAAACTATCCTCATTGGTACGCCGCCGCCCGCCTCTCCAGCGTACCCAAAACATCAAACTTCGCAGCGAAATCGACGCATTTTTTGGTGGCCCAGGGGATTGGAAAAATGCAAATCCAACCAATGGCATACCGGTAGCACAGTATCAAGAGGATGCCAGCAAATCCTGGAAAGACCTCACCCGTTTTTCCTTTTAGTGAGGATCGAACTTGGTTTATTCTTTGAATCTTACATGCGGCCCCTGATCAGAACAAAGGGGCTTTCCTTCTGGACTGAAGCAGATGCAGGTTATGAAAAAACGGCGTATGCCACGGGTGTTGTGCTTGGGGTAACAACTGGGTTAGTCTGGGGCCGCCATCAGACGGAGCGCTGGCTACAGCTTGGACAGAGTTTCATGAGCCCACCCAAGCTTTTTTTGGGCATAGTGCAGGGAATACCGCAAAGAGCTGGTATCGAAACAATGTTTCTTTCTGAGGTTGAAATGATCAATAAGTTGCTTATCATCGTTGTTGTGTTTTGGGTTTCTGGATGTGTTTATGGGCACCAAATCGTCATTGAAAAAGTACCGGACGCATATAAACAGTTTTCTCCTAAATCTCGAATTGGGATCGTTGGGTTCGAATACAACGATACACAAGGGAAACTGCCTGTGGGATATCACCCATCAAGTTTCACACGGGATTTAGAAAAAGATGTGATCGATATTTTGATTCCTTTTTTAGATCAAGAGCTACAAAAACAATCGAAGGGGATCATCGAATATGTTCCTCTGGTGGAGTTAAAAAAAAATCAGTTGTCAGACTATCAGGCTTTTGTTCGACAATTAACAAAGGAAAATCAGCTCGATGGATTGATTGAACTCGATTTTTTAGGAAACTCAAATTGGGCGAAGAAAAAGCGTGGCATCGTTTTTTGGCTTCACATGTTAGCTCGAGTTTCTAATGTGGATCACGAAGAGCTATTCATGAAGTTGGGTCGCTATGATTGGAGCTATGAGACATTACCCCACCGTGTTCCACCAAAATATATTGTTGGCCCAGATGGGAAACCAGAGCGAATACCGGGCATGACGTGGGATAAAAGCGCTTATTATAGCCGAATCGCCAAAGCAGAGGCAGCCAACATATTACGGGCCTTTAAAACCGGCCCTTTTCGAGTCATCTCTCCAGAAAGCCTAACTAAAGACGGACACCCGCCTTTAATACCAGGGATCTAAGCCATTGTCATACCTTCGGTACCACCATCGTGGTGGTGGCTTGTTCCTCTTTTCCGGCTGTGTGCGGGACTGTGATGCACGCTGCTGCTGATGGTGCTACAACATACTTTACAAGTACAACTGCGGTGACACAGGGGGCCGTGTGGAGTGCCGCAACCTATGGCGTCACGACGGACGCAGAGGACAGGACCGTGGGCGGGCTTTTAACTGCCGTTGCGATTGGAGCGACTGTCGGAGCACTCGGGGCACTCGGGGCGGGCTATGGAGTGTACACTGGCGGAAGCTCAGGGGCGCTTAGCACGGCTTGGGAGCAATCTGGACCAATCATCCAATCTGGACTCGGGAATGGAGTAGGGAACACCGCAATATCAGGGCTCAGACATGCTGGGTTTGATGTAGACAATTTAATGTAACAGGTTAGGAAGGATGAAGAAGGTTTATTTATTTTGGTTCGTGGCCCTGCTCCTCGGAGGGTGTACAGTACGAGAAGTCTCTTTCCAGGAATATGTGCCGAAGGCTCACCTGAGATTTACCCCTGAATCTAGAGTTGCCCTGCTCTGGGATGGGGAGATGACTCCAGGTTCGAGCAGCAATTTCTTTTACGATGAAAGGGTCGAGAACAACATGCTGTTGGCGGCAGTGGATCGGGAGTTACGTCTGCAATCAACAGGGCTATTTGACTACATCCCAAATCGTCAACTGAAACAAAACTCAGAAGAGGATTTTGATCGGTCTCAATTGAAGCTGATCCAAGACAATCAGCTTGACGGAGCCTTGAGTACTCGGAACGGTGTGCAACCGACGATCCACTGGCCAGAGGCGATTTTCTCGAGCTTGTTTTCAATGAATCTAACTCTATGGATGTCCATCAGAGACCAAAACAATCAGGAAATTGCCGTGGTCAGAGTCTTCTTTTGGGGCTCATCGAGCTCCCTGGAGTTCCCCACGCCTGCCCATTGGGAAACGGGACCCACTGGGACGAGGGTTCGCATCCCTGGGACCCTGTGGGACAAACAAGCCTACTATGATGCTATAGCCAAATTGTATGTAAAAAAGGTGCTCAAGTTTTTCAAAGAAGGAATCGTTCCCAGGGAAGAAGTTAGCTCGTTAGTAAAAAGGCACAAAGAACTGACCGGGAAAGACGATGTACGGATTTTCAGCGATCTGGAAGTCAAGAGTCTGTTCAAAGATGGCTATCCACCGTTAATACCGGAACCCTGAGGCTCCTTGCGAGGTGTAAAGTCATTTTAATACGATATAAAGGATGGTCCATGAAGCGGTTTTTACTAGTTTGCCTTTTCTTGTTGCCCCTATTGCAACCCACTTTGTTCGCCGCCAGTCTCGGTAAATCCGCTATCGGCGTTGAGCGTTTCTTGGATGGAGACCTTTCAGGCTCGCTCAGTTCCAACGTGCAGAGAGACTCCCTTGTGTCAGAATGGTCAAGCGACCCGTCTGATCGAATGACCTTTACCTACTCTCCTGCCTTTAACTCCGAAAACTCAATTTACAGTAGCCGGAGCCTGGCTTTTCCGATTCAAAGCAAAACGCATTTACACGCTGAAATGGGGCAGAGGGTTTCTGTCGGCTACGGCTGGCTAAGTCAGCTGTTCATCGCACAGCTGATAGCGGTCTATAACGATCCAAACCTGTATCAAGTCCAACATAACCCCGGAACCTATCAGTTTGGGGATAGTGAATATACAGGTGCGCCGGTGGTTTTATTTCGTCGTGAAAGCCTGTTTGAGGGAGGTCTTTCTGTCGGGATTCACCAAGAACAAAAAATCAGTTCCATAAGGTGGGAGATTGTTTTGAACATGTTGGCCGGGAGGACGAGTCACAAACTGGTCTCGGTCAGCGGAGTTAATGTAAGCGCAGCCGACTTAGAACTGTGCCGCCCTTTAGTTGAAGCCCCGTTCCGGTCAGGACACTATTTGGCGGCCCGAGTCATGTTTTTCTTTTAAACGTGGTTTCGTGACCGCTTAGTGACTCAAGCTCTTAACAGGGTGGAAATCCTATTCTCATGATCAAGGTGATCGAGACCAGGATAGTAACAGAGACAAACGAACCCTGTACTCAGTGGGGGTTGAAATCAGCAACCCGATTGCCGCAGTGGTCAACGCCGTGGAACGCCTGGAACTGGTCTGGCATGTGTTAGAGAGTCGTCTAGGGCTAGGGGGTTTGTTAAATTTTGGTTGGCTGATTGACCAACTTCGGTTGCTTTCTTACAATGCATCGAACCGCCACGTTTCAGGGCGGTATTCCCAACCGCCAAAGAGCCGCTGATGCCTTACCTACCCGAGAATATTGAACCTAAGTGGCAAGCCTACTGGGAAACGAAAAAGACCTTTAAGTCTGGCGTTGACCTCGAAAAACCGAAGTATTATGCGCTAGATATGTTCCCTTACCCCTCTGGGCAAGGGCTGCATGTTGGGCATCCTGAAGGTTACACCGCCACCGATATTGTTTGTCGTTACAAACGAATGCTTGGGTTTAACGTGCTGCATGCCATGGGTTGGGACGCATTTGGGCTACCTGCGGAACAATACGCTATCCAGACAGGTACCCACCCTGAAGTGACGACCCAGAAAAATATCGATAACTTCCGTCGCCAGATCAAGTCATTGGGGTTTTCTTATGACTGGGACCGGGAAATCAACACCACAGACCCTAAGTATTACAAGTGGACCCAGTGGATTTTTCTTAAGCTTTTTGATGCAGGGCTCGCTTACGAACATGAAGCACCGGTTAACTGGTGCCCCGAGTTGCGGACTGTGCTTTCGAATGAAGAGGTGATTGACGGCAAGTCGGAGCGTGGGGGATACCCTGTGATTCGAAAGCCGATGAAACAGTGGATGTTGAAAATCACAGACTACGCAGACAAATTGCTGGAAGGGTTGGATGATTTAGACTGGCCGACTTCGGTCAAGGAAATGCAACGAAACTGGATTGGACGCTCGACCGGGGCGGAGGTTCATTTTGAAGTGGATGGACACCCAGATAGCTCTTTTGTGGTGTTCACCACAAGGCCAGACACGCTGTTCGGGGCGACCTACGCTGTTTTAGCTCCAGAACACCCTTTGGTTGATGTGATTTGCACCGAAGAGACTTGGGAAGAAATCAACAACTATAAAGAAACCTGCGCCGCCAAAAGTGATTTGGACCGCACCGACTTATCGAAGAAAAAGACCGGTGTTTTTACCGGTAGCTACGCACTGAACCCGATCAATGGGGAAAAGACCCCCATTTGGATCGCTGACTATGTGTTGATGAGCTACGGCACTGGGGCCATCATGGCGGTTCCTGGGCATGACCAACGGGATTGGGAATTTGCCAAGGCTTTTGGGATCAAAATACTGAGCATCATCGAAGGTGCGGATGTGAGCGAAGCTGCCTTCACCGAAGATGGTGTGCTTTGCAATTCTTCGTTTTTGGACGGCCTGGCTGTTGAAGAAGCGAAGGCAAAAACGATCCTGTGGCTTGTTGAACAAGGGAAAGGGAAAGAAGCGATCAACTACAAACTGAGGGATTGGTTGTTTTCACGGCAGCGGTATTGGGGAGAGCCTTTTCCTTTGTATGAAACCGAGGCTGGTGAAGTGTTAGGGATGGACGTTGCTGACCTGCCGTTGAGCTTGCCGCAAACCGAAGAGTTTCTGCCCGGTGAGTTTGGCGAGTCTCCGCTCTCGAACATCAAAGACTGGATCAACACAACCATCGATGGAAAGCCTGTGCGCCGTAGCAGCAACACCATGCCTCAGTGGGCCGGGTCTTGCTGGTATTATCTGCGTTTTCTAGACCCCGAAAATGAGCAGCGTGGTTGGGGCAAGGAAGAAGAGAAATATTGGATGCCCGTAGACTTGTACGTTGGCGGCGCAGAACATGCGGTATTGCACCTTTTGTACGCACGATTTTGGCACAAAGTACTCTATGACCAAGGCCATGTTTCCACCCCAGAGCCTTTTGGGAAACTGGTGAATCAGGGGATGATTTTAGGGGAAAACGGCGAGAAAATGTCTAAAAGTAGGGGTAATGTCATCAACCCCGATGTGATTGTGGAACAATTTGGGGCTGACTCTCTGAGGCTCTACGAAATGTTCATGGGGCCTTTGGAAAAAGCCAAGCCTTGGAGCACTTCGGGCCTAGAAGGGATCAACCGGTTTTTAGGGCGTGTTTGGCGGTTGTTGATGAACGAGGAAGACCAATTGCTGGACTTTGCTGAAGGTCAGGACTTGGAGCCCGGCTTGGAAAAGCTTTACCATGAAACGGTCAAAAAAGTGACCGAAGATTTAGATAACTTACGGTTCAATACAGCGATCAGTCAGTTGATGATTTTGGTTAACGAACTGACGGGGCAAAAACAACGGCCTCGCTTCGTGCTGGAAGGTTTGGTGCTGTTGCTCGCCCCTTTTGCGCCCCATTTAAGCGAGGAACTTTGGTCCCAACTAGGGAACCAAACAACCTTAGCTTACGAGCCTTGGCCTCAATATGATGGTGAAAAGTTAAAGGCGACCAGCCTCAACCTGCCGGTTCAGATTTTAGGTAAGCACCGAGAAACCTTGAAAATCTCCCCAGGTGCAACCCAGGAAGAAGTCTTGGCCATGGCAAAAAGCAGCGAAAAAGTCATGAAACATTTGGAAGGGAAAAACTTGGTGAAGGTGATTTACATCCAAGATAAAATTTTAAACTTGGTGGTAAAGTGAAGCCAGATCATTCGCTCAGCCGTAATGAGCCTTGCTGGTGTGGCAGTGAGAAAAAATATAAAAAATGTCATTTAAACCAAGACCAGGAGACCTCTGTGAATCGTAATCCATTCCAGCCACCGCCGATCCCTCGTTCAGCTGCCTTTGTTAATGGGATGAAGGCTTCCTGTATTTTAGCCCGTCAGACCTTAGAAATGGTCGATGAACGGCTGAAGGCTGGGGTGACAACCGAGGACATCAACCGCTGGGTTCACGAGTTCACCTTGGATAACGGAGCGATTCCAGCGACCTTGAATTATCACGGTTACCCCAAAAGCTGCTGCACCTCACTGAACGAGGTGGTTTGCCATGGGATACCTTCGGCTGGCGCTGTGGTTAAAGAGGGCGACCTATTGAATGTGGATGTGACCTGTATCTTAGACGGGTACTTTGGGGATACAAACCGGACCTTTTTAATCGGTGATGTCAGTGCAGAGGCCAAAAAAATCACGGCGATTGCCAAGCATTGTTTAGATTTAGGCATCGAAGCGGTGAAGCCTTACGGGCATATTGGGGATATCGGGCAAGCGATCCAAACCTATGCCCATGAGCAAGGTTGTGGTGTCGTCGAACAATTTGTGGGTCACGGCATCGGACGGACCTTTCACGCAGAGCCGCAAGTGCCACATTTTGGCCGTTCCGGCTCCGGCGCAATCATCGTCCCTGGGATGTTTTTTACCATTGAACCGATGATAAATGTAGGCAAGAAAGGGGTCCGGGTTTTGGATGATCATTGGACCGCTGTCACCATAGACGGCAAGCTCTCAGCTCAGTTTGAACACACCTTGTATGTGAGCGAAACTTCGGTTGAAGTGCTGACTGCCTGAAGGGGAAGGAACTCTTTTTACTAGACAACTTTCGTATGTTCCTTTAGATTTATCCGTAACCAAAAGGAAAGATAGAAAAGGCAAGAGAAAAAGATCGACCAGATTGTTTGCCGAGGTCAAGTTGAACAAAAATTGAAGCCATAAGAAAAATCGTTGATGCGGCATAAGGTGCAGACTTTCTGCGTAGACTTGCCGGGAACGATGGATTTTAAGCGTATTCCAAATCGGAGAACCGAATGAAGAAAATTTTCCTCAGCGCATCACTTACGGCCTTTTTGTTCCTCCTCGCACCCGCAGCCCATGCGGTCGATTACATCTATAAAGATGATAGAGGGTTTCAACACTTTCAATGCAATAATTTTGGCGGCGGCGGAGTCGCACGAGTCAAAATGGTTGGGAAAAACAAGTATTTGGTCTACGGTGGTATTTTTAAGGGTTATGTAGTCCCTTCATTCAGCCCTGTCGAAGCCGCTAGAAAGGCTTGTGGCGAGGGTAAACAAGACGACCAAAGCACCCCCTAGACTCCTCTTTTGTGCTTTTCTCTCTTTCAGGCCAAACCAATTCTAACGCCTGATTAAGAGCGAATATGACCAACAAAAAAATGTTGATCATGGCTAGCGAAGACGAAAGTCGGATAGCCGTGGTCGAAGATCAGCTTCTTCAAGAGATGCTGATCGAACACCAGTCCCGTGAACAAATCAAGGGAAACCTTTACAAAGCCCGGGTCGTCCAGATCCAAACTGCCGTGCAAGCAGCCTTCGTTGATTACGGGGCTAAGCGACATGGTTTTCTACCCTTATCTGAAGTTTGCCCTCAGCTAGTTGAAGGCCATGAGCCTGGTTCCCGTTTGAAAATCGGCAGCCAAGTTTTGGTTCAAGTCACTCGTGAAGAAGTGGACAACAAGGGCGCAGCAATGTCGATGAATGTCTCCCTACCAGGGCGGTTCATGGTGTTTATGCCTTTTGGAAACAAAGGCGGCGTGTCTAAAAAGATCGAAGATCGGGACGAACGTGACCGACTCAAAGGCTTTTTATCTGGGCTCGAAAACGAAGAACATGCAGCGATCATCCGTACCGCTGGCACTGGCCGAGACCTTAGCGAATTGAAGAAAGATTATACCAGCGTTAAAAAACACTGGGAAATGATCTACAAAAGCTTCTCCAAGGTTCGTGGTCCTGCATTGTTGAAAGAAGAAGAAGACGTGGTCACCCGAACACTGCGAGACTACTACTCTGAAGACATCAACGAAGTCTGGGTGGATAACCCAATGGTTTTCCAAAAAAGCTTGGACTTCATCAAAATGGCAGATCCTCGGCGTCAAAAAATCCTAAAATTGTATGTTGGCGACCGTAGCCTGTTTTCAACCTATAACATCGAAAAGCAGGTTGAGCAGCTGACTTCAAGAGACGTTCGTTTGCCTTCTGGCGGTTCGATTGTCATTGATCAGACGGAGGCCTTGGTCGCCATCGATGTGAACTCTGGCCGGAGCAACCAGGAACGGAACGTAGATGATACTGCGTTGCGGACGAACATGGAAGCTGCTGAAGAGGTGGCTCGCCAACTCCGTCTACGGAACCTTGGTGGTTTGGTGGTGATCGATTTCATCGATATGGAGAAAGATAAATCTCGCCAGATGGTTGAGCAAAAAATCACTGAGGCGATGGCCCGTGATAAAGCGCAACACAAGATTTTGCCGATCAGCTCTTTTGGCTTGTTGGAAATCAGTCGCCAGCGAATGGCAGTGCGGATTTCCAACGTAGTGGAAAGCACCTGTACGGTTTGTGAAGGTAAAGGGAAGGTCCCATCTTTGTTGGCTGAAACCAACTTGGTCCTTCGCTCAGTCCGGGAATTGGCCGCTAAGGGCAATGCGGTTCGGGTGAGTGGCTCGTTGCCTTTGGCTTTGACGAACCATTTGCATAACGAACGTCGTAAGGAATTGACTGACTTAGAAGACGAGTTTGGGATCGAAGTTTCGATTACCGCAGACCCTTCACTCTATCACTTCGACGAAAACAGCTTGAACTGCACCACCGATGGTCCAGCTAAGCGGGAGCCTGCCCCTAGGAATGAGCAGAATGAACGTTATGAAAGCCGCAATCGTGGTCGTCGTCGTGAATCTGAAGAAGTCAGGAGTTCCAGCCGTGGTGCGGTAGAGGCCCTTGAATCCGATGAGACAGGCGAAGAGTCCGCTCAGGAAGTGGTCGCTGAAAGGCCTGCTAAAGAGAACTCCCGACCTGATCGAAACCGAGGCCGTGGTCGAGGTCGAGGCCGGGATCGAGATCGTGGTCGAAGCAATAGCTCTGAGGATGTAGAACGGCAGCCAACTGCGCCTGTTGAAGCTCAGCAACCGGAAGTGCAAAGCCACCCTGAAGTTGAGGCCCCGACGCCTCATTCGGATGTGGATGAAAATTATCAGTTCGAAGTCCAACCGGAGGTTGCCCCAGGGCTTCAAGCGGTGGTTCCTGGTGAGTCGGAGTTGCACAAAGGTGCGATGTATGTTGACTTAGCCCAGCATACGGAAGATCAACTGGACTTGTTCTTTTTTGACTTCCAGAATCGCTTGAAAGGCAAGTCTGGTGAACTCCCAGCTCAGTTTCCTGAGCAATACTTGTGGCGTAGCCTGATGGCTCCGAAACAGGCAACAGTGCTTGTGATTCCTGTCCGTGCCGAGCCTGAAGAGGTGGTTGCGGCTGTCGATGAAGCTGTGATAGAAACACCGGTTGTTGCCGATGTTGAAACAGAGGAAGTGTCACCAAAGCCCGTCAAGAGGGGCGGTCGAAGGAAGGCCGCACCTGTTGTCGAAGGTGAAGTATCTGGTGAAGTGGCTGAAGAAGAAGTCGCTGTCAAGCCAAAGCGTGCTCCAAGGGCCAGAGGTCGGGCGGCGAAGAAGCCGGTTGTACAGGAAGCTTTGGTAGATGCTGTTGAAGGGGAAGCTTCTGAAACTTCGGAGGCCTCGGAAGCCTCGGAAGAAGCCCCTAAAAAAACGGCCACAAAGCGTAGGGCTCCTCGGTCCCCACGTGGCTCTAAAAAGGCGGTTGCCGAAGTAGAAGCCTCAACGGACTCAGGGGAACCAAGTGATGTTGTGGAAAAGCCTAAGCCTAAACGTCGTGCGCCAGCAAAACGTCGAAGCCCAAAGGCGAAGACTACACCAGTAGTGTCTGAAATAGACCCTGCTTAAACAGGTAATTTTCGCCGGGGGCTTGTGGTTCCCGGCGAAAACCCCTTGCCCAGCGGCAGGTCTTTTATGAAAACCTGCCTGCGTTTTCCTCTTTGTGCCCACTTCCTGCATCTATACTCAAAACAGGTTCCCACCGGATTTCGATTTGCTGTGGTGACTGCACTCTATAAAAACAGTTTCTTTGTAGGATCAGCATGAAGCGGATTCTTTTGTTATGTTTGTTCCTGCCTTGGTTGATCAGTTCAGCTATGGCTAAAGATGCCGGTCCGAGCCAAACAAGTTCCTCAGTTGCAGACCCAGAAATTGCCCAGACCGGGCTACTGGTTTTGCAGTTTGCAGCGACGGGTATGACTGACTCGGCTTCCCGGGCATATTCTTCGATGATCGCCCAAAATGTCGCAAACACGAATCGGTTTATGGTGACAAACCATGAACAGGCAGAACAGGTGATGGTCAAAGAATCACCAGAATTATTGCCCTGTTTTGAGATCGGTTGTGGGATTCAGATGGCTAAGATCCTTGGAGCTGAGCGGGTTGTTTCCGGCCATATTTCATTGTCTACCACCGGGTTTGTGACCCTGGAGTTGAAGTTGGTCAACGTGGTTGATAACGCCATTGAGTACGTGGACAACATCCGGTTTAACGATGAAACCATGGACAGACGGCTGTACGCCTTAGCCCAGGCCATCGCTAGGAATACTCCGTTGCGAGGTAAAATTACCAAGGCTAACAACAAACTGGCGGTGATCAGCTTGGGCTCTAACCAAGGGATTTCAGTTGGTGATCGATTGGTGATTTATAAAAACCTCTCCACAGCTAAGGCGGAAATCAGCCTGCTAGGCCAAGCCAACACACGGCGTGCAAACATCGGGTTGTTAACCATCACTAAGGTCGGTGATCGATCGTCTGAGGGGGTTTACTTCCAAAAGATCGAAACACCAACCCAAGGGGAGTACGTCACCACCTACCTCGAAAAACGTAAGCAGATCCAGCTGATTGCTTATGTTCGTAAGGAGCTAGATACCCATTTACGTCATGTGTTTGAGATCGAAAAGAAGGTCTTCATCAAGCCCATCAGTATTGAGGACAAAGACAAAAATCGCTGGATCCGGGCGGTGCGCTTTGTTGAAGAAGAACGGGATGGTTGGCGAATGTGGATGATTGGCTCCATTGCGGGCTCCGCCTATTTTTTGTCTCAGTTCAACTCAGGGGACGATTTAAAGGTGATGACGGCCTTAGGGGCAACGGCATATAGTACAATCCAGTTTTTTAAATCGAAAGCTTTGTTGAAAAAGTTGGTGCAAACGGGAAAGTTCAAGGGCTACTTAGAAGTAACCTTTGATCCAAATGCTCCAAGTGGGGGTGCCGGAGTGAACCTGAAGGTGAATTTTTAGCCATTTCTAGGGTTAAAGTAAAAAAAACGTCGATTTAGATTTAATTGATTGACAGTGAAGAAACATTTCTTTATTTATGGAGACACCTTACGACGATTGTAAGGCACCATGTTTACTCCCCGATAGCTCAGTTGGTAGAGCAGGCGACTGTTAATCGCCTTGTCGCAAGTTCGAGTCTTGCTCGGGGAGCCAAACAAATTCTTTTACCTCTCTGGTGAAAATTCTCGACTCCCACACAGAACCCCTGACAGTTTAAACGATCCAGCTTGGCTTTTTGATGCCTTTTGGTGAACTTCTGTATGACCTTAAATCGTTCTCTCTTTGGCGGAGCCTCTCGATTTGGTTTGCCTGGACAGTGGCCCCATTTTTCCCTTGTCAAGGGAGATTGAAAACTTTAAGGTTGCTTTTATCGATACTTTTTATATCCAAAAGCCTCTAAAGGAGCGGAAATGCCTCAGCCACAACATCACTTTTTTGTATGTACCAATCAACGACCTCCAGGACACCCGAAAGGTAGCTGTGGCCAATTAGGCGGTGGCGATGTGTTTATGAAGATGTTTGAGCAGTTGGACCAGAAAAACCTCTGGGGAAAAATGAAGGTGACTCAGTCTGGCTGCCTTGGCCCCTGTATGGCTGGAACCATCATGGTGTGTTACCCAGAAGGGATTTGGTATCAAGGGGTGAAGCCTGAAGACGTTGCGGAAATCGTTGAATCCCACGTGATCGGCGGTGTACCTGTAGCTCGGCTTCAGCTCGACCCTTCAATGGTCGGCTAGTTGCCTGCTCTTGGCAGCCTTGTTGGTTGCTAGGCAATAATTTTGATCAAAAAAAAAGGCATTTGGAGCTCCAAATGCCTTTTTTTTTGTTAGAAAGTCTGCGTGTCCTTCAGTGCGCTATGACATGATGGTGTGCCACAATTCCTCGTCTGCGTTGTCTAAGAACTGACAACCGATTAAGTTCTTTTCCACTTTGTCGATGCACCGCATCACCCTGATTTCAAAGTCCAGCTCTAAAACCTCGCCTGCTGCTTGGTATTTGATCTTTGCTGTGATGATTTCCATCTCATTGAATGATCGCTCCGCAAAGAAGCTCAAGCCACCAGCGGAGTAGTCGTTTAACGGGTAATCTACCTCGGTAGCCCCTTCAACAATGCTGATGTTTCCCTTCGCTTTAAACCGTTTGAACTCACGGAGTTTTTCATAGTAGGCGTCGTCTTTGACTTCCGAGCCACCGGTCATTTGTGATTGGCTGGGAGAGTCTGTATCCAAGAACGTCAAGATGACTTCGGTGTTATCAATCAGCTCAACCGGTTCTTTGAGGAGGATCTTTCCGTTTTCATAGGTTGCTCTTACTGATAACATTGTTCGCCTTGAGGAGGTTTATATGGATTACGGTCACAGTGTAACGGACCTACCCTTGGATGACAAAGGAAAAAGCTAATTAAAGCGGGTTCATTGATTCTGTGGATAAAAAAGATCAATATTGACAGTATTTATACATTTGTATAAGTTGTTATACAGTTGGATAACGGAGGCCGATGACTAGTAAAACAAAGATATTGCAAGCCTTAGAAGAAATTTTGCTTACAAAGGGCGCTGGAGCCGTATCGGTCCGGCACGTTTGCCAGCAAGCCGGGGTAAACCACGGTCTGGTGCCTCATTATTTTGGAAATAAAGAGGGGATGTTGAAAGCGGGTCTGAAGTTCATCGCAGACCGGAAGATCAAAAGGCTGCTTGAGGCTGTTCAAAACGGCGGGCCTGAAACAATGGTTGTTAATTTTACCGATGCGCTGGCGAAAGATAAACAGTTCTCTAAAGTTTTGATCGAATTTCACCTATTGGCAGGGCAATCAGAGGTACTGGCCGAGGCTTTGGCGGCAGTGTTTGCTAGCCGGACTGTGTTGTTGATGACCGCTTTTGGTCTGGACCGGCCGACCGCCTTGTTTTTTCAGTCCTCAATCATCGGTATCCAAGTGATGAGGTCCACATGTGGGCAAGAATATGTTGAAATGGCCGCACAACGGCTGTCAAAAGAGTTTTTAAGTGTAAGTGACATCAGCCCTGAATCGATACAATCTGCGTTGCAGATGATCGAAACAACTGCGGGAAAGGGGCTTCCCGGCGTAGACGAACCTATGGAAAATTTACCTGGAGATCAAACATGAATGGAATACGAGGTCAAGTTGACCATCTTTTTTGCCTTTGGGCCGCTTTAGTGATTCGCTATAAATGGATCGCAGCCGTTTTTTTAATTGCTCTGACCGCCTTCATGGGGTCTCAGTTACGTTTTTTAACCATAGACACGTCTACAGAAGGGTTCTTTCACCCTGAAGACCCGGCGATCAAGCTGTACGAAACGTTTAAGGCTCAGTTCGGTCAAGACGAGGTGATTGTCTTGATGATTGAGTCAGACAAGATATTCACCTTGGGCTTTCTGGAAAAGTTAAAGGAAATGCATGTTTTGATCGAAGATACAGTGCCAAATTTAAAAGATATCAACAGCTTGATCAGTGCTCGTAAGACGGTGGGCTCTGAAGGCTACTTGATCGTCGAGGACTTGTTAGAGGAGTTACCCAAGGACGCCGCAGAGCTAGCAGAGCTGAAGAGCTATGTGATGGGAAACCCTTTGTATAAAAATTTCATGATTGACGAGTCTGGAACTCATACCCTGGTCGCTATCGAAACCAGCGCATGGTCTAGCGAAGGTCAAGATAGTTTTGATGATGGTTTTGATACGGGAACTGGTCTAGGGGAGCAATCAGGACCTAGAAAAGCGATCACAGACCAGGAACTCAACGAGATCATCCTTAAAGTTAAGGAAATCAAGGACCAATTCCAAGGCCCGGACTTTAAAATTTCCTACACCGGTTCCCCTGTAGTCACGGGCTTCCTCAAGTTGTCTATGATGAAGGATATGAGGCTTTTTACGCTGCTTTCGATCGGCGGGATTGCTTTGTTTTTGGCTCTGATGTTCCGTAGAGTTTCCGGGGTCTTGTTGCCGTTGTTTACCGTGATTTTAAGTTTCGTCTATACCTTAAGCTTGATGTCTATGACCGGTACGGCTGTCAAAATGCCGACCCAAATCATGCCGAGTTTCTTGCTTGCGGTGGGTATTGGTGCTTCGGTGCACATGATGAGCATGTTTTATAAAGACTTTCACCGAGACAAAGGGAACAAGGATAAAGCGATTGTTGATGCGATTGAACACTCCGGTTTGCCAGTGTTGATGACCAGCCTCACCACCGCCGCCGGTTTGATGTCTTTCGCAACAGCCGAGATTGCACCGATTGCGGACTTAGGTATGTTCGCAGCCTTTGGAGTGATGGTTGCTTTCTTTATGACGGTTACGTTGCTGCCAACCTTCTTGGCGATTTTTCCGGTACGACATCAAAAACACCAAGATTCAGAGAACGAAAATAATGCGACGGACCGTTTTCTACTGAAAGTCGGTGATTTTGCCCATGACCGGCACAAGTTAGTGATTGGCCTTTGGGCTTTACTGTTGCTCATTGCTGCGATGGGCATCCCTAAGTTGCGGCTGGAACACAACGTATTGCTTTGGTTCCCCGAAACTTCTGAAATTCGTCAGCAAACCGCTGCAATGGACAAACACCTCAAGGGCAGTGTTTCGATTGAGTTGATGGTGGACACCGGCAAGGAAAATGGTCTGTATGACCCCAAGGTATTAGAGGCCTTGGATGAGTTGGAACAGTTTGCTCTGGCTCAGCCGATGAAAGGTTGGGATGGTCCCTTTGTGGGTAAGGCTTTCTCTCTAGCCAGCATGATCAAGGAGATCAACCAAGCGTTGGGGGAAAACAAACCTGAAAACTACAGCATTCCACAGAACAAACAGTTGATCGCCCAAGAGTTTTTGTTGTTTGAAAACTCTGGTTCCGACGATTTGGAGGACCAAGTGGACTCTCAATTCTCCATCACCAGGATGACCATCAAAACGCCATGGGTTGAGTCCCGGTCCTACGTGCCTTTGTTGAACGCTATTGAAGAAAAAGCCGATGAGTTGTTCGGCGGCGAGGTGACAGTTCAGGCAACCGGGATGGCTCAACTGTTCGCAAAGACCATGGATCATATGATCAGCAGCATGATCAGCAGCTATTTGACCGCCTTTGCAGTGATTACCATCATGATGATTTTTTTGATTGGAAAAATCAAACTAGGCTTGATGTCGATGATCCCGAACTTGGCTCCGATCGTCATCACCTTGGGCTTGATGGGCTACTTGGACATGCCTCTCGATATGTTTACCTTGCTGATTGGGTCGATTTCGATTGGTTTGGCCGTCGACGACACCATCCACTTTTTTCATAACTACCGAAAGTACCTCGAAGAAACAGGGGACTCGAAAATAGCGATTGAAAAGACCTTGACCACAGCAGGCAGCGCCATGGTGATCACCAGTATCGTGCTGACCTTGGGTTTTTGGATCTACATGTTGGCCAGTATGAACAACCTGTTTAACTTTGGTTTGTTGACTGGTTTTGCGTTGATTCTTGCCTTCTGGGCCGATATTTTGCTCGCTCCGGCTCTGTTGACTTGGGCAGACCTACGTAGCAAAAAATAGGATTGACTGAATTAGAGTAAAAGCTCTAAACCGAATAGAGCTTTTACTCTGATTAATGTGCGCAAAAAAAAGGTACTGATGTTTAAACAGTTTGTTGATGGTTGGGCTGAATTCGTCGTCGAAAAGCGGATTTGGGTGTTGTTGGTTTCTCTGGTGGTCGCTGTGATGGTGTTGCTGCCCATGAAAAACCTGTATTTTGATAATTCGAACGATATGTGGTTTCTGAAAAACGATCCCACTTTGACCGCCTATGATGATTTATTAGGCTACTTCGGAGACAACGAATATTTTTTGATTGGTATTGAAGCGAAACCAGGGGAAACAGTCTTTACGAAAGACTACATCCAGCTGACTTACGAACTCACTGAATACCTCCAGGACAATGATTTTTTAAAAGATTTACAGTTCAGTAAACTGACCCGGAGCCGTAACGTTGAGAAATTCGCCGTTGAGCCTATGCAGGACGATACGCTCTTGGGCGCCGGGGATGATTTTGACGCATCTGGATTTGGGGAGACTCCAGACGAGGCAGGTGAAACCCCTGTTGTCCAACGAAGCCACCCGATTCGGGCGGTGACCAAGCTACAGTCCTTAGTGACTTACCAAGTCACCAAGGCTGATGGGGATAACCTGGACGTGATAGACCTGTTCCCTGAAAGTCAGAGCGATTTTACCGGGTCGGACGAAGAATTACAAAAAGCAGCCGCCTTGATGAAAGGTGAGGATCTGGCCCTTGGGGCGTTGGTTAGCGAGGACTTCAAACATGCCTTGATCAGCGCTAGGACCACCTACCTCAAGGGCACGGTGGACCACCATGTGAAACTGGTGGATCAGGTGAAGGCTTTCGTGAAAGAAAAAGGCTACGAAAAACAAGGGTTTGTTTTCCATTTCACCGGTAACCCTGAAATTTCAGCAAACTTTTTTGAGGCCAGTATGGCGGACCAAGGGTTAACCATCCCCTTGATGTTCCTGTTGATCATCTTGGTTTTAGTCACCAGCTTTCGGACGATTTCGGGTTTGATGATGCCCTTGTTGGTGATTGTGGGCTCTGTTTTTATCACCTTAGGGTTCATGGGCTCTTTGGGCTGGGCGTTGAATATGCTGAACGTGACCTTGCCGGTTATTTTGATGGCCGTGGGTATCGGTGACTCGGTGCATCTGTTGGTCGAGTTTTACCACCTCAGGAGTAAAGGTTTTGATAGCAAAGAGGCGGCCAAAGAAGCGGTGAGGCAGCTATATGTCCCTTGTATGAACACCTCAATCACCACCGCTTTGGGGTTCTTGTCCATCGGATTTTCGAAACTAGGGCCGCTGAGGGAGTTTGGCCTGATCGCCGCTTTTGGGGTGGTCGCTGCCTTTTTGATCACCGTCACTTTGTTACCCGCTTTGGTCAGTTTCACCAAAGGTAAGGAGTCTAAACAACAGGAAACCTCAGAAGAGGGTTGGATCGCCTTGATCACGGGGAATTTGACTGATTTTACTTACCGCTTTTCGAGGCCCATTGCGTTTGGTGGGCTGGTGGTGACCCTTGTTTCCGTATTCTTCATGTCTAAAGTGGAAGTGAACGCCAATTTCGTGGATTATTTTAAGCCAGACACCCAAATGCGGATGGACCTAGATTACTTCAATGAAAACTACAACGGTGGTTTTTTCTTGGAGTTTATCTTGGATTCTGGGGAAGAAAAAGGAGTGCTTGATCCCAAGTTTTTGAGCCGAGCTAAGAAATTACAAGTTTGGTTACAGAGCTTAGACAAGACAGGCAAGGCGACCAGCATGGTGGATATGCTAGAAACCTTCAACAAAGCGATGCATGGAGATGACCCTGCATTTAAGGTGTTGCCCGATTCTAGAGAGTTGGTTGCTCAGTACCTGCTGCTTTATTCCAATTCATCGCCGACTGAGGATCTGACCGATTTAAAGACCTTTGACGAACGGCGGATGCGGATTTCCTTACGTTTGGTCAACCAGCCAACCAAACAAACCAAAAAGTTTGTCGAGATGATCCAGCAGACCATCGATAAGGATTATCCTGATTTACATGTGACCATCACCGGCATGCCGGTGCTGTACAACAACATGGACACCTATATCCTAGAGGGGATCGTCACGAGCTTCAGCTTGGCCTTTATATCGATCTTCCTGTGTTTCATTGTCTTGCTGCGGTCGGTTAAATATGGCTTATTGGCGGTCATCCCTAGTTTATTCCCGATCTTGCTTGCAGGCGGGATCATGGGGCTGATGGGGATCAACTTGAATTTGGCTGCGATGATCATCGCCTCTGTGACCTTCGGGATTGCGGTAGACGACACCATCCACATCATGAGCCGGTATATAAAAGTTCGGCAGTCCGGCAAGAGCCGCAAAGAAGCGGTTCATGCGTCGGTCTCCGAAACAGGGAAGGCGATCACTTACACCACAGTGATTTTGTTTTTTGGCTTTTCCATTTTAATGGTTTCAACCTTTGTCCCCAACATCCAGTTGGGCTTTTTTGGTGCGGTGATTTTAGCGGTCGCTTTGATCGCCTCCTTGACCTTGCTGCCTGCGGTGATGTTTTTGCAGAAATCTGAATCCGCTTCATGAATCAACCCGAGGAGATATAATGTACTCAAGAATATTCCGAACCACTGGCCTGACGGCGTTGTTTATATCGGTTGCCCTGGGCTCAGTGTTTGCGCTGACCCCCAAAGACATCATGGTTAAAGTGGATAACCGAGACGACGGAGAGACCTCGATCAGCGAAATGACCATGGTGATGGTGGACTCAAAAGGCCAACAGCGGGTACGCAAACTCAAGGGCTACCGCAAGGACTATGGCAAAGACACCAAGACGATGAACTTCTTTTTGGCTCCAGCAGACGTGAAAAACACGGCTTTTTTGTCTTTTGACTATGACAACCCGGAAACCGAAGACGACAGCTGGTTGTATCTGCCTGCTCTTCGCAAAGTGAAGCGAATTGCCGCTGGGAACAAAAAAGATAGCTTTATGGGCACAGACTTTAGTTATCATGACATGAACGGTCTGGATATTGAGGACTGGAATTACAAGATGATCAAGGACTCAGTGACTCTGGATGGGCAAGAATGCTGGGTGATCGGCTCTATCCCTAAAAAAAGCATCGCCAAGGCAGTGATCGCAGACACGGGATACTTGAAACGATTGGCATGGGTCCGTAAAGATAATTTTATGGTGATTCAAGGCAAAATTTGGGTCAAAAAAGGCAAGAAAATTAAGATATTACATTCCAGTAAAATCGAAAAAATCCAAGGGATTTGGACCGCTAAAAAAGTGGAAATGAGCACCTTGGTCCGTGGAAAACGAGAGCATTCCACAGCTTTGTTGTTTGATAATTTACAGTACAATGAAGGTGTTGAAGACAGCTTGTTCACCACGCAGCGAATCGAGAGAGGGCTATAATGAATCGGTGGTTGATGGTTGCTATGGCCGTTTGGTTCCAAAGCTCAGCGGCTTGGGCCCAAGATGGCTTTGATGACGCTGGCTTTGGGGATTCCGGTTTCGGGGATGGCTTTGATACAGAGGTCAGCGCTCCTGTGGTGGAGCTTGACGCTGTGGACACCAACTCGGTGGTTCAGCCCTGGTCTTTTTATGGGTTCATGAAAGGTGAAGCAGGGTATTCGCCCCAAAAAGAAGGGGACGAAAAAAAACTCACCAAACTTCAAGGCACCCTCAACCTCAGTTTTGATTATAGATTAAATGACCAATGGCGTTCAAAGGTGAGCACCAATGGGTTTGTGAACCAAGCGTACCAGATCAATGGTCGGTCTGGTTACACCCAAGGCACCTTGGATGTGTACGAACAAGAGTTTGAGCTTCGGGATACCTACATTGAAGGAAGCTTTAGCAGCGGCTTGTCTGTGAAAACAGGTCGCCAGGTGTTGGCTTGGGGGCAGTCTGATAGCTCTCAAATCAATGACATGGCGAACCCTAGGGACAACAGAGAAATGGGTATGGTCGATATTGAGGACGCCCGTATCCCGGTAGCTGCAACAAAATTGGCTTGGGTCAACGATGGCTTAGAGCTTGATCTGGTTGCTTTGCACGAGTTTCGGCCCAACAAAACTCCTGGGGCGGGCAGTGAGTTTGATTTATTGGGAAGCCTGCGCAGCCAGGGGGTGGTGGTGAACCCTGATGATCAACCGACCGGTCAAGATGGTTTCATGGTTCGTTTGTACCAAAGTTATAACGGCGGGGATGCTGTGGTTTATTACGCCGATACCTACAGTGATGGGTTTTATTTGGACCTGTCGTCGGTGGCGATGGTCGGTGGAAAGCCTGCTTTGTCGATGACCCCAAGGTATAAAAAAGTAAAGTCCGTCGGTCTCTCGGGGAACAAGGTTTTTGGTGGCCTGTTGCTCAAAGGAGAGTTGGCACAGAAACAAGGGATGGTTTATGGGCGCAATGATTTGGCTACCCAGGTCGGCGGCTTACTCCAGCAAGGGGTATTCCCCGGGGCAGTGAGCGGCCAAGTCATTAGTTTTGAAGAAAAGGACGTCACTCAAGTGATGGCTGGGGTTGAATATATGGGGTTCGTAGACCTGACGTTAACGATGGAAGTGACTTACGAAAAGATCAACGACTGGCAGGATACACTCAGCTCCAAGGAGACCGGGGGAGTTAGCTTTTCTAGTGTTGACTACGCCGCCCTAAACGATACCTTACACACCCGGTTTATCTGGTTCCAACTGTTTAACTTAGACGGTGGTGTGTACCGAGTGAACGTAGATTATGACTGGATGGATGGGGTGAATGTCTCTGGTGGGTATATTTCCTATCAAAGCCCTGGGCCAACCAGCTTGCTGGAGGCCTACGCCAAAAACGATCGGGTGATCGCCGCCTTGAAGTATAGCTTTTAGGATGGGCAATCGTGCAAAACTATTGGGCTCTGCCTTAGAGCTATTTAATGATCAAGGGACTCGGGCGGTGTCCACCAACCACATCGCTAAGGCCGCCGAGGTGAGCCCGGGTAACCTCTATTATCACTTTAAAAATAAAGGGGAGATCATCCGTCACCTCTTTATTGAGTTTTCCACAGGGTGTAGCCAAGCGATCCCTCAATCCGAGCCGCCTTTGATTGGCTCGATTGAGCAGATGAATCAATTCTTGGGGCAGATCAAAAAAATCGAATGGAGATACCGGTTTTTTGGTCGTGAAATGGGGAGCCTGTTGGATATAGACCCCGAACTGCGGGTTTTGTTTTTAGAGGTGCAAAGCGCCCGCTTGTCGATGATTGAGGGCAGTATCCGAGGGATGATCCATGGGGGGCTAGCGGTGGATTTAGACGAACAAACCATCCAACGACTCGCCGAAATGATTTGGTTGGTCTCGGTCTTCTGGAATCCCTATCTGGCCTTGAAGGGCGAGTCAATCACCGAAGAGCGGATGGCGGAGTCTGGGGAAATGGTGAAAATGTTGGTCGCACCCTACCTGATACACCCGCAGTAAGACGTCCCCAGGGTCACTCAACCCGAAAACACCCCAAGGTTGGTGGGCAAGGCAGGCAGTGGTTTTTTGTAAAACCTGGGCTGCCCACCGGCCCATGTAATCGTTGCCACTGAGGTCATGGTTTTTTGAGCTGGTCAATCTGCTGAGCTAGCTCAAAGTCTGCAAAGCAAAGCCCGCCGAGTTTATGGCTGTACATCTCCAAGACAACCTGCTGAAAACTTAAAAATACATTGGGGTGATGATTCATTTGCTCCGCAACCCCACCCACTTGGTTCACAAAGTCTAGTCCTTTTGCAAAACTGGGCACCTCAAATACCTTTTTTAGGTGATGGCCGTCGATGATTTCCCAGCCTGGGCTGAGCAAGGAGGCCCGCTTGCTTGATTCTTCAGCGCTGAGTCGTTGGAAGGGATATAAACTCATCTTCACCCCCAATGGATAGAGTTCGGGGATAGTATAGCAGGTCTGGCCGTAGAGTACAAAGCCAAGTGGAGATTTCTCCCCCCAAGAGTCCCTGTAAAGTCATCATAGGATGAAAAAACAACCGACTAGGATAAAAAGACTGCAGGGGCCAGGGGGCTGCTCAGCGATTTTTGGGCAAAAAAAAAGCCCAGCCTTGGGGAAGGCTGGGCTCAAAAACATCTAAGGAAGGTCCCTTAAACCACGAACTCTAGCTGTGAAGCAGGGGTTCGGCAGTCCATATCGGTTCCTCTTGAACGATGGTCCGCTACTTCAGCAGCGGTTCCAGCCATTCGAGCAAACAAGAACATCACAAAAACCAGATCTTGCATCTCGGCTTCAGTGACTGCGCCACTTTTAAACTGCTTCCAGAAAAGCTCTAAGCTGATGGTTGCAATCACAGCATCAATGTTCACACAGAACTGATTACTGGTGGCACCCGCAGCGAACAATTCCTTCACTAACACATGGTAGTACTCTTGGAAAGGGTTTGACATGCCCTTTTCATTGAAGAGTTCGTAAATGAACTCTTCCCGAGGATCAACATTCACCGGCTTGCCTTTGAAGACAGGGTGGTTGACACATGGGATTTTCATGTACTGCATGTTGCCAGCGATCTTAGCGGCTTTTTTGTATTCGTTATAGGTCTTGGCCGTACCTGCAGCCAAACTAGATAAAGTCTTATCTAAATCTTTCTGGCCTTTGTACGGATCAAGATCAGCAAACTGCTCAATCAAGAACTTAACCGCTTCAAATCCGTTACCGCCGTGGGCCAGACCGGTGTTGGTCATGAATCCAGCGTAGGTGACAGGGATGAAGTTTTTCGCAGAAACGCTTTCTTTTGCGCCTTTCGCACTGATGGTACCTGGGCCGTTGGAAACGGTCAGGTTCAACATAGCGTTGAGAGCAAACAGCTCGTTTTCTGTATCTGGCTTACGGCTGAAGAGCAATTCAAAACAGGTCTGGGTGAAGTCAGTGTCCAAGACTTTGATGTCTTTTAACTGATTCAAAGCGTTCCAAGCTCCGTTGGTTTTGATCGAAGAAGGTGAAGAAGCCACGATGGTTCCATGGATTCCCATGTAAGTCCCCATTTCTACCACGGTATCACGAGTGATCCGTCGGTTGGTGAGTGACTCCCAAGCAAGGCTCAACAAACCAGCAGCAAGAGCTAGTGGCAACTGAGCAGCTTTCTTGTTCTTTTCGATATATCCCTGGGCGAACTCAGTAAAGACAGAGTCAGCTTTCAGCTTTTTAGCTTGCTTGAGGATATGGGCTGCAATCGCTTCCTGAGCTGCTGTGTCTTTACCTTCGGCAATCGACAACTTAGCTTTGAGGGCTTGGTCAGCCGCTTTTGGGTTTGACTCCGATGATTTACCGATGGTGGTGTAAAAACCATCAATCAGCGCATTCATGTTGCTTCGGATGTTGCGGAACAATTCTTTGTCCCCAAGGCTCAAGACTTCAGCGGCGATGTAAGCGTTTGGAGTCGCACCGTTTGCTTTCGCTGCCTGAGAAACGCCGATAGAGTGGGTCGCATCAGCCACAAAGCTGTTCAGCAACAAACTTGCTAGTTTCGCCTGACCTTTGACGGGCATCAACTTGGTCAACGTAAACAGGTTGGTTGCACCAAAAGAATGTTGAACCAAGTCCAACACAGGGGTGCCGTGTACCTGAGAAACCTGTGTTTTTGGGTCCATTCGAGTGGCACCAGACCGATCACGCATGCCTTCACGTGGAAGTTGTGCGCCAACCTGGGTGCTGACCGCTTGGATCTGCTCGTCATAAGGGGCGATAGCCTTCACCATAGGGATAGACAAGTGCTTAGGGTACTTGACAGCCTGCTCGTTTACAAACCAAGGCTTGAGGCTTAAGTCGCCGATTGGGGCAAAGTCGCTTTTGTACTTCATCAGCTTGCCAATGGCTTCCATCGCTAAAGGAACTTCTTGGATTGAAGTGATCCGTACACCTTTTTCGCTGACCACTGGGTTAGCTGGGTCAAACAGTTCTGTACCAAAGAAGGTATCAAACAAGTTTTCCTTAGCTTCTGCGTCGTCCCCTGCACCTGCAAGAGCCCCTGCGTGGCCACAAGCCCGAGTGATGTTCTTTTTCCACCGGCCTGTTACACAAGCGATGATTGGCTTGGTGAATTTGAACAACCCTTGGTCGATCCAATCTAGGGCTTGCTGCTCATAGTAGCCACCTGGTTCGATATAAACGACAACCGCTTTGGTCCGTGGGTCGTTTTCAGCAGCGTACAAGAATTCAGCCAAGGCAAAGTGAATGATCACGTCCTTGCCAGAAGATAAGATGGTGCTGGTGCCGTAACCAGCTGTCTTGAGGTACTCGCTGATGGTGGTTGAGAAGTTTCCAGAGTTTGAATAGATCGCAACGGACCCTTTTTTCAAAGACTCATCTGGCTTGTCGCCGCCCAAAGCACCGCCTACACGAACTTTGTCCCATGGGTTTGCGATCCCTAGGCAGTTACCACCAAAGACATCAATCCCACGTTGTTGGCAGCCCCACCGGATCATCCGTGCGTCTTTGACGCCGACTTTCTCGGTTAAGATGATGATCTTTTTGAGTTCATCATTGTGCTTGCACATCTCACTGACAGCGTAGTTTACAGCAGCTGGTGGAAGGTAGATCACACCGGTATCAAAACCGGCTTTATCTTGGACCACTTCTTTGACTGACCCATAAACAGGGATATCACCGATGGAAGTTTCCATCTTGGAACCGCTACGGCCAAACTGTACCCCAGCGACAATGTTGCCGTTCGAGTATTCGTGGGAAGTCGGGGTCACCGTCTTAGACTCACTGCCTAAGATGTTCATCACGCAAACCCTAGACTCCTTATTGGCCAACTCCTCTAGCGAGTTTACACCTACAAAATAAGGAAATGGATTCTTCTTGTTGCTCATTTTTGCTCCTGGTCGAATCAGTTAGGGTTTACGAGTTTGCCGCTTTTTTAGCAGGCTTTTTGGAGGCTGATTTTTTTGAACCAGCAGCGTTCTTTGCTTTTTCTTCGTTTATCCATGTGTCTAATTCGACTGAATAATTCAAGACCCTGATCATGCTGGAGTCGTGACCGAAAATTCGGTAAGGCACCCCAAGATTATCAAAGACATCCCGAGCATAAGCCATCCCTTGGATTGCGTTAGGTCCACCTCGACCGATCACCACTTGGACATCTGGGTTTGTAGCGATGTGTTCTTTCAACGCATCGGCAATCGCTTTTAACGTCACGAAGATATCGGTGTTGTTCGCCTTTCCGCCGATCACCAAAACAACGTTCGTCGTAGCTAACCAATGCCTGAAGCTGATGTCAGCGATGGCTTTCATCTTAGCGTAAGGAGGGTTGCCGCCGAAGTCCGAAGAAATAATCGCCTTTTCAGCCAAAATTTCGGTTGCCGCAGAGTTTGCGCCGCCACCAAACATGAAGGCCAAAATGTTGCCGTCAGGGTTTAACTCAACCACGTCAGACTGACCTTGGTAGGTCCGCAACATGTTGATTTCTGCTTCAAAAGGGGTGAACTCAGTAGAGAAAATCTCTTCTGGGAACTGGACTCGGGTGTGTGCTGGATCATCTTGGTCAAACTGGGCCTTGATGTCACAAGCGACAGGTGTCAAACGGCCTTTAATTTTTGCCATTCGGATGGGGTTGATTTCCAACATGGTTAAACCATAGTTGTTATACAAGTCCCATAATTTAGGTAAGTGCTGTACCAGAGGGCTGATGATCGCCTTTGGGGCGCCAAGCTCAATCAACGCATCGTTGATATGGAACGCCTTGATACCTGTGGCTGGGTTGAACTGGATGATTCGCTTGCGAGATGCAGGCAAGTCTTCAATATCCACACCACCTTCGTGGGTCAAAATCATCACAGGAGCCCGGTGTTCGGTGCTCATCGCAATAGAGACGTAAATTTCATACTCCGAAGGGATGAATTCCTCAAAAGTCACGCCATTCGCCTGAACCGTGTGGTTCCCGAAGGTGTGTTTCGCAAAAAAGAGGTCTCGTTTTGCCTGTTGGGCTTCAAATACGTTTTTGCTGATGTGGATCAAGCCAGCTTTACCTTTTTTGCCCACACCGCCTAAGAAAACAGGCTTCACCACGACTCTTTTAGCCGGTGACTTCTGGATTAAGGCAGCAAGCTCCTCGTGGGAAGCATCTTCAGTCAGCACATCAGCAGCTGGGAAACCAATGGTTTCAAGCAGCTTTCTGCCATATCTCATACCGGTAAGTTGCATATACCCTCTTCGTTGTTAAAATAAAACGCTGTTATGAAATTGACCTGAGTATCATTCCAAAGGTCTTTAAAGCTCGTCTGCCCTGCATTTATCCGGGCGGATTCACCACCTAATACATTCACCGACAACCCAATCTAGTTGACCTGAGTGGGTCGCCCGTTCGTTGTTGGTGCTTGGCGCACAAAAGTGCGGTCAAGGATTTAACGATGTTAGAATATTGTTTGATTTTTTACAACAGCTCTTGGTCATCAAGGCGATTATTTCCTCTGTTGATTCTGGTAGCTGTTTGGGTCAACGTTTTTTGTCCTCCTTGGGTTCCTAGCGTCAGGGAAAAAAGAATAAAGTGGGCTAATTTGGGTTCATTTGGCCACAAAAATGGTTTGTCCTTTTGCTGAAAACAGATGAATTTAACTGCTTAATCAGCTGAAATGGTATGGGAAAATACGTAGTTTTTGTTTTTACCAATCTTTCCCTGGATTGTTTTGCTTATAAAAGCGAAATTGAAGTCAGAACAGCAGGGGAAGAATGTTGCGCTTCTCTCACTTGCCCAGTTCGAAATCGGGGCCTTTGTTTTCTTGACTCCTCCAACACCGATGGGAAATGAAGGCCCTGCCCAACTCCGATTTAGCCCCCTCCAAAAAAAATAAACTTATTTTTTCCTTGCGTGCTTGCTTTTAAAGCGGGTTGTTCAGGGACCGCCCATCGAGAAAAAACAGTCCCACCCTCAGATCAGCCGAAGATCCCCGCTAACATGCCGCCGTAGTGAACAAAGAAAGGAACAAACACCAGGGATAGAATCGCCTGTAGCTTGAGCAGGATGTTTAAACTAGGCCCAGAGGTATCCTTGAATGGATCGCCGACCGTATCTCCGACAACCGCCGCTTTGTGGGCGTCACTGCCTTTGCCGCCGTGGTTTCCTTTTTCAATGTACTTTTTGGCGTTGTCCCAGGCTCCACCTGAATTCGAACTGGCAATCGCCAACACCCCGCCGCAGACCAGCGAACCGGCGAGCACCCCGGCCAACGCTTGGACTCCAAAGAGCATCCCAACAGCTAGAGGGGTTAAAATAATCAGTGCCGCTGGTGGGATGGTCTTTTTTAACGCTGCCTTGGTGCTGATCGCAATGCAGGTTTTGTAGTCCGGGTCGGCGGTGCCGGCTAAGATCCCAGGGATTTCTCGAAACTGTCGGCGGACCTCGGTGATCATTTCCATCGCAGCGGTTCCCACCGCCTCCATGGTCATTGCGCTGAAGATAAAGGGCAACAAGGCCCCGATGAACAGCCCCGACAGCACCAATGGGTCCAGCAAGTTGATGTTGTTCAGTACCCCAGGTTCTCCTTGTTCTTTAAACAACAAGTCCGCTCGGGTTAAGAAGGCTGCAAACAAGGCCAAGCTGGTCAAAATCGCTGAGCCAATGGCAAACCCTTTGCCTATGGCGGCGGTGGTGTTTCCAGCGGCGTCAAGCACATCGGTTCGTTCCCGGATTTTTTCCCCTAATCCGGTCATTTCGGCGATACCCCCTGCGTTGTCCGCAACCGGTCCGTAGCCATCAATGGTGAGGCCAATGATCAAGGTCCCCAACATGCCCAAGGCGGCAATGGCAACCCCGTACATCCCGGCAAATCCATAAGAAACCCCAATGGTCAGGACCACCAAAATGATGGGTACCCCAGTGGAATAATATCCCAAGGCTATCCCAGCAATGATGTTGGTCGCCGCTCCGGTTTCCGAGGCTTCTGCGACTTGGCGGGTTGGTTTTGAGTCATGGCTGGTGTAGTACTCTGTCACGAGCCCAATCCCTAAACCTGAAAGCAAGCCCGCCAGGAAACACCAGTACACCCCCAGAGAAGTGATTTCTTTGCCGTTGAGCACGAAGTTCTCAGGCAAGAACCATAGGGTGACCCCATACATGAAAACCGCCATCAACAACGTCGAGATCACCAACATTTGTTTTAACGCCGGGGCCACGTCTTTTTCTGTTTTGACTTTCACAAACGCAAAGGTGATTGCGGCGACCGGTACCCCGACCGCAGAAATCAAGATCGGGTAGAGCAATGCCCCCAAATTGGTGCTGAAGGCAATCGCCCCGATGACCAGCGCCGCACAGGTGGACTCGGCGCAGGAACCAAAAAGGTCTGCACCCATGCCAGCAACGTCGCCAACATTGTCCCCCACGTTATCGGCAATCACCGCCGGGTTGCGGGGGTCGTCTTCGGGGATACCTGCCTCCAGCTTGCCCACTAAGTCGGCTCCAACGTCCGCCGCCTTGGTGAAGATCCCGCCTCCCACTCGCCCAAACAGCGCAATGGAACTGCCACCGAGCCCAAACCCGGCGACTACTTCCATCAAAATATGCTGGTTATCTGGGGTGTCGAGGGCTGGGAATAATACTTTGAGAAAAAAATACACCCCAATCAGGCCAAAGAGAGCGAGGCTGACTAGCGCAAAGCCCATCACCGCTCCAGAGTTCAGCGCAATCACAAAGGCTTCAGCGATGCTGCTCTTCGCAGCTCCGGCGGTTCGTACGTTCCCGGCGGTGGCGATTTTCATCCCAATAAACCCGGCCAGGACGGAGGTGAGGCAGCCCAGCACAAAGGCGATGGCCGTGGGAACACCTTCGTAGACCCCAGGGGTGTGTGGGTCGTCAATCGCCACGGCGATCAAGACCCCGAAAAGAAGCACAAAAATCCCCATGGCTTTGTAGGACTGCATCAAAAAGGCCATGGCGCCGTCTGCTATGGCGCCGTGGATTTTGATCAACTTCGCCCCTTCTTCCGGGGTTTCCGCCGCACCGTCAATGGGGATTCGGATGACCTGCTTGGTTTTGATCAACGCCATCACAGCCGAAACCGTGGCAAACAGGGCAATCAGGACGATAGCCTCCATAAAAAACTCCTCTTGAGGGTATAACCGTAAAACGCTGGCTTCTAGACTGAGAAAGCCTTATCGAAACCGTAGCGGTTCAGGCAGCAAATGTAAAATTAATTTGGGGATATTTTTAGTGCTAAAGACAGGCAAGGTGAGTGGGGCGGCAATTTTCTTGAATTCTGGAGGACTCTGGGGGATATTCAGGGGAGCAAAAAGACGCTTTTCTATCACTAACCTGAACCAAGGCCTCAAAGGCGGAGGCCTTTCAATGGCGACTTTAAAGCAATCACTGGTTTGTATATTACATCGAATTCCTGGCATTGTGGACCCTCCTTTTTTGACGATGGAGCAGTCTCTAACGTCAAACAGGAGGGGGGAAACAAAACCAAGAGGTTCGTAGACAACCCCACCGTGTTCAAAACTTGCGGATGATCACGCTAAAAGTCGTCGCAGTCCGATGCTTTGAGGGTTGCCTCATCAGGTGCATCGTTGTTTTCTGGTGTTGGCGGCTCTTCGAAGGTGAGTTTGCCCAGGTAGCCTTTGCGATAGTCGTTGATGATGTTCGCATAGATCTTGTTCCAATCGATTTCCCCACCTTTTTTGATCCCACCGTACATGCTGACAGCGGCTTCAAAAATCTGGTGTGTTTCGGTGACGTCGCCAGGGATGCTGTAACGTTGGTATGCTTGACCGGGCTTTTGCTCAATGATCAGTTGGGCGAGGTACTCCGCAACCCGGCGCTTCCCAGGCACTTCGTCCCGGATGGCGTAGATCGAACAGAGCCCCAGTCCTCTTTGGTCTGAGTCAATCCGTGGTGGCATGATCCCTGGTGTGTCCACCAGCTCCAACCCATCGAGGATAACCCACCGTTGGTTTTGTGTAACCCCTGGGCGGTCGCCGACAGCGACGGTGCGTTTGCCTTTGAACCGGTTGATCAAGGTGGACTTTCCGGTGTTCGGTAGGCCCATCACCATCATTCGCAGCGGAGGTGGTTTGATCCCACGGCGGATAAACTTGTCTTGTTTCGCACGACCTAACGATTTCGCCTTGGCGATGATTTTTTTTACTGACTGCTGATCTAAAGCATCCACCACCTGGAAGTGGACCCCTTGGGCCGTCAGGTACTCCTGCCAACGGCGAAAGTTCCCTGGTTCGGCGTACCGTTCTTTGTTGAAAATGATCAACCGGGCTTTGCCGTTGAGCCGTTTTTCAAGGTCTGAATTGCCGCTTCCTTCGGGCATCCGGGCGTCCCGAACTTCTAACACCAAGTCGATCGCCTTGAGCCGGTTTTCCGCTTCCATCAGGGCTTTCTTCATGTGCCCAGGGAACCAGTTGATCCGGTTTGGATTCCCTATACCTAATGATTTGTTGTTTTCATCTTTTTTCATCGTTTCTCCATGGGGATAACCCTAGAGGAATGGATAAAAACTGTCATCTTTGATCGCTGATCTTGCACTCTAACCACCAAACCCATAAGCTGGTTGGATTGAAAACCCTAAACCTCCTGGGCTCATGGCTCTACAATTAGATCAAATGCAACCGCTGTTAGACCTGCTAGAAAAGGTTCTAAACCGACACCCAGAGGGGATAAAGGAATGGGATTTGGTCGCCGAACTGAGAGGGCAGGGACTGGCTCCTTTTGCCAAGGCCGACCTGTTTGATTCCTTGGTGATGTACCAAATCCACTTTTTATTGTTCCACCTTCTCTACCAGCTCAAATCAAGGTTAAACCGAGAGCAAATGGATTTGGAAATCCATTGCTTGAAAATCCAGATCAATCGTGGGGCAGGTGGCGGTTCCGCTGTTGCTGTTGCTGACCCGATGATGGACTATTATATGGACTGGGGTTCTTTTGAGCGGACCGGACGTGACGAGGTCGAGGGCATGTTGAAACAGTTTTGGGACGGTTATCAACGCCATGGCTCGAAATCCGATGCCTACGAGGCCTTGGGGTTGCCTGAGGGGACGGGGGTCAAAGAAATCAAAAATCGGCACCGCCAACTGGCCCAAAAGCTGCACCCCGATTCAGGCGGGACCGGGGAAGGGTTTGAAAAAATCACCTGGGCCAAAAATATCTTGGTGGGCTGACATGCCCAATATGCTGATATAAAAGATATAATGTTTCTGACGTTGGTTTGAAACACTATGCTGCCAAACAATAGGTTCGGTGGGGCCATCAAAGAGTCGAGGTTTTTATGCGGTGGATTGCGGTAATATTTTCTTTTTTGTTGTTTCATTCTGTGGGTTTTGGCTTCGAGCCTAAGGCGGTGGATCAGCTGATTTCGACCGGCGATTGCCCTCGTTGCGACCTCTCCGGGGCCAACCTGGCTCGCATGAGCCTTGGGGCAGCAAACCTTGAGGGAGCGAACCTAAACGACGCAAACTTGTTTGGCACCAAACTCTGGAAATCGAACCTGAAATCCGCACAATTGAAAGGTGCGAGGCTAAGCCATGCTTATCTCGGGGGGGCGGATTTGTCTCACGCAGACTTCAGCGATGCGGATTTGAGAGAAACCGAGTTTTTTAAGGCGAACCTCAAAGGTGCCAACTTACGTGGGGCCAATTTATTCAGGACCGGATTCCAGCAAGCGGTGATGGACGATGCTTTCTGGCCCGATGGGAGTCGCTGTTTGGAAGGGTCTTGGGGGGAATGTAAACGATGAGGTTAAATTTGAAATTGAGTGTGTTGGCCGGAGCTACGGCTCTACTGATCGGGGCCTCGACCTCGGTATTTGCAATCACCCCAGAGGTCTTTGTTCAAATCACCGTAGAAAAACATTGCGCCAAGTGCCAGTTACCGAAGGTTGATTTCTCAGGTTTCGACCTATCAAAGGTCAACCTCCAGCACAGTGATCTACAAGCCGCAAATTTGGAAGGGGCAAATTTACAACACAGTGACTTCACCGGCGCAAACCTGTCTAACGCAAACTTGAAGGGTGCAAACCTGAGCGGGGCAAAGCTAGACGGAGCTGATTTGAGCGGTTGTGACTTAGCCGGAGCGAACCTCAGCCAAACGTCGTTACACAAAACAAACTTCAGTAAGGCGAAACTGCATCTCGCCCAGCTCCAAGGGGCGGTCGGGGAGCAGGTTGACTTCAGGCAGGCAGACTTGATCTCTGCCCAAGCGGAGCGTGCCCAGCTGAAGGGGGCCGATTTCCGAGGGGCAAAGCTATATTGGACCCGTTTCGACTTGGCCGACCTCAGCAACAGCCGGTTTGAACAGACCACTGTCGAAGAAGTTTCTTTCCCAGGTGCCCAGTTAAAGGGGGCGAATTTTAGTGACGCACACTTGATTGCCCCTGCGCTGCACGGTACCCGGCTGACCGGGGTGGTATGGACAACTGGGAAAACCTGTAAAAAAGGCTCCATTGGCTTTTGCCAAAAGTAGCTAAGGTTTTTTGAGCCAAAGCAACGCCTCTAGGTTTCCTTTTTTCTTGCCCTGGATGGGGCTGTCCATTTCCCCTTTGACTTCAAACCCCACGGATTCAGCGTAGTCCCGGCTGTGCTGAATCACCGCTTTGCGGACCTTCGGGTTGGTGACCACCCCACCCTTTTCGATCTGGTCTCTGCCGGCCTCAAACTGAGGTTTGACTAAAACCACCGCCTCACCCCCTTTGGTTAACAACGCAAACAGAGGGCCTAAAATCAGGTCTAACGAGATAAAAGAAACATCCACAACCCCAAGGTCCACAAAGGTGCCCAACAATGCGAGGGTTGCGTGGCGGAAGTTGGTTTGTTCTAAACTCATCACCTGGGGGTTTTGGCGCAGTGACTCAACCAGTTGGTTGCGCCCAGAGTCAACGGCAAACACATAGGCTGCCCCTTCTTGCAGCAGGCAATCTGTAAACCCCCCGGTGCTTGAGCCAACATCTAAACAAAGTTTCCCGGTGGGGTTGATGTCAAATTGCTGCAAGGCTCCAGCGAGTTTGAGGCCCCCACGGCCAACAAAGGGTTGGTCTTGGCCTCGGACACGGATTTCGGACTCTGGATTGATCAACGCCCCACATTTGGTTTGGGGCATATCGTTGACCAATACTTTGCCTGCCAGTATATACGCCTGGGCACGTTCCCGGCTAGGGGCTAAGCCACGTTCAAACAGCAGTTTATCGATTCGGGTCTTGGCCATTTGGGTTCTAGGTCCTATAAAGAAAACAACTTACAAACAAGTGAAGACCTAGCCTAAACCTCCATTCAAAACAGGGCAAGCCTGTTGGCCATGAAAAATGACTTGATTTACAAACTCCTAGACCCCCAACGATTTGCCCTCCTGGACATTGCCCATCTGTATCATGAGGCAGGCTATCGGTGTTTGCTGGTTGGAGGTTCTGTCCGGGACTTGTGTTTAGGTTCGGTACCTGCGGATTTCGACATGGCGACCAATGCTCCGGTGGAGGTTAGTCAGCGGTTGTTTAAAAAAGTTATCCCCACAGGAGTGAAACATGGGACCGTCACCGTTCGTCACTTGGGCAAGTCTTATGAAATCACCCGGTTTCGCCAAGATGTGGACACTGACGGCCGTCATGCGGTGGTGGAATTTTCTGAAACCATCGAAGAGGACCTCAATCGACGGGACTTGCGCATCAATGCGATGGCTTATGACCTTTTGGTCAACCAGCTGATTGACCCTCTGGGTGGCTGTGCTGACATCGAAAACCGTCTGGTTCAGTTTGTTGGTGAGGCCCAAAAACGGATCACAGAAGACCACCTGCGGGCTTTGCGTTACCTCCGAATGATCCATAAACTCAAACCTTTTGGCTTCACCTATATCGAAACCGAATGGGCCGCCGTAAAGTCCACCTTTGACCCCAAGTTCCTCACCATTGAACGGGTTTACGACGAGCTTTCCAAAATGCGATCCCTAGGACTGGGAAATGAGGCCGTTCTGGTCGGTCAACTGAATGAACTGAAGGTGTTTCGGGCTTTTGTTGACCCACAGGCTGAAGTTTTGGCTCTGGATTGGATGTTTCGTAGCGGCAACCACACAGGGCTGGGGGTATTGGCTGCTTTGCACCAAGGAGTATCAAAGCCGCCATCAGGACTCCGGCTAACCAAACAAGAGTCGAAGCAAGCCCGTCTGATTTTGACCTATTGGGACGAAGACTTAACCAATCAAGTCAAATTAAAATCTTTTTTGTCTCAGTTGCCAGCCGATGCCAGGTTGCCAATAAGCCAACTGTACCAAGGCTTGCGAGGCACTTTGATTGCCGACGAAACCAGCCGAATCCTTGAAGCTAACGAACCCTTGGGGCCCGGCGACTTGTGTCTGTCTTCGAAGGACTTGATCCAGTTAGGGTTTCAAGGCCCTGGCTTAGGCCGAGTGCAACGAGAGTTGTTGTCTTTGGTCTGGTCAGATCCTAGCCTCAATGAAAAAATGATTCTTCTAGAACAGGTTAAACAAAGGAAAAAGCAGGACTCTCAAAATGAGTAGTTTAAAGAATCTTGCGATTTTGCCCACTCCCTGATAGCGTCAAGCAATCAGGAATCAATTGAGCGTGTAGCCACTATGCTGAAAGAATTACGTCAAGCCTCCAACTCCTATGTTGCGATTGCAGGCCATTATGATGAATTGGTTGAAGAATGCGCATCGCTGGAGTTCATAGCGATCAACGCAGGAATCGCCTCTAAACAAGCGAATAACGATTCGTTTATGAAGCTCAGTTCGGAGATACAAATCATGTCTTCGAATGTGACTGAATCGGCACATCAAGGCCGGGAATCTGCCTTCAAGTGTTTGGATTCGACCGCTAGAAGTTTTGGGCAGTTGCTGTCATTGCTGCGCTTTTATGGTCTTTTTGACCGTGCAGGCCAACAACAACCCAAATTAGAACCGGTTGTAGATTTAGTTCGGGACACAATCCAGAATTTTGATGTCGGGGAGTTGAAAAGATCGACCTCGAACATGGCCCGGTCCCTAGGCAATTTGGTTGCCTTGGTGAACATCGGGAAAACCATGGCGATTGGTGGAAAAATTAAGGCGGTGTATATCTCCGGCTCGGAAGAAAAATTTCGTATCATCACGGAAACGATGCAAGAATCCATCGACCGACTGTTTGAGTTGTTGGAACATATCAGTATGGAGTTTGGGATCATCCAAAACCTTTTTGGGAACATGCTTGGTGAGGAAGTGTAACTGATGAAAAAACACCACGTTTTATATGAAAATGGGGACCGTCGATGGACGGTGTTGCACAATGACCCGGAAAAGCCAGCAGACATCTTAGACTCAAACGAGTATTTGATCAGCAACGGTGACCGGCACATGCTGCTTGATCCAGGTGGCTTTGCTATTTTTCCTTCTGTGCTTTCGGCCTTGGTACAAATCACGGACCCTGCAAAAGTTGAAAAGGTATTTGCAAGTCATCAGGACCCTGATATTGCGAGCTCTTTTTCTTTATGGCAGAAGATTAACCCGGATATTAAGTGCCATATTTCTTGGTTGTGGGAAAGCTTTGTTCCCCATTTTGGTGGCCAAGCAGATCATTTCTTGCCTATCCCTGACGAAGGGATGATCATTGAACTGGGAAACTATACCTTCGAAGCCATCCCGGCGCATCACTGCCATTCGGCGGGGAATTTCCACCTTTACGACCCTTTGTCTAAAATTTATTTTTCTGGGGATGTCGGGGCGGCGATGAGGCCTGACGATAAAAGGACTCTGTTTGTCGAGGACTTTGATAAACACCTTCCCTATATTGAACAGTTTCACCGTCGTTGGTTTGGTTCGAACGAACACAAAAACAACTGGTGTGAACGGGCTCTTGAAATGGATATCGAGGTGCTTTGCCCTCAACACGGATCGATTTATGTTGGACCAGCGGTCAAACAATTCTTGACTTGGTTTCGGAACTTAAACGTTGGTGCAACGTCAAACAATAGGGTGAAACAATGAAAGCTTTCCGACCGTTTTTTGAACAAGGGGAGCATCGTTGGTACTGCTTGTATCAAGACAAAACCCGCCCAGCTCACTTGATTGGAACCAAAGAATATTTGATCCAAAATGGCCCAAAAGTCTTACTGACTGATCCAGGTGGCACGGAAGTATTCCCTGAAATCATTTCGGCCATTGCTGAAATTACAGATTTCGAAGCGATTGATCGGGTCTTTTGTAGTCACCAAGACCCTGATATTTTCAGCGCCATCGCACTGTGGCTGCAGATTAAGCCGGAGTTGAAGGTTTACCTCCCAAAAATTTGGCTTGGGTTTATGCTGCACTTTGCAGGGACAAGGGAAACCTTTGACCTGATCGAAGATGAGGGTTGCCTGATTAACTTAGGTGGGATGAACCTGGAAGCGATCCCTGCGCATTTCATGCACAGCTCAGGGAACTTTCATTTATATGACCCAATCGCAAAGATCTTATTCACTGGCGATACTGGCGCTGCCTTGATCCCTGAAGATGGCGACAATATGTTTGTCGAAGATTTTGACAAACACTTACCTCGGATTGATGGGTTTCATCGGCGGTGGTTCGGGTCTAACAAACACAAAAATGAATGGTGCGAGCGGGTTTCTAAACTCGACTTGGACATGCTTTGCCCTCAGCATGGATTGATTTATCAGGGGAAAGATGTGGGCCGGTTTATTGAATGGCTCCATGACCTCAAGGTAGGAACTTTAAACGGGTAGTCCTTTATTTGCTTTTCTTTTGGGGCGGGCAGGCTAGAATCACAGGTTGAAATTTTTGGTTGATTGAGTCTTGTGAGCAGCCGGTTCGCTGCCGAATCGTCTGGAATCCACTACGCCCTAAAATGATCTCAAATAAAAAAACCAGCCTGAAAAGGCAGTTGCTTGTTTCCCACCTGAGCTTAACTGCCTTAGGGGTCGCCATGTTAGTGCTCTCGTCTTTGAGCGTTTGGTCCCTGCGAGAGTCCACTCACCGGTTGGCTTTTGAAAGCCAACCCAAAGTGGAGGCTTTAGACCAGATCAACCAAGGTCTCTCCCAGACCCAACTTACACTCCAACATTATCTGGCTGACGGGATCAAATCCCGCAAGCGCACTCGGGCACAAACCTGGAGGGTTGACATTGTCCCCGCCTTTGAACAGCTACGTTCTTTGGCCAGTTCAGATGGTCGGGAAACTCGGGCGTCCTTGAAGAGGCTAAAACGCCTGTTGCTACGGACCGAAGCGCTTCAAGGAGAAATCCAGAACCTTTCTCATCAGCCAGAGAACCTGCCCAGTAAGATGGGCTATGAGCTCCATGCGAGGCCGATCTACCAACACCTCAAGGCTGAATCGCTGCAGCTTGTCCAGCAATTGAAAGGGCGCAAAAATGCTGAAACACGTTGGCATTTGATCGCCTTTTTGGATAGCGTTGAAATCTCCCATTTACAAATTCAGCTTTTGCTTGATTATGGGGTTGAAGGTCGGCTAGAGCAATTGGTTGAGGCTTTTCACAAGTCTAAGACTTTGCTATCAAAAACTAAAACATTGATTCGTGGTGCTGGTGTTGCAAAGGTCGCTTTATTGGAAGAAGAATTAGCAGAGTTTCAAGAGGTAACTTTGATCGTCGCTGAAGAACGACGGAATAAGACTTGGAACCAGACTTTGTACCTCCAAGAGTATCAATTGAACCCATTGCGAGATCAACTGGGGACTCTTTTAGGTAGTTTAGACCGAGAGATGGTCAACGCAATTCGTTCAGACGCGACCCAAGCTGCCTTTGTAGCCACAACATCCTTGATATTGGCCTTGATCCTGATTGTCGTGTTGTTAGGGGCAGCGGTGTTGATTTCGATTCGTCGTTCCACGGCGTTGACCAAGCCGATTGCCCAACTGGCCCAAGCCTCCGACGCCTTTGCGGCAGGGACGCTCGGCGCAGACCTACCTGTCCAGTCTAGAGACGAACTCGGGGATTTGACCGTTACCTTTAACCGGATGAAGAACAGTCTTCTAGAGTCCTACGGTAGGTACCGTGCGATTGTGGACAACGTCGCTGATGGGATCATCACGATTGATCAAAGGGGCCGAATTCACTCCTACAATAAAGCAGCAGAGCAGATCTTCGGCTTTTTTCAAGAGGAAGTGGTCGGCAAAAGTCTCTTCATGTTGATGCCAACAGAATTTACAGTACAATATGGTGGCTTCCTGAATGAATACCTCAAGACAGGCAGTAAACGACTGATTGGCCAGGGGATCGAGACTAGAATTCGGCATAAAAACGGCGGATTAAGGCCGGTGTATTTGGCGTTGAGCGAGACAAGGTATGGGGGACAGCTCTTGTTTACCGGATTGGTCCGGGATATTCGCAATCAAAAGGCTTTAGAGCATAGCCTGATTCAGGCAAAAGAAGAGGCGTTAAACGCCAATCAGCTGAAGTCCAGATTTTTAGCCAATATTTCTCATGAAGTCCGCACCCCCATGAATGGTATCTTGGGGATGACAGAGCTGGCCCTTGAAACAGACCTGAGTGCCAACCAAAGGCGTTATCTCTTGGCGGCAAATGGTGGCGCAAAAGCTTTGTTGAAGCTGCTCAACGATGTCTTGGATCTCTCCAAAATGGAAGGTGCGCATGTCGAGTTGGAGGTGATTGATTTTAACTTGGAAAACCTGCTCGAAGATACCATGGAGGGGTTGTCGATTGATGCCCAGAAAAAGGGTTTGGATTTCATCTTAAACATTGGCTCAGATGTCCCTACCTTCGTCGCTGGAGACCCTACAAGAGTTCGGCAAATTTTTGTGAATTTGATTGGCAACGCCATTAAATTCACTAAAAAAGGGCAGGTCTTATTGAAAGCCAATATCCAGCGCCAACAGGACGACTGTTTGGTCTTGGACTTTTCGATTGAAGATACGGGGATCGGTATCCCAGCGGACCGTCTAGAGAACGTCTTTGACTCGTTCACCCAGTCTGATGGTTCCACCAGTCGCAATTACGGCGGGACCGGCCTAGGGACGACCATCGCCAAACAATTGATTGAAATGATGGGCGGCGAAATTGGGATCACAAGTGAGGTGGGTCAGGGAACCGAGGTCAGCTTCTCGCTGAACTTTAAGCCGGCGTTGGTGAAGGATCAAATCACCCCGACGTCAATCATGGATATCACCTTAAAAGAGGTGCTCGTGGTGGACGATAACCGCACCAATTTGTCGAACTTTAACGATATCCTCAGGTCCTGGAAACTATCCCCCACCTTATCAGACTCCGCTCAGGGGGCGCTCGAAGAAGTGCAGCGCAGGGAAACACCTTTTGATTTGTTGATTGTAGACGTGCAAATGCCGATCATGGACGGTTTTGAATTGGCGAGTTTGATCCGGCAAGAGCCAGGGTATCAAGAAGTACCGGTGGTCTTTTTGTTTTCTTTCATTACACCTCAGCATCAAGCCAGCCTCGCTGAAATGGGGGAGCCGTTATATCTGTTCAAACCGGTCAAGCGGGAGGAATTGAAAGAGAGAATTTTGGAGGCCGAGTCCAGGTTGAATCCCAACGCCGCTCTTGAAAGGGTGATCAGCGAAGGTGCCAAAGTCAGGAACTTTGCTCGGCAATACAAGGTTTTGGTGATTGAAGATGACCCAACCAGTGCTTTGTTATTAGAAACTCGCCTAGAGGCACAAAACCTCCAAGTTTTTCTTGCTGATACGGCGGCAAAAGCGATGAAAGCCTTTGAAGCAAGGAGCTATGATTTGATACTGACGGATTTTCGGTTGCCTGACGGCAATGCTGTAGAATTAAGCCAGAAATTCCGTCAATATGAAACGAACCGTCAATTACGTCTGACCCCAATTTTTGTGCTCACTGGCGAAGATCCTAATTCAATCAAAAACGACCTGCGCAGGGCTCAGGTATTTCAGATTTTCACCAAGCCTATAGACTTTCAGCTCCTGTTTATCGGGATCAATCAATTGTTTGGACAAGAAATTGATCCAAATAGGAAGGTTGTCGAACCTATATTTAAGCAATTATCAGTGGCCCAAGCCCAGGGGTTTGACTTGGTGAAAGGGTTGGTTCGTTGGGGGGATAGCCAAGCGGCTTACCTGGGTGCAATCCAGACCTTTTGTCAAGGTTATCAATGGACAGTGCTGGAATTGGCGGACTACCGGAAGCAAAATAAGCTTGGAAAAATCAATGAATTGGCCCATAGAATCAAAGGTTCTGCCGGTAACATCGGGGCCAATGACTTGTTCGAATCCGCAAAAAAAGTGGGCATGATGATTGAAAAAGGCGAGGTCGAGGGTCTGGAGGCGGAGTTCAAGCAACTGGAGGAAACCCTTGGGAGTGCTATCCGCAGCGGGATCAAGTTGGTCAAAGAGTTCAGGTCTGAACCGAGTCGCCCAAAAAGCTCCTCTAGGGATCTAAAAAAAGTGATTTCTTTGCTAGATGAATTGATTCCGGTGATCGAGAGAGGGGAGGCCGTGAAGGCTGAGGCGCTGGTTGCTCAGGCCCTAGACCAAGTGGGTGACCATGATGCCTTAGGCCTGATACAGCAGCTTGCGAGAGAGGTTGATGGGTTTGACTTTGAAAAGGCCTTGCGGACAACCGAACAGGCAACAGAAAGCCTGTCCTCAGAGAGTTAGGGGGGACATGAAGGTTGAGGTGCGAGACCTTACGTTCCGTTATCCAAAGGGGCAGAATGAACTGTTTGAAGGGTTTAATTTTACTTTAGAACCTGGGGAAATCACCTGTCTGTTAGGACCATCAGGGGCGGGCAAATCTACGTTGTTGAAATTGATCGCCGGGTTGCTGCCTGGCTACCAAGGGCATATCGACGTTGGCGGGGAGCCGCTGGGTTCCAAAAATCAAGACTATTACCAGTCCCTTGGAGTGCTGTTCGAAAACCCTGGTTTTTTTGATCGTTTGACGGTGATCGAAAATCTGAAATACTTTGCTGGGTTTTACACCCATCGGTTGAAACCGGAAGGTTTGATCCATCGTTTGGGCCTTGAATCGGTGACCGATACTCTAGGAGAACAGCTCTCACAAGGCATGGGCCAACGGCTTGGGCTAGCACGGGCATTGATTCATGATCCTTCTTTGATTTTGTTAGATGAGCCAACCACAGGGCTGGACCCATTGCATGTGGACCGGGTGGTTCAACTGCTCAAGGAGCTGCGTGGCAAAGGCAAAACGATCTTGATCACCACTCACCAGATGGCCTTCGTAGAGCAAGTTGCTGATCGTGTTGCCTTGTTAAGTAGTGGGAAACTCTTCGAACTGGGTACACTGGACGCCGTTATCGCCGGTCAATTGGGGCCCGTGGTTGAGGTGGTTTTTCATAACGACCAGGGCCGACAAAGTGAACAGTTCCCTATCAAAGGCCTGGCTGAAAACGCTCGGTTTTTGGCCCTTTTGGCGGAACCTCGGATGGAATCGATCCATAGTTTAGATCATGATCTGTCTCAGATCTTTAAACAGTTAACTGGCAATGATCTCTAGGCTGACATGACCCACCTTTTTGAACCTTTTGGATGAAGTTGAACCGACTGGCGCAACAAATCAAGCTGGACTGGAAGCTTGCCTCCCGTCACCAGATCTTGGTTACTGCCATTTTATTGGGGTTATTTCTTTCCGCGGTTTTACGGATATTTTTCCCTTCTCAAGAGCGACTGATTGAAACCTCCCTGGGGTTGATGGTGGTGGTGTCCACGACCGCCATCTTTCTAGGGGCAAGTTTGTTTTGGATTCCCCGGCTCTCTGGTGTCTGGACTGCCTTAGAAGTCACACCTGTGCGGCCACTCGAATTGCTGCTTTCGAAAGGCTCTATTTTCCTCGGGTTATACGGTCTGTTTGGGGCCCTCGTTTTATTGGCGAGCTTGGGGTTTGTGCAGATCAATCCTGGGCTGTTTCCCGGGCTGTTGAGTCTTGCCTGGACCCAGGGCTACCTTGGGTATTGGCTTGCCCTACGGCAGAAAACGATCAGCGGGTTCATGGCGCAGGCTCTTGGGTGGGTTTTTTTATTCCAAATCCCGGTCTTGGCTTTGGTCCTAGGCTGGTCGCAAAAAATCTGGCATCTGTTCCCAGGTTACGGCTCTGTTGCTTGGGTGGTGGGCCAAGCGGAGTTGGTGGATTTTTTAGTGATGTTTTTCTGGGCGACTTTCCCCTTTTACCTTTGCCTGAACCGGTTACGTAAACGGCGGTGTGCTGATGAGTGAAATTCGATTGATCTTGTTGCTAGCCGCTGGGGACTGGCGGCGGAGCCGTAAGGACTTCACCCTCTTGTGGCTGTTGTTGAGTCCGGTAGTGAACGGTTTGGTGCTGATGGCTGTGTTGCCTAGGCTTGCCTGGATTTTAGATAATGACGTGGATTTATTGGCTTATAAACCGGTGATTGTTGGGTTCGTTTTTTTGTGGTTATGCCCCTTGAGTATCGGGCTGTGGGCATCGATGTTGTTTTTGGAAGAAAAAGAAAAGGGCCTGAAAGTGATGGCCCTGTTGCCGATCAGCCGCAGTGGGTTCCTAGCCTACCGATTGTGGTTGCCTGGGTTATATAGCTTTTTTTTGATTCTGCTTGGCCTCGTGCTTTGCGGTCCAGCAGGCCAAAGTTATGGCTCCTTAGGTTGGGTCAGTCTGGTTGCCTCTCTGCAAACGCCGTTGCTAGGGATGATGCTCTTTCGGTTCTCAAAGACCAGGATGCAGGCCTTACAGCTGAGTAAGTTGCTGCGGGTCATTGAGTTTGGGGTGTTGTTTTCATTTTTTTGGCCCCCACAGTGGCAGAACCTTGCCGGTCTTGTGTTCCCGCCCTATTGGGTTTTAAAAACCTACCTCATTGGGAGCCAGGAGGGACCGGGTTATGGGTTGCACCTGGGGTTTTCGATGCTGTTTCTGTTGCCTTTTTTGGTGTGGGCTCGGCGGGAATTTCTATCTGTGTATCACCAAGCCTGCCGCTAAGCCCCAAACTGGTTGATCACTTCGAGGAAGTCCTCTCCATAGTGCTCAAGCTTCACTTCCCCAACGCCATAGATTCGCCCGAGTTCAATCAAACTACTGGGCCGGTACTCAGACATCTCCCACAGACTTTTGTCTGCAAAAATAATGTAGTTCGGTACGTCTTTTTGCTTGGCAATATCCCGGCGCAAAGTCCTCAACTGGTCAAACAACTCAGCTGAGTCAGGCTTAGAAAAATCAGCACGGGCTTTTGGGGTCTTCGAAGTCTGGAATTTTTGTTTTTGCTTGTCTTCTTCGTACCGGGCCATCAATTCCAGGGTCTGTTTCCCATTCAAAATGTCTTTAGCTGGTGGCAGCAGTTTCCAAGAGCCGTTTTCTTCAACGGTCAAAAATCCTTGGGTCAGCAGCTGTCGGTACACCGACTTCCACTGGTTTTGGTTCAGTTCTTTCCCTACACCGAAGGTGCTGACTTTATGGTGTCCTGCTCGGCTGATTTTATCGTTGCTATCCCCGACCAAGACTTGGGCCAAGTGGGCAGCCCCAAAAAGCTGGCCTGTACGGAAAACGTTAGAAAGGGCCTTTTGGGCCAATTGAACCGAGTTTTCCAAGTGGGGAATCGGGCTGTCGCAGTGGTCACAGTGCCCGCAAGGCCCTGCGTATTCTTCGTTAAAGTACCCCAATATCCCCACTCGTCGGCAAACAGGGGATTCCAAAAACTTCCAGAAAGCGAGCCGTCGTTCGATTTCTGCCTGTTGGATTTCAGGGGGGGAATCGGGGTTTTGGAAAAACTGCTGTTGGAAGATCAAGTCCGAAAGACCATAAAGCAGCAAACAATCGGCGGGCATGGAGTCCCGGCCCGCTCGGCCTGTTTCTTGGTAATAGGCTTCCATGTTTTTTGGTAAATCCATGTGGGCGACAAACCGGATGTCTGGTTTATCAACCCCCATCCCGAAGGCGATGGTGGCGACCATGACCACCGATTCCTCTTTGGTGAACCGGCGGTGGTTCTTGGCCCTTTCTTCGGCTGGAAGACCGGCATGGTAAGGTAAGGCTTTGACCCCTTCTTTACGCAACCATGCGGCGGTTTCGTCCACCCTTTTTCGGCTCAAACAATAAACAATCCCTGAGTCCCCGAGGTGATCGTTTAAGATGAATTTTAAGAGCTGCCGTTTCGGGGTGTTTTTCAGGATAATTTTATAATGTAGGTTTGGCCGGTCGAAGGAAGATGTGAATTTTCGAGCGTTTTCTAGGCCCAACTTTGTCTGGATTTCCTCTTGGGTGGATTGGTCAGCGGTGGCTGTCAGAGCGATCCGTGGGACCTCCGGGAACTGCCTAGCTAAGCCTTCCAGTTTAAGGTATTCCGGCCTGAAGTCGTGGCCCCATTTGGAGATACAGTGGGCTTCGTCGATCGCAATCAGGCTTAGTTTAACTTGAGAGAGCAGCTCGCCAAAACGAGAGGTGAAAAGCCGCTCTGGGGCAACATACAAAAGCTTGATTTTGCCTTCGATGATTTCTTGTTGGACCTTTGCGGACTCAGGCTCATCCATGGAGGAGTTGAGGTAATTCGCAGCGACCCCAAGCTCCCTCAGCGCATCAACTTGGTCTGCCATCAATGCAATCAAAGGGGATACCACCAAGGCCATGCCTTCTCTTGCAAGAGCAGGTAATTGATAACACAAGGATTTACCGCCGCCTGTTGGCATCAAGACAAGGGCATCGCCGCCGTTTATCACTTGGTTGCAAATTTCACCTTGCTCGCCCCTGAACGCTGAAAATCCGAAAACCTGCGCCAAGATATCTTCTGGCCTTTGCCCTGTTGTATCCATCTAACTGACTTTATTTTTTGGTGAACAATGAGTGAGTGAAACAATGAACCGCTTGGGTGCTGCGGGTGCACATAGAAAAACAGCAAAAAATGTGAACCCCTTTGACTTCATATCTTTTGGCAATCTGGGCAGAAAAAGCTGCTTCGTTGGGCCTGGACAGATCTGGAGATCGGTTTGGCGCAGACAGGGCATGGCTGACCGGTCTTGCCGTAGACCTGGAGGAAATTTTGGAACTCCCCGGTTTTATCGTCTACCCGCCGGTAATCTGAAATACTGGTGCCGTTATGTTCCAAGGCAAGCGATAAAATCCTCCTTGTTTCATCGATCAGCTTGGTGAGGGCCTGATCCCCGAGGTTTTTGCCTAGGGTCTCGGGGTGCAGCTTCGCACCAAAGAGGATCTCAGCTGCATAGATGTTGCCGATTCCAGCGATGGGGGATTGCTGGAGCAGCAAGGTTTTGATGCTCCGGTTGCTTTTCCCCCAGGCTTGTTTCAAGTCATGAGGCTTTAGATTTGGGTCCAAACCGTCAAAACCTAGCCGCTTGATTCTGGGGTGGTTGGCGACATCTTGGGTCCGTTCGAGGAAACCAAAACACCGTGACTCAGAAAAAACCAGCCGTTGGTCTTTTAAAGTGAAAACGACCCGGTCATGGGTCTGTAGAGTCGGGTCCGATGTCCGGTCTAAGATGAATTTGCCGCTCATGCCCAGGTGGGCCAGCATGGCGGGACCTTGGCTAAACTGGAAGATTAAATATTTCCCTTTCCGGTCAACCTGTTGGAAAAAACAGCCTTCCAAATCTCTGGAGAAGTCGGTTGGGTCCTCATGGACAACCGAGGGGCGGTGAACCTCTACCGAATAAATTTGTTCACCAACCAAGGCCTGACTGAGTTCCCTGCGGATGGTTTCGACTTCAGGAAGCTCAGGCATCAGCTTTGGGTTCTTCGCTCGGTAGGCTCGGTTGAGCTGGGTCTCCCAATGAATTGGAGAGCTTCCCAATTTCTTCCCTGAGCTGGTTCGTCAATACCTTGCGTTGGTTACGTTCCAGACCTGTGGTGTTGATGGGCTTGCCGATACGGACGGTGACTTTTTGGTGGCGGTTGATGACCCCACCGCTTTTTGGCAAGACATCAAAGGCCCCTTCAATCCCAATCGGGATGATCCAAGCGTCCATATCCATCGCTAGCTTGACCCCGCCGGTTTTAAATTCCCCCAAACGGCCATCTGGGCTCCGGGTGCCTTCTGGGGCAATCCAAAACATCACCCCTGTTTCCATCAGGCTCTTGGCTCGGTCGATGTCCTTGAGCGCCTGGCGGCGGTCTTTTCGGTCGATGAACACAAACTCAGCGTGACTCATCGCAAGGCCCCAGACCGGGATATCGAACAGCTCTTTTTTGGCGATCATTCGGATACAACCGTGGTTTTGAAACACCGACATAGAAATCGGGATGTCATAATAACTAGCGTGGTTGCACATCACCACATACCGCTCGCCAGGGACGGTTTTGAGGTTTTCTTCGCCTTCTATCTTGAGCTCAACCGCTGCAGCCCTCAGCAGGAAATCCGCCCATGAATATAGGCGGCGGTTCATGCCAGCGCGGTCAATGCCCCCAAAGGGGAGTTCAATGATGGTGGTTAGGGAGCGTGAAAATCCGGCCCAAAGGCTGCGGATGATTAAGACCCAGTTGAACAGAACAGTCATTTATCGGATGCGGGCTTCAAAGGGTTGTTTGATTGGTGTCAGGCAGATGAGGTTATCGCAGAGCTGGTAGAAAAGATAGCCCTGGATCACCTCAGTGGAGGCCTTTTTATCGAAGGTTTGGGAGACCCAAAAATCCCCTTGGTGAATCAGATAACTTTCACCCAATGCTTGGTCAAACATCAGCTTCGGTTTAGATTCGCTGAGTTCTCCGAAGCGGTGTAAGTCGGATGGTTTGAGGATCAGCCTTGTTGGCTTAGGCCCAAATTCCCCTTGGGGGACCACGGAATACAGATGAAAGGATTGGGCTGTCCGACCTGTGATTGTCAGAATGACCTGTTCCCCTTGACGTTTCGCATCTGCAATCAGTTCAAGCTGTGGGGCATTGAAGCTTTTTGCGTAGCCTGTGTTACAGGTTAACAACAAAACAGCGGCTAAGAAAAAAATGATTTTATCCATGACTCTCCTGTTTAGGACCCATTCTAGCATTAACTCTTTGGAAAGCCAAGCCTTGCGCCGAGACGTTGGCCTTTGTAAAATCGTCAAAATTTCAGTTGCCCAAGGCCAGTTGCCTCATTATACTGGCCAATATACCCCACCCATGTTGGTACAGGGGGGCACAACTGACTTATATAAACGAAACACCGACAGAGGTTTCAATGACAAGAATAAAAGAAGATATCATCCGAGATGTGATGGCTAAAATCACATTGGATCGAAAGGTTGCCAAGGCTTTGGTTGAATCAATTTTGAACATCATCAAAAGTTCCCTGAGTGATGGGGAAGAAGTGATGATTTCTGGGTTTGGTCACTTCAAGGTCCGGCATAAACACCCTCGCATGGGTCGTAATCCAAAGACCAAAGTGTCTTATGAAATTTCCGAACGAGTGGTAGTTACATTTTACCCCTCTAAAGTCTTTCGTAAGGAGTTGAACCCTTAATTGGGTTTGGCGTGCCAACCTGGATGCGGTAACTACTTTCGTTGAAGGGATCATGTCCTTGCTGAAAACCAGGTTTATCTGGATTGTTTGTTTTTTTGTTCTTTCCCCTTTGAGTGTGTTTGCGCAACAGCCAGGTCAAGGGGGCGGAGCACCGACAGGTGGCAGCGCTGGCAGCCCGCCGATGAGGAACGTGTTTCTAAATGTTCTTTGGGGGTCTGTTACTGGTGGTGTTGTCTATGAAGCCTTTAATATCCTCGACGATAGCAAGACAAAGGGAGAACGGTATTCGTTCAGCGGTATGACCGGAAAATTTGTTTTAGGGGCCACATACGGCGGTTTGTTTGGGCTAGCGACAGGTACTTATCTTTCCATGTCTGGGGTTACCTTTGATGCAAACAGATCAAGGATTGCTTCGGCTCCGATACGAGCCCACCGTCTCTACGGTGATGAGGTTCTTTTAGCCAACGTTCAATTTCATTTCTAAATGCCCCAATTCGCTTACATTGTGATGGGCAGCAACATCGAGCCACGACAGGGATACCTGGACCAAGCAGCTCAGGCTCTACAAGCCCGGTTCCCCGATGGGTTTGGTCGATCAAACAATTTCTCTAGTACCCCTTATCAAGGGCTTGAACAGTCTGATTACCTCAACGGTGCATGCCGGTTTCAAACCGATTTATCCCCACAGAAATTGCTTGTTGTTTTGCTCGCAATCGAGGCCGAATTGGGCCGGGTGCGAAGCGGTGTCCATTGGGGAAATCGGACGGTAGACTTGGATATAGCGTTGTTTGGTGATGTTGTTGTGCAAGAAAAGGGCTTGGTTATCCCTCATTATGACATGGAAAACAGGGACTTTTTTCTTGTCCCGTTGTTGGAACTAGACCCCGGGTTGATTAACCCTCGTTCAGGGGAACCCTTGGTGAAACACTTGGGCAAAATCCCTGTGACTTCTCGGACCGGTTTACACATTTTAGGGGCAGATGCTTAAAATTCAGCGAATCCAGTTTGGGGATAACTTCAACTATTTGCTCCGCACAGACGACCCTGATGATATAGGGGTGGTGGACTTAGCGAACGGGCTGGCTTTGATAAGGGAATTGAAGGCCAAAAACCTTTACCCAAGCCACTTGTTTTTGACCCACCACCACTTTGATCACATCGACCATCTCAGCGAGTTTATCGCAGAGTTCCCAAAGGTTCAGGTTTATAAACCGGCAGACGAACCGCTGATCCCGGTTCCTGGGGTCGAAGTGGACTGGAACAGCGGAGTGTATCTTTTTGGATCGGTGCCTTTCACTGTGCTGTGCACCGCCGCTCATACGAACCATGGCGCTGCTTATTTATTTGATCAAAAACATCTCTTCACGGGGGACGCACTGTTTGAGGCTGGGTGTGGCCGCCTTTTTGAAGGGGGCGCAGCAGAGCTGGAAGAGGCGATGGACCTTTTTGCAAGTCTACCGGGCTCTACAGAGCTGTACTTTGGTCATGACTATGGGGAAGTCAATTTAAGGTTTGCTCTCTCGTTGGAGCCAGGGAGCGAAGAGGTCATCCAAAGGCTGGCCCGTATCCGTACTTGGTCCTTTGCACGGGAGGATGGCCCGCCGATTACCTTGGCGGATCAGTTTCTGGTGAACCCTTTCCTCAGGATTGATGAGCCAAGCTTAATCCAAGTGATTGATCCAGAAATGGTTATGGGTCGCCAAGAGCGACTTTACAAACTCCGGCAACAGAGAAATCACTTTTAGTGTCGATTGTTGGAGTTTAATCTAGAATTTTTCAAATGGATAGGGCATAATCAAAACGTACCAAAGACTGTCCTTGTGTTAAGTTGACAGCTGGTTTAACCCTGTAGGAGGAAAGAGTATGGATATTTCAATCTCTGCCAAGCATATGGACCTCACCGATGCGTTGAGGGATCATGTAAACGAACGGGTTTTGCGGGTAAAGAAATACTCGGAGCATCGGATGAGTGCCGATGTGCATCTCGGGGTCGAAAAACACCGGAAAATGATCCATTGCACGGTGAGTGGCAGCGGAACGACCTATGATTCCAACGCTGAAGATCCTTCAGATATGTATAAAGCGATTGATGCGTGTATCACCAAATTAGAGACTCAGATGCGGCGCTCTAAGAAATCGAATAAATCAACAGAGTCAATCAAATCTAGTTGATTGTAGTTTGTTTGATGAACAGGGCTGGCCTTGGGCCAGCCCTTTAAAATAGGGACGATGAACTCATACCCTCTATACCCAGGTCAAGTTGAATGGCTTTTGCGGTTATACGTTGATAGCCATAACGCTTTTCTTGCGAACCGCCCTGTTGATCAGGCGCTATCCTCTACATTTAGAAAAAACAAACAGTTAGGTTCAAAAGACCGAAAATTTTATTCAACCGCTATTTTCGGTTTATGCCGTTATTGGGGTTGGCTCAGTGGGGTTTCTGTAGAGAACCCTTTGTTGGCTTTGTATTACGCCTATTTGTTCGAAGGGAAGATCCCTGCGCTTTGGTGGTCTGAGTCCTTAGGGCAAACCCCGATAGACCTGCCTTTAGAAGGGCTCGAAAACAAACTAAAGTTCTGGAAATCCCATCAATCGGATGCCAGTCTTGGGCAGCTGAACCCTGCTTTTGTTCCCGAATTTTTGCCTGAAACCTTAGAAGCTTTGAGCCAACGTCCCCCTGCTTGGGTCCGGCTCTATAAAGAGGGTGGGGTCTTAAAGAAGTTCAGAGATGGACGGATTAAGGCGAAACAGCACAAACAAATGAGGGATGCCTGGGAGCTGAGCGAAGGGTTTAACAATACCGGGTTTCGAGGCGAAGCGGAAGTGCAAGACCTCGCCAGCCAAGCGGTTGCTCGGGTCTGTGCGCCAAAAACGAACGAAGATTGGTTGGACTATTGCGCCGGTGCAGGCGGAAAGGGCTTGCATTTAGGTCAAATACTGGCTGGTTCTGGCTCATTGACCCTGACTGATACTCGTGCTGGTGCCTTAGAAAAGGCCCATTTACGGGCGTTAGAGGCGGACTTAAACGATTTTAAATATTTGGTGATTGAAGAAGGTAGCGATCCGCTAGTCGGCCTGACTTTTGACGGCGTGTTGGCTGATGTGCCTTGTTCTGGTTCCGGCACATGGGCTCGTGCTCCGTGGTTGCGATGGCAATTGAACATCCAGGAATTGCTGGCCTTAGAACAGCTGCAAAAAGAGATCTTAGACAAGGCTGCGCAAAAAGTTCGCCCTGGCGGGGTTTTGGTTTATGCGACCTGTTCGCTGATTGAATCAGAAAACCAAGGGGTCGTCGGTTCATTTTTACGGGCTAACCCAAACTTTGCTTTAGAACCTTTTGTTGACCCGATCAGTGGTGAATCAACGCCAGGGGAATTGGCTATTTTGCCTCAGGATGCCAAATGCAATGGGATGTATATTTGTAAAATGCGGGCACTTGGCTAGAGCTTCGGTGTTGATCCTTTTGGGGGTCTTTGCCGTTCTTTTTCCCACTCATGCTCAGTCCGTATCTTTGGTGTTTACCAGCTCCCTTGGGGGAGCGGTGAGCAACTTAGAAACTAAATCTAGCCGACCGGCTGGATTGCTCCACCTCCAAAATAGCATCCAGCAGCTCAAAAAAGAAGAACGAGCTCTTTGGTTAGACGCTGGAGATCTATTAGACGGCTCCCCCGAATCAATGGTCTTAGGAGATGGGAGTCCCTTTTTGGGTTTGGTTCAAGGTCTAGGGCCCGATCTTGTGGTGCCTGGTGAAACCGATTTTAGGAGGCTAAACCTGTCGCTTCCCTGGACTGCTGCGAACCTCACCCTTTTTGGTGAACGAATTTTCCCAGGTCACCGGGTGTTTGTGCGAGGGGGCAAAAAGATCGTTGTTTTAGGGCTCAGCCGGACATTGCGTGGTCATGAGTTGCACTTGCCCCAGGGGCTTGAAATCCAAGATCCTCTGCAATCTGCCTTGGAGTGGGTGCCGAAATTACGAGCTTTGGAGCAGCCCGATCTCTTGGTCGTGGTGCTCCATGGTCGTCGGTTTGGTCCCTCAGACGGCGAAGACACAAAACTTCGGGGGTTTATTCCCAGTAAGGGGGCGAGTGCTTTGGCTAGGCAGGTGCCGGGGATTGATCTGTTGCTCTTTGGGCACCATGACCAAAGCAGTCATGATTTCGGGGTCGAACCCTTTTCTCAGGGCACCGTGATGGCTAGAGGCGCCTCGTTGGGGCGGGAACTATTGGTGCTACGTTGGGAGGAAGAACACTGGAAGTCCCAGGTGATTTTGCCTGAACCGGTAGGTCTCCCTGCGATCCGCTCCCTGTTAGGTGACTCCTTTGTGGATCAGATGCTTGGGCCGCTTGGCCTCGAATTAAAACGAACTTCCAAGGCCTCCTTAGGAAAATGCCTGAATGACTTGTTAGATGTCAGTTTTGGGCAGCAAAAAGCGGTGGGTACAGCGTTTTCTAAGGTGTTTCTTAGGGGGAGACAAACAGGACCGCTCACTGGAGCCAGTCTGTTCACATGGTTTCCCTTTGATGATCATCAGCAATGGCTTTGGGTTTCCCAGCGAGACCTCGCCTTGTTAGCCCGTCCAGCGGCTCCTTTTGGGAAGCGAAAGGCCCCTTATCGGCGACAATTGGCTCTCAAGCTGAGGCAGCCCATGGATTTAGACCTGCAAGCATTAGGGCTTTCTCCCAATGTGCGGGACCGTAAATATAAGTTACTGGTTGGCGATTATCATTTCTACGGTGGTGGGGCGATCATCCCGATGTTGTTCACCACGTTGCCAGAGCAGCCAAAAGGTCCTTCGTTACGTGGGGCGGTATCACGGTATTTGCAAAGCCAAGGCCCGTTGCCCAGCTCGTGCCCCATGTTGTCTTATGGGGCTAAGTGAGGCTCTTTTTATGGGCAATGAAAATCGCCGAAGAGGTCCCTGAAAATTTAAGGGCCGGTGTTCGTCTGGGGAGGCGCACCAGGGAAGACCCTGGTGGCTTGCTGCAGTTAAGCGGAAATGGAGACCAACTCGATATCAAAGGTGAGGGTCTTGTCTGCCAGAGGATGGTTGCCATCTAAAGTGACCATCTCAGCGTCTATGGCAATGATACGGACAGGAAATGGACCTTCAGGAGTGTCTAGGTTCAAAACCATGCCCAACTCTGGCTCTTGCTCAGGGGGTAATTGGTCTTTTTTAACTTGACCAACCAACTGCTCGTTGCTGACGCCATAACCTTCATCAGGGGGGATGACAACTGTTCGAGATTCACCAATCTTCATGCCCAGCACGCCGTTGTTGAACCCGTCGATCACCATTTGCTCGCCCAAGACGAACTCCAATGGTTCTTGTCCTTCAGAAGAGTCAAAAACCTCTCCGTCAGGGAGTGCTCCTTTGTAGTGTACTTGAACTGTATTCCCTGCTTGTGCTACTGACATGGTAAGACCCCGGTTGGTGCTGATTTACTGAGACTGGTTAACTCAGCTAAAAATTGTCCCCTACACTAGCCGATTTTTCCGAGGTTGTAAAATATAGCCTTATATAGGGGGGCAAAAAATAATTTTAATTTTTAAAAACAACCGGTTATTGCCGGAACTCAACTTTTTCCATCTGCAACTCCAGCTGAAATGGACAGCCATTGATCTTAAACGAAAGCCGCCTCAATTCGTACTCAGTGTCCTCAAAGTTCGCAATGGTAAGTTTGACCGACTCGGTGAGCGCAATCGCAACCGGCTGGCTGTTGTACGAAGAAAGAGCATATTTTTGTTCAATCAATTGTCGGGCTTTGCCGACCACTTGGTTGATCAGTTCGCCGATGGTATCCACCACGTCCTCTGCCACGTGGTGGGTTGCGAGGTCTTCTTCAGGTAGCCCCATGTGCAACATTTGCTGCCGGTAAAGCTCCATGGCGGCGGTTGCGGAAAAATTGGTGATTAATAAACCGGCGTAATCCCCGTTAAACTCGACAAAACTCCCAATGTCCGGCTTGAGATGTACGCTCGCCACTTTTTGGATTGTTTTTGAGAAGGTGACTTCTTGGCCAGTGGCCATCGAAAGGACTTCGGCGGTTGCAACGCAAAAGATCCGGGCGATATCGTCAACACTGTTCCCTTCAGGTTTCGGCTGTGATAGCTTCGCTTTCAGTTGGTTGTCCTCAGCGGAGTAACTGACCTCTGCAACTCCACCAGCTTTGATGATATGGTCGGTGACTTGTTGGTAAAATTGACCAACTTCGTGGGGGCTGAGTGGTGTGAAGGGCTGCATATTGGTCCTGAAGAGAAGTGTTTCTTCGATAAATTAGCAAGTTTAATAAGTCATGACAAGCCTACTAGGCAACAGAATCTATGTTATACTATTTGATCCGTTCGAAAGCTTCCGCACCTGACAGCCAAGGGGTGCGAAAATTTAGTTTTGCCTCTGAACAGGATGGGGAAGTGTTTTTATTTCTTTGGGTCAATCAAGAGGGGTTTTTGCACCATTTACAGTTGGTGTATGACGAACAAGTGCTCTCTTGGAAACCAGACTCAAAGTTTGACTTCGCCAAAACAAACCGAACAGCCGACTCTTTTGGGCAAGTCGGTCGGCAAAAGGGGTCTCGTACCTTAATCGGTATTGAGGATCAACGAGCTTTATTGGCTGGGGTGGATCGGCTCAAGCAAATCAGATTGCCTGAGCCCTTCGACCGGGTCTTGGAAGAGGCCTTAGTTTTCTAGAATCACCAAGGTCTCTTGGACGTAGGCTCTGAACTGATCGGCTGGGATGTTTAGTTGCACTGAGGCCTGTTCAGCGACTTTGAGCCCTTCGGGTTCAAGGCCTGATTTCCCAATGGTCAACTCAACCATATGACGGGCCAAGGATTCGCAGAGCCGAGGAGTGAAATTTGGCGGGCCCAGCTGGCTGATGTCGCAGTCTGCCGGGTTATCACGGACCCTCTTTAAAACCTCTGGTTGGTCTTCTAAAAGCTCAAAAATATGGCTGAAATACTTGATTTCCCTCGGCTCAATCACCCCGTCTGCCCAAAGCAACTGCACGATCACCGTGGCAACCCATTCTCGCTCTGATGGAGAAAAAAGGTGTTTTCCTTGGATGAGCAGTTCAATGCGAACCCCTTGTAATGTTGCGCTGAGTAGCTTCCTGGCTTGTGCCGAGTCAATTTGTAGCTTCTTGGAGAGTTGGTAGAGGTACTTTAACTCATGGGCGTGCAACTCAAGGTCGGCCGCCGCGATTTCTAAAGCGATTTTGTAGATTTTCAGCCGGTACTCACTGTCGAGTTCTTGGTGCTGCAGTTCCGGGGGTTTACCCTCTTGGAGGATCGACCAAACCAACTGTTGCAGCTCCGTAGAGTCTCCAACCAGCTCCAGCAAAGCGTCTAAATGAGGTTGTTCCGTCTTGTGCAGTTTTCCATCGGCAATCAAAGCCCCTGCCACAGCGGATACAACCCAACGGGTTTGTGCTTCGCTGAGGTTCTTTAGGTCCAGCTGGTTAATCAGCATCCATTTTGGTTTCATTAAACGCTCCGGTGGTTTGTTTGCTATTTGATGTATAGTAAAAAAGATAGCAATCTTGGAGATTAACAAACCTGACGCCCGATGTCGAGACGCATCATGTTAGGGTGTCCAGGTTACTTGATGGATTTGTGCGTTGACCGGGGCGGTATAGGTAAACGGCCCTAGCCAAGGGTCAACCCCGATGCCCGCCCAAAGGTTGAGGAAAATATGCCCCGGCTGCTGGGGGAGACCGGAAGTTACAACCTCATGTTTCAAAACGCCGTCCACAAACCAACGGATGGACCCCGAGGACCATTCAAACTGGTAGTCGTGGAAATCTAATGACCCATCAAACCCCAAGTCAACCACCGTTTCATGGCCGCCCTGGCCTTGGGTGTAATAGTTGAATTGCACTTGGTTGGTGTTCTTTCCTAAGATTTCAACGTCGATTTCGTCGTGCACCTGCCCTTCGCTGGGGCCAATATAGGTAAAGAAACCGGTGACCAAACCCGAGCCTTTAGCCGCCTTTAGCCGGGCGGTGTAGCTCCCGAAGCCGTAGGTGTTGAGGGTTTGCAGCTCCGCTGATGCCTGAGGGTAATTTGAACAGTTCGCTTGGTCGGCACAGGGTTCTTGGGACAGGCCCAAGTTCAAGACACCGTTGTCTAAGGAGATTTGGTCTTTGCGCCAGCCGACGTAAAAGGGAGAGTCATTGGCCCAGGAGTCCGAAAGTTTCCATACCTGTTCATCCAGTTGATCAAAGGGCTCGCTGAAGCCTAATTGGGACCTCGTGTCGAGCTCCGACTTGCCGCAGCTGCCAAGGGAAATTAAGACCAGCAATGCCATCACCTTTTGTAGTCTCATGGCTTTACCAATAGAGCAGCTCCGTAGACTCCAGAAGAATCTCCTAATCGATTCTGGACAATCGGGGTGCTTAGTTCGTCGTTGAAAATATGAGATTTTACCGCATCAACCCCTCGGTCGTATAACAAAGGTAAGTTAGACACCCCGCCACCGATGACCACGATGTCTGGGTCAAAACAGCTGATTAAGTTTGAAATGCCGAGGCCGAAATAGGTCACAAGATCGTCTAAGGTCTCTGTTGCAGCTAGGTCATCGCCGGTGAGGCTGGTTTGGTAGATCTGTGCTAGCTTCACAAAAGATCCGGTTTTTTGTTGGTAGTTTGCCTCAGCAGCAGTCCCTGAGAGGTACATTTCCAGACAACCTCGATTCCCGCACCAACACAAGGGGCCGTTGTAGTTGATGGTTGAATGACCGAATTCTGCGGCGATGCCCATTGAGCCAGCCCATAGGTTCCCTTGGTTGACCAGTCCGCCGCCCATCCCAGTGCCCATGATGATCCCCATCACCTGTCCATGGCCTTTGCCTGCCCCAAAAAGTGCCTCGGACAGCGCAAAACAATTGGCGTCGTTTTCCACCGCAACTGGCAGGCCAATGGCCTGTTCGAGATCTTTTTGGAAGGGTTGCCCAATCAGACATTGAGTGTTGGCGTTCCGTACCAGACCGGTTTTGCGGTTGAGGGTTCCTGGAATCCCAATCCCAATTGAGGGAGGGGAGCTACAGTTTTTTAGGTAGTCCTTGACCAGCCCTGCAATCTGACGCACCATAAACGGGTATCCCTTTTCTTGGCCTGTGGGGACACGTTTTCGGTGGATCACCTCCAAGGGATCTTCTTTGGTGAGGATGATTTCCGTTTTTGTTCCTCCTAAGTCAATGCCGATCCGTTGTTTCATTTTGATGAACAGGTACAGGTTGTTTTTTAATGTGATTGTACGTTAGCTGTATCTGAATGGATAGGCTTAAACAACCCTGGTGTTGAGTGACAAAATGAACAATTGACATTTTTGTTAATAATGTCAAAAAAGGCAGCTTGGCCCAGGAGAATGTCTTTTACATGATTGTAATTATTTACCCTTGCTCCTTGGCATTTCGATTGCAGTTATCTTATAAAGGTCGGTTGCTCCCGGCCCGAACCTATTAACCGTTTTACAGGAATCTTATGAGTGATCTTAGGCAACAAATTGGTCGCAACATCGCCTCACGTGGCGAGTCGGAAAACTACCAACCTGAGGCCGCTACAAGCGTCTCCAAGATTTATGGCGCCCACGTCTTTAATGACTCGGTGATGCGTCAGCGTTTACCAAAAGACATCTATAAAAAGCTAAAAAAGACGATGTCTTCTCAAGAGCCTTTGGACCCAAATATTTCTGATATGGTCGCTATTGCCATGAAAGACTGGGCCTTGGAGCTAGGTGCTACCCACTATACGCACTGGTTTCACCCGCTCACCGGCTCCATCGCAGAAAAGCACGATGCTTTTTTAACCCCAGATGATAATGGTGGAGCGATCCAACAGTTTTCTGGTAGCTCCTTGACTCAAGGGGAGCCTGACGCAAGCTCTTTCCCTCACGGTGGGATTCGAGCCACTTTTGAAGCCCGTGGTTATACAGCTTGGGACCCGACCTCCCCTGCTTTTGTCCGCAAAACGTCTACCGGCGCAACCCTGTGTATCCCAACAGCCTTTTGCTCTTATACAGGCGAAGCGTTGGATAAGAAGACCCCTTTGCTGCGCTCTGAAGCTTGTTTGTCTAAGTCAGGTGCTCGGTTGTTGAAAGTCTTGGGCTCTGAGGCGACGTCTGTTGGCTCAAACGCTGGTCTAGAACAAGAATACTTTTTGATCGACATGGAGTACTACAACGCTCGACCGGACCTTGTGGCTACAGGCCGTACCTTGTTTGGTGCGGATTCTTACAAAGGCCAGTCGATGGATGATCACTACTTTGGAACCATCAAAAGCCGTGTCCTTTCCTTCATGGACGACTCGGAAAAAGAGTTATTTAAGTTAGGCATCCCCGCAAAAACTCGGCACAATGAAGTAGCTCCAGGGCAATACGAGCTAGCTCCGATTTTTGAAAAAGCCAACATGGCTGTGGATCATAACATGTTGATCATGGAGGTGATGAAAGAGGTTGCGGCGAAACATAAGTTCAAAATCTTGTACCATGAAAAGCCTTTTGCTGGGTTAAACGGCAGTGGCAAACATTGCAACTGGTCAATGACCGATAGCTTGGGAAACAACCTGTTGGAACCAGGTAAAACTCCTCATGAGAACATGCAGTTTTTGGTGATATTGACTGCGATCATTCGTGCGGTAGACAAATGGGCTAAGTTGCTCCGGGTCTCTATCGCTCACGCAGGCAATGACCACCGGTTAGGTGCCAATGAAGCTCCACCGGCGATCATCTCCGCTTACTTAGGCGATGAGCTAGGTCGAATTGTGGAAGAGCTGGTTGCAGGTGCTGAATCCTCTAGCGCAGAAAAACAAAGCATCCATTTGGGCAGCACTGTTTTGCCTCAGCTACCTAAAGACACCACCGACCGAAACCGGACCAGCCCCTTTGCCTTCACTGGCAATAAGTTTGAGTTCCGTGCCCTAGGTGCCGCTCAGCATGTTGCAGGGCCTGTGTTCTTCATCAACACCATTGTGTCAGAAAGCATGCACTTCATGGCTGAACGTCTAGAAAAAGGTGTTGCAGGCGGGGCAGACTTGAGTGATGCGGTTGATGTTTTGGTCAAAGAAGTGTTGAAGAAGCACAGCCGGGTTGTTTTCAACGGCGATGGTTACGCTGGAGACTGGGAAGTCGAAGCGGCTAAACGTGGGCTGTTGAACTTAAAAACAACCCCAGACGCTTTGCCTAAGATGATGGACGAAGATGTGCTTGAACTGTTTGAAAGCATGAACGTGTTGGGTCGTGGCGAGGTTGAATCTCGATACAATGTCAAGGTTGAAGCTTACATCGGGACTCTGTCGATTGAGCTGGATGCTGCACGTGACATTGCACGGAACATCATCTTACCTGTTGCTCTGAAATACCAAAATGATGTGGCCGCTTCGATCAATGAATCGTCTGCCGCTGGGTTTGTTTCCAAGGTACAGTCCGCATTGCTTGGGAAAGTGGGCGCTTTGGTTGATCAGTTGATTGAACAGGTGACTCAGCTAGACATCAGCGTCGAAGCTCCTTTTGAGGGGGACGATTTGGCCCACGCAAACCACATCAAAGATGAGCTGATTCCCCAGATGGGAGCGCTTCGGGCCACTGTTGATGAGTTGGAAGGCTTGGTTGACGACTCGCTTTGGCCTCTACCAAAGTATCGTGAGATGTTGTTGCTCTCGTAAGTTTAATTCGGGCCCCTGAAAAAGGGGCCTAACCCCACCTCAACGAATCCACCTCAGCGAATAGAGTGTTATGAAACGAATCGACGCTATCATCAAACCTTTCAAACTCGATGATGTCAAAGAAGCCCTAGAAAAGTTAGAAATCTATGGGATGACCGTGGTCGAAGTGAAAGGATTTGGCCAACAAAAGGGCCACACCGAGTTATACCGTGGTGCAGAATATCAAGTAGATTTCGTCCCTAAAGTAATGTTGACCCTCGTGGTGGTCGAAGACAAACTAGAAGGAGCGATTGAAGCGATTGTTAGTGCCGCACAAAGCGGAAAAATTGGGGACGGAAAAATCTTTGTTTCTGACGTGTCCGAAGTCATCCGTATCCGAACCAACGAGCGAGGCAGCTCGGCCATTTAATCCCAACCAAAATCCCCCATGTTGAAATTCACATTCTTTTTTGTATGGATTGGTCTGTCCATACCTTCGGTGTTGTTCGCCGATACGATTGATAAGGCCGATACCGCATGGATGCTGGTTTCAACCGCATTGGTGATGTTTATGGTCCCAGGGTTAGCGTTGTTTTATGGCGGTTTAGTCAGGTCAATGAACGTGCTTTCCGTGGTGATGCACTCACTGTTTTCCATGGGGCTGATGGCCTTACAATGGGCGGTGATTGGCTACAGCTTGTCCTGGGGGGATGACACCGGCATCGGTTTTGTTGGGAACCTCCAATACTTCATGTTGCAAGGTGTCGGGCAGGAGCCCAACGGCTCCATTCCACATGTGTTGTTTATGATGTTCCAAGGGATGTTTGCGATCATCACCCCGGCGTTAATCGGCGGTGCGGTGGTGGAGCGGATTCGTTTTTCTGCGTTTGCTGTCTTCATGGTGGTGTGGGGTACCTTGGTTTATGACCCCCTTTGTCACATGGTATGGCATCCATCTGGGTATTTGCTCAACCGAGGGGGACTTGATTTTGCGGGCGGCACGGTGGTTCATATCAGTTCTGGGGTTGCTGCCCTGGTGCTGGCCTTGATGGTCGGTCCTCGCAAGGGTTATGGACGGATGGCGATGCCTCCACATAACTTGATGTTAACCTTGATTGGTGGGGCCTTTTTATGGTTCGGTTGGTTTGGGTTTAATGCAGGCAGTGCCTTGACTGCAGGTGGGCTTGCGGCAAATGCTTTGGTGGTGACTTATTTTTCTGCCGCCGCTGGTTTAGTGAGCTGGACTGTTGCCGAATGGGTCTACTTAAAAAAACCTTCAGTGTTAGGCGCACTGTCAGGCATGTTGGCCGGTCTGGTGGCCATCACTCCGGCTGCTGGGTTTGTTTCTGTTGGCTCAAGCATCTTGATTGGCTTGGCAGGAGGGATCGTTTGTTACTTCGGGGTTCGGATCAAATCCAGGTTTGGCTTCGATGACTCCTTAGATGCGTTTGGGGTTCACGGCATTGGCGGGATCTTTGGGGCGATTGCCACAGGTCTGTTTGCTTCGACCTTGGTGAATCCAGCCGGAGCCGACGGTGTATTCACCCAAGCGGCAACCGGTTTCCATTTGTTGTGGGAGCAGGTTTTTGCCGTCGGGTTCACCGTGGTGTACTCGGCGGTTTTGACCTTTATCATCGCCAAGGTCATCGACCTGACCATGGGGCTGAGGGTAGAAGAAGACCTAGAATCTCAAGGGCTTGACTCCATGTTGCACGGCGAAAGCGCATACCAAAATTGAGGTTGGGGGCTTTGCCAAGTCCTGGTGGGTTGTTATGGTCGGTTCAAACAACCAAGGGACAATGGAAATCTTATATATCGCCCCAAACAACGATTTGGCGGAACTGTTTTTTCAGGGATGGAAAAACGCATTCGAAGCTCTAGGGCATTCGGTCACTCGGCTAGAGCCAAATATGGCTATAGGGTGGTTGGAAAAACACCCTGTGGACATGATATTCACCCATTCTGGTGAAGGCGTTTTGTCCCTCGACCCTCGTCTGATCAACCAAAGACAGACCAAAGTTGTGGTAGGTGCGCTTCCAGCGAACCGTTGGAACGTTAGCTTTGACCCTCACACCCCGCTGGCTAACCCTTCTGAACTGAAGGTTTTGCGGTTATTGGATCAGCTGGTTCTTTGGAGTCAGCATGAGCCCTTTCTGTACCCCTTCTTTTACCAATCCTATTTAGACCAAGGCATCAAGGTCGTATATTTGCCCTATGCGGCGGATATCACGTTGTTACAGCCCCTAGATTTTGTAGAAAATCCAGCGAAGGATTTGATTTTTATTGGTAATTTAGCACATCGCAAACGAGGTAATCTCCGGCTTTTAGCCCATCTACTTTCCCAGCTGGACCCCCGCCGAGTAGAGATTTATGGTGATGACCTGTGGGGGGAACATTTTGGAATCCCCGCAAGGCCTTTTCGGATAGATCACACATGGCCGAGTAAATTTGCCCAAGCGGCCATTGCCCCGAACCTACATACCCATCGACAAAAGTCCCGGATGATCCAGGTGAACAACCGAACCTTTGATATCCCCCTGTACGGCGGGTTCCAAATCACCGATCATCCCTTAGCGGCTAAGTTTTTTGACCCCACCGAAATCTGCATTGCCCCCAGCCCCAGGGAATTTTTGGACCAATTTTTTGAGTTCCTCCACCGGCCCGATTTGCGAGAAAGCCAGATCAAGGCAGCACAGTTGAAACTTAGAAAAGAACATAGTTATTTCAATAGATTGTCTTCTATTTTTGAAGCCTTTGAACTATCTGCACAGCTCCATTATGGAGGTCTGGACTATAGCCCGACCCGGTTTAATCCAGGGTCTGAGCGATTTATCCCCAATGTACACCTAGCCTACTGGTCCATGGAAGACCAAGCGTTTGGTTTGCTCAGGAAATTAAAACAACGTATTCCTTGGGTTTGATCGTTTATCTCAGCAGTGGGGTATTTCGCGGTCTCTAATCAATATCCAAAATATTTCGGCACTTGGACGGATGGTCTGGTGAAGCCTCGGACTGTGGGTAACTCAGGGTAGATATTTGCAGATTATGTAAGCCGGATAGCCGGGTTTTCTGGAGTCTTTGAATTAACCCAGAGCCGCTAGAACAGGGCTCAGAAACCAGTCAAGGTTCCTCATTGGCTGACCTAAACTGGCCCTAGCAAAAACCTTCGGAGTTTTCATTGAAGTTTACATCGAATTCAATGATAATGCGCTTACGAGTCGATTTTTGAACACCGAAAAAGTTTCTTGATGGGAAAACCGATTGCCCAGCCACAGTACGAAGTCACCGAGACCCTTCACCAAGGGCCTTGGTTTGAGGTTTTGCGTGCTGTTGACCAGGAATCGATGCAATCCGTTGTTTTAAAACAATTACGTGCCGAACAAATCAATCCGGTAACCGTGGATTTGATGGCCCTAGAGTACAAAACTTCACACCGGTTTGATGATGCCCGGCTGGTTCGCTATCACCGCTTTGAAACCCTGGACGGTCGGCCTACTCTGGTCAGTGATGATTTTGGCGGGAACTCCTTAAAGCAGCAACGGCCTTTCGAGGCATTGAACCAGGCGGACCTTCTTTGGGTCATCTCTGAAACGGCCAAAGCGTTAGAATCCGTCCATCAACAGAAAACTGCCTACCTGAATTTAGATCTTTCCCATGTCGTGTTTAACCGGGCCACAGGTGTACTCCAGCTGGTGGACTTAGCTCAGCTGCTTGATTATCGGGACCCGAAACAAACCCCCAAACGTGTTGAACTGAACGATCTTCGGTATGAGTTTATGTCCCCTGAAGTGGCGGGCTTGAATCATCGTCCCGTTGATTTCCGCTCAGACCTCTATAGCTTAGGGGTTTTGCTTTTCTGGCTTGCTACAGGAGATTCTCCCTACGTTGGGCTGGAACCGATTGAACGAATGCACGCTAAAGCGACAGGTTTTACGGTGATGGCTCAGGGAAGTTCTGTGTTGGTACAGATCGCTGAAAAACTGATGGAGGTGGAACCAGAAAGGCGGTACCAAAGCGCTGGAGCGGTGATCCATGATATCCAAAAGGTTCAAGCAGGTGAGCAAGGCTTCGACTTAGCGCAGATCGACGCCCAGGTTGAGCTGCTCTTGAGCCGAGGGTTTTATGGGCACCAACGGGATATTAAAAAGATTTGTTCTTTGATTGATGAAGTACAGCATGGTTCTAAAGGAGTGGTTTGGCTTCGAGGGGAGCCAGGGGCCGGGAAAAGCAGTTTGCTCGACCATATCTGCGGGACCAAGCTACCGCTACAGGGGGTGGTGTTGACCGCTAGCCTGATTGAGCCCACAGGCCTTGGGGTCTCTCCTGGTTGGAAGCAGCTGGTCGCTCCGGTGTTTCGGTCCTTGGCGTCACAAACCAAAAGCTATCAGTCGCAATGGCATCAGAACTTGAAGCATGCGATGCAGGAGTATTTGCCTGAGCTATCTTTACTTTACCCCGATGCTGGCGAGGCTGAGGTGATCCAGGCGACCCAGGGTAGCCGAGCGTTATCGATTGCTTTGTGTCGTTTTTTATCGTTTATTGGACAGTACTCCCCACCGGTGGTGCTGTGTTTTGACGACCTGGATCAGGCAAGTGCTGGTGACTTAGAATTGATCCAACACCTGCTCGAAGACCTCCCTGTGGGGGTGTTGGTTTTATTGGCGAGTCAAAGCACGCTTCTAAAACTTACCGTACCGACGAAAGAAATACCTTACGTTAAAGTTGACTTAAAGACTTTGCCTGCGGTGCATGTGCAGTCATTTTTGATTGACTCATTAGGCGTCAAGGCCAGCCAAGCATCTGGGTTGTCAAAATTATTGCTCAAAAGCTGTGGCGGCAGTCTTTTTAAGATCAAGGAGTCTTTACGTACGCTGGTTGATCATCAATTGTTAGGCTACACAAAGGGCGTCGGTTGGGTTTTTACCGGACCTTTCCCAACTAAAATTTGCTCAAAACAGCTCACTTACCTGTTCCAGTGCCGGTTGGATAACCTGAGCGATCAGTCGAGGACTTTGTTGCAGCAGGTTGCGATTTTTAGCGGCCCTTGCAGTCTTGAGGAATTGAGCCTGTTGAGTTCGACCCCCTTGTCTACTTTATTTCAACAGTTAGCTGCACCGGTAGACCTGGAGCTGATTCGTATCGATGATGACCGGATCTATTGGAAACATGCCGTCATTCGCTCGATGTTACTGAGTGGGTTACCGGCCCAATGGGTCCAAGAAAGACAGCTGAATTTGAGCTCGATTTTGCGGTTTTGCAGGGGGGTAGAGCAGGGTGTATTGGATCAATTTGAATTTGTGACCTTACTGCATCAAGGCAAAGGCTTGTTGAAGTCCGAGAGGGACGTACTGGGGATGCTCCGCTTGCTGGTCCAGTCGGGGGAACGTTGTGTCGACTTGGGGCTCTATCAGGCTGCCCATCGTCTGTTTGCTCTAGGGTTGAGTGATGCCTTGGCGTTGAACTCACAAGCATCGGCTTCCTTTAAACTAGGGCTGCAGAAAAATCAGATCTGTTTGTGGTTAACAGAGAACCGCACTTTTGAAGCCCAACAAGCGATTGAAAAATCAATCCAATCAAGCCAGAGTATAGATAAAGTTGAGTTTTTAATTTTGAAGATCAGGCTGAAAGTCCAACAAGGCGTTGCGCTTTCAGTTGCCAGTGATTTGGAGCAGGGCCTCAGTGTTTTAGGGATCGCAGCAGGGGGTGTGCCTGTGGCCAGTTTGAGTCCTGAAAAACGAAAGATGGGGATACGGTTGATTGTAGAATGCCTGCTACCATTGATTGAACACCCCCGTGCCGTGGGCTTTGAGGCTGCTGGTGTCTTGGTTGAATTGTGTAAAATAGAACAAAATATTGAATTGGAAGAGTTGGCACAAATGTTTCAAGCGGCAAAGTTAGCTGCTGATGGACAGCCTCTGGCTGCGCTAGGTCTAGCCGATTCTGATGACGTCACTCTCATAGAAGACATAAACCTCTATAAACTCCAATCTGCCTTGGTGCACACCGCTTTAGTCCGACCCTATTTTGAGCCTTTTGAACGTTGTGCTGAAAGATTAAGACCTTTGATTTTTGCGCTTGCTGATCAAGAAACCGCCTGGGCTGTGCAAGGGGTGCTATGGTTTTTTGACTTACTCTGGTTGACTCCAGCAGGGCCGAAAGAAATACAGGACTTGATTGTAGTTTTGAGTGCAAAACATCCCCAGGTTGCCAGTGCCCTACCGGCAGGGATCGAAGACTGTTTTTTGTCTCCTTCGCCTAAAAGTGGCAGGTTTCGTGCCTCCTTGTTTGAAGCGGTGTTGTCTCTTTTGCAGTCGAACGGCACCTTGGCATACACCAAACTCACAGAGGCAACGGCTGCGAAACCTTATGTTGTGACCCTTGGACTGCAAGGGTTGCTGTTGTTTTTGGCCGGCAGTTTGGGGCTCGACGATAGCAATGAACGGGACTTGTTGAGTCAGCAGTCGATCCATCTGATGGACGACTTGGCTTCGAACAATGCCTCTGGGTTAATCGCACCGATTACCCTGCTCAAGGCGGAACGAAATGACCACCAAAACGAAACTGATAAAGGTATATCAGGCTATGAGACTGCTCAGGAATTGGTGGGCGCCAGCGAACAGGTTCTTTATCAATTGGTTTTGGGTGCTCGGTTGGCTCGGTTGTGTTGGAAAAACAGACAACCCCAAAAAACCAAATCCATCTTGTTAGCAGGCATTCAGCTGTCCCAGCAATGGGGGCTGCCCGCTGTCACCCAAGCCGTTGAAGAGCTATTTTCGGAGTTCTTCCCCAATACAAAGTCTCAGGTGCGAGGCGAGGCGAACAGCTCTGAGCCTACGAACCAAGACTCTTTGGCCGCTGCATTACAAGAGATTTCCAGGGAAATCGATGGCAAAAAACTTGCTGTTAAGCTCCTTTCGATCATTTTGCGGCAAACAGGCGCCCAGAAAGGGATCCTCTTTTTTACCCAGTCGGGGCAAGTCTCGTTTGAAGCCGGGATGACCACCGGACCTGCCGGGCAAGAAGGGATCGATGAAATCCAGGAGAACCAGGATTACCCAAAAGGGATCACAGAGTTCGTGGGTCGTTCCAGCCAGGACATTGTCTTGGCTCACGCACACCTGAGGGGGCCTTTTGCTTCTGACGTATACATCCAAAAACACCAGGTGTGCTCTGTTTTGTGCCTGAACTTAGTCCACCATCAAGAAACATTTGGGCTTTTGTACCTCGAATGCAACCGAGTCGAGGGGGCGTTTGTCGAGACTCGGATCGAGCCTTTGAAAGTGCTGATCAACCAAGCGTGGATTGCTTGGGAAAATACGCGACTCTATGAACGGCAAAAGGGAATGGTCGCTCAGCTCAAACAGCTAGACCGACTCAAAGATGAGTTTTTGGCGAACACAAGCCACGAACTCAGAACACCGCTTGCAGGGATCATCGGGCTGACAGAAATGGCGTTGAACTCGGAAAACCTCAACAGCTCTAAAGAACCATTAAAGCTTGTGGTGCAGTCAGCGAAACGGCTGAACCAATTAGTGAATGACTTGTTAGACTTCTCAATGATCAAGGAAAATAGGCTGTTGATTAAAACATCAGCTGTTGATTTAGGTCTGTTGGTAGAAAATATTCTTGAGTCATGTCGTCCCCTTTGCGGGGGGCGTGCTTTGGTCTTGATCGCTCAGGTTCCAGATGACTTACCTCCGGTGTTAGCGGACCGAAACCGGTTGCAACAGGTTTTGTATAATCTGATTGGCAACGGGATCAAGTTTTGTGCCTCTGGCTCGGTCACTGTTTCTGCTGTTTTATCCGAACAGGAAGTCAGCGTGACCGTCAGTGATACAGGGGTGGGCATGGAAGCTGAACGGTTGAGTGAGATTTTTGAGCCCTTCTCGGGCCGAGGTGAGTCTGACCGGTCTGCTGAGGGGGCTGGCTTGGGTTTATCATTGACCAAACGGTTGGTTGAGTTGCACCAAAGCGAGTTGATTGTTCGTTCGACACCAGGGCAGGGCAGTGACTTTTCGTTCACCCTGCCTGTCTCTACAGAAAACCTCTCTTTGGAAGTCGCTCAGCCTTGGGTGCAAAACGTTACACCGCCACTGACGGACTCAGAGCTGAAGTTCCCCGCCCAGCCCAGGCGCCGTGAGGGGTTGGTGTTGGTGGTTGAAGACGATCCAATTTTATTGAAAACATTGGTTCATTACTTAGCTAAATCTGGGTTTGGATATCTATATGCTGAAAATGGGGAAGAGGCGTTGGGTCAGATTACTGACCACCCCAACATCGATGTGGTGCTGCTGGATGTCATGCTTCCCGATACCACCGGGTTTGAAGTGTGCCAGCAGATCAGGAAAAATAAAGGCAGAGCTGATCTACCGGTGATCTTACTGACCGCCCGTGGGGAAACGGAGGATGTGTTGAGCGGGTTCCAAATGGGGGCCAATGACTACTTGGTGAAACCCATGGTTGCTGAGGAACTTCTGGCCCGAATCCGTTCTCAGGTGGAGGCGAAACAAAGCCATGAGCACCTTCGGCAAAACCGGCGACTCCAGCAAGAGGTGCATCGCAGGCAACTGACAGAAGAAGCCTTCAAGTCAAGGCAGCGGGTTTTATTGCGATTTTTTGACCAACTAGATAACGCCGTTTTTTCAATCGACGAAGAGCACTGTGTCGGGGTGACCAATCAACGGGCCGAACAGTTGCTGGGCAGAGATTCAATACGTTTTATTGGCCGAAAGTTGGGCCAAGTGATGCCTTTGTTAGATAACCAAGTGAATAAAGCCATTCAATCCGGTCAAGATAGCCTGAAATTCACCCTGCCGCTCGCCTCCGAAAGCCTTTTGGATTGGCAGCTGTCTGTGTTACCGTTAGGGGAAGGGGTAGGGTGGTTAGTGCATTTATATAACCCTGAATTAAAAGCGACGTCACCTCTTCAAATCCAATCATCTGGACGAGAACTACCTAGTCTAGGCACAATCAGGTCTGGGGAATTAAACGCTCAATCCAGCCGGTTAGACCAAATACAAATTCATGCAAAAAGCCTGGATTTTAGTGCTTCAATGCGTTTGGAGTTGGTGGAATTGATGGTGTTGTCGTTACGTTACTGGATCCAAACGACCGGCACCACCAAGATCGAGCTGGCAAGCAAATCGGGGATTTGGCATCTGACGTATGATAAAAATGGTACCTACCGAACCCGGACATTGGATCGTTATTTAAAAGTACAACAGTTCCCCAAAAAACCTCGGTGGCGAGATTTGCTGCAAACCGTTTATTACGTCTTGCAAAAATGCCCAGATCAGGCAGTTGATCTGAAACGTGAACTTGAAGAACGGGTAGCACGGGTTGAGGACTGGTTGTCCACTCAATGAGTAGAAACCTGTCGCAGGCTCAGCTCAGTGTCTTTTGTAGGGCACTGTTGGCAAACAAAAGCAATCAACAAGGGTGTGCGCTTAGCTCATTACCGGGCTCCTAGCTGTTTAAGGGCAAAAAAAACGACCTTGATGAACCACAAGGCTCTACCCTGGACTCCAGGGACCTGCTTACTCTAGGGCTAGGGTGTCTCAAGGCCGACCCAGAGGCCTTATAGGGGGTTTTTCCTTGCGGATGCCCGGTTTTTTGCTTGGGTCTTTAAAAAAAACTCTGTATAGTTTAAGGATAACAGACGGAAAACTATGGCCACTGAATCACTGAACACTGAATCCTTTTTGAGCCTTCGCCGAGGGAGCCCGCCTCCGGTGGTGATCGACTTACGAAGTGAAGAATCTTATCAAAAACAACATATTGCAGGATCAAAGTCGATACCTTGGTCGCTTGTTGCTGACGAGGCCATTTTTTTGGCCCCCAAGGTGGCCTATCTGCTGGTTGGGGATGAAAACAATGAGGGTTTGCAGCAAACCCTGGAGTGGTTCGAGCAAAGGCACTTCAGCAATATCAAATATACCACCGTTGGTGCAGACACCCTTTGGGAGTTCATCCAAAAAAGCCCAGATGAGCTGATCTTAACGGATTTGCCGGAGGCCCAGTGGCTTGACGCCATCGAAGCGGTGTTTGAACAAACCCTCCGGCCTTATTTAGCGATAGACCAAGGGGGGATTCAAGTGATTTCTTTGGAAAACAGCAAGCTGTTTGTTCGGTATACCGGGGCCTGTAAGTCCTGTGGGCTGAATCGTACAGAAACCTTGGGGTTGATCCAACGGACCCTATGTGTGCAGTTGAACCACAATCTGAAGGTGATTGCTGCCAAAGAGACAGAGTGATTGGTGAGCCGAAGGCCTTTGGCTGGGTGGTAGGCATCTACTTTGGGGTGTCGCTTTTTCTATCCAGTGCGCCGGTCTTCGCTCTGAGCGGGGAGCTTAGATTGGACAAAGGGTTTGCCCAGGTTTTACGGAAAAACCAGCCGATCTTTTTGAGCAAGCTGGGCAGCACAGCAGACCTACAGGCTGGCGACCAGCTACACACCAACGAAGCAGGCCGGGTGCAATTTGGGTTTGGGACCTGTAAAGGACAATTAGATCCTGAAGGATACCTTGAGCTGAGGCCGACGGCCACCGGGGTGAATTATTGGTTGAGTCGAGGCACCTTGGTTTTGCACTGTACTGAGAAGACCCAGGTTCAGACCTTAGAAGCGGTGAGCCAGTTTAAGGGTTCTATTGAAATTAAGGCTTTGAAACATCGCAGTTTATTGAGTCTGTTACGAGGGCAGGCTTCCATAGCTAACTTGGTCTACCCTGGAGAAAGGCTGACGTTGTCGGCCGGTGAAAGGGCGGAGGTTTCTCAGTTGAACCGGCCCATTCGCCTTGGAAGGACGGAGCAAAAAATAGACGCTGAAGACAACACAAAATAAAGTGGTCTGACTCAACGGAAAACCACAACACTTGCATCATTTCAATAGGACTGGCTATGCACTTCAGAAAACTCACCCAACGAAAGGCCATCGCTTGGCTCTTTATCCCCTTGCTTTGTTGGTTCAGCGCCGATACCTTTGCCAGCGAAAAAGAAATTGTTCAAAAACACCTCGGGGCGCAGCAGGCTTTTGAACAAGGGTTATATGAAGAAGCATTGGGGCTTTCTCAGGAGGCCTATAACGAGGCGTTCAGCGAGTTTGGGCCACAGCATCAACTGACCTACCAAACGGAGTTGAGTTTCGCTAGGATGTTGCTGGATTTGGGTAACCCTGATCCGTCGTTAAATTTTTTCCAAGACCTAAAAAACAAACTAGAGCCACAGTGGGAAACCTATAAAGAATTATATATCCCAGTGATTGAAGGGTTAGCTCAGTTACACGCACAGGCGGGCCGTTATGAACTGTCCTTGGGGCTGTTGCAGGATTACACCAGGAAAGATTCCCAGCCCGCTTTGTCCTTACAGTCTCTCTCAGGCCAAATGTACCTTGCCCTTGGTCAACTGGATCAGGCGAAACTCACCTATCAAGAGGCTTTAGCTCAACACGAGTCTCAGTCAAATGAGCCCACTTACTTTGCTGCCAAGGAGGGCTTGGCACAGGTTTACCGCCAGTCTGGCCAGTTTGCTTTAGCGGTGGCCATTTATCAGCCTCTGTTTGAACAGAAAAAAGCTGTTTTTGGGGAGGCCGATTTAGAGCCTTGGCTGACCTTGGCCGAATTGGCGGAAACCTTGAGGAAACAAGGGGCCTACGAGCAGGCGGAGCCTAAAATAACCCAGGCCTTAGAAAAAATCGCTGCCATCCTCGGCAAGGAAGATGCGACTTATTGGCAATACAGCGTTTTTCAGGCTCAGCTCTTCCAGGATATGGGGTTCTACCCACAGGCAAAAGAGAAGTTTACTGAAATCTTAGAAGCAGAATTAGCGATCTACGGAGACCAAGACCCAAATTATATCATTGATCTAAATAACCTTGCCGGTACGGAACGATTGATGGGCGATTGGAACGCCTCTAGAGAGCATTATGGTTTGGCCTTGAAACAGGCGATGATGCTGTGGGGAGAAAACAACCCACAGACTTTGGGGGTTTTAAACAACATCGCCTTGTTGACTGAAAACCAAGGCTTATATGAAGAGGCAGAGCCTCTCTATTTGAAGTCATTGGATATTTCAACGAAACTGTTGGGTGCCCAAAACCCGACGACCTTAAGCCTGTCGAACAACTTAGCTATGTTGTATGAGGGGCAAGGGTCTTTTGCTAAGGCCCTAAAAACCTATCAAAAGGCCTTAGGGACGGCGGAAAAAGCGTTCGGGAAGGAACACCCTACCACCACGGCGATTGAAAATAACCTAGGGTATTTGTATTTGGTCACCGGGGATTACCTGATGGCAGAAAAACGATTTGCTGTGGTGTATCAGGTTTGGTCGAAGTCCTTAGGGGACAAGCACCAAAGAACCCTGAAAGCTCAGAACAACCTCGCTAGAGTGTTTGCTCACCAAAAACAATATAAAAAAGCAGAGCCCCTGTTCATCACCGCATTGACCACCAGAGAGGCCGTCTTAGGCGAAGATCACCAAGATGCCATACGTAGCCGGATTGACTACGCCGCCATGGATATTGAGTTAGGCCGAATCGCCGAGGCAAAGACGTTGCTCTACAAAGCGTTGAAGTCAGGTGAAAAAACTTTAGGGGACAAACACCCTTATTACTTCGAGGCACTCAACCTGTTGGCGAAGGCCCAAGAAGCTGAAGGGGACGATCAAGCTGCATTGAAGACGCTCCAAGACGTCTTTGAAAAACGGACCGCCTTTTTTAATCGGGTGTTGTGGGCTGCAGGGGAAAACACCCGTGCTGGATACATCAAGCTACATAAGCCAGAACTGTATAATTTGTACCGGTTGCTTGCAAAGGCTGGGGATGAGGACTCAGCAAAATTGGCGTTACAGGCGAGCTTGGACCGCAAAGGGTTGTTATTGAAAATATCTTCAGCAATCCATAAAGTACAAGCGATGACCAAGGACCCGGAAATCAAGGAAATCGCGATTTCCTTGCAAAAGAAAAAACGGGCCTTGGCAAAGTCTACCTTGGCAGGTTCCGAAGGGAAAAGCCCAAAAGAGTTTCGCAAAGCTCAAGATGAGCTCGAAAATGATATCAACGATTTAGAACGACAGTTGGGCGCAAAAAGTGCGCCTTTTGCCAAAAAATCGGTGCAAGTTTCAGCTGACCAGTTGTTGGCAAACTTGGAGGCTGACGATGCCTTCGTAGACTATCTCTATTATGAAGACCAAGAAAAAAAGCCAAAGATGTTGGCCTTGGTGATCAGTGATGTGGAGTCTCGTTGTATCGGCTTTTTCACTTGCCACAAAAAAGTATTGAAGCTGATCTCCTTAGGAGATATCGGACCGATCCGTGAGGCTGTGACTTTCTTGAGAGAAATCATTCAAGATGAGTATGCGGAGCCCGAAGATTTAACCATGGCCGCTCAGGACGCTTACACTCAAATCTATGCACCGATCTACGAAGCGGTGAAAGGACACAAAAACTTATTTGTTGTCCCTGAAGACGCTTTATACTTGTTGCCTTATGACGCAATGATGGACGGAGATGGCAAGTATTTGATCGAGAGTCAGGCGATTCGGGTGTTGAGTAGCGGTGTAGATTTGGTCGCTGAAAACGGGGACACCAAAAGCGATGAGTTGATGATTGTCGCAGGGCCGGATTATTTTGTGCAGCAGAACGCTGTGAAACATAGCAGCGGACGACGAGGGGCCTTGGCCGTGAATGCAAAGGGCTTGAGGGGACTTTCGTTTGAGCCTTTAGACGGTGCAGAGGCGGAAGGGAAAAACATCCAAAAAATGTACACTAAAAAGACGGTGATTTATACCCAGAAAGGGGCTGCAGAAGCGGTCTTGCACAACCAAACCGGAGTCCCACCAAAAATCCTACACATTGCGACCCACGGGTTTTTCTTGAAGCCTGAAGAACGATTGAAGAAACGGCTGCTTTCGATCCAACGAGGTGGCAACTTGAGTACACCACCCCCTGGGGATAACCCGCTCTTTCGGGCGGGGCTTGCCTTTGCGGGGATTAACGCCAATGCCCCTTTGTTAGGGTTTATCGATGGAGACAATGACGGGGTCTTGACCGCTCAAGAGGTGCTGGATTTAAATTTGTACGGCACGAACTTGGTGGTGTTGTCGGCTTGCGAAACCGGCGTTGGTGAGATCGAAGCAGGGGAAGGGGTTTATGGCCTGAGGCGGAGTTTTCAGGAAGCGGGAGTCCGCACCGTGGTGAACTCCTTGTGGCCCGTTTCTGACGAAGGCACCATGAACTTGATGACCGGGTTTTACACCAACATTCAAAGCGGTATTGGCCCACGACAAGCATTGAGGGACTCAAAACTACACATGTTGGCTCAGGATTCCTGGCAACACCCCTATTTTTGGTCCGCTTTTGTAATGGTTGGTCCAAGAAGTTAAAATAGTGACAGTGTTTAGACCGAAAAGGGTTGTGAGAACTTTTCTCGAATGGCATGGTTGAATTTTCGTTGAATTCAGGAACAAAGTCATGGTTTTTAAAGGGTTTCATTTTTCTAATCCAGCCAGTAAGCACAAAGAGCGCACTGCACCCAAGCCAAAAGTGGCCGTTGGGCTGGAATCCTTATTCAGCCAACCTATAGAATTGCCGGAGCCTGTCTTGGGAAAGCTAGCCCAACAGGCGAAGGCAGGGTTGGAGTACTTTGAGGCCTATAACAAAAACCGGCTTGCCTTAGCCTATGGGTCTTTTGATCCACCGATGAAATCAGCGTTGTTCGACGTCCTGTATCTGTTGCACACCAATTCCACAGACTTGTCCGAAGTCACCTACACAACCACTGAACTGATTGATTATAAAGAAAGAGAGGTTCAACATACCGTTGATTTGTATGTAGCGGAATCTCCTTTTGGGGTTGAGGGGATCGAAAAGATGCCTCCTGAAATTCAATCTGAGTTTGATGCCCACATCGAAGCGACTTTTGGCAGCCATGCCCTCGTACCTGTTGGCCCAGAGGCACCGATCCGTGGGGTGTTTTCTATCGGGTCTGTTGGGACGGTCGGGCACAAACATTTGGCCTCTGATTTAGACCTTCAGGTTTTATACCGGGTTCTTCCTGTGAACTTGACGGCCTCTCAGATGGACAACGAAGCCATCAAACATCGTCTGTCCGCGGTCTTGAAACAGCTGGTTTCCAAGATCAAAAAAAAAAATGGGGTGTCCAGCCAAAAACTAGCACAAGACCCTGATTTAGCTCGAAAAATCCAAGGGCTGGCTCGGAAACGTTTGGCCGATTCTTACCCCTATTTGTGCCGCCAGTTTATTTCTCATGAAGTGGACTTTGCAACTCGACTGAAAGAAAAACCGAACCCTAAAGTGAAGGGCCAGCTGATCCAAGAAGTTCAAAAGCTTTTTGATGCCAGTGAGCGTTTACTCACCGGTTCGCCCCGCATTGAATTGGAACGGGCCTTACGTCACAAGATTGATCTTATCCAAGAATACATCGCCAGCCGGTATCCAAGTGCGGAAGTGTGGTTGTTCCCTATGTCTGAACAAGATATGCAGTTGGGCAGGTTCCGTTCGACCTTAGAGTCAAAGGAGTCTTCGGGCTCGGCCTATGAGTTGATCTTAACGTATGACACCTTGATGCCTGGGGTTTTCTTTGCCCCTGTGGTTCCAAGCCATTTTTTGTTGGATCAAAAAAACAATGAACCAGAAGCATATAAGCGGGTCACCGACTTGATGCGTTTTGGTCTGGTTGATCCTGTCTTCGGGGAAATCAAAGGGCAGATTGAAGACCAAGGCCCGACCCCCAATTTAACCCAGCAGTACCTGCAAAGTCATCATGGTGCGATTTACTGGGAGGCCTTTAAAGCGAGCTCTGGCAATCTACCCAAAGCGATGATGAACTTGCTGAGGTACGAAACTTTGTTGTACCCAAAAACCTGCAAAACAATCATCCAACTGGTCAAGCAGCCTCGGTATTTAGACCGGTTGATCGAATATTTGGCGAACCAGCCGAAACAAGACGTCGGACTAGGATCATCTTCACCTGGTGAACCGTTCACCTCTGAAAAACTTCAAGAAATAGAAGAAAAATTCGCCGATTTGGCCTACGATTCCTGGTGGCAGCGGTATAAAGTCTTGAAAGTTGCGTACTGCGATGGGGTTGTGGGGCCGATACCCGGGGAGGAAAGGCTTGATATTGGGGAGTGTTTGGACTTGGCTTTTGCGCTGCATGTGCGGCTGTCCGACGTTTTTCCTAAGGCTGGGAAGGCACATACCCCCAAGATGCACCGTGAAGAGGTATTGCTCGCTTTCTTAGAGAGCGCTTTTCCTGAAGGCACCTCGAAGCGACGTCAGTTAGAGGGGCTTTTTATTGGGGATACCCATGTTGTGACTGATTTTGAAGCCCAAATGAGGCGAGTGTTTAAACGTTCGATCAACCGGATTGCCGCAAAGCTCGATCAAATGGGTGTCGCAGACCAGATGTCGGATAACGAAGAGCTACAAATCTGGTATCATTATTACCAACAAAATTTTGAGCCCTTGCCCCATGTGATCCAACCGACTATTTTGCAACACCTCAAAGTGCCCAGAGGCCGAGTGATTGCTGGATTTGAAGGGAATGCGGGCTGGTTTTTTAAGTCGTTCCAGAAAAACACTGTCCGGGGGTTTGGGCAGTCTGACTTGCTCAGTCATTTGCCAGAGGAAACCTTATTGATCGATCGAGTCAGCTTTTTAAAAGGGTTGGCCCACTGTATTTTTAATGGATATTATGGGGTGCTGAACAAGGGTACCTTGAAGGAAAGTTACACTAGTTTTGAGCTGTCTGCGACCCACATGAATTTGGGTGATGAGGCGGATAACGATTTTGGGTATGTACAGCCAGGACAGATCGAAGCGGTGATGCATCGGATCATCAAGTTGTTTGCCCCTGAAAAAATCGACTACCGGGCGTGTTTGCAGGAAAAAGAGCGGGTGAAGGAGCTGTATGTCTTTTTGAACTTACAAGGTTGTGGGAAACTTTCTTTTTTATATCGAAATAACCTAGGCAACGTGATGATTAAGGAATTGCAGCTCGAAGAGTTTCACCAAAATGCCAAAGCTTATCATGAGCTGAACATATACAAGGATGTTTTCGCTTCCCCGCTCTTGCATGAGGCCTTTTCGGCTTTTTTAGCGGAGCATGAGGTGGTCCTTGGGGATGTGAAAATAGAGGCTTGGGTCAATGACAACAGTTTTGAAACCAGCCACCCGTTATCAAACCAAGCCCGGAAACAGGCCGACTTGATCAACGAGTTTCGGGCGTCTTTGTTGAACCATGCTTACAGCCCCCTTGAGGAAGGGAAGAACCCGACGTATCATAGCCTGGAGGCCTTGAAAGAGGTGGTGTTCTGTGGTGCTCTGGTGGCTGCGATTGATGGTGACGTGAACAAAAAAGAATACCGGTTGTGTATCGAAACCTTAAAAAACTCTTGGCAAGACAAGTGGGGCCCCTTGGATGAAACCTTCACTGAGATCCTAAAGAGGTTGAAACAGTTCCTTTCGGTTAAATCCCTGCTCACTCATAACATCAACTTGTTGGCATCAAACATCCGGTACCAGCTGACCTTAGACCAGCAAACAGCGATGTTAGCTTTGATGAAACAAATGTTGGCTTCAGATTCTAAAAATGAAGCGAATAAAGACACCTTGATCCAGACCTTCCTCAGCGCCTTAGAAATCACTGAAAACTAGACACGAAGCCGTAACAATTGGACTTGCAGGCTTCTGAGCGTAGCTTGGAACTCGTCTACCGCTGAGCTTTTTTTATTGCATTCCAACTCGCTATGGGCCGAGATCCATTGCTGTTCTAGCTGGCTTAGTTTGTTCAGGCTTTGGTTTTTGAGGTTTGCTAGGGTGGACGCTGTTCCGCTGCGATTTGCGGGGAGGTTTTGCTCCAGTCCCCTTGGCGGCTGGGTAGAGACTTTGATCAGACTTTTTGATTTTTCTACTGCGCTGGACATCCTTAACCCCCGTTGATCACGACGTAAGATTAACGAATCCATCAAAAAGGAAACTCCCCCTGAACGGGGGGTTGGTTTTGTCTTAGAAAAGCTTGATTTTGTCCCGGTAAAATGCCGGCCCAAAATCAAGCCCCAGTGTTGGCTGGAGGGAAGTGAAAATAGTCAGATAAGAGGTTTGGTCTTTGATGGGCTTTTTATTTGATGTGGGTTGCTCGGCAAAATAGGACAATTTTCGGACTTTTCGTTAAAAAAAATTCAAAATAATTTCAGATTTGCCGCTATGGTGACGGCCTCACCTAGCTTTTTTACCTTAAGGGTCAAAAATACGTTTTGTACGTGCTCGGCGACTGTGTCGGCACTCAACTCAAGGTGACTGGCGATCTCTATTTTCGACCAACCCTGGGAAAGTAAACCCAAGATTAGTTTTTGCCTAGCGGTGAGTTGGTCTCTCATTGAGTTGCAGAAAATGGTTTTTGCTGCTTCTAGGATTGAAGGCGACACCAATTCAAGCAATGGCTGTGGGTAAATTTTTCCCTCAGTGTTGGGTGAAGCATGTAGAGCGAAATACCCCTCCCATGGGCCTCCCGGTGTCACCGAACCAATGGAGTAACCTTGTTGAAGTGGCTTAATCAATTCAAGTTTGACCAGCATCACAGTTTGCTCTGAGAGCATTTGTAGATCCCCCACAGACCCCTGGCTGTTTCGCCGTTTGTCCGCCCACAATGCTTTGGTTTGTTGGTGCTCTTGGAACTCTCCTAACTTCAAACGGTTTTGAACGAGAAAAGGGTCGCAGCCGAGGAAGTTGTTTCGTTGGTACTCCCAAGCCCAGGCCTCGGGCCAGTCAAACAGATGGAGGGGCTCAAACCAGGAAAGCGGTTCGAGGTCTTCTGCTTGATAGGGCGTTTTAAGGTAACGTATGCAGAGCTGCCAGTGCCGGGCGTTTACGGTTTTTACGAACTCGTTAACCAAGCTGCGGAACTGTTCGGCGCTATCGCAACACCGGAAACGTTCGATGAAGGTTAACGCCGCCAGGGTGTATTCAGGACCAGATTCTTGAATTTGATTTGCCCAGACCGTTTCCAGCTGAATCCCCTAAAGTTAGTGAGCGAAAGACCACTAATTGTAGGGTACAAAGGAGAGTCACTCCAGGGCAAAAATGGGACGTTTTGTTGAATGTACCCGAGCCCTGCCCAGGACTTGAGGTCGCTGAGGGTGGCTAGGGTTTTTTGATGAGGTGGGAACTAAAAGCGAAGAGTCATGCTTAAGGTGTCGGTCTGGGACTTCAGGGGTTCGGTGAGCCCAGATTCAACGAAGAGGTCGTTGCTCCGGTTAAACGCCATATCGAGCCAAATGAGCGGCATCCAGGTGACCGAGGCTTGGTTGCCGCCTTGGTAGACTTGGTTGAGGCTGTTTAAATACAAAGCTTTGTTATCAGCAAAAAAGAGCCTTTCTCCCGTCCATTGCGAATAACTCAAATAAAATGGCTGAATCCAAAGGGTGGCGGTGCCTTGGACAGAGGTGTATTTGGTTTGTTCTCGGCCGATGGTATCAGAAAGCTCGATGTTTGACTGTTTACTTCGCAGCCCAAAGCTTCCGTCGAAAAAGCTGATCCCTAATTCCGGCGATTGTTGTTTGATCACCAAACCGGTTTGGTCCAATTGATCAAAGAGAGCGAAATTCGGAAACTTGGTTTCAAAACTCCCGTAGCCAATGCTCACATGGAAGATTTCAGGCAGGCTGAATTGGTACGCAGTGGTCTTTCCACCGTCCACTTCTAAGTTCGTGCTTTCGACTTGGTGGGCACCTGCAGAGAGCATCATCGGCCCAAGCAACAGGTTGAAAACCGCCGAACGGTCTCCTTGTGTTAGGCTCGGTAGGATGTCTTTATAGGAAAGTTCAAGTTGTTCCTGAGCACCTTCGATGTATGCGAAGCCACCTAGCGGTAGGTATAAGTAGCTACCGGTTTGCTGGATGCTTTCTTGGGTCGAGAGTTGGTCCACTCGCCACAAACTTTTTTGCATCATCACCTCAAGCCCAAGCATTGCCTGCGCAGACAACGGTGAAATCAGGGTCATCAACAGGAAAATAATACCTGTAAAATGGAACCGGTAGAGGGTTCTCATTTTTTTTGATTTTGTATAACCACTTAATATCATGTCACTACTGGGTGATTGAATTGGGAAAATATCCTGATTTGAACTGTCTATAGTGAACTATTTTGCAATCAAGGGGCCATTCAAGGGAAAACCTTAAAATGATCCGATAAACAGTTCAACTAATTTTGCACTGGTAAATTGCAGTTCTCTGGGGTAGTCTTTAGACTTCAGCTTTGTAAATGACCTATTGATATTGGATGGCTACGTGAAAGTATTGATTGTAGATGATATCATCGAGAATCGACTGGCTCTCTTTCATTTTTTAAAAAAAACAGCCAGCTCTGACCTTGCTGAGAACGGTATATTTGCGTTGTCTCAGTTTAAGTCGGCCCACGAAAAAGGCGAGCCATACGACTTGATCCTGCTAGACTTGATGATGCCTGAAATGGACGGGATCGAATGTCTGGTAGAAATCAGGAAGTGGGAGGGCAACCATGGCCTCATGGGTGCTGCTGCGTCGAAGGTCGTGATCATCACTGCGCTTGATGACCCAGACCAAATCAAACGGGCCTACGCCAGCGGGTGTAACGAATACCTGGTGAAGCCGGTTTTGAAAGCAAACTTAACCAGCCTGTTGACTCGCCTCTTCCCTGATATCCAACTCCAATAGATTCCTCTGCGCCTCAGAACCATTTTTTGGTTCTTTTCTGCCCGCTCTGCTTTGACAATCTCGCAGCAGCCGGGCAACCTAAGGCTTCTGATAATCATCTGTGCTTGGCTTCGTTGTATCGGACCACTGATCCACATCACTCTTGAAGGAATCCTTTCATGGCTGCAATCTTATTTGGTGACGCTGACTGGTCCAATGGACCCTCCTCTTCGAAACCCCCAGCTCAGTCTATTTTAGAAGACGAAATCCCTTTGTTACATGCCTACCATGGTCAAATGAGGGCCGGTTATAGTTTGGTGCGCTGCCCGACGTTTCGGACTGGGCCAAGCTGGTTAGAGGCTTTGGGGCTGTCTGAAAAAATCGAGGCGGTGCATAGTATTGCGATTCAACTGTCGAAACACACCCAAGAACAGGGCAATTTTGACTCCTTGGTTTGCGGAGTCATCGGGCCTCCGATGTCCACAGAAAACCTCGGTCACCGCAGGGCCTTAGAACATGAATTTGCACAACCAGCGATTTTCATGATCGACAAAGGGGCCGACTGCATGATGTTGCAAGGGTTCAGCGAATGGGACCAGTTTGAAACAGCAGCCAAGGCGTTGAACGAAGTAAACCAAGTTCCGGTCCCTTGCTCATTGTTTTTTCGGCCAAAAAACGACCCAAAAAATTGGTTGGAGCCGTTGTTTATGTTGGGTGAGGTCTTACACTGCGAAGCGGTCGGCTTGGAGTTGCCTTTGAGCGAGGTGATGCAAATTTCTAAGGTTGATTTCCCAACAGACTTGGCGTTCGGGCTGCAGATCCTGCCTGAAGAGGGCAAGGAGCTTGCGGGTTCCGCTCGAATCCAGGCTATCGAGCACCTGTTAGCTTTGGAGCCTACCTTGTTGCTCGCAGGCGAAGGCACCGGTGCAAAGGCCTGGGAAAGTTTGGTCGCAGAGATCAAAAGCTTGATGTAACGGTTGGTGTCCCACCGCTGGGGTGGGGCTTACCAACCTTGGGCGGCGGTGTGCTGCTGGATTAAATCCCAAAAAACGGCCCAATCCCCTTGGGCTTTTTCTAAGGTACGGGCAAACAAAACGTTGTCTGCTTTGTACCTTTGGAACTGGAGCAACCGGGCGTTGTTTAGTTCCCAGTCCCTCCCCGTTAGCTGCTTGAGTTCTGCCGACAATTGGCCAAACAAGCGTTCTTTTTCTTGTTGTTTTTCATCGTCCTTGAGGTCCAGGCGGCTGTACAGCTCCCGGAACCCTGCTAGGCTCTGTTGGATCAAGGTTTGGGCCTGTCGGTATTTTGTCCGTCGTTGGTGATATTGTCGGATTTGGTCCTCACTCCAACCGGCCTTTTGGCGCAGATATAGCTCAGCCCCTTGCCTGCCAACAAAGCTAGCCAGCTGTTCGTTGAAGTTTCCCTGGCCGTTTACATACAAAGTCGCATGGGCCATTTCATGGATGATGGTGTCCGCAAGCCCCCAAATGCCTGTTTGTAACATTGGGGTGGTGATGGGGTCTACAAACCAGCCAAGGCTTGAATAGGCAGGGGCGGCGAAGAGGTACACATCGAAGCCTTCGGCCTCTAGCTTTTTTTGTAGTGCCTGGGCGTCTTTGGGGTCGAAAAAACCTTTGTAGGGGACAGAACCAACCACCGGGAACCACCAAGTATATGCCTTGAGCTGGAGCTTTGGGGAAGCGGTCACCACAAAAGTGATCCCTTTTTGGTTGGTGCGGTAATAGCCTTGGTAGTTTTTGGTCGGGGACAGACCCATGGCCTGTTGCCCAAAGGTTTTGATGTCTTCGACTTGGGACAATAAGGCCCTGATTTTTGGGTCCCGCTCATTGGCAATCGCTTCTGCGATGGGGACTTGGTCAAACCTGAGCCGCCATTGACCTCGGCCTTGGTCTACATAATAACAGCCCGACAGCCCGAATCCCAACAAAAGGATGAACAGCCACCTAGCCATTCAGCTTGTGCTCTTCTAAGTCACCTTTGTTGTCTTTGAGCAATACTTCTACCCGGCTTTGAGCCTTTTCAAGGTCTTGGTGGCATTGCCTGGACAGCTTGATGCCTGCTTCAAAGGTTTTTAACGCCTCTTCCAAATCGTCAGGGCCTTCTTCTAAGGTCTGAACAATGTCTTCAAGTTTTTTTAACTTGTCTTCGAATTTTACGGCCATGAATCCTCGTTTTTTCCTTTTATGCTAGACGGGCCGAATCAATTTGACTAGACCTTTGGCCTTGATGAACCTCACCGTTTCTCTTATAATAAGGACTGAACTCAGGAGCTTAATTTTGTCAGCAGAAAAAAATCGTTGGGTCGACACCCATTGTCACCTTGAAATGCTCAAGGAAGATCCAGCCGGCGCCTTAGAAAAGGGTCGGGAGCAAGGGCTTTGCCACAGCATGACCATTGGGACCAACCACGAAACCAACCAAGCAGTGCTAGGCCTTTGTGCCCAGTTTGGCGATATTTCTGGTGCCTTGGGTATTCACCCTCATTACGCCAAAGACGCAGAACCGGCGCATTTCGATTTCATTGAAAAAAACGCCATCAACAACCCTCGGATCATTGCGATTGGGGAGTGTGGGTTGGACTTTTTTTATACCCTCAGTGAGGCTGAACCACAAAAAGAGGTTTTTGTGAAACAGCTCCAGCTGGCGATCAAGCACAACCTGCCGGTGGTGATCCACTCCAGGTCTGCGGAGCAAGAGACCTTGGACTGTTTGGCTCAGGTGGATGTTTCGAAGCTGAGAGGGGTGTTCCATAGCTTCACCTCTAGCCTGGACATGGCGCAGAAGATTTTGGAAATGGGCTTTTATATCAGCTTTAACGGTATTTGCACCTTCCCGAAGTCCGACGAAGTCCGGGAGGTTTTGAAGCAGATGCCCTTGGACCGGATCTTGTTAGAAACCGATTCCCCCTATCTTTCGCCGGTTCCTTTTCGAGGGAAGCCAAACGTACCTGGGAATGTCTCGGTGGTTGGGGAGTTTGTGGCTGATTTTCTGGGCCTAGAGGCGCCAGAGTTGGCGCAGCGTTGTTACACCAACAGTAAACAGCTTTTTGGGTTTGTGGATGTTGGTTAAGTTCCTCGCCTTTGCGGGGCTCAAGGACGTGCTGGGGTACGGGCAAAAAGAATTGTTATTAGAGTCCAAAGCGACGGTGGCCGACTTGGTCTTGTGGCTGGTGTCCAATCATCCAGAGGTGTCGCCCTTGCAGTCAAGCCTAAGGGCAGCGGTAAACCAAGAATTTGTACCTTTGGAAACGGTGCTCGGAGAAGGCGACGAAGTCGCCTTGTTCACACCCGTGGGGGGCGGATGATTTCTGTTGGATTGAGTTGGGAACCCCTGTCCTTGGATAAGTTGACCGAGTTTGTCAGTGTCCCTGAGGCGGGTGCGGTGTCTTCCTTTTTGGGGATTGCCCGTAACGACAACCAAGGGGAGTCGGTGACAGCCCTGGAGTTTGAAGCCTATGAACCGATGGCTTTGAAACAATTGCAGCGAGTGGCCCAAGGGATCTTGGACAAATTTGAGGTCCAAAAGGTGGCTATTTGGCACCGATTGGGGGTTGTGAAGGTTGGTGAGGCCGCTGTGGCGATTGTTGTTTCTTCGGCGCACCGCAAGGCGGCGATTGAAGGTTGCGCTTTGGCACTAGAGCGGCTTAAGTCAGATGTGCCTGTGTTTAAAAAAGAAGTTTTTGTTTTTTCTGCACCCCGTTGGGTTGCTAATCGTTCATTATAGAGGTCACGAGTGGGAAGTCGCCACTTTCTTATCACCGAAGATCAGCGTAAAGAATACGCTACCGGTGTATTGTTAGATTTAATCAAAAACCAGGATCGTACTTTTTCGGTTGCCCTCGAAGGCAGCGACCGAGATTTGGAGCCCTTGTTCATCCACGGCATATCGAAGGGCTACGTGGAGATCGACGAAGAGAACAACTATTCGTTGACAGTGAACGGCTTAGAAAAGGTCGAAAACCTGCTCAAACGATATGAAGAGTATTTGTCTCATTTTGATGTCTACTGCGCTGTAGATACCGAAGAAGGGTACTTTGCCTTTGATAAGATTTTTGACCTAGAGGACGAAGACTGGGAAGACTTCCTAGCCGACGAGAGGTTTGTTGATTTGCGGATAGCCGTCGCTTGGTTCAAAAAAATCAACCCGGCAGATTTTGTGTTCCTAAGCTTCTTGAAGGAAAACCGGTTTGATACCGGCCGCTCTGGCTGGCAGTTTGACTTGCTTTCCGGGTTGCTGTGGGAAGAAGTCGAGAACATCATTGATAAAGCGGTGGATATCGAAAAACTGGGCTACACCTCCGAAGACGGTCAGGAAATCACCGGTGAGATGGTCCTACAGGATGTCATCACCCAAGGGGCGAAGCTGAACGCTGAGTTGCACACCAAAGAAGATAACCTGCACACTGATGAGCATGAGTTACAAAACGATTTTTACGATGAAAACCGCTACGTGGTCTACGAGTCGTATTATGACCCCTATTATATCAGCCCGATTTGGTTCCTGTTTTAGGTCGCCCCTGGGCGGTTGGTTTTCTACTGGCATTTTTTCGAACTACCGGGTAATCTAACCCGATTAGTTCACCAAGAATAAACACAAGACAAGAGGTTTCACATGATTGGTGGTTTAGGAGTCGGCGAACTTTCGATTATTTTATGCATCGTTGTCGTGCTTTTCGGCGCAGGCCGTTTGGCCGGGATTGGCGCAGGTTTAGGCAAAGGCATCCGCAACTTTAAAAGCGAAATCAGCCCAGAAGAAGCGGCTAAGAAACTTGCAGATGCCGAAAAAGCAAAAGAAAAAGAAAAAGAAGAAGCATAATCCCCCTACCGTTTTGATCTCCTTTGACCGGTCTGTTTGGGCTGGTCATTGCCGAGTGCCCAGGTGTATTTCTTGACCGGCGACGTCCGCCTAGAGAAATGAACCCTTTTTTTGTGTGTTCCTAAAGGCCTCATTCCAGGGCCGCTTAAGCCCCAATTTCATAAGATGTTTAGGCCGGACCTGTGTTCCTTTAGCCTCACAACGCCCCCCTCTTTTGATCCTCGCTCTATTTTGCCTCATACATGGCCCTTGTCTCGGTGCCTAGATACACCCAAAATTTGTGACCAGCGAACAAACAAACCCCGACTTTGAACCCAACAAAGAGAAACACCTTAAGGTGTAATGGACTTTTTTAAGGGTCGAGGCTCCCGGTGTGTTTGCCCTGCCAGTTTAAGCGTTCAAGAAGCTTGGGCAGTCTTTTTGGCTCTCCACCCTTTGACCCAATCGATGGGCAGTAGCAGGGTGTTCAAAAGGATCAACCCGATGAGGGCTCGGTCGGTGTATCTGCCTAGGGTATGGGCGATGAGTTCGTGGGGCATGGCGTCGTCAAGCACTCCCAATAGAAAAGCACCTCCCCACAAATAAATGGTTAATAGGGGAATGAGATAGGAAATGGATTTCCACTGTTTAAAGATCATCACTGCCGCAAAGACTGAGAAAAGGGCAGGTATAAATATGACCGATCCATAATAAAAAATCACCCCCGGCACTGACTTATAGGTCAGGGAAAATTTTACGGCGGTTGGAACCCATTGAAGCACTGAAAATACCGGGCTCAGTAACAGCATCAATCCAATGGTCACCAAAAGAACCCGCCTGGATGTATCCCATCGGCTGGTGTTTTCACTGAGGTATAGCCCCATTTTTGGCAGTGCTGTTTCTGCTGCGACTGATGCTGCAAGGGTCACCGCAGCTTGTTCTGCCAGAGCGTTGGTTGCATTGGGATTCTTTTTTAAGTATTGGTGCAGCCGACGGAGAAATCGAAATCTAAGAGCAGACAGCAAAATGAGAAAAAACATCATGCTCCAGACGCCCAGGTCCGCTAGAGCCCCTAAGGTGTACAATGGGGATTTAAGCTCACTATAAACAGCTGGAGGCCATGTATGCATGACCCGGTCAGACAATGTCCACATCAAAAGTGGCATGATAAAGGAAACGCCAGGCCAGCGGGAGCGAAGCAAAAAAAAGGCACAAAGGCCCGCACCTAACTGGGGATAATAGTCAGAGGTAAAAGAGTGGTAATCGGTGTGAGGGCGGTCAAAAATCAGAAAATTCCAAACAAACTCAATACAGGTGATGCTAGTACTCAGTACCACCAACCAGAAAGTCACTTTATAAAAACGGTCTTTTACTTGGTTGAGTCGATCTATGTATCTCATTATTTATCAAAAAATAAGGTCAGCAATGTTTTGAGGGCATCCCAGAGGGTGGCCTCTGGGAACCGGAATCTGGGACTACATGCTCAAATGTTCACGAAGCTTGGGCGGCCTTTTTGGCTCTGAACCCTTTGATCCAGTCGATGGGCAGCAGCATAGTGTTCAACAGGATCAACCCGATCAGGACTCGGTCTAAGTATAGCCCTGAATATGCGGCGAACCGCTCCAAACCCTGGGTTTCAGAAATATAGGTTGCGATAAAGGCTCGATCAAAGAGCGATATGATCAAATAGGGCAAAACAAGGGAGACTGGCTTCCATTTGTATCCGATCAGGGTAACTATAATCAGATGCAGTATCCCAGGAATGATAACGAGTAATCCATAGCTGTAAAGCTTGTCGGTAAAAGTCGTTAATGGAGAGTTGAATTGAAAATAGGTGAGGCTGGTTTGTATCACCAAGAGTAAAGTGCTCAATATCAGTAGCGGGCTAATGATGAACAAAATGACGCTTTGAATTTTTGGCAGAAGTGGGTGAACTGGGTTTATTGAAGGCTGTACAGGTTGGGATTTTCCCGGATTGTCCACCTGCTTTTTATCAAGTGGTTTGTTAGCTGGCGGTTGGTTAGAAAAGATATGGACCGAGCACCAAAGAAGAATCGAAACGACGATTAGAATGAGCATATAGCTCAGTGTCGCTTTATCAAAAAAGCTACCTGTTTGGTAGACCCAAAGTTCGATTTCATTAGAGTTGTACCTTGGCCGTGTGCGGAATATCCGACCCCACAAGGCCCAGACCAGTAGAGGAGCTAAATAGAGAGCCCATTTCCATTGTTTACGTAGTAGAAATAGGAAAAAAACCTGTACACCTACAACTGGGTAATATTCAAAATTGATGATTTGCGAGATATATCTGGATTCTGAAAATACAAAGACCTCAAGGACACCCTGTAATATTTTGGTCACCGTACTGATGATTAAACCAATAAAGATTGCCCATAAAGAAAAATTCTGTAGATAATTCAGTATTTTTATCATTTTCATTGCTTATCCAGTTTATGTAAATCGAGACCTAATCCTATCTGATGCTGGGAGTTATGAGAAGACCAGAGGCAAATATACGATGACTACTGCCCCTGGTACACTTGTTAGGTTTTTAGTTTGTCGATCTCCCGTTGTGCCCTTGCCCAAAGCTCAGGATTGTCTTCGAGGTCCTCGAACTTCCGACGATCAGCAAAGGACGCTCCCCCGGTGAGTACATACATAATCATGCCTAAGATGATGATCGAGGTCATCCACATAGAAGGCGTTGCTGAAGGAACGGTTGGGGATATCGGCACGGGCACAGATGATGGAGGATCATTAGGCTTGTCTTGTGCCGTGAGCTCAGCTTGGACCTTCATGTCCAGCTCCAAAAAGAAACCATCCATGTTGAATTTTAAGCCCTTTTTTTCAAGGGTTCCTGTGAACGTATTACCTGGCTTAGCCCCCAACTTGATTTCAAAAGATTCGGTGTTAAAAATCCGAGAATCTAAGCTTAATACATGGGGCAATGAACTCCCTAAGTTGAAGGTGAAGTCCATATGCAGCAGCTGAAAAGTGCTGGTTATTTGTTTGGTGTAAGGAGACAAAGTGATGCTTGCCGGGTTCTTGATGTATTGGCTGTCTTGTAGCTTCAGCGCGAACGAAAAAGTGAGTTTCCCTGCGTAGATTTTGTTGCCAATCAGGCCAGGGTAAATCGGAAACTCATAGGTATCTTGCATAGCCCCAATCGGGGGGGAAGAAAGCTTTTTTGCTGGGATTTGAGATAGGTGGTCACGTGCGGAGCGGTCCTCCATGCCTGAAGGGACCGGGAAACCGGGAACCAGAAGGGTGGGGATTTCTAGGGGGATACCCACAAAAATATAGTTCGGGTTTTTACCAATCAGATGGATGTTCTTTTGGTAGATTTCATTCCAAAAGGAACCACGGCCATAGACCTCACGGGAGATTTTCCACAGGCTGTCCCCTGGCTGGATGGTGTAGGGGCTGCCGCCTTTGGAAACATGGCTTCGCCGTTTGCTTTCGGTAAAGTTGACGAAGTCTTCGTCGTATCCTTGAGCGTAGTCGGTCAACCGCCAGTTGATGATCTGAACGTCTAGCTTTTTCGGGCTCACGTCACGAGGTTTGAGTTCCAATTCAAAATAATAACCCACGTCGGGGAATTTGTTTGCTGGATTCAGGTACCGGTTTTCGATGTCTTTCAACTGCTTTGTGACCGTCCCTAACATCCGGTTCACATCCCCATTGTAGGAAGCCAGGAGCTTGGCTATGGCTCGCTCGTCATTGATGTGAAATTTATTTTTTAGGTCGTTAAAGATGTCTGCTGTGAGTGACCGTTTGACTTGTTCCGTTCGTCTGGATTCGCCCATCTTCTTTCCTTATTCAATTGTTAGAAATTCCCCTGAAAAACGGCCTGGGAGGCCGGGCTTTGTTAAGGAAAGAGGAACATGGGGAGCTTGGGGGTTAACCGAAACCAAAGAAAAAAGTGCCTTAATTTTAATTTATATATACAATCACTTTAATTACAGATAGTTGCTGTGCCAAAATAAACAGGGGATGATGCAGGTTGCTGAGCGAGGCGGCAAGCAGGTCCAAGGAGCCCTTAGGAATTAGGAATAGGGTTACCGGGTCTAGAGTGATTCAAGGTTTCAGTGGGTTTGAGGTAGCAGCTTAAACGTTCAAACAGCTTGGGCGGCCTTTTTGGCTCTGAAGCCTTTGAACCAATCGATGGGCAACAGCAGGGTGTTCAACAGGATCAACCCTATCAGGGCTCGGTCTAAGTATTGCCCGGTGTAGGCAGTAAATATTTCATATGGCGACCCATCGGCAACAGGAGCCCATAAAAAAGCTCTGCCGAACAGCATAATGATCAGGAACGGGAGGAAATAAGATACCTCTGTCTGCTTCCGGTGGACCATGATCGCTGCAACTACATTCAGGATAATCGGAATGATAACTAATAGCCCGAAGCTATACAATAACACGTAGAATGTTCCAGTGATGCCGACATCGTTGAAAAAACTTGGGGCTGTTTGCCCCACAAGGATCAATGAACTGAGCAGGAGTAACATTCCGATGATACGGCTTAGAGTAGCTCGGAATTGGCCTTGAAAAAGGTTTTTCCCTGCTACTGAATCCCGCTTTTTTCCTTGGCTGGGGTCGTTTGTACGGGGCCTGCTTGAAGAGATCGTTGTAAGTCGATCAGAATCAGCTAGGCATTGATCTGGCTGAACCTGAAGCTTCCTTATCCAAAGAAATGTTGTGATAATGCCTATCTGAAACAAGAGAACTAGGGTCATTAAGTCCAAAACACTCCCTGTCTGGTAAACAAAGGATTCGAGCTCGTTGAGCCCAAGTCTGGTGACAGGGAAAGTGAGTCGCTGCCAGGAGGCAGTAAGGAATAATGGGAGGAAAAAAGCAGTTTTTGACCCTCGGTGGACTAAAGAAAATATGACACAGATATCTACTCCAACAGCTGGGTAGTAGCGGTACATGAACCCAATGTAATCTATACTTGTGCCGGATAAAATAAAAACAAGGGCCAACACTAGGGTTGTAAAAGTGCTGAAGGCCGAGACAACAAGCGTAAGTCGGAAAATGTTGTTTTGTACGGAAAGCCAAGTGCTATTTAACCTTTTCATTTATCAGCTCATGATTCGATTTAACGGGACTTGTGCCCATATGGTGCGAGGTTTGGTTGACATGGTTGTTATTAAATATTTTTTCAACTACAACCCCAGTAACCTCATGCGAAGGAGAATATATGAGCGACTTATTAAAGGTTGGAATCTTTGCTGGTGCGGGCTATGCCGTCGCACAGCCTCAACAAAAAAATGCTTTATTAGTATTGGGCCTCGGTGCTCTGCTTGGTTATGGAGCTGTTCAGTTGGCTAAAGCGCAAACTACTAGGTTGCAGATAGATTTTCAAGGGCAGATAAAACAAACACCTCAATTGCCACGCTAAGAAAGCGATGAAAGAAACAATTAAACAGCATAATTTTTCGGAAGGAGACGTTCCCTTTTGTGAATTAATGGTGATTTCGATTTAATGTTGCCTGATTATCACTGAGTCCTTTAGAGCCGTTTGTCGCAAGATTGTATTCAGGTTATCGGCGAACTTTTCAATGAGCAATCCATTCATTTTGAACCCTGCGACCAGATAGCCTACCTATACGCAGGAAAGCTTCTTGATATGGAAATAGCGAAAACACCTGGGTATCAATCTAAAATCCCCCGATGGCTGCCGACAATTTCAAAACCTAAGGGTCTTGGTGATGGGGCATCTGTTGAATTTTCTAGGGCCAGTTGAGATTACCGATTACTTAAACTTCAACTGATTAAAGACAATCTCCCCAATGATTTTACCGCTAGGTAAGAGCTGCCGACTACATTTCTCTGTGAGACTGAGAAACTTGAGTTCTCTATCAAGATCATTGATCAGCTGTTCACGTAGTTCTGTGAGTTCGCTTTCAGTGAGCTTATTAAAGTTATTCCATGGCTTCATTAGGGTAGCTAAACCTTCCCCTGCCCACTTTCCTGTAACGTTAATCAGTCCTAGCGAATCGAGATGAAGCGTATCGTCGTGTGTTATGTCGACGATTAATTCTTGATATGGAGCCCAGTTGACTTCAATTGCTTTTTTTAATTCTGTCGCCAGATCACTGGTGCCAGATGGCTGGCAGACCGTCCCCCAATTCGACATCAAATAATAGAAACCGAGTAATTGAATCTGGGTGCTGGAAAGGGTCGGTATGGACGCTTGGGCCGTTTTCAATGCAATTGCGTGGGAACTCTCGCAATCTCCCTGCATCCGTTCCAAGATCAATGTAGCTAGAAGGTGGTGTTTATTCGTATTGTCTGTTTTGGATGCGGTTAAAAGTGCATCTTGAAACCGACTGGTAAACTCAGGGTCTTCGAGGGCAGCTTTCGAGATTTCCTTGAGCTCTTTTTCATCACAATCAAGTTCTCTGATTTTGGTGTCAAGGATTCCCAAAAAATCCCCCGCACGTTTGGATGCATTCTCTTGAGCTTTGCTAGGGTGACCCCGGTAACAGTCTTTTAGCCAAGCAACCGCACTGCCAACAGAACTTTTTACCAACTCTGATTGTACAATGACCGTAATAGTATCAATCCATTCTTGCATTCTCTCACCTCTATTTAAGTTGGAGAAGTGGCCCCAGAATGGGGCCGATCGTAGGAGGGGAGTCTCTATTCAGGGCAGATTTTGTCCAACAGCGCACCCCACTTTGCTTCCACACCTTTGACCACGTCTGGGTCTGGGGTGAGGACTTTGGGGTACCAGGGTTTCATCCTCGCATCGATCACCACAGGGCCTTCGATCCCGATATGGAAGCGGTGGACCCGTTGTTTGCCGTAGATATCGGCGGCTGGTTCAAACCGGGTGAAACAATGCCAGATGAAGCTTTCATTGCTCGACACAGCGTCCTTCGGGTCGTCTAAGAGCACCACCCAACTGAAGTTTTGGATTGATGGTTCGTCCGCCAGCTTGGTCGCCAAGTCGGGGTCCATGTCGTAGGGTACCCCGCCCACACAGAGCACACCGGGGCAAAACAGCTCGGCATGGTTCAGCTTAGGTTCTACAAAGGGGCCTTCCCAGTTTTTGACTAGGTCCCGCTTTTTGTCCCCTAAACCCATCAAGATCGCCTTGGAGCCTGAATTGACCGCTGGTCCGGTGTAGTCGAGGGTGTCTTGGCTGATGTTTGATAACACAAACAGGTCGGTGGTCAGGTCGGCTCGCTCTAAGACAGCGGTGAGCAAGGCGGCAAAGTCTTTGACGTTCACATCGCAGTCTGTGATCAACAAAAACTTGGTTAAGGACAACTGACCTTCAGACAAAATACGCAGCGCAGCGGTGAACGCTTCTTTAGGGTACCGGTTTTTCACCAACGCCCCGGCGAGGCTGTGCACCCCAGATTCCTCGTAGGCCCACACCTTTTTGACTTGGTTCATCACCAAGGGGAACAGGGGCTCTAAGAGTTCTTGCAGGTACTCAGCGATGTAGTGGTCTTCTTGCGGAGGTCTGCCGACCACTGTGGCCGCCCAGATGGCGTCTTTGCGGTGGTGCAGGCTTTGTACATTCAGTTGTGGGTAATCATGCTGCAAGCTGTAATAGCCGTAGTGGTCCCCAAAGGGGCCTTCTGGTCGTCGCACTTTCGGCGGGATCACCCCGGAAATCATGAAGTCTGCCTGGACCGCCATGCGGGAGCCCAGGTCGTCGGCTCTCGCTACCGTCAGCCGCTCGCCCATCAACAGGCTAGCGAACACCAATTCGGGGATGTCTTCAGGCAAGGGAGCGACCGCCGCAATGGTCAAAGCAGGTGGCCCACCGACAAAAATACGGGCAGGTAAAGCCTGACCCAGTTGTTCCGCTTCGTGGTAATGGTAGCCGCCGCCTCGGTGAATCTGGATGTGCATCCCGGCGGTGGTTTGGTCAAACAGCTGGATACGGTACATCCCGAGGTTGCCTTTCCCGGTGGTCGGGGATTCGGTGTAGACCAAGGGCAGGGTGACAAAAGGGCCGCCGTCTTCGGGCCAGCTTTTGATCTGTGGCAACAACGTCAGGTCCACCGGTTCGATTTTTCCCGCAAGCACCGGCCCGGTCTTTTTGTTTTTCAGCCCTACCTTGAGGCCCTCTAAAGCCAAACCTTTGGCTTCCCACAGCTTTTTGGGGCTTGGGGGCATTAAGTTCAAGGCGGTTTCGGCCAAGTCTTGGATAAACTTCGCCGGGCGGTGCCCAAAGGCCAGCTCCATCCGCCGGGTGGAACCAAACAGGTTGGTCGCCACCGGGAATTGGGTGCCTTTGACATTGGTGAACAACAAGCCTGGGCCTTTACGGGCGGAAACCTGACGTTGGAATTCTGCCAGTTCCAAGTTCGGGTCGATGGAGTCGGTGAACTCAAAAAGTTCGTTGTTTTCCTTCAGCTTTTGGACAAATTCTGCGGTCGAAGTCAGCGGTTTATGAGCCATGGGGTTTCTTGAAGCTATGGTACAGCAAGGCAACAAACCCAAAACTGATCAGGTCGTCCGCTAGATTGTTAACAAAAAAGCTGGTGTCGTAATAATGGAAATACATGTAGTCGGTCACAGAGCCCCGAAACGCCCGGTCAATCAAGTTGCCTACCGCCCCAGCAAGGATCAAACAAAAGCCGACTCGTTCGATCTTCGGTAGACTCTTCCAGTTGCGCCAGATGTACACCAAAAGGCCAATGATCACCACAAAGGAAATGCCCGCCAACGCCGGTTGTCGGAAGCCTTCCGGCAGGCCGGACAAAAAGCTAAAGCTGATTCCCCGGTTTTCTTGGGAGGTCAGGTGGATCAAGTTGGGGACCAGCTCGATGAAGGTCTGGCTGGTCATGGTCTCACGGACCACAATCTTAATCCCTTGGTCCAAGGCAATCAAGGCCAGGGTCCACAGCAAATAAATCATGTTACAGCTCGTTTGGTAGGCGGTATAAACGGAATTCTTCCCGTTTGCCAGATTTTTGGTAAAACTCCCAGAGCCGGTAAGCGAACAGCTGGCTGAACTGGTGGTCAAAAAACATCATTTCTTCGAGCAACGGGATCGCTTGTTTCCATTTGCCCAAGAACCCCAGCTCGGCGGTGTACAGTTGGACCAAGTCAGGGGACCTCGGCCACAGCCGGAGCCCGTTCTTCAGCACCGCAATACTCTGAGCCATCTTGCCTTGGTTGAGCAATGCACGTGCTAGCAGCAGGTGGACCCGGCCTTGGCCAAATTTGTGGTCCACCAAAGGTCTGAGTAAGGAGACCGCAAGGCTCGCTTGGTCCGCTTTTAAGTAACCTTGCGCCAAGATTAGCTTGGCCTCCAAGTTGTGTGGCGACTTGAGCAGGAGCGCCTTGAGGTGTTTGATCCCTAACTTCAGCTGTCCTTGGCTGATTTCTAAGGTCGCTCGGGCGAGTTTAGAGGCCTCGTCGTCCCCCAGCTTTTCCGCTTGGCTGACCCAACGTTCGCTGCCAGCGTAATCTTTGGTTAATACTGAAACCCTGGCTCGTAACAACATTAATTTTCGGTTGCTTTGGCTCACTGGGTTTCGGCTGATCTTGGCCGCAGCCTGGGGGTACAGTCCCCTTCGGATCAAGGATTCCGCCAACGCTAAATTGACGTCCATGGAGTGGGGCGCCAACTGTTCTGCACTGTGTAAAGCCTGTTGCTCGGCAATGTAGTCCGATTGTGCAGCGTAGACCAAGGCCAGCAACAAATAGGCATCCACGCTTTTGGGCTCTAAGGTCAGGGCACCTTGCAGCACCCGCTCCGCTCGGTCATTACGGCCTAATTCCAAAAGGGTTTGTCCGTTGAGCAAGTGCAACTGTAGGCTCGACGGGAAGGACTTCAGCTGGCTTTGGATTTCCGCTAAGCGGGCCAAAGCAGGCTGCTTGGTTTGTTTCAGCTGTATGTTTAAGGCGACGGCTGCGGGGCCTGGTTTCTTGAGTCGGGCCAGGGTGCTTCGTGCTTTATCAGGTTGGTCTTGGGTGAGATACAATTGGGAAAGCACCAACAGGGCCTCGTCTTTGTCCCCATAGGTTTTAAGCCATTCTTCTAACAGAAATTTAGCCTTCAGATCAGCGCCTTGACCGTGGTATAACTGGGCCAATAACAAAGTCCCCTCTTGTGAGCCTGGCTTGACGTCCAAAGCCAACTCCAGTTCCCTCACCAAAGGGCCAAGTGATGCTTCGTTTGGTTGGCTCCCAAGTGATAGCAGTTGGGCCTTGACTCGGTTGATCCGGGCTTGGAAGTAGAGCGGTTCAATTTGTAGTGCAATGCCCAATTGCTGGATCGCTTCGTCATATCGCCCGGTGGCGACAAAGCTTTTTGCCAGACCTGTATAGGCCTCTAAAAGCCGGTCGTCCAGTCTCAAAGCGGCCGAAAGCAAGTTGACCGCTTGGAAGTGATCGCCCAAGTCTTGTTGGATGAAGCCTGCAAGCATCCGGTATGAAGCGGAGAGCGGGAACAGGGACATTGCTTTTTGGGCTGGTGCCCAAGCAGCTTGGCTGTCCCCTTGGTGGTGCAGCAGCCAGGCAAGGTTATAGGCTGCCACGGGGTCCGTCGGGTTTTGTTGGCTTGCCCGTTCGAGCTGTAAACGGTACTCGGCCTCCTGCCCCTCGTGCTGGGCTAACTCCAGTGCAGGGTCATTGACCGAACCACTACAACCAAGCAGCCCTGTACACAACAATAAAAATAACAATCGGTTTAACATGGTTCCTCTCTGTGGACCGCCAGCGTAGCGGTAAAGCTCAAAATTCTCAAGGCCCTTGCGGGGACAAACGCACCGGTTCTGAAAGATTCCCAAAGTGGTCTTGGAAACGAGCCCAAAGGTCCATCTTCTTTAGGGTGAACGTGCCTTCTCCGGTGATCATACCTGTCTGTTGAACCGGTCCTTCCAGCCCTCGTAGGCTGGTGAAGAGCATCAGCCCATATCGATCTGTTTTTACAGTGACCCCTCCATTGACGTCAATTTCCTGGTAGTTTCGTTCAACCAGCGGTAACCAGGACAGCTTCAGTAATAGGTCTGGTCCCTCTGGTTCCTCGGACAGGTCGTCGGGGTTTTCCTCTTCCTTTGTTTGTTGGGCCGGCGCTGCATCAGGGGGGAGCTTAGGTCCCGGTATTTCCCTCCACCAGGAACTGAGGACTTTCGGTGGTGGAACCGTCAACGGTTGGTGGATGTTATAGGTCAACCCTGGCGCACTGACTTGCCCGATTTTTGTTTGGTAGTCGATCCAGAAAAACCAGCGCTGGAGGAAGTCCAGACTTTTTGGGGGGAGCTGAAGGGAATAAGATTGCACCCTGTCATCGGCGCTCTCAGGATGGTCAATCCACGTTGAAATGACGGGCTCCTGATCAAAACCTTTGGAGTCTAACAGTTCCCCTTCGCTCGAAATGGACAGCCAGCGGTCCCTGACTGGTTTACAGGCAGAACAACCAGAGTCCAGACGGGAAAAATAGACCTTAAAGAGCAGCAACTCATGCTCTAAACCAAGGGCAGGTGAGGGCCAGTCTATGCGCAACTCTGGTCCCTGGAAGTACCGCTCTGCTTGTGTGATTCCTGGAAGCCCTGCTTCTCCCCCTCCAGTTTCCAGAGGCTTCGGGGTCGTCCGGTGGCCGCAGCTCGCCAGCAGGATCAACATCACCCATAGAACTTTCATCAATACCTCACCCGCATGTTTAACCCAAACTTTGCCGAACTTTGCACCATCCCTTTGGAATCCAGGTTTTTGCTGAACTCATAGCTGCCAAAAAAGAAAGCGTTCATGTAATACCGAAGCCGGGTTTGGATTAAGCTCCCGTTTTGCTTGAACACATCTGAGCGCACCACTCCCGCTAGATCCTCCGGGTAATAACCCAACGAATAACTCAAGATGTAGGGTTGTAGCCCGAAGTCCAGATAAAGCCGGTGGGGGATCATCGGAAATGAGGCTCCTATCCCAAGCTGATCCAGCCGGTAACTGACTTGGTCATAGGTTTGCCCCGATAAGGTGATTTGACCTGGTAACTCTAGAGAGCGATCTAAAAAACTGTAGTTTGTATAGAGCCATGGGGTGATACAGCCAAAACCTAAATACCCAGGTTTCGTGAATGAGTGGGTAGGGTTGGACGGGCCATGGGCTCCGAAAAACCGCCCTTCGATGAGCAATGTGTCTTGCTGTAACCCGTAGCCTACATGGCAGCTCCAGGTCGCTTCGGCGAGCCGAAGGCGGTCAGCCTGGGGCCTTGGCGTAGGCCGGAGGTCGGCACCCAAAGCCGAAAAGCAGTAAAAAAACAAACCAAGAAGTGCCACCGCCGCTTTCATTGTAGACTCTGGGTGTGTTGGTATGGAGTGTTGAGAGACGGCCACTTGGCGAGCCTCATCGATAAACTAACACGGCGATCCAGACCCTCTTCGCTGACACCGTCGGTGGTATTTGCCATGATTTCTTCGGTATAACCAATTTGATAGTCAAAACACTGGTGCCCTAAAATCAATAGCGCCCCGGCTTTGGTTAACTGACGGTTTAACCGTTTCACTGTTGGGCCTGTGCTGATCAAGTTCGCTGGATCATTCCGGTTGATGTCCCATAAGCCAGAGAAGTCGATGCGGTTACGGAGCCCGAAGGTGATCGATTGGAGAAAACTATAACTTTTGGTTTGCCCATGCATATCCCCACGAAGCCCCATGTAGGCTTTGGAGTTATCGGTGTACTTTAACTGCAAGGCATCACCGATAGGGCTTGACGTCGAAAACGAAACTTGGTTTTCGACCATCCGGCCTAACTCATGGTCAAACCGGTAAAAAAGCCCAACATTATACCTTTGTGCTGGCGACAAACCAAGGGTTATCTTCAGGGGCATTTGCTGGCTCCCTAGCCGGGTTTCTTGCAGGGCCTCAGGCACTTGCGGGCCAAGATAACTGCCCCAAGTTTCTTCCAAAGTTTGCTTGCGTCCGAGGTTATAGCTCTGGTCTAAGTCAAAGCTCACGGCGCTCTGTGCGTTGTCCGTTGCAGACCCCTTGGTCAGGTACCGGGTTTCGAGCCGGTAGGACAGCTTGGTGAAGCTATAGGTTGGCGCAATGAATCGGTTGCCGAGTCTTGCATAGTCTATACTCGGCCCGGTGTCTGAACTTGGATCGGTGAGTGTGGGGTTCGTCGGGCTGATGTTTGAGCCCTGCCGTTGGTCCACATCTTGGACTTGTTCAAAAACAACCTTAGGACGAATCCCTAACCGGGACTTTGCCCCTGTACCTGAACCAAACACACGAAACACCTCGAAGTTGGCTTCAACGGTGGTGTGATCGATACTCCAACCAAAAGGGTCTGGGTTTGGCTCAAAGTTGGGGGTATCGGGGTCGGTGCTCAGGCTTGTGTACTGGGTATTGTATGAAAAAAAAGTCCGGTTCAAAGAGGGGGAGAAATTTAAGAAATCGAGATGAAAAGGGGCCTGAAAGGTTGTCGATAAGGTTGATAGGTTCCCTTCCCACCCCAGGTCCCGGCGATAGTTCGAGCTGATCCCTTGTGCGCCCACGGAAAGGCTTGAGCCAAAGAGGTTATTCATCTGTTGGCCAACCTCAATGTAAAGGTCCCGGTTCAGACGGATCGGCTTATCGGTGGCCCGGTTAAACACCGAAGGGTACAAAAAACCTTGGGAATTTTCATGGCCTATTTTAAAACCACCGCCCTGCCAGGGAAATACCCAACTTGCGGCTTGGGAAAAGCTGTTTTGCTGGCCAATGCGCAGGGACTGGTATTCTTTTTCTACCTCGTTATCGCTGCGTTGGTCCTGATGTAAAAACAGCTGACCACCGCCAAGATCTTGGCGGTGGTTGAATTGATACCGGTACCGGTCTGCTTTTGGGTTGATATTGTCCGGGTCTAAACCGGCGAGGTTTTCTCGGTCAGTGTTCAGGGGGGCCAGGGGATTGGCCAACGTAATGTTGCGGCTGTTTGTTTCCCCTAAGTGCCAGAGTTCAAAATTACCACTCATGCCCGGCATAAAGGCCCACCTGTACAGGACCTGTTCGCCAACGCCACGTTTAGAAATCCAATCGGTGGTGAAGGTCAGGTCTTGTTCACTGTCGATCGCCCAATAGTAAGGTATTTGGACCCGGTTACCCCAGTTTTTTGTTTGATCAGGGTCCCCTAGCTTGGAAACAAACAGCGGAGTTAAGAAACCAGACGACCGGCCTTTCCGGGTGGGCCACGCAGCAACAGGGGTATAAAAAATGGGTACATCGTAAAACAGCAACACCGTGTTGATCGAATAAGCGTAGTTGTCGATTTGGTAGTCAATGAAGGTGCTGTAAAACTCCCAGGCCGGGTCTTCGGGTTTACAGAGGGTGACTGTAGTCTCAAAAATCTCAAACCGATTTTCCCCTGTTTGGATCAATTTTTCGGCGTTGAGGTAGGTCTGGTTCACATAGTCATAAAGGCCGACCGTTTGCGCAGAAAGTCGTTTGGTCTTGATGTTAAATTGAGCGGTGGATGCAGTGATCAGAAAATCACGAGCCCGGAAGACGACGTTTCCTTCAAAGGAAAGCAGCCCTGTTTCTTTTTTGTAGTGAAGTTGTAAAGCGGTGATTTCCCCCCCAGCGTAGACCACTCGGGGGTTTTTATAAAGCAGGGTGTTGGTGTCCTGATCAAGCTGAACGCTCTCTCCTTCTAACGTCATCTTTTGGGCCGCCACGAGGGGCAGCACCCAAAAGATGAACAACACAACCAGAATGAATCGTCCGTTCAATCCAGACACCAAGACGACCGACTAGCCCTCAAGCGTTTTGAGGTGCAGTTGAGCTGCAACGCCCATCAGGCGGTTAGCCCGTGGGACCATTTGGGTTGGGTCTTCCAGGTTGCCTTCGAGCAAGCTGGCACCTTCAAACAACTGCTCCACACAATCTTTCAAGATTGGGTCTTCAGGAGAAGCGGCAACGATTTTCCCCAAGTTTTGGATCAAAGGGTTTGAAAGGTTGATTTCCATGACCCTCTTGGACCCGGCAAATCCCTTGTCCATCATCTTCATCATCCGTTCCATCTGTGGTCCCATTGAATCTTTCGGGGCAACCAAAGTGGCAGGGCTGTCAACCAGCCGAGACGAAGCAATGACGTCACCAACCTGTTCGCCAAGGACCGACTTAAACAAAGCGATGACTTGGTCGTCAGCTTCAGAGTTTTTTGGCTCTTCACCTTCAGGGGTATCATCAGAGTCTTTGTTCAGCTTCAGGTCCGCTTTGTCGATACCAACCATTGGCTTTTCGTTGTACGTGCCAATCCCACCTAAGACAAACTCATCCATGTCTTCGTAGAAGTACAAGACCTCAATCCCGTTTTTCTGGAAGTACTCTAGGTTCGGGTTTGTTTCAATCGAAGCTTGGCTTTTGCCGTAAACAAAATAAATTTCAGACTGGTCTTCAGGCATCCGCTCCACATACTGCGCCAAGCTCACCAAGCCTGCTGGCTCTTTGCTGGTTGCAGATCGGTATAGCTCAAGCAGCTTTTCTCGGTTGGAAAAGTCTGTGTGTAACCCTTCTTTGAGGTAGTTCGAGAACGCTCGGTAGAACTTTTCGTACTTTTCGACATCAGACTTGGCCCACTTGGCGAATAGAGCCAATAATTTTTTGGTCAAGTAGTTGTTGATTTTGTTCATCACCGGAGAGTTTTGGGTGACTTCTCTAGAGACGTTCAAAGTCAAGTCTTCAGAGTCAACCACACCGCTGATAAACCTCATCCAGCTTGGTAGCAGGTCTTTGCAGTCAGATTGGATGAAAACTTTTTTCACATAGAGACTGATCTTGCTGTCCCGATCTTCCGGGTTAAAAAAGTTGCTCGGTGCGCTTTCTGGGACATAAAGCAAACTTTTGAACTGCACAGGTGCTTCTGCAATCATGTGCAAATGTTCCAATGAGTTGCCGGTGCTATGGCCTAGGTACTGGAAAAACTCGTTGTATTCTTCGTCTGTGACTTCAGCTTTGTTTTTTGCCCAGATGGCGTTTGAACTGTTGGCGCTTTCGCCGTTTAGTTCAATGGGGAAGTTAACGAAATCTGAGTATTTCTTGATCACATCTTTGATTTTTTGCAAATGAGCAAACTCTTCAGCATCTTCTTTGAACTTGAAGCTGATCTTGGTGCCCGGTTGCTCTAATGTGATGGCCTCGATCTCAAAAGTTCCTGTTCCTTCGGAAACCCATCGGTTTCCTTCATTCCCTTCGGCGAGAGCACTTTTTGATTCAACAGTGACTTGCTCAGCAATCATAAACACGGCATAAAAACCAACACCAAATCGGCCGATCAGTTCCATGTCCTTTTGTTTATCCCCGGTCATTTGACCGACGAACCCGGCGGTGCCGCTGTTGGCGATGGTGCCGATGTTTTTGATCAGCTCTTCATGGCTCATCCCAATCCCGTTATCTTGTATCGATAAGGTTTTTGTTTCTTCATCTAAATGGATCTCAATTTTCAATTCACCTTCTTCTTTCAGCAACTCTGGAGAAGTCAGCGCTTTATAATGCAGCTTACTCAACGCATCTGAGGCATTGCTGATCAGCTCTCGCAAAAAGATTTCCCGATGGGAATAGAGGCTGTGAGTGATCAGGTGCAAAAGCTGCGACATTTCGGCCTGGAACTTATATTCCACCGGCCCTGTTGTTTGGGTATCAGTCATAGTTTTACTGTCGATTGAAAATAAGGTTTGCAAACGAGTTTGATAGCCCTTGAGAATAATCAAATTTTCCGGGTTCGTCAAAGCCACAAACAGCTTTTGATCGATTCAAAGCAGGTTCACCCCTAACGGCGATGTGTTGGCCGGAAACTTTCCCCTTTTGGGGCTAAACTATCAGGAATTATATGTTCTATAAATCGTTGTAATAATTTAGTTTCTATCGGTTAATAGCCAGCCCTTGGTTGGTTGGGCCTGTCCCCCGAAATATCCAGGCAAGCGGCCATGGATGAACCCCGAAAACTGAGCGAACAACAAAAGGTCTAGGTGGCTAAAATTATGCGATTTTTCAGTGTGTTATCTCTATAATGAAACCGAATTAAATTAAGGTTGGAAAACATATTGTAGATATGCTTAGAATGAAGCCTCCTAGAAAAAGTCGAATGAGGGAAAAGACTGATGGAAAAAACTAAAATACTTATTGTTGATGACAACCCGCTGAATGTAAAACTTTTAGACCAAATGTTGATTCAAAGTGGGTACGAAACCTTTTGTAGCTATGATGGCAAAGAGGCCTGGGCGACTCTCAATACCGAGTTGGACATCAAAGCGGTCCTTTTAGACCGAATGATGCCTGGGGTGAGCGGTTTGGGGCTGCTTGCCATGATTCGGTCCAGCGAAACGCTCAAAGACACCCAGGTGATCATCGTTTCTTCTTTAGACGGCAGTCAGGAAATATTGGCAGGCTCCATAGCCGGGGCAAATCAGTATTTATCTAAACCCATCGATAAGGCCTTGTTGCTCAGTGCATTAAGAAACTGTATTGGTGATTATGACCGACTGATCGAGGCAAACGCTCAGGCTGAGAAAATGACCCGCAAGGCTAGCCTCTTTGAGCTGTTTGTATCGGTGTTGGACACCCATTCGGACGAGAGCAATCCGATGGGGCTGTTGAGCCATTTGAGGGGGGTCATGCGCAATGAGATGAACATCCCAGGAGACCCCTTCATCACCACCGCCGCAGAGGAGGATGTGACGGGTATCAATGTCCAAGATGAAAAAATCAGGGTTTGCTCTTTGCCATACGTAGCGATCTTAGCCCTAGACTCCACAGTGGAACAGCGACAGGACGTCCTCAAAATGATGGCTCTGATGGGCAAGCACATCCAGTTGTGTTTTTCTCAACAACAGGAAAAAAAGGCCAGAGAACACTTGCATTCGGTTGCCGAAACCGCCGCCAGCAAGACCCTTGACCTCATCAAAGAAATCGATGAAGCTACGGAGCCAATAACCCAAGAGGCACTGTTCCAAAAGATGAAGATTAACTTGCTGGATATATTGGTTGCAACAGGTCGAGACGATCTATCTTCAGAGCTAGAGCGGCTCCGAACCGGGGCTACATCGGGGGACAGCTCTGCCCAAAACCAATCGGATATCGACGCATTGCTTGCCGCCTTTGGGTGATGCATGATGGGTCGGGCTTCGGTGTATCTGGTGGTGGGCTGTGGGTCGCTGAGTCACCAGTTAAAACTTCGCCAGTAGTCCTTTAAAGGGTACCGCTGTTCACAAGAATAATAGTACATCCTTGATTTTTGGTTCGCTTGAAAAACAGAGTCGACTTGTTTTTGATATTTTTGGATGCTGGGCAAATAACCTGAGTCTTCAGTAGGCTCGGTTTTCCCCCAGGATTCCAAGATCGCCTCTGCGCCTCGTACCCCGCTATACAGTGCGAAAAAGATCCCCTGTGAAGAAAGAGGATCGTTAGCGAGCACGGCATCTCCAACGGCAACCCACCCTGGCGCACCTGCACAACTCAACTTGAAGGAACTGGCGTCGACCGCCCTCAATGGATAGGCGATTTGCTGGGCCGAAACCGCAAATTTGAGTAGTCCGCTGGCGTTACATGAGTCAAAAAACAGCCCCGGTTGTTTCACCAACTGCGTGACATAGTCAGGCAAACCAAAAAAGGACAAGACCCTCTGGCCTCCTGGCAGACGGGCGGAATACCACCAGCCTTGCTCGACCGATTTAATGCAGGTGGTGTTATCCTGGTCTCCAGGTTGCTGCTTTAACCAACATAAACAAGCCATCTGCTGGCTCAAACGGATTTTTTCGATCTGTAATTTTTCACAAAGGGCCGACTTTCGCCCCGTTGCGTCAATCACCCAAGGGGCGAACAGGGCCTTGGGGCTTGATGGGTCCACCGGGGAAATAGAGACCTCGTAGACCTGTTTGGTTGTTTCTGTGGAGGGTTTGAGGGAAAGGTTTTTGAACTGCGCCTTGTTAAAAGTCACCCCCATTGACAAGGCCTTTCCCCGGAAGGCCTGATCAAAGGCCAGCCGGTCTAAATGCCAACCACCTCCTTCGGGGTTTTGCAGCGAATCATTATAGACCCACTGGTCGCTACCCCAGGCGGAGGCATTGGCTACGCAAGGTTTAAAGCAGTGCAGGCCCAACAGGTCTTCCATGGAGCGAATCCCAAGCCGGTTGAGCAGCCGAAGGGCCGCACCGGGCAAGGACTCCCCTTCCTTGACAGCCCGCTGAGGTAACGGGTCAACGATGCAAACCTTCAACCCCGCTTGGCAGAGCACCATGGCGGCCGAGCAGCCTGCAGGCCCCCCACCGGCGATGATGACATCATAGGACTCAACCAAGGGCCGGTCCGATGTCTGAAAGGTCACGATCAGTTACCACGACGTTTGATCACTGCGAATTGATTGCGCTGCTCTTCACTTTCCCAACCAGCCTCAGAAAGCAATCGGTCCGTTGCCCCTAGCTTAGCGTAGTTTTGTTGGAACAGTTTATAAGCTGCATCCAATTCTGCCCGTTTGACTTGGGTGAGGTTTTCTACATAAAGCAAGTCTGGTAACCAGTCCATATCTTCTGGCTTTGGCTTGGCCTCCAAAATCCCCATTTCTGCGAAATTGTCCACCATATGCAGGATCTGCTCAGGAGCGGTTAAGCTCTGGGGGATCTGCCTGATCCATGCAGGCCGGTTGTTGAACGCAGCCACACGAACGTCCATCGGCTGGCTGGAGTCGAACAGGGTATCGTAGTCGATCTCAGACAAGACTTGGTTCGGGACTCGGGCAGGCCAGAAGGTCGGCAAATAGGGGTCATACTCCATGTCATAACCGGAGCGACAAAAGGCGGTGTCTCCCTGCCAAGGGATCGCCATCCATTTGGTTAAGTCCCCGGGGCCTTGTTCGTATAAAGGGCCGCCGACCGCTAGCACCAAGTTGTGGGTCAGCTTGGTCCCATAAGTTGGCTCTGTTTTTCCCTCTTCTCGTTGCCGGATTCGGTACTTGCCTCGGTACATTGAGGCATGGCGCATCGGCCAAGTCATTTCGCAGCCAGGGTGAAAGGCGTCAGCGAGACAAAAATGCATCGCTGCCCGGTCCAACATCTCTGGTTGTTCTTGCAAACCAACATCTTGCAAGGTCTGGGTTTTTGTGTCCGGTTGATAATCACTGAGGAAATCCCCTTTAACCCACAAAGACAGCACGTAGTCATAAGCAGGGGGCAATTTTAAGTATTTGTTTGGAGACGGCGGGACCGAAGGGTCCGGGTCGGTGTATCCAAAAGCGTCCCCATACTGCCAAGGCCATGCGCCTTCGTCGGCGGTCCGGGAGTTGGTCGAGCGGAAACTGTTATAAATCGTCCGGCGCAGCTCTGCGTATGGATCAGGGTAGAGCTGGCTGGTGGGCGCTTTGGAGACTTTTTCCAAGAGTCCTTTGTCAGCAAAGTTCATCGGTCCGTCTGCCCCGAACATGGAGGCGATCCCTTTGTTGACCCACTGCAACCCATTCATCCGTTGCAAAATCGGCAGGACGTTTTGCTGGAACGAGATTCGCTTCGGAAGCTCCAACATGCCTGAAGTGATGTAGACCTGACGCATCAAATCGTCCATGGTCCGCCAACCGATAGCATCAGGGGCGAAGTTCGGTGGCCCGGTGATGACCCATGCCGGATCAGCGTCTAAAACCTTGTCTCCAATGGTGACCTTTGCGTGAACCGGGCCGTCGGATGTGTCGTCGTACCAACCAGAAGGGTTGTTGAAGCTGGTTGGGGCAGAAGGGGTGTAGATCGGGCATTGGCCCGGACTGGCAGACACGCCAGAGCCACCTAAGAACAACAACCGGCCCACTGAGTCGGTCCGTAATTCCCCTAAAGTCACCGGAGTCCCTTGGAAATTCCCGGTCATCATATAGCTTGAATCACGCATATTCAGGCCCATGATCTTCTTTTCACCAGGATCAATACAAAGGGCCTCACGTGCAGAGCCCGTAACATCAGGGTTTCTCAGTGGAACTTCCACGCTGACTGTCGCCGGGATATCCATGGCAGCATTGAACTCATACCACTGCGCCTTGCGGTTCGCCACATGGACCGACCATTCAACGGTGGTGCCTGCGGTTTGTTGGATTTCAGCGACTACATTGCCGTGCTGGTCGTAACCAAAAACCCGGAAACGAGCGGCTTGTCGTTTGATTGCCCCGGCAGCGTCTCGGGTCGAACCGAAAGCGGTGGGTTTTGGGTCCATCACTTCGGGGCCAATATAAATTTCCTTAGCACTGTTGCCCACTCGAGCGACCCCAATTCCGGGGTGAATCCGGGCGGTGACAATCCGCTCGATTTGATGTTTGTCCAGGGGCTCAGGGCTTGGGTCAGGCTTGCTGTGATGGGGAAAGGGGCACTTGGGGTTCTTGATCGCCGGGTGACCCGGTTCCTTGGGCTCATCCACCGGCTGATGGTTCATCTTGCGGCGGTAGTCGGCACTGACTTGATAGATTTTTACCCTTGCCTCAGCGATGGTACCGACCGGCGCATTTTCTAGTGGGGTCCGCCCGATGTTAAAGGACAACCAATCCCCATAAACCTCTTGTTTATGGTTGCTGATGTCTTGTTGAGGGAGCACAAAGGACGCAACTTTAACAGGCTTGGCCTCTTTCTCGCTCCAAATGACGGTCGCTTTGTCCAACGGGAAATGCTCATCAATGTAGGCTTGGCCGTATTCCTCAGGGTCTGGGCGCAGCTGGATATAGAGGTCAAGGGTTGCGTCGCCCGCATTCATCCGGCCAGCGAGGTCCTTCGCCAGGAAATCAGGGTCGTCGATATCCACATCGTCGGCGAAGGTCGAGCGACCTGGTTTGACGATGTACTTACAAAAGTTGTTTTCACCTAATTTGAACGGGACAATACTCCAAAGGGGGGTCTCGAAAACCGAACGAATCGGCTTTTCCATATCGTCCAATAACTTGTTGGTGTCCGGTGCGTTCTCTTGGATCCATTCATCACCCCAGCCTTCAAAACTCGCTTTGGTGAATTCGCACATATCTCGGGCAGTATCCACAAAAAAGTAAGGTACATTTTGTAGGATGAAGTCGGCGGTGTGGCTGTCGTCCTTATCCAGTTGGATTTGGTTGGGCAGATCAAAAATCTTAATGCCAATGCCGATGGTGCTTTTCCAGTCAGGCCGTCCATCCGCCAAATCCGAAGAATAACGTAGATACACAGGAAATTTGCCTTGGTTAGCAAACAGTCCCTGTTGGTAGTCTTTGGGGATGTCCTCCAAAATTTGCATTTCCCCTTTGATGATGCCGTGGGTTCTTAAAAAAACCGGCCTCCGTGCGGGGCACTGTCCATCTTGTTCAACCCGTTTTTTTTGAACCATGTCACAGAACATGTGTTCTAAACATTTGATGGGGTCTTTGCAGTCGCAGGTGATGTTGAATTTACCGGACTCACGAATCATACTCTTCATATTAATTCTCTCTTTCAATGTTTGATGTTTAATTAAGACTGCGGTTAATCATTCAAATGTATAAGATTCCTTTGAATCTGCCATGATATTCAAAAAATTGTAAACCAAATTCTTTTTGTAAAAGAACGCTGGCCTAGGGTACCTTTCAGATTGTTGGCCGATGGGAACAGAAAAAGGAGATCAACCATCAAAACAATCAACGGTTGACCTCCTTGATCTCACATTTATCGAGCTACAAAATTTACTGTAGAACTGTTAAACGCTCGCGACCCCAGTGACAAATGGCCTGCCATCTAAGGGTGCAAAGATCGAAACCATTGCAGCACCATGTACAGCACCAGGTACAACTACCTGAGCGTTGCAGAAGAACCGGTAGTTCATTCCAGCAACCACTTGAGACGCCACTGCAACGGGGCTATATTGCGCACCCAACAGGCTAGCTATGGCTTCTTCGAAAGCTTTATGTGCTTGGTCATCAATCTGACACGTATATTCTGTCCATCCACCACTCATGGGGATCTCCTAAAAAATAAGATGAATAAAATAAGCTAATTAGCTTTTTTGAAATAACTAGCTTCCCTTATGACATAATAATTTTTGAAGGGTCAAATATATTTTTTATATTCAAGGTGATTTTTTTTGAAGCTCAAATATAACAGTATATTATTATTAATTTAGGCGTATTTTTCCCCTGTTTTATGCAAGATTTAATGCCCACCCAATCGCTTCACTGGCCTTTGATCTAAGGTAGGGGCCTGACAATGGGTTCGTGTCTTAATGGGTGGGGAATGATTAAGAGCGGGTTAATCGGTCACAAGGGCTGATTAGCTTGGGAAGGCGCTGGTTTTGAGTTTTTGAAAAGAAGGTGAGCGATGGGGTTAGGGAAATCTATCTAGTGGGCTTACCCGGGGCTGCAAATAAAATGGGCTTGGGGACCTCAAATAACGATCAGGGACCCAATCAACCAAATCAGTCCAGGCTGAGCCAACCCTGAGGCTACTGCCCTGCTGCACAGATTCACAAACAATACTGGCCTCGATAAAGCCAGATTTGCTTTTAGAACACAAAGGGGGATGTGATATGCATCTAGCTGTTATAATATTAGTACTTCTGTTAATACTTCATAAGTACTTCATCACGCATTTTTCCCGGTTACAGGGTGAGTTTTCTGGCTGAGAATAGCCATTTTAAGGAGTGATTTTCCTAAATTGATAACCTTCTATTTGATTGTTATTATTCTTCTACTTCTATTAATACTTCTTAAGTACTTCATTTACCATCTTAGCTGATTGAACGCTGTGTTTTTTGGCAAATAATGGCCATTCGAAGCGGTGTTTGATCGGGATTAATGAGATCTTATTCTATTGTTATGATGCTTGTACTTCATTTATTACTTCATAAGTACTTCTATAGTACTTCACTTACAATATCTCCAGAGTGGAGCGGTAGGGTGATCAAGAGCCGCCATTCGGTGAAGTTCGAGGTGCTTACTCTGTTCTTTCTTTGGCCCCTTTGATGATGTGCTGGACCAGGAAAAGGGTGTTCAACGCAATCAAAGGTACCACGAACAAATCAACCACCGCTGAGATTTTGCCAACTTCAAACATTGGTCCCGTAGAGGTCCAGCCAGTCTTAAAAGTACCTATCGAAGTACTGATGATTTCTGGTAGGCTGAAGGGCAAAATGTAGGAACTCCAAGGCAACCTGAAGTAGGCTGGGATAGCAAAAAACAACAAGTACAGTACTGTCTTTGTGATCCCTGGCCCGAACTTAGAGGAGAACCACCAGAAGTCAAACCCACTTGCATGAAAAAATTGATAGAGATAGTAAGATTGAAGCAAAAAACAAAGAACTGCAAATATATAAAAATAGCTGATGATGCGCAATAAGTTATGTTTTAAAATGTTCAAAATTCGTGGCATTGGAAATTTCTATTTTTTAGGTTTGGCTATTGATTAAGTACTGGGCTGCTGGAAAACTGCTTTATCTAGCCCCAAAAAAAGATCGTTAAATGTAACTGTTATTATTCTTCTACTTCTATTAATACTTCATAAGTACTTCTATGGTACTTCATCTTCATTTCCTTTGATCTGGGAGGTCTGAGGTGTCCATTTTTGTTTTTTGGTTGATCCATTTGGTGAGGCGCAGGACTAGGAAAAGAGTGTTCAAAACAATCAGGGGTACCATAAATATATCTACCACCGCTGCGATTTTACCGATTTCAGCGATAGGTCCCGTAGAGGTCCAGCCAGTCTTAAAAGTACCTATCGAAGTACTGATGATTTCTGGTAGGCTGAAGGGCAAAATGTAGGAACTCCAAGGCAACCTGAAATAGGCTGGGATGGCAAAAAACAATAAGTACAGTACTGTCTTTGTGATCTCAGTCCCGAATTCGGAGACGCACCACCAAAAATCCAGCCCGCCCGCATCATACATACGAAAGACGTAGTAGAATTGCAGTAAAAAGCAAACAACAGCAAACATAAAAAAATAGCTGATGGGCCGTAATAGATCATGATTCAAAATATTTAAAACTCGTCGCATGGGAAAGTTTTGTTTTGGGGGTTCAATCATTTAATAAAATATAGCTACTGAAAAACTGCCCAAGTGGTGGTCTGATACCCTTCAAATAAAAGGTGAAGAGAGTGTGCTTAATTGCGCTGTTATTATTCTTGTACTTCTATTAATACTTCATAAGTACTTCTCTAGTACTTCATCTTTTATCTCCCCTGAATGGAGCGGATCGAGGTGTTCATTCTGATTTGTCTTTGGTCCATTTGGTGATGTGTAGGGCCAGGAAAAGAGTGTTCAAAACAATCAAGGGTACAGCAATCTCTCCAAATCGCTGAGCTTGGATGCCCCCACTAAGGAATGGCACACAACAAAAAAGTTCTCGATGTTTTTTATAGAGCCAAACCTATCAATCCCCCTTTGTCCGACCGAGTATCCATAATTTTTTATTTTTCACCAGATCATCAATGAGAAAGAGCGTGTTGATGATGATTGCGTAGTTGATCGCTGCCCTCATTTGAAAAAGCAGCTGGACCGATAGCAGGGACCCTGTTTCTCCCAAGGCCCAAACGCCCTCGATCTCCATTGCGCCTTCTGGCAGGCCTACGAGCCTCAAAGGAAGGATAAACGAAACCCACCGCCATTGTTTGAAGGTGATCAGGATATAGATGAGCTCCACTGATAGGTAACTCAATAGAGTGGGGTACCAAGTTTTCAGGTAGTGAAAGGCAAAGCTTTCTGAGCTCACAACGGTGAAAAATGTGGGGGCCTCTAGGCCCAGTATGAACAATACATCTATCAGCATCAAAATGCTGACCCCACGCAGCTGGTTGGCTCTACATTTTTTAAAACTCCATCTCATGGGATTAGCTTCCGGGAACGGAACTT
>Ga0316204_10000713_pt1 | contig 110792 bp, 93 predicted proteins | sample 6monrhotite_MG_2_FD_205661 | JGI IMG/M metagenome (GOLD analysis project Ga0316204, IMG submission 205661) | Microbial mat bacterial communities from mineral coupon in-situ incubated in ocean water Damariscotta River, Maine, United States -... | ecosystem: Environmental > Aquatic > Marine >...
TCTCCTTTATCAAAAATAGCGCCTTCTCTATTAAAATTTCTATGATCATCTTTTAAAAAAGTAGAAGATTTACCAAATTTACCTGTTAACAAACCACTTGCTAAAGGCACACGAGCAATAATTCCAACATTTTTAGCTTTTGCTTCTTTAAAAAACAATTCACTTGGTCTTTGTCTAAACATGTTAAAAATTATTTGAATTGTACTAACTCCCGGATATTCTATAGCCTTTAAAGCCTCTTCCACTTTCGCTACACTAGCTCCATAATTTCTAATTTTTCCTTCTTCAATTAGTTTATCAAATAATTCAAATATTTCTGGACGATAATAAACCTCTGTTGGAGGGCAATGTAATTGAATTAAATCAATTCTGTCAACACCAAGATTAGATAAGCTATTTTCCACAAATTTTCTTAATACATCTACTTGATATGCAGCATTTGTATGCGGATCTAAGAATCTACCACATTTTGTTGCAATATATACCTCCTCAGACCTGGAATGAACAATTTTACCAACAGTTTTTTCACTTAAACCATTACTATAAACATCAGCAGTATCAAAAAAGTTAACGCCGTTATCAATCGCAGTGTTTAAAATTTCTTCCGCACTTTTTTGATTAAAATCACTACCCCATTTTCCTCCAACTTGCCAAGTTCCTAGACTAATTTCTGAAATCTTTAATCCTGTTTTTCCTAATGTTCTATAATTCATGTTTTATATTTAAAGTTTTCTTATTTTTTTCCTCCAACAACGATTACAAATTCACCTTTTGGAGCTTTTGCTGTAAAATATTCAATCAATTCCTTAACTGTACCGCGTTTAGTTTCTTCATATAGCTTGGTTAACTCTCTGGAAACTGAAATTAGGCGATTTTCCCCAAAATATGCTGCAAAATTGGTAAGTGTTTTTAATAATTTATGTGGCGATTCATAAAAAATCATGGTTCTAGTTTCTTCTGCTAAAAATTTTAATCGTGTTTGTCTTCCTTTTTTTACTGGTAAAAATCCTTCAAACACAAATTTATCGTTAGGTAAACCGCTATTTACCAAAGCAGGAACAAAAGCTGTTGCTCCTGGCAAACATTCAATTTCTACATCATTTTCAACACAAGCTCTGCTTAATAAAAACCCAGGATCTGAAATAGCTGGCGTTCCAGCGTCTGTAATCAAAGCAACCGATTCGCCATTTTTTATCCGTTGTACAATAGTTGTAACCATTTTATGCTCATTATGCATATGATGACTTTGCATATGTGTAGCAATTTCAAAATGCTTCAATAATTTACCACTTGTACGAGTATCTTCCGCTAAAATTAAATCCACTTCTTTTAAAACCCTAATGGCTCTAAGTGTAATATCTTCTAAATTTCCAATAGGTGTAGGCACTAAATATAATTTTGCATCCAAGGTTTTAAATTTTAATTCTCCAAAGTTACAAAGATTTTTTACCAATTAAATTGATACAAACACATATTTAATTTACTATATTTAAGATATTTATGTGTAATTTTGAGTTTTATTTATTGTCATAAAAGGTTCATTTTCAAAAAAAAAGCTTTAAATCTTTATGCTTTACTTGAAATCACTAAATTTGCACTTTCTTTTTAATAAAATATTCAAGATGTATAGAACACATTCTAACGGGGAATTACGTTTAGAAAACCTTGGCGAGCAAGTAATTTTAGCTGGTTGGGTTCAAAAAATTAGGGATAAAGGATTTATGATTTGGGTAGATTTACGAGATAGATACGGAATTACTCAGCTTATTTTTGATGAAGAACGTACTTCAAAAACCATTATAGATCAGGCAAAATCTTTAGGAAGAGAATTTGTAATTCAAATTAAAGGAGAAGTAATAGAACGTGTTTCAAAAAACAAAAATATTCCTACAGGTGAGGTTGAAATTTTAGTAAAAGAACTAGAAATTTTAAATAAATCTGCAGTTCCTCCATTTACTATTGAAGATGAAACTGATGGTGGTGATGAATTAAGAATGAAATATAGATATCTAGATATTAGACGAAATCCTGTAAAAAACAACTTGATTTTTAGACATAAAGTTGCCATGGAAGTTCGAAAATATCTTTCTGATGAAGGTTTTATTGAAGTAGAAACTCCAGTTTTAATAAAATCTACTCCTGAAGGCGCAAGAGATTTTGTTGTACCAAGCAGAATGAATGAAGGACAGTTTTATGCATTACCACAATCTCCTCAAACTTTTAAACAATTGTTAATGGTTGGTGGAATGGATAAGTATTTTCAAATTGTAAAATGCTTTAGAGATGAAGATTTAAGAGCCGATAGACAGCCTGAATTTACTCAAATTGACTGTGAAATGGCTTTTGTAAAACAAGAAGATATTATAAATGCATTTGAAGGCTTAACAAAACATTTATTAAAAGAAGTTAAAGGAGTTACAATAGATAAATTCCCTCGAATGTCTTATAATGAAGCGATGAAACGCTACGGAAATGACAAACCAGATATTAGATTTGGAATGGAGTTTGGAGAATTAAACGAAGTAGCAAAACATAAAGATTTTAGCGTTTTTAATAATGCTGAATTGGTAGTTGGTATTGCAATTCCAAACGGAAATACTTATAGCAGAAAAGAAATTGACAAATTAATTGAATGGGTAAAACGTCCACAAGTTGGCGCTTTAGGAATGGTATACGTTCGTTGTAATGATGATGGTACTTTTAAATCATCTGTAGATAAATTTTTTGATCAAAATGATTTATCTAATTGGGCTAAAGCTACAAATGCAAAACCTGGAGATTTAATTTGTGTTTTATCAGGCGTTGCAAATAAAGTAAGATCGCAATTAAGTGCTTTACGAATGGAAATGGCAGAACGTTTAGGTTTAAGAAATCCTGAAGAATTTGCTCCGCTTTGGGTAACTGATTTTCCATTATTAGAATGGGATGAAGAAACAGAACGTTACCACGCAATGCATCACCCTTTTACTTCACCAAAAATTGAAGACATAGAATTACTTGACTCCGATCCTGGAAAAGTAAGAGCTAATGCTTATGATTTAGTGCTAAATGGTAACGAAATTGGAGGAGGTTCAATTCGTATTCATGATAAAAAAATGCAGGCTTTAATGTTTAAACACTTAGGATTTACACCTGAAAAAGCCGCAGAACAATTCGGATTTTTAATGAACGCTTTTGAATATGGAGCTCCGCCACATGGCGGTATTGCTTTTGGATTAGATAGACTAGTTGCTATTTTAGGAGGGCAAGAAACTATTCGTGATTTTATTGCTTTCCCTAAAAACAACAAAGGACGTGATGTTATGATAGACGCTCCTTCTGCAATTGATGAAGAACAATTAAAAGAGTTAAATTTGAAAATAAATTTGTAACAATATAAACTATGAGGGTTAAAGTCCATAAAAAACTGAATGAATTAGCAGCTACCGCAATTTGTGGAAATGATATAAGCTCATCTGTTTTATATGTGTCTGCTTTAGCAATTGCATTTGCCGGTCAATATGCTTGGATAACACTTTTAATAGTTTCATTTGTTTTATTTTTATTTAGAAAAATATATGGCGAAGTTGTAGGTGCTTTACCTTTAAATGGAGGTGCTTATAATGCTTTGTTAAATACAACTAGCAAAGGAATGGCTTCTTTTGCTGCAGCTTTAACCTTGTTGTCTTATATGGCAACTGCTGTAATTTCAGCCAATGAAGCAATTCATTATTTACATCATTTAATTTCTGCATTACCTATAATTATTGGAACAATTGTTTTACTAGGTATTTTTGCCGCATTAACCATTGGAGGAATAACTGAATCTGCTAAAGTGGCAATTGGAATATTTTTATTTCATTTAGCATCTTTGGCTATTTTAAGTGGGTTTATTATTTATTATTTCTCCTATACTGGCATACAAACCTTTTTTGACAATTGGCATTTACCAGCTTCAGAAGGAGGAATTACCAATGCAATATTTTTTGGATTTGCAGCTTCAATGTTAGGTGTTTCAGGATTTGAAAGTTCTGCAAATTTTGTAGAAGAACAACAAAAAGGTGTTTTTCCTAAAACCTTGCGTAATATGTGGGCGGTAGTTAGTATTATTAATCCTTTAATGGCAATTTTCGCACTAACTATTTTTTCAGTTTCTATGTTACAAAGTGATGCTTACCAAAATACATTATTGGTAGAAATGGCATCTCATGTTGGTGGAAAATGGGTAGCTATCCTAATTTCAGTTGATGCGTTTTTAGTGCTTAGTGGGGCTGTTTTAACAAGTTTTGTTGGAGTTTCTGGATTACTTGAACGTATGACTTTAGATAGAATTATGCCTCAATTTTTCTTGAAAAAGAATAGTAGAGGAAGTTCTTATCGAATTATTATAATGTTTTTCTTGCTTTCAGTTTCCGTGTTATTAATTACAAATGGAAATGTTAAATTATTAGCAGGAGTTTATACCATTTCGTTTTTATCGGTAATGGTTTTATTTGGAATTGGAAATATTTTATTAAAAGTTAAACGAAATAAATTACCTCGCCCAGAAAAAGCTTCATGGTTTGCTGTTCTCATTGCAATAACAGCTGTAACTATTGCTTTAATTGGAAATTTAGTAATGAAACCAAAAGGAGGGTTACCAAGTAATTTAATTATTTTTCTAGATTATTTTATCCCAACTATTTTGTTCATTATTATTATGCTGAACAGAACAGTTTTATTGAATTTTTTATTAAATGCAATGCATACTATTTTTGATCCTGTCAGAAATTTTGTTTTAAAAACAGATAAAAAAATTCTTCAAACTATAGACAAAATAAACGATCAAGAATTTGTGTTTTTTACAAAAGGAGATAAATTATCTACTTTAAATAAAGTAATGTTGTACATTTTAAAAAATGAACACACTAAAAAAATTAAAATTGTTATAGCTTTAGAAAAAGGGCAAACTGCTCCTCCAAATTTATCTCAAGAAATTGACTTTTTAGATAGAGAATATCCTGAAATAGCTATTGAGTTTTTAGTTATTGAAGGAAAGTTTAGCCCAAAATTAATTAAAGAACTTTCACAAAAATGGAACATTCCAATCAACTTTATGTTTATTGGATCACCAAGTGATAAATTTCCATATAAAATAGCTGAATTAGGTGGCGTTAGATTAATTATATAATGAAAAGAGTACAATCAAAATCATTTTTTATCAAGTTTTTGAAATGGAGATATGCACATATTTCCAATAAACAATTTATTACTATTGCAAGTGCTATTATAGGTTTTATGGCCGGATTAGGTGCAGTAATATTAAAAAACTTTACTCATTTTATCCAAGGTTTACTTGAAGGTAAATTTATAAAGGATATTCATCAAGCCTTTTATTTTATTTTCCCAATTATTGGGTTATTATTTGTAATAGTTTTTATAAAATACATAGTTAAGAAAAAAATTGGGCACGGAATTCCTTCTACTTTATACGCAATTTCAAAACAAAAAGGGATTATGCCTAGCCATCAAATGTGGGCTTCAATTTTTACAGCTCCTTTAACGGTTGGTTTTGGTGGTTCTGTTGGATTAGAGGGGCCAACAGTTGCTACTGGTGCAGCTTTGGGTTCTAACTTTGCTAGAATGTTTCATTTAAATCAAACTACTAGAACTTTATTAATTGGTGCTGCTGCTGCAGGCGCAATGTCTTCTATTTTTAAAGCTCCTATTGCGGCAATAGTTTTTGCAGTTGAAATATTTAGCTTAGAGCTAACTTTAGCTTCAATGATACCATTATTATTAGCCTCTATTACAGCTATATTAACTTCTTATTTCTTTTTAGGAGATGATGTATTACTTCACTTTCAATTACAAGAAAAATTTCTGTTAAATGATGTTTTTTTCTATGTTTTATTAGGTGTTTTTACTGCTGGAATTTCTGTTTACTTCAGCAAAATGTATTTCTTTATAAGTGACTATTTTAAAAAATTTAAAAATCCATATAAACGATTATTAATTGGCGGATTATTAATTGGAATTATTGTCTTTTTTGTACCTCCTTTATTTGGAGAAGGATATGAAACTATAAATAATATTTTAAAAGGTAATGTAGGAAATGTTATAATGAACAATATTTTTAATATTAAAATTGGAAATATTTGGACTATTATAGCGCTTTTAGTTGGACTTGTTATTTTTAAAGTAGTTGCAATGTCCCTTACATTTAGCGCTGGTGGTATTGGTGGTGTTTTTGCTCCAACTTTATTTACTGGAAGTATTACTGGTTTTGTATTTGCTATGGTAATTAATTATAGTAATATTTTACAACATCACCTTTCACTTACAAATTTTGCTATGGTAGGTATGGCCGGATTAATGGCTGGTGTTTTACAAGCTCCTTTAACTGCAATATTTTTAATTGCAGAAATTACAGGTGGTTATGAACTTTTTGTACCATTAATGATTGTGGCTTCTATTTCCTTTTTAATTTCTAAACAATTTACACCTCATAATATTTATGCGGAAGAATTGGCTAAAAAAGGAGAATTAATAACGCACAATAAAGATAAAAATGTGCTAATGATGCTAAACATAAAAAAAGTTATTGAAACTGATTTTATTACAATTCATCCAGAAATGTTTTTAGGAGAAATAGTACATAGTGCCATTAAAAATTCTCACAGAAATCATTTTCCTGTTGTAGGTGAAGACGGTGAGTTTTTAGGGGTAATTAGGTTAGATGATATTAGAAGTATAATGTTTAACACTGTTTTGTATAACAAAGTTAAAGTGGAAGATTTAGCACATGGAGAACCCGCAATAATTAATATGGATGTGGATAGTATGGAGGATATAATGAGTAAATTTAAAACTACAAGTGCTTGGAATTTACCTGTTATAAAAAATGGAAAATATTTTGGATATATCTCCAGATCAAGATTAATGACAGCATATCGAAGAAAGTTAATTGAAGTTACAGCTTCCTAATTTTTATTATATGAAAAAACTTTTATTTTTCCTGTTCATAATAATCTTTAGCATTTTAGGCTATGGATTTTATATTAAAAATAACGGAGGAAATAATGCAGAGTTAATTATTGGGATTGGAGTTGTGTTAATTGCTTTTGTTTTAATGCCCTTGTTTATTTATCACAGATATAAGGACAAAGATTTAAAAAGTTTTCAATTTAAAAACTTTAGAGAGGAACTTGAAAAGTTTCATGAAAAAGAAGGAAAAGATCTCTAATTTAAATTTCGTTTTTCAATAAAAAATTGTTTCAACAACAAGCTACATTCTTCTTGTAAAATACCACTAACTACTTTAGTTTTTGGGTGCAATTTTATACTTGTAGCATTAAATCCACGTGTAAGATCCGACGCTCCGTAAACTATTTTGCCTAGTTGCGCCCAATAACTTGCGCCTGCACACATTTGACAAGGTTCTAAAGTTACATATAACGTACAATTTGCTAAATATTTTCCACCTAAATAATCTGAAGCGGCTGTAAAAGCTTGCATTTCTGCATGAGCTGTCACATCATTTAAGGTTTCTACTAAATTATGAGCCCTTGCTATTATTTGATTCTTCATAACAATAATAGCTCCAATTGGAACTTCGTTTTTACTAAGAGCTATTTTTGCTTCTTGCAACGCTCGTTTCATAAAATATTCATCATTGTATGGTGCTATCATTTTTCAAAAGTAAAATTTTTTATTACAACCACCATTAAAATATTGTAGTTTTGCTTTTGTGAAAACAAATTTATTAAGTCATATAAATAATCCTACAGATTTAAGGAAGCTAACTAAAAATCAGTTACCTAAAGTTGCCGAAGAACTACGAAAATTCATTATTGATATTGTAGCAACTAAGGAAGGGCATTTAGGCGCAAGTTTAGGTGTTGTAGAATTAACCATTGCTTTACATTATGTATTTAACACTCCTGATGACTTATTAATTTGGGATGTTGGCCATCAAGCTTACGGGCATAAAATTTTAACCGAAAGAAGAGATGTTTTTAAAACCAACAGACAATTTGGTGGAATTGCTGGTTTTCCAAAACGTGATGAAAGCAAATACGATGCTTTTGGAACTGGACATTCTTCCACATCCATTTCTGCTGCTTTAGGAATGGCAATTGCTTCAAAAATAAACGGAAATTTAAAAAAACAACACATTGCAGTTATTGGAGATGCATCAATAGCTAGCGGAATGGCTTTTGAAGGCTTAAATCATGCCGGTGTTACTAATGCTAATATTTTAATTATTCTTAATGATAATAGCATGGGAATTGATCCAAGTGTTGGTGCATTAAAAAATTATTTTACCAATGTTAAAGCTGGTAAAAAAGTTAGAAAAAATAATATTATTGAAGCTTTAAATTTTAATTATTCAGGACCTATTGACGGACATAATTTAGAAAGTTTAATAATTGAATTAGAACGATTAAAAACCATTGAAGGTCCAAAATTTTTGCACATTATAACTACTAAAGGAAAAGGATTACAAAAAGCTGAAGAAAATCAGGTAACGTATCACGCTCCTGGAAAATTTAATAAAAATACTGGAGAATTAATTACTCCTAAACAAATACCTCAACCGCCAAAATATCAAGATGTTTTTGGAGAAACTATTGTTGAGTTAGCAAAGAAAAACACTAAAATAGTTGGAATAACACCTGCAATGCCAACTGGTAGTTCATTAAAATTAATGCTAGATGAAATTCCTGACAGAGCTTTTGATGTAGGAATTGCAGAACAACATGCTGTAACTTTAGCTGCTGGAATGGCAACACAAGGGCTAATTCCTTTTTGTACTATTTATTCCACTTTTTTACAAAGAGCTTATGACCAAGTTATTCATGATGTTGCTCTACAAAACTTACCTGTAATTTTTTGTATTGACAGGGCAGGTTTGGTTGGAGAAGATGGTGCAACGCACCATGGTGCTTTTGATATTGCTTATTTACGCTGCATTCCAAATTTGGTGATTTTGGCTCCAATAAATGAAATTGAATTACGAAACATAATATACACTGCTCAGTTAGGATTGAATTTCCCAATTGCAATTAGATACCCTCGAGGAAAAGCAACGGTAATAAATTGGAAAAAACCTTTTACTAAAATACCTTTTTTTAAAGGAGAATGTATTTCTGAAGGAAACGATATTGCCGTTTTAAGTATTGGAAGCATTGGAAATAAAGTAATACGAATTCAAAAAAAACTACCAAAAAACAAAGTCGCTCATTACAATATGCGATTTGTAAAACCTTTAGATGAAGTTTTATTGCATACCATTTTTAAAAAATTTAAAACTATTATTACTATTGAAGATGGAGTAATAACTGGCGGGTTTGGAAGTGCAATTTTAGAGTTTGCTTCTACAAATAATTACCATAAAACCACAATTAAACGATTAGGAATACCAGATAAATTTATAGAACATGGTAAAACTTCCGATTTATTTACATCTATTAAGCTATCCGAAAACGATATCTTAAAATTTTTAATTTCCATTTAATTTCTTTAAAATAATTATGTTTCTTTGTGGTTAATTTTTTTTAAAAATATCCTCAAAAAATGAAATTAAAATTAACTGTAGCATTTTTCCTGTTCTTTATTTCTAATAATTATGCTTTTAAAGCAAAAGATACAATATCAGTTCATGTAGACTCAATATCAAATTGGGAAAGGTTAAATAACATACAATTACTTTTTACCCAAAACTCATTTGTAAATTGGAATGCTGGTGGAAATAATTCTATGTCAGGAATTTTAAAAACTAAATTTGTAAGAAACTTTAAAAACAATCATACCTCTTGGTTTAATGAAATTAAAGCAAACTATGGATTAAATAAAGAAGATTCTAGAGAACTCCGTAAAACGGATGATTTAATAGAACTAAACTCCACTTTTGGTTATAAAACACAAGTAGAATCTAACTGGTATTATTCTGCTAAATTTAATTTTAGAACTCAATTTTCTAACGGATATAAATATCCTGATACCAATAAACCTATTTCTAAATTTTTTGCTCCTGCATATATGTTTATCGGAATTGGTACGGAATATTCTTCAAAAAATCATTCCTTAAAAATATATATTTCACCTATAACTAATAAAACTACTTTTGTTCTCGACCAAACATTGGCTAACGAAGGTGCTTTTGGTGTAAAACCTGCTACTTATAATGATTCTAATGTTCTTTTAACTAAAGGAGAAAATACGAAAATGGAATTTGGAACTTTATTAACTGGAGAGTGGAATACAAATGTTATGGAAAATATTAAAATGGCAAATCGCTTAAATCTATATTCCGATTATTTACATAATTACGGCAATATAGATGTAAACTGGGAGCTTAATTTTGATTTAACCATAAATAAATATATAAGGGCAAACGTTGGTACACATCTGCTTTTTGATGATGATGTTAAACGAAAAGAAGATGTTAATAACGATGGAACATTAGATCTTTTAGGAGCTAGAATTCAATTAAAACAATTATTAGGAATAGGCTTTAACTACCTTTTTTAAACAAAAAAAGAGGGAAAACCCTCTTTTTTTGTTTTTCAAAATATAATATATTATTTTATTATAATTTTTTTACTTCCTTGCATATTGTCAGAACTTATTTTTAAAATATAAACTCCTGAAGATAAGTTATTTGTATTAATCTGTTTTAACCCTAAAGAGTTAAAATCTAAATTCGTTTTATAAACTCTTTGTCCGCTTATATTATATAATTCTACTTCTGTTTTTCCAATATATGATTTAGATTGCACAAAGAAATTACCTTCAGAAACTGTAGGAAATACTGAAATTCCCGTTTTATTAAAAAATTCATCATCTACAGCTAAAGCAGCATCTATATTGAATGTAATTTGCTGCCCTGCTAAAAACCCTCCAGTAGCATTAGTTATATCCACTTTAAAAAAGTCAGTTGTAGAAACACTACTTGTATTACTATAAGCAATCAATCCTGAGTTTATATCATCCTGTGTAAAAGTATCTCCAATATTTAAATTAACCCCACTTAATTTTACCACGCCTTTTTGTGGAATTTCAGTTATCATAAAATTTTGTTCAGTTGCAATTGAACCAACACTAGTTGCCTCAACATCTGTTTGTTTAACTTTGTAAGTACTGTTAGCGCCAACATTCATTGTATTGTTAGTTAATGTGGAATTAGTTACTGCATTAGCCTCACAAGTTTCCAAAGTCCAACTATTCAGCGTTCCTGAATCTCCATTATAATAGTCTACAACTTTTAAAGTCCAATCCCCATTTGAATTTTTTCCATTGAAAGTAGATAATGGATTTGCAGGACTTATGGTTCCTACTACTGGTTGTGTTCCACAAGTAATAGTAGAACCATCATCATCAAATGTAACAGAGATATTATTTTCACCAGCACATGCTCTATCAAATAGAACAACTTCTGTTGCATCTGGGGCGATTAATGATATTACCAAATCTTGAATATAAGTATGTGTAATATCAATAGTAACATTTACATCACTTATAGTTATATTATTAGTCAAATTAATAACCGAAGTGGCTGGTGTACCTGCTATATTTGCCCCACCTCCATCAGGTATAGTTTTTGTGGAATTATTAGATACTGAAGCACAAGTATTAAAAGGAGCTGTTTGGAAATTTTTTGTATTAGAATAGTTTCCTGTAGTACAAAAACTAGTACCTCTTACTCTCCAATAATAAACCGTTTGTAAATTAAATATTGTAGTACTTGTATATGAGTTATTAACCGTGTTTCCTGATTCTACAATATTATTGAATCCGGCATCTGTAGCAATATCTATATCGTATAAATTTGCTCCAGAAGTCACATCCCAAGTAAAATTAATATTGTCAGTTAAAATATTTGTGGCATTATTTACTGGCAAATTAGTAACCGTATTAGCAATTGTTGGTTCATTAACTTTTAAAACTAAATCTTTTGATATTGTTTTTCCTCCTCCAACACCAGTAACTGTTAATGTGTAATCTCCAGCTGTAACAGCACTTAAATTACTTATTGTTAATGTAATTAAACTAGTTGTGCTTATGTTATTTGCACTAAAAGATGATGTAGCTCCTGTTGGTAAACCTGAAATTGAAAATGCCGTTGATGAAGTATAACCTCCAAGAGTTGTGAAATCAAAGGTATAAACACCATCATTTGGTTTACATACTTCAACAACACTATTTGTTGGAGTAATTGTAAAAGTAGGATCTGTTGCATTTGTAAATTGACCTGTAAAAGTACCTCTACCAAAAGTTGTTGCTAAAATACTATTATCTACAGTTCTTAAATCTAAATCTACCACTTTAACATCTCTCATTCCATTATTTGAACTTACCCAAACTGGACTATCTTCATTAAAACTTTTAGTAGACCAAATTCCTAATTCTGTTCCTAAAATCACCTCATTTGGTGCCAAAGGATTTTGTAAGATACATTTTACTGGCATATCTGGTAAATCTCCTTCTTTATTTTTCCAAGTGGCTCCACCATTTGAAGTATACCAAACACTAGTAACTCCATAGTTATGGAAAGTTATCATAATTTCATCTTCTGAAGCTCCATATTCAATCGCTGAAATACTTCCAATAAATGAGCTTCCTGAAATATTCTCCCATGCAATATTTGCTGCTGTACCATTTGCATTGGTTAGTTTTAGTAATTTTCCATTATCCGTTCCAACTAATAAAGTAGTTGAAGTTGTTGTATATGGAGAAACTTTAAATGCAATTGGTGAGCCATCTAATAGAGCATTAGTTAACTGGGTTTTGGTGGCACTACTGCTTCCTAAAACATACCTGTTAATTTGTTTTGTTCCAGTAATAGAGCCATTAGAATACATAATATTTAAATTATGATCTAAACCAGCTTGTGAAATAAAATCTCCTTCATTACTATTTGTATCAATATCATAACCAGCACCTGTATAAGGGAGACTTAAATAAGTATGATTACTATATACATAAGAAACTATCATATAATTACCATCTTTATCAATAGTGCTATATGCTCCGTCTCCTCCATTAACTAAAGTACTTGAACTTACTCCTGCAGAAGCACCATTTATAAATTGGGATCCATTATCTTGAGCTCCAGCAACAATTAATTCATTAGATGTACTTTGTCCATAGCCTCCATAATAAAATTGAGTTACGTTGTAATTAGTGTTCATTTCTGTAAAAACATCTGCAGTTGCCGCAGTAGATAAACTAGATGCGTAAAAAATTCCTCCATCACAACCAACTACTGCTTCATTATTCGCTCCAGGTCTAAATGTAAAAGCATGTTGATCTGCATGTACGTAAGAACAATTTAAAGTATTTAAGTTCGGATTATTTGACCATTTAGAAATTTGTTTCCATTTAGATGCTAAATTTGTAGTAGTTCCACTAGTACTTCTAAATAAATCTATTCCTCCAACATAAATTATATCATCATTAGTTGGATCGACTTCAATTACTAAATCGTAAAAATCTTGTCCACGAGTAAAATCAGCAGCAGAAATACCATTATCTGCATCGCTCGGTTTTGCTAATTCAGTTGTTGTAGAAAAGCCATCTGTGGTACTAAATATATGAGGTCCTGCGGTAGTTGTTCCTTGAGTTAATGCATACATTTTATTTGCATTTGTAGAAGAAACCGCTAATTCTACTCTGTTTGAGTTTGCTAAAGGAGATCCTGAAGCTTCTGTCCATATTGTCCCGTCAGTTGAGCTAAAAACTCGTCCTCCACCATTTCCTCCAATTCCAGGAGTTTCAATGGTTCCCATCCAAAGTTTATTATCTGAAGAAATTTCAAAGTCATTAGGAATATAATAATAATTTTTACTGCTAAAAGAAATCTGCATATTTGCAGACTCGATTCTACTCCAGTTTAAACCATCATCTATACTTTTATATAACCCTGCAGATTGTAATCCTAAATAACTTGATGGGTTGCTTCCATCTCCATAAACATGTGCTCCTACACCTATAAAAACTTCTGTACTTCCTGCATTATCCCATGCAATAATGTTATTTATATAATAAATTCCGGCTAAAAATGTACTTGAGGATGAATAATCAAAAGAAGCTCCTCCTGCTAATTGTACTGGAATATTAACCCAATTAGCTCCTCCATCTATAGTTTTATAAACTCCATTACCAACTGCTGCTCCAAAAGTATATTGTTCACCTGTCCCAATATACCAAGTATTTGAATCGTTAGGATCAACAGTAATACACGAAATATTCATATTACTTGGAACACCAGAAACCAAAGTCCAAGCTGAACTTGCATTTGTAATATCTTGATTAACCCATAATCCTCCACTAACTCCACCTGCATAAACTCTTTTATTTGTTGCATCATTTGGATCAAATAAAACTACTCTTGTTCTTCCTCCAACATTATTAGGACCTCTTTCAACCCAATCATTTCCAACTGTTCCATCCCCAGGAACTTTACTTGCATAGGATTTATTATAAAGTTTATTTTGTAACTCTAAAACTTTATTTGGCTCAGGTCTTCCTGTTGCCGGATTCATAGTTAATTCCCATTCTCTTTCATAATATTTGTTAGGAGGAATCCCTAAAGATATACGTTGCTCTTTAGTTAGCTGCAGTGTTTTTTTGAATGGACTATTTAATAAGTATTGTTTATACTTTTCAGCTAAACTAACATTATTTGACAACTCTGTTTTTTGTTTTGAAGTAAACAATGTTGTTCTACTAATTTTAAAACCTATTACAACTACAAATAAGCTTAAAAATAGATATAGTAATTTTTTTTTCATAATGTATTAATATTAAAGTATTGGTTGTTCTTATTTTTTTATTTTATGATACAATTGTAGAGCAAACCCATCTGATAAACTTGCTACAAAGTTACATACGGTTAAAATTCTATCATACAATGATTTAGATTCACTTATAAGGCATGGTGATAAAGATATAATTAATTTATCATAGTTAGACTCTTTACTTTCATATTGGTTATTAATTGCAGTTAAAAAAACATCTAATAGTTTATAGATGACACTATAACCTACTATTTCTTTTTCAATTACTTGACTACTCCTATAAATTTTTTCTACACTAATTTTTATAATATCATTAATTTGTGCTTCGTACTTGCATTTATCTAATAAAGCAAATGGATACTCTCCATTTAAAATACTTGTTTCATTTTCTAAAAATATTTTTGATGCTTCATTTATCAATGTTCCTATTGCTAAAGCTCGTAAATAACTTAATCGATCTTTTTTATTAGGTAGATTATAATATTTTTCAGTGTTAATGGTATCTTTTACTAACTTAATTAAATACTCTAAAGCAAAATCTTCATCAATTAATCCTAAATTAATACCGTCTTCAAAATCAATAATAGTGTAACAAATATCATCAGCAGCTTCTACTAAATACGCAAGTGGATGTCTTTTATAGGCAATTTCATCATTATTCCTTGATTCCATTAAACCTAATTCTTTAGCTAATTCGTTAAAAAAAGATAAGTCCGATTGGAAAACTCCAAATTTTTTATCTGCAATTTCATTGGTAGGCTTTTTAGGAAGAGATTCTTTAGGATATTTAATAAAACTTCCCAAAGTTGCATAAGACAAACGCAGTCCGCCATTAACTCCATTTTTACTTTCAGTTAAAATTTTAAATCCGTTTGCGTTTCCTTCAAAATCAATTAAATCTTGCCATTGTTTTTTAGTTAGTTCACTTTTATATTTTTGTCCATTCCCATTTTTAAAATATTCACCAATTGCTTTTTCTCCACTATGCCCAAAAGGTGGATTTCCAATATCATGAGCTAATGCTGCACTAGCTACAATTGCGCCGAAATCATTCATTTTATAACCTTTTGTTACTAAATTTGGATATTTTTTAAGCAATTGTTCGCCAACTATTCGTCCTAATGAGCGCGCCACAACACTAACTTCAAGGCTATGTGTTAACCTTGTATGCACAAAATCAGTTTTAGACAATGGCACTACTTGAGTTTTATCTTGTAAACTTCTAAAAGAATCCGAAAAAATAATTCTGTCATAATCTACCTCAAACCCTAAACGAGTTTCATCTTGATCTAAACGGTTTCTATTCTCTTTATCTCCAAAGCGTTTTAAAGAAAGTAATTGTTCCCAGTTCATTGAATCTTTAATTTGCTGCAATATACTTATTTATTTATTTTTTTTAAATGATAAATTAACATTTGGTAATTTAAATTTAACTATTACTTAACATTAATACATTTTATTTGCATCAATTAATTTACGCTTAAAATGAAATTAAAATTATTAGTGTTTTTTGTATTTATATCAGCCTCATTTTATGGGCAATCTTTTAAAGATGAAGATTCCTTTTTCTCTGATATTCATAAAAAAGGTGAAGTTAAAGGCAAAGTAATTGCTTCAAACACTAATAATGAACCTTTAGTATTTGCAAACATTACTATTAAAGAATTAAATTTAACAACTACTTCAGACACTAAGGGAAATTTTTCTTTTAAATTAGAACCTGGTAATTATACACTTTTATTCGATTTTATTGGTTATAAATCTAAAATGTTGAATGTGGTTGTAAACTCTAATAATATTACTGTTTGTAATGAAACCTTGAATGCTTTAACTATGAATTCAGATATAGTTATGAGTAGTATAGAAAAACAACATTAGTTTATATCCTTCCTTTTATTTTAGCCTTACAAATTAAACCTTAATTTAAATAAATAGTTGATTATTAATTAATTAGATGTTGTTACCATATTGTTAATATTAATTTATTGTTTTAACAATTTCATAATATTAGAAAACGTACACTTAACTTTTAGATAAAATTCCATCATTTCATTCCCTCTATTTTTGTCGAAAATAAATTTAACAATAAATTTTAAAAAAATGAAAAAACTGTTTATTCTATTATTTATAACAAATGTTGTTTTAACCTCTTGTTCAAACAATAATGACAGTCCAATTATTCCTGTGGATCCAACTCCTACAGGAGATGTTGAAGTAAACGTTACAGGTGCAATTTCCTCAAACACTACTTGGACAGCAGATAAAATTTGGGTTTTAAACAACAAAGTTGTTGTTGAAGATGGAGCAACTTTAACTATTGAACCAGGTACCATTATTAAAGGTACAGAAGGCGCAGGATCATTAGCTTCTGGGTTAATTATCGCAAGAGGCGGTAAAATAAACGCCGTTGGAACAGCTGATAAACCAATTATCTTTACTTCTGTAAGAGATAATATTAATATTGGTGAACAATGGGGAACTAATTTAACTATTGATGACAACTCATTATGGGGAGGAGTACTTATTTTAGGTAAAGCTAAAGGATCATTTAGTGGAGATGTTTCAGAATTTCAAATAGAAGGAATTCCTGCAAGTGATAGCTTTGGATTATATGGTGGTAACGATGATGCTGATAACTCAGGAAATTTTGAGTACGTAAGAATTTGCCATGGTGGAGCTGAAATTGGAGCTGGTAATGAAATTAACGGTTTAACTTTAGGTGCTGTAGGTAGCGGAACAACTATTAGTAATATAGAAATTTATGCTACTTATGATGATGGAATTGAATTTTTTGGTGGTGCTGTAAATCCATCAAATATATTAATTTGGCATCAAGGTGATGATGGTTTAGATATTGACCAAGCATACCACGGTACTATTTCAAATGCTTTAGTTATTTTAGGTAATACTTCAGATAGCGCTACTGAAATTGATGGTGGTGAAGGTTCTTATCAGGCTCGTTTTACAGAAAAAAATATTACTTTAATAGGTCATGCTGATGCTCCTGGTGGAAAATTTGCAGATTTTAGAGATAACGCACAAGGTACATTAGAAAATATTTATGCTTACAATTTTCAACCAACATCATATGTAAGAATAAAAAATGACAATGTTGCTCAAAACTATAACAATGGTTTATTAGAATTCATAAACTGGGAAATGGTTTTACCTACAGGTGTAGCATCTGTTAATGATTTATTTCAAGATCATTCTGAGAACAATTTAGCTCCTACTTTTGGTGCAGATTCTTCTAATTGGGCAACTGCTATAACTGAAGGAAGTGAAACCACTGGGTGTGATACTTCTGTATTTACTTGGACATATGCTTACAATCAAAATGCATTCTAAGAGAAACAACTATTAAATTATAAAATGATTGCTCGCCTTATTTTTAAATAGGCGAGCAATTTGTATATAAAAAATTAGATAAAATACAAATGCAAAAAAAATATAAATTATTAGCAATCGGTTTATTTATTAGCTTATTTAGCTGGTCACAAACGGGTAAATTAGTAGGAAAAGTAATTGATGGAAATTCTAACGAAACCTTGGCTTTTGCTAATGTTATTGCTAAAGGAACTACTATAGGAACTAATTCAGATTTTGAAGGAAAATATGAATTAAAATTATCTCCTGGAACTTATACTATTTCTTTTTCATTTTTAGGTTATGAAACTAAAAATATTACTGAAGTTGTAATTAAAGAAGGAGAAGTTTCAAATTTAGATGTTATTTTAAATCCTGCTGGTATTAGCTTTGACACTGTGGTTATTACCGCAAAAAAAGCACGTAATACTGAAACTGCAATTTTAAATGTGCAAAAAAAATCTGTAAACTTACTAGATGGAATTTCTGCACAAACCTTTCAAAAATTATCTGTCAGTAACGTGGCTTCTGCAGTAAAAAATGTGCCAGGTGTTTCTGTTCAAGGCTCTAAGTATGTGTATGTAAGAGGTCTTGGAGACAGATATACTAAGTCTATTTTAAATGGAGTTGATATTCCAGGGTTAGACCCTGATAGAAACACTGTGCAATTAGATATATTTCCTACAAATATAATTGACAATGTGCAAGTAATTAAATCTTCAACAGCTGATTTATCTTCTGATTTTACTGGAGGTGTAGTTAATATAATTACAAAAGATTTTCCTAATAAAAAAGTTAATAGTTTTAGCATTAATGGATCCTATAATCCTTCTATGCATTTTAATTCTAATTACTTAAAATATAAAGGTTCACCAACTGATTTCTTAGGGTTTGACAATGGCAATAGAGATTTACCAATTTCAAGATACCAACCAATACCAGACCCTTTTTCAAATAATCCTGCTTTAGTTACCATAATTAAGCAATTTAATCCTGTGCTAAAAGCAAACAAAGCAAAAAGCTTTATGGATTTTGGGCTTTCATATACTAACGGAAACCAGTTCCAATTAAAAAATGATAATGTTATTGGTTATTTAGCGGCTATTTCATATAAAAATAAAACTAAATTTTATCATAATTTTGAAACAGGTTCTTATAGGAAATCTATTGATAAATCAGTAAACAATTTAGAACTTTCTGAAAATCGCGTTGGAGATTTAGGATCTAATGAAGTATTACTTAGTGGATTAGTTGGAGTTACCTACAAAACTGCAAAAAGTAAATATAAATTAAGTGCTATGCACCTACAAAATGGTGAATCAACTGCAGGTTATTTTAAACAAATCAAAGTTTTTTCTGATCAAGTTACTTTCTTTAAAGATAATTTACAGTATACACAACGTTCAATATCAAATTTATTACTTAACGGAAAACATTCTAACGATGATGCAAGTTTTATAACTGAATGGAAAATCTCTCCTACTTACTCCTTAATAGAAGATAAAGATTTTAGAGAAACTCCATTTCAAGTAGATGAAGTAACTGGTCAATATGCTATTAGACCTAGTTCTGCGGGAAATCCAAAACGTATATGGAGAACTTTAGATGAAATAAATCTAGTTTCAAAATTAGATTTTACAAAAACACATCAGTTATTTAAAAAACCTTCAAAATTTAAATTTGGAGCAGGATTTATCTATAAAAAACGAAACTTTAGTATAGACAGCTACATTTTACAAATAAGAGGTTCTTCTGGAGAATCATTAAATGGAGATGCTAATGCGTTGCTAAGTAATGCTAACATTTGGGATCCAAACACTGGTTTAGGAACCTATATTTCAGGAAATTATGAGCCTGCTAACACTTTTAAATCTTACAATTTAAATACAGCAGTATATGGCTCAGAAACTTTAGAGCTTTTTGAGAAATTAAAAGCTATTATTGGATTAAGAATGGAAAAATTCCAACAATTTTATACTGGGCAAAACAATAGCGGTTCAGTTATTTATAATAATGTCAAAACCATTGACAAATTAGATTTGTTCCCTTCTACAAACTTTATTTATGGTTTAAATGACGACACCAATTTTAGATTATCCTATTCAAAAACTGTTGCCAGACCTTCATTTAAAGAAGCTTCCATAACACAAATTTATGATCCTATTACTAATTTAACTTTTAATGGTAATTTAAATTTAAAACCATCTTACATAAATAATTTTGACTTTAGAATTGAAAAATTTGGTGATAAAGCTCAGTTAGTTGCACTATCCGCTTTTTATAAAACCTTTAAGGACCCAATAGAATTATCTTTTTTCAGTGCTTCTGCTCCAGACAATTTACAGCCACGTAATATTGGTGAAGCAAAGGTTTATGGTTTAGAATTTGATATTCGAAAAAACTTAGGATTCATTTCACAAAAAATGAGTAATTTAAATGTTAATTTAAATGCATCATTCATTAAATCAAAACAAACAATGGATAAAAGTTTAAATGGTGAATATGACTCTAAAATCTTAAATTTAAGAGATGGTGAATCGATATCAGATACTAGACAGTTACAAGGGCAATCTCCTTATTTAATTAATGCAGGAATAGCATATTCAAATGATGATAAAAGTTTACAAACAGGTTTGTATTATAATGTACAAGGTAAATCATTAGAAATTGTTGGTATTGGAGCAATTCCAGATGTTTATACCATGCCATTTAACAGTTTAAATTTCACCTTTAGTAAAGCTTTTGGGGAAGACCAAAAATCGAGCATAAGCATTAAGTTTGATAACATTCTAAATAACGAAAGAGAAAGTCATTATCAATCTTATAAAGCTCAAGATCAAATTTTTTCGAAGAGACATATAGGCCAAGCGTTTTCAGTTGGCTATAGTGTGAAGTTTTAAAAATTCTATATCTATTACATATAAAAAAAACAGACTATTAATAGTCTGTTTTTTTTGTTAATAAAGTTTGATTAAAATACGCTTAGTTTACTACTAAAGCTTTTTCTTCTACACCAACTAACTTATTATCTTTATAGGTAACAAAATTAATTTTGTCATCTTTAAAATAGGTCCAAACACCTACTTTTTTACCTTTATCATAATAAGCTATTATGGTTTTGTTTCCTTTAACATCATAGCTAACCCACATGCCTTGTAATTGGTTTTTATTATTAAAAAAGCCTTCACTTTGAATGGCGCTACTGTTATCTGCAAAATAATACGTTGCCTTTATAAGGTTATTATTTACTTTTTTATACTCAACGTTTTGTCCTTGGGAAAAAGCTGTTACACAAAATAACAAAATCACTAATTTTACTATTGCCTTCATAATTCATTTATTTTTAGTTAATTTTTAATTATAAATCAAATATATGTAATTTACCTTTTATAAACCATTTCTTAACATTAAATTTACATTAAGTTTTTAAAAAACTGATTTTCATCATAATATGATTATTTATTTTTGATGAAATAATACTATATTTTTGTATAAATTAACTTATTGGTTTTAAATATAAGAAATTGACTTTTTTCTTATTCTAAAATAAAAAGGTTGAAATAAGCTTCAAATTTTTTTGAATTTTACTAAAGCCCCAAAATATTAAGTGCTATTTTTAAAAAATTATTTCACAAAATAGCATTCTATAATCTTGATTATCAATAAAATTAAAAATATGATTTAGCGTCTAAAATATTCAATAAAGCATTATGCGTTTTATGACTAAATTTATTATAAATTTGTGTAAACAATAATATAAATAGTATTATTTATTGGTTTTAAATCATCATTTAATGTTAATTTAAATTTTCGTGATTATTATTACAATGTTTATTAATATCCTTAAAAATATCACTTTATATTTAATGCTGATATTTAACAATAATAGAAATGAGATAATTTCAATAAACTCGCCTTTAAATAATAACAATTTAATAATATTGGTTTAGACTCAACTTAATACATTTGAACAAAATTTTAGATTAAAATTATGGATAATATATATTTATTAATGGTTGTTGCTTTAGCTGTTTTGGCTATTACCGACTTAATTGTTGGTGTTAGTAATGATGCCGTTAATTTTTTGAATTCTGCTATAGGATCAAAAGTGGTTTCCTTCAAAACTATTGTTGTTGTAGCAAGTGTTGGTATTGTATTTGGAGCGCTTTTTTCAAGCGGAATGATGGAAGTTGCCAGAAAAGGTATTTTTAATCCTGGAATGTTCATGTTTAGTGATATTATGATCATTTTTATGGCCGTAATGATTACGGATATATTATTACTAGATTTTTTCAACTCCTTAGGAATGCCTACTTCAACCACTGTATCAATTGTGTTTGAACTTTTAGGTGCAGCTGTAGCAATTTCGTTAATAAAAATAGCCTCAACTACTGGCGATTATTCTTCCATAGTTAAATATATAAACACTACTAAAGCTGCTCAAATTATTTTTGGAATTTTATTTTCAGTTGTTGTAGCATTTACAGTTGGTGCAATTGTGCAATTTTTATCTAGATTACTATTATCTTTTCATTATGAAAAAAAACCAATTTGGGTAAGTTCTGTATTTGGTGGTATGGCACTAACTTCCATTATTTATTTTATCCTTTTAAAAGGAATAAGAGGAAGTAATTTTGCTAATGAAAAATTAAATTTTTTAAATGGATCAACCTTAAATACTTTTTTAGATAACCACTCTATATCTATAATATTTGTAAATTTTCTTTTATGGTCACTTTTATCCTATACGGCTATAAAATTCTTTAAAATTAATATTTATAAAATTATTATTATTGTTGGTACATTTGGTTTAGCCTTAGCTTTTGCAGGAAATGATTTAGTGAATTTTATTGGTGTTCCAATAGCTGCTTGGCAATCGTTCGAAGCTTGGTCTAATGCGGCTGTTCATGTTCCAGCAGATCAATTTTCAATGAGCATTTTAAGCGCCAAAGTAGCTACACCTAATATTTTACTATTAATTGCTGGTTTAGTTATGGTGCTAACTTTATGGTTTTCTAAAAAAGCTAAAGATGTAGTTGCTACCTCTGTTAATTTAGCTCATCAAGGTGATACTGCCGAAAAGTTTCAACCAACCTTTTTATCTAGAGTACTTGTTAGAGGAACTATTTTAATAGGAAAATATACAAATGCCATTGTTCCAACAGTTATTAAGCGTAAAATAGACAAACAGTTTGAAAAACCAGTAATTAAATTAGCTGCAAATAAAACACATGAACTACCAGCTTTTGATTTAGTTCGTGCCTCAGTAAACTTAGTAATAGCAAGTATATTAATTTCTATTGCTACATCATACAAACTACCTCTTTCAACTACTTACGTTACTTTTATGGTTGCTATGGGTAGTTCATTAACAGATAGAGCTTGGGGTAGTGAAAGTGCTGTTTATAGAGTTTCAGGTGTGTTAAATGTTATTGGTGGATGGTTTTTTACTGCAATTAGTGCTTTTATTGCTTCTGGTACTATTGCTTATCTAATTAACTTAGGTGGTTCAACTATGATTGCCGTTTTATTATTTGTTGCATTTTTAATTTTACTACGCAATTCTATATCCTTCTTAAAAAGATCTAAATTAGCTAAAGATGAAGATTTCTTAAACAAAACAGAGAGTAAATCCTTAAAAGGAGTTATTGAAGAAAGCGCAGATAATATATCTAAAGTACTAAAAAGAGTTAGTAAAATTAATACAAGTACTATTCAAGGTCTTATTAATCAAGATTTAACATTATTAAAGAAATCAAAAACTTCTGTTGCAAAACTAGAAGCTGAAATTGAAGCTTTACAAAATAACATTTTCTACTTTATTAAAAATTTAGATGAATCTTCTGTTAGTGCAAGTACTTTTTATATAAACGTTATTGGAGATTTACAAGATATTGCTCAGTCAGTTTCTTTTATTTCAAAAGCTAGTCACAAACATGTTCATAATAATCATAAAAGTTTAAAGAAAAATCAAATTGCTGAATTACTAGATTTAGATTCTAAATTAAGCGATTTACTATCTAAAATTAAAGTTATTTTCGATTCGAGAACTTTTAATGAAATACCTTCATTAATGAATGAAAAACAAGTTTTATTAGATGATGTTGCTACTTCAGCTCAAAAGCAAGTAGAACGAACAAGAACCACAGAATCTAGCCCAAAAAACACAACGTTATATTTTAGTATTTTATTAGAAACCGAAGATTTAATAAAAGCTACAATGAATTTAATTGAACAATATACAACGCATAATACCTATAAATAACATATATTATTTACCCATAAAAAGCCCTATTTGAAATTCAAATAGGGCTTTTTATTTAGTTTAACTTCAAATTTATGAACCACACATTAAACAATCATCCGGGTTATCTTTTGATTGTAAAATAAGTTGTTTTAATTCTTCAGGAGTTAGTGGTTTTTCTTCCTCTTTTTTAGTTTTTGAAACCGTAAACTGAATGGCATTAACCGCACTTTTAGTTCGTAAATAATACATTCCTGTTTTTAATCCAGATTTCCAAGCGTAAAAATGCATAGAAGTTAATTTAGAGTAATTTGCATCTTGCATAAATAAGTTTAACGATTGAGATTGATCTACAAAATAACCTCGTTGTCTCGACATGTCAATAATATCTTTCATACTCATTTCCCAAACTGTTTTATACAACTCTTTTAATTCTTGAGGAATTATATCAATATGTTGAATTGAACCATTTGCACGCATAATTTCTTCTTTCATTTCATTATTCCACAAACCTAACTCTACTAAATCTTCTAACAAATGCTTATTTACTACAATAAATTCACCACTTAAAACTCTTCTGGTATAAATATTTGAAGTATATGGTTCAAAAGCTTCATTATTTCCTAATATTTGAGAAGTTGATGCGGTTGGCATTGGTGCAACTAACAATGAATTTCTTACGCCATTGGTCATTACTTTTTTACGTAAAGATTTCCAATTCCATCTTCCACTTAAATCATCTTCAGAAACTCCCCACATATTAAACTGAAACTCTCCTTTTGACATTGGTGAACCCTTAAAACTTGAATATGGTTCTTTTAATTTAGCCATTTCCATAGATGAAGTTACCGCTGCAAAATATATAGTTTCAAAAATTTCTTGATTTAACTTTTTAGCCTCATCACTAGTAAAAGGTAAACGTAATAGTATAAAAGCATCTGCTAAACCTTGAATTCCTAAACCTATTGGTCTATGACGAACATTTGAGTTTTCAGCCTCTTTAACTGGATAATAATTACGATCAATTACAGTATCTAAATTTTTAGTAATTTTTTTAGTGACTTTAAAAAGTTTTTTATGGTTAAAAAATTTAACACCATCTTTATCCTCTTCTACAAACATTGGAATTGCAATAGATGCTAAATTACACACAGCAACCTCATCTTTTGCGGTGTATTCCATAATTTCGGTACATAAATTTGAAGAACGAATAGTTCCTAAATTCTTTTGGTTAGATTTTCTATTTGCCGCATCTTTATATAACATATATGGATTACCTGTTTCAATTTGAGCTTCTAAAATTTTCTCCCAAAGATCACGAGCTTTAATAGTTTTTCTTCCTTTTCCAACTTTTTCATATCCTGTATATAGTTTTTCAAACTCATCACCATAGGTATCAAATAAATGCGGACATTCATTTGGACACATTAATGTCCAGTTGCCATCTTCTTCTACTCGTTTCATAAATAAATCTGGAATCCACATTGCATAAAACAAATCACGCGCACGCATTTCTTCTTTTCCTGTGTTTTTACGTAAATCTAAAAAATCAAAAACATCCGCATGCCAAGGTTCCATATAAATAGCAAAAGATCCTTTACGTTTTCCCCCGCCTTGATCTACATAACGAGCCGTATCATTATACACTTTTAACATTGGTACAATTCCGTTTGAAGTACCATTAGTTCCTCGAATATAAGAACCAGTTGCTCGTACATTATGAATAGACAACCCTACACCACCTGCAGATTGTGATATTTTAGCAGTTTGTTTTAAAGTATCGTATATTCCATCAATACTATCATCTTGAATTTGTAATAGAAAACAAGAAGACATTTGTGGTTTTGGCGTTCCTGAATTAAATAATGTTGGCGTAGCGTGTGTGAATATTTTTTTAGACATTAATTCATACGTTTCAATTGCTTCATCAATATCTTCTAAATGAATACCAATGGCAACACGCATTAACATATGTTGAGGACGCTCTACAATTTGTCCGTTTATTTTTAATAAATAAGAACGTTCTAAAGTTTTAAAACCAAAATAATCATAGTTGAAATCGCGATTATAAATTATAGTAGAATCTAATTTAGCTGCGTTTTCCATGATAATTTTATAGGTATCCTCTGCTAAAAGAGGTCCTTTTTTACCTGTACGAGGATTTACATAATTATATAAATCCGTCATTACTTCAGAAAATGTTTTTTTAGTGTTTTTATGCAAATTTGAAACTGCTATACGAGCTGCAAGCTTAGCGTAATCTGGATGTTGAACCGTCATTGTAGCTGCGATTTCAGCTGCTAAATTATCTAATTCAGAAGTGGAAACTCCATCGTATAAACCTTCAATAACCCTCATGGCAACCTTTACAGGATCTACCAATTTATTTAATCCGTAACACATTTTACGAACTCTTGCTGTGATTTTATCAAACATCACAGGTTCTTTTTTCCCATCTCTTTTAAGTACAAACATAGGTTACACGTATTTTTTTAATTAGTTAATATTATAATAGCTTAGTTGTAGCTATTACTTTTTATAATTTAAATTCAATCAGGAAATTGAATTTTATTAAATTTTTGGTTTTTTAAGTAAATTAGAAGTCTGCATCAAAGCTAATACTTCCTGTTCCTCCGCTTTTAACGCCTGCTTTTTGATATTCTGAAACTCTTTTTTCAAAGAAATTTGTTTTTCCTTCTAATGAAATCATTTCCATAAAATCAAACGGATTTGTTGCGTTATATACTTTTTCACAGCCGTATTCTACTAACAATCTATCTGTTACAAACTCTAAATATTGAGTCATTAATTTAGCGTTCATACCAATTAAACTCACTGGTAAGGATTCCGTAATAAACTTACGTTCTATATCTAGTGCATTTACTAAAATTTCAGTAATTCTATTTTTAGGAACTTTATTTACAATGTGGTTTTGATGTAAGTGTACGGCAAAATCGGCATGCAAACCTTCATCACGGTTTATTAATTCATTTGAAAATGTTAAACCTGGTAATAATCCTCTTTTTTTCATCCAAAAAATAGAGCAGAAACTACCTGAAAAAAAGATGCCTTCTACTGCAGAAAAAGCAATTAATCGCTCTGCAAAACTGTCACTTTCCACCCATTTTAAAGCCCAATCTGCTTTTTCTTTAATTGCTGGAAAAATTTCAATAGCTCTAAAAAGTTCATCTTTTTCTTTTTCGTTTTTAATATAAGTATCAATTAATAACGAGTAAACTTCTGAGTGAATATTTTCCATCATTAATTGAAATCCGTAAAAGAATTTTGCTTCAGTATATTGTACTTCACTCACAAAATTTTCAGCCAAATTTTCGTTTACAATACCATCTGATGCGGCAAAAAAAGCTAAAATATGTTTAATAAAATAACGTTCATCATCTGTTAATTTAGTTTCCCAATCAATTACATCTTGATTTAAATCTATTTCTTCAGCGGTCCAAATACTTGCTTCTTGTTTTTTATACCATTCCCAAATATCTTGATGCTGAATAGGGAAGATTACGAATCTGTTTTTATTTGGTTGTAAAATAGGTTCAATAAATGACATTTATTATTTTTTTAAAGGTTTAGTTAATTTTGCGATTATTTTGGCTGAATCGAGAAAAACAAATATTAGAAAAAAATACTCTAAAAAAAAGCGCACTTATTCACATTTATAAGTAAGTTTTTAACATTTTGACATTTTACAGCACAAATTATTAATTTTTTAATTCTTTGATTAACAATATTTTACCATCAACAAACAATGCTTAAGCCTTAATTCTATTGAGTTTATTTTTATGGCTTAAAAAACAAAAAGAGCACAAATTTTGTGCTCTTTTTTAATAAGGAACTAATTGCAAATTGAAATTAAATTATAAATAATGGTTTAGAGCGTTCCTTATTATTTAATCTAGTTAGTAAAATTGATTTGTGGGGAAACTAGATTGAGTTATTATTTTCTAAAACTTTTATTTTATTTCTTTAAGTGTGTATAAATTTGTATAACCAAATGGTTCTGGAGCTTCTTTTTTCTTTATTATTTTGGCAAAAACTCCTGGTTTTTCATTTACCATCCAATATTTTATTTTATTATCATACTCTCCATAACCTTCAACTACTGTACATTCAAAAATTCCAATAGGCGTTTTTACATTTTCTTTCCCAACCACTTTATAAATAGTTAAATTATCTTTTGGAAAGAAATTAAAATCATATTCGTAATCTTGTAAATTGTTCATAAAAATAGGATCTTCGGTCATATCAATATAATCGTTTTGAAAATAGGAAAACCTTCTAACATCAATAGTTTGAGCTTCTTTATTGTAGTTTATTTTTTCACTTTCAACCCAAGCATCTGGTTCTCTTTCATCAGGGAAATTAGTTACATTGTAAACCACTTCTTTATAGTTTTTTAAGTAATTAACAATAGTATCAATTTTCCAAGGTAATTTTTCTTCTTCTTCATAATTAAAGCTACCATCGGCATCTAACATGGATTCTTTTTCGTATAAAAGAATTGGTTTTTTTATGGTGATTTTTTTAGTGTTAGCTTCAATAGCTTTTGCATCAATTTTTTTGAAACTTAAAATATCTCCATCTTTATTATATTCTAATATACTATCGTTAAGTTTTAGGATTTTTGCTTCACCATTAAAATCTTTATCTAAACTGCTCTTCATTATAATTTTATGCTGTTTTTTTTGATATTTCCAAGTGCCAGCATCCATAGATTTTGAAGTTGCACTTCTGGCAGCTTTAAGATTTCCTTTATCTGCAAAAATGAAAACAGCTTTTAATCAAGTTTCGGTATTTCCTTTATGAATAACTTGATAAAGTTGCCAGTTACCAGTTATTTTAGATTCTTGTGCTTGTGTTGCTAAGGCTACAAATAACAGTATTAATATTGTTAATTTTTTCATGATTTTTATGTTTTGTTTATGTTTAATTAAATTTTATTCTTCTAGTGGTTTAAATTCTATTTTTAAAGTTGCTCCTCTATTTGATAGTGTCCTTTCAAATTCTTCAGAGTTTTTAAATTTTTCTATTTCTGCTTCTGTAAACTTTAGTTGTTTAAAAGATACTGGATAACCATTTAAAGAGTTTCCTTTTGTAGCGTTCCAAACTTTATCTTCTCTACAACCTACATCTACTTGTTGCCAATCACTTGACCTTGGATATCTACCCATTAAGTCAAAACTTAAATCTAAATAAATAGGACCGTTATTATTTTGAGAAATATTGCAAGAGTTTAAGGCGTTTTCATTTAAAGATATTTTAAAATCTGCAAAAACTCCTTTACCTCCAAGTGATGAAACTGAAATTACTTCAGGTGTTGCTGTTTCACTTTCAGGCCAACCGTATAAAGTTTGCTTTCCAATGCCTGGAATAATAGTTGTGTATGGTATTTTTAAGGGTTCTCCATCTGTACCTGTTGGTTCGTCATAAGCGCCACTATTTCTGAAAGCAATCATATCAAAAAACTGAATAGGTTCGTCATCTTCAGGAAATTTTATGGTTGTATTTCGCCAAACAAGCGTTGCTTTTGCAAATCCAGATGCAGTATATGTTGCGTAGATATCGTATTTAGCATTCTTTTTAACTAATATTTCACCTACTCTTAAATTTGGATTTTTAGTTAAACCAGCTTCTGTTTCAGGTGCACCTTTGGTTACTATATTATAAACTCCTGTTGGTACTTCAGTAAATTTGAATTTTCCTTCTCCATCAGATTTTGTTTCTTTCGTTGGCAATCCAGAAGATTCACAAATAGGCTTTAATTCTACCTTTTGATTTTTTACGGGTTTATTGGTTTCCTCATCTATTAAATTTCCACTTATTTCACCTTCAAAAGTTTCTAGTTCATATTCTAAATCTTCAGGATTTCCAAAAGGGTCATAAACAATATGTTGCTCTAAAACCTGAAAAGTGCCATCTAACCAGGTAAATTGAACTTGATAATCGCCTAGAAAAAGTTCCTCGGAAAATTCAAATTCGCCACCATTAACATCTGCAAACTTTTTAAAACTTGAATGTCCAGGTCCTAAACGATACATTCCAATTTGACCACAAGCTTTATAATTATCATCTCTATTTATTTTTCCTTTTAAGTCTTGTGGCTTTATTTTATGATAATAATAGGTTGAATTGGCATGAAAATAGAATAAAACAACTTCTTTTTCCCCAGTTTTTGAATTTGTAAAGCTTCCTGTTTTAGAAGTTTGGTTTGAAAAATTAAGTCCCCAAACTTCTGTGGTTATTTCAGGAGGCCAACCTGCTGGTTTTCCATTTTTAATGTCATTAAATGTGACATTACGGTAAGGGTCATAGCCACAAAGGCCTGCCCAAGATTTATCGTCGGGAGCAGAAACTCTTTTTAAAGGTGTGTTTAAATTATATTTAAATTGCCTGCGATTTAGGTTGGTAAGTTCTGTATTTAAATAATCTTCAAAATATTTAATAAGTCCTGTAACTTGAATTTCTTGACCCGATTGATTTTTTACAATTACTTTAAGCCCTCCGCTCCAAGCAACTAAATGTTTATCTGTTGGGCTTCTAAACATCTCATTAAAAAATGCTGTTGGTATATTTACATCTATTGATGTAATACCCTCTCTATTTTGTGCAAAAGTTATGCTCACAAAAAAAAGTACAATTAAGTAGCTATATTTTTGTATAAATTTAATTTCTTGCATACGGTTTTAGTTTTAAATTTTTTGTTCTACTTGGCTTTAATAAAAAAACACTAATATTATTTTGAGGAAATAGTGTCGCTTTGTTAGTTGCACTCCATTTAAAATCTAGTTCTTCAGCAGCTACACCTTTTACGTGTGGACTATCAATATTCACAACAGCATTATTTTTAATTCTGAATGGGTTGCCCCAATTAATAACATTATTGTAGCTGTAAAGACTGTAGTTAACAGTCAACATACTATCATTGTCAATAGCTAAAACTTGCATTTTACCAATTCTTAATTTTGAAGTGACAAATAGTATAATGTCATTTTTTTGAAGTTCAATTCCGTTAATATTATCTGCTTGCTCTAAAACTTCTTGGCGACCATCTAATAATTCTACAATTTTGTTTTCATCTAAACTATTGTATAATTTTTCTCGTTTTAACCAGATGGGATTAAAAATAGTATCGTTAACTTTTGAAATTGTATCTATTTCAATTGCGTTTTTTGCTCTTTCAATAGTATTTCTAGGGCCGTTTGAACCTTTTGTAGAAAAACTTTCATCTTTTAAAACCAATCCTTTCCAAGCATACATATCAAGATAATTATCTATTCGATAATAAGCTGCTTCTTTTCCAAGAATCTCTTTTGTTCCTGAAGCTTCAGCACCCATATATTGCGTTTCAATCCAAGAGTCTTTTATTTGGTAATACTGAAAATTTTCTTTACACATTATTCTTAAATGATACGGATCATCACTTACTTTATTTTCTTCAATATTGAAATAATACCGATGTTCTCCTATCCATAACGTTTCACCTGTTTTGACTTTCTTAGGCAATAATTTTCCTCCAAATTTGGAAACTTGATAAATTTCTTCTAAAGCGATGTCACCAAATTCATCCCAATAATAGATAACTTGTTCTGCAACATAAGGAATTTGTTCACTAAAACCAGTTTCCACTCCATTGATTGATGAAAACCTAGAATGTGTAGAATATTTTAGTTTTTCATACACTATTTTACCTGATTTCACTTTGTACGGTTTAAATTCTTGTGCTTGAATTGAAATAGTAATAAGAAGTAGAAATAGTTGTAGTGTGTTTTTCATAAGCTACTATTTATGAGATTTACTTTTAACAAATAAGGGTTTTAGTTTTAACACTAAAACCCTTATTAAAATTTATAATTTATTGGCTACAATTACCATCAATTATATCTTGCGTTGTTGGATTGTATGCATTTTCAGTTGCTCTAAAACCTGTAAAACCATTGTCTATTATAAGTGTATTTAACCCACAATAATTTGACATTAAATCATTTCTATGAAAATCCAAGTCATATGCGCTTGTAAGGTTGCTTAAACCATCTGCATTTAACAATGCATTATTATCGTAAATATAAAAATCGCCCACAACAGTTGTAAGCCCTATTAAACCATCCAAATTTGTTAATAATGAGTTTCTCTCAATATTTATATCTTCCCCAACAAACGAAAGATTTTTTAACCCTTCAATATTGGTTAAGTATTCATTATATACAATCACTAAATCATACTCTAATGTTGTAACATTACTTAATGCATCAATGTTAGTAAGTGCTGTACGTGATATTTCCAAACTTTCATTAATGGTTGTTAAGTTTTGTAAACCATTTAAAGTGGTTAGAGATTCATTCACATTAATATAAAGGTATTCAACATATGTAAGGTTGCTTAAACCTTCAATACTAGTTAGTAAAGGGTTCCGTGTAATATAAAAACCCCCTGTAGCTGTTAAACCACTAAGGCCATTTACATTTGTAAGTACAGTGTTATCCTCTAAAATTAAATTACCTACTTCAATAATATTATTTAAACCATCAATATTGGTAAGTGCTGTATTATCTTCAATTCTAAGTGATGAACTTACAGTTGTTAATGCACCTAAAGGCTCTAAACTAACTATTGATGCTGGTGTTGGGTTATTCATATCACCAATAAGTAATCGCCCAATAATAGCTGAGTAATTATTTACGCCAAAATCTTCTACTTCTTGTTGGGTTAATAATTGTACATCGCCTGTAAAAATATTTACAATAGTAATAGCGCCAGCATTTATAGTTTTACCGTTATACGTTACTGTAATTTCTCCTGTAGCAGCTCTTTCAGGAACTGTAACCTTTAAGTATGTTGTGGATACTTCAGTCACTGTTCCTTCAAGGCCGTTAAAAAATACATTGTATGTTTCAGCAGTGTCAAAATTTTGACCATTTATGGTAATAGCATCTCCTATATTTGCCGTTTGTGGAGAAAATGTAGTTATTGATACTTCTGGAGTATCATTATTATCATCATTACAAGCTGTAATTACTAGTAAAGTGATTAAAATTGAAGTAATTAATTTTATGTTTTTCATAATTTGTTGTCTTATTTATTTTATTATAAATTTTTTAATTTTTCCTGCATTTCTAAATATACTTTATGAATTTCAGCCTCTTTCACATTTGGATTTACCGCTTTAATTTGATTCCTAAAATTAACGTAGGAAAGGCTGCTAAAATCTTCATTTACTTTATCCAACGCTTCAACATGTGTTTGTTTATTTTCTTCTAAATAGTTGAAATAAAAATCTATTAGTTTAAATGCTACTTCCTTTGTAATACTATTATTAGTTTCAAGTTCACTAATACCAAGGTTTAACAATAGTTTGTTTAATTCTTTTTGTGTTGGAATTTTATTGGTATTTTGATATTTCAATAAAAATTCAATTATTTCTAGACTTTTATCGTTCCTTTTTCCCTCCAAATTTTGATGTTTTTCAGATAATTTATTTAATTTCAACAAACTATTTGGTGAGGATTGAGTGTGTAAATTAGTTATAGTAAATAGTGTAAATACTATAAAAAAATAGCCCGAATTTTTTCATAATTAAAATTTTTAATTGTGTTTACTTTACTCTATGTAAATAACTAATTCCCTTTTCTCATTTTCATCATTTTTTGAATCATGTCATACGTTTGACGTAATTCTTTATCACTCATTTCTTTCATTTCAGCATCATTTTTTGTTGCCATTTCTTTCCATTCTTCAAATGACAAATTTTGAATTTTATCCATACTTTCATCCATTCCATCTAATTCACCTTCAAACTCTTCATTACTCATAAAACCTTCTGTTTTTTGAATAGGAAAATCAGGAAGTTGAAAGTTAGAATTGGCTACAGAAACATCAAATTTCGCATTAGTGGCTTCTGTTACTGTTTTAATCCCTAACATACTTACTTCCATTTTCAACATCACACCTTTATAAATCCAATTTTTAGCTCCCATTACATCCCAAATTTCACAACTATATCCTAAAACACTTCCGTCTCCAACTTTTTTTCCACCCATAGCTTCCAACATATTCATTCCTGCTTCTCCGGCATCTTTATTAGATTGTTTCATCATATCCATACCTAAATCTCTATTTGCAGTTATGGTTTTTGTTTTAAAATCTGCTACATAGCTTTCCCTATTATCTAATTTACTCATTGTATGGCTTGATGAAGTTTCTACTTTTTCTTTCCCAAAAAACTTCATGGTTGTGGTTTGCTTAGATTCTTGCTCTTTTAATTCCATTGCTCCCCAATTTTTAAAATATAAACTTTCAGTACCGCTACCTGTTATTTTACTTCCAATAACTTTACCCGATATTGTTGTTGTATATTTTATAATTCCTGATTTTACATTATATCGTTTTAATGTATTTTGACTGTTTCCATTGCAGCTAATTAATAGCACAAATAAGGAAAGTAATATGCTTATTTTTTTCATAATGTTATTTTAATTTTATTTCTTGTAATTCGTATAAGTAATAATGCCCAAAACTCTCGTCTAGATTGTCCTTAATAACTTTTGCTAGTATTCCCGGCTTATCAATAATCATCCAAAGTTTTATATTTTCATCAAAGCTACCTGTTGCTTCAATAACTGAGCAGTTAAAAGTACCCGCTGTAACTGTAATTTCTTCTTCACCAACTACCCTAAAAGTATCTTCTTCAAGCGGAAAAAGTTTGTTGTATTGATCGTAATTATTTGTTGGCATTGCTGTATCATCTGGAAGATTATAGCTGTCGTAACCTTTAAATATATTATCAATGCTTAGTGTTTCTTCCTCTACATTGGCAACTACATTGGCAGTAAGTGTTTTAACTTCAAAACTATTAGTGCCACTTATAAGTGTTGAATAATTGTAAACCAATTGTTTAACATTCGCTAAATCAATCATCATTTTATAAGAATCATTCCAAGGTAATTTTTGTTCATCATCATAATATTTATAATCACCATCTTCATTATAAAAATCTTCATTTGAAAAAGTTAATCGTTCAATTGTTTGAGGTTTTTCAACTTTTTTAGTTCCCTTATAAATAGTTTCTTGGTTTTCTAGCTCAATAGTTTCTCCATCAATCTTTAGTATTTTGTTTTCACCATTAAAGGCATCTCCTCCGCGAAGTCCAACCATCGTAAGTGATATTTCTTTTTTATTGAACATCCAAACTCCTCCAAACCTACTTGACATTCCTTCTTCTTTTTGAATAATGGTAAATTCGTCAGGTTCTTTAAATGAAATAAATGTGGTAGCCCCGGCGTATGGTACATCTTTAAATTCCCAAGTTCCCATGAGTCCCGATGCTTTATTCTCATTTATGATTTTTTGTTTATCAATCTTTGAAAAATACATATTGTCTTCATCAAGATTTAAAACAAGTTCATTTTTGTTGGGTTGTGAAAAAGAATATTCACCTTTAAAATCTTTATTGTCAACTATTATTTTTTTACTCGATTCATTATAATTCCAAGTTCCAAATACCATATCTTGTATATAGAATATTCCGTTTTTGTTGAACTCTACCAATTGGCCAACAAAGTTTGTTTCTCCTTTTCTCTCCATTTTTTCCAAAAACCAATCACCTACAATTTTGTTGTGCAATTCTTTATTTTTAGGAAGGCTTATTTTTTGTAAACTATTTACATCTCCATTAGCATTGCTTAATTTTAATTCTGAATCATTCAATGCTTCAATTTTATTTTCACCTTCAAGAACTCCTAAATAAGGACAACTAATGGTAAATGTATTTTCAGTTTCGTTTTGGGACCATGTTCCTACATTTGCACCTGAAATATTAATTTCTCCTGCTTCATTAAATACAACGTGCATGTTTACTGGATATAGTTCACCTGCTTCGTTCATTTCTGCAAGTTTCCAGACTCCGTCAATGTAATTTGATTGTGCATTTATACTTCCTACAAAAGCAGTAAGAGCAATACTTAATATTATTAATTTTTTCATAATTTATTTTGTATAAACTCTAAGCTCAGAGTTGTTACCTTGCCATAATACCGTATTTGTTTCATCCGTTCTACCTAACTGAAAATCCTCATCAGCAGATGAAACATCTTCTGTATTTCCTTTATCTAAATCACAATTATAAGTTCCTTTTATTTCTAAATGATTGGACTGACTATGAATAGAGCCATTAGAATTATAGGTTACATATTTTACCGTTAATTTATAATTATCATTTTTATCAATATTTAGAAACTCCATTTTACCTAAATTTCCTTCAGAAGTTTTATAAAGAATAATGGTACCCGTATCTAATAACACACCAGAAGGAATTGAAATTTGCACACGTTCATTTGGTATAGATTCCAACTTAGCTTCAATAGTTTTAACATCTAATTTATCGAAGGTAGAATTGCTGCTACTTCCACTATTTGAAGAAGCTGAACTTCCTGAAAATTTTACAAATTCTACTCTTCTGTTGTTTGCTTTTCCTTCAGGTGTACTATTATTATCTAAAGGTTTGCTTTCTCCAAAACCGGTGGATTTAAGCCTATTTTCTGAAATACCCATACCTATTAATTTATCCATCACTGTTTTTCCTCTAGCTTTAGACAAAGTCATATTTGTAGCGTCATCTCCATCACTATCTGTATGACCTTCAACACTAAAATTAACGGTTGGGTTATCTACCATTAATTTATATATTTCATTAATTGGTCCCATACTCTCCGTTTTTAACGTTGCTTTGTTGACATCGAATTTTATACCGCTTACAATAATTTTTCCTTCTGATAAAACACGATCATAATATTTTACGCCTCCTTTAGCAATACGGAAATTCTTGATATATTGATTTTCTTTTAAGGAATTAATTGTTATTCCCCATGGATTACCTTCTAAATGAGGTACATTTATTAAGCGCGTATCATCCATATAAGCTTTAAATTTTCCTTTTGTATACGCAATAGCAATATGTCTCCATTTCCCTATTGGTTCATTACTCCATCCTAGGTTTTCTGTTCCGGGATATCTTTTGTCTGTTTCTCCAAATTCAAGTCCGTTAGGATAAATCGTAAAATTTCCCTTAAATCCATTATTTCCTTGATGTTTTAAATCTTTGAAATAAATGAAATATCTATTTGAAGTAGTTTGACCTTTTTCAAACCATATGTCAAATTCTATGGTGAATATTTCTGGGAGATAATCTTTGTTTGAATTTTTTAAATATGGAACTATTTGGCCTCCACCATCTAAAAACATAATAACATTTTCACCATTCACATTCCCTATTTCTGCAGCGCCTTTGTATAAATCCCAACGACTAGGAAATTCTCCATTTTCTTCATCAGCACTTGGCGAATCTTCAAAAATTACGGTATCTCCAGGCACAAAATCAAACTTACTCCATACTACAGTAGGTTTATTAACTGTTTGATTGGTATTACTGGTTTCATTTACATTAGTTGAATTAGCTTTTTGTTTAGCGTCTTGATTTGTATTGTTGACTCCTTCTTTAGTTTTTTTGCCTTTACCATCTAGGCCTTCTTCAGCTTTGTCAAATTTTTTATCAATGCTTTTATCTAATCTTTTTTCAGATCTTTTTTCTGCTTCTTTATTAACTTTTTCTTTTGCATGTTTTACTAATTTTTTAAAAAATTGCGCTTCTGTATTTTGAGGAATAAAAAAGAATACACTAAATATTATTAGTAGTTTAAAAAGAATAGGCGTTTTAAAATTAAATGGCTGTTTTTTCATGATTTTTTATTTTTAAAATTTAGCTTTTATTGTGTTCTAATTTTGAGGCTAAATTATGTTCAAAAACAAAAAATTACTTCATAAAAAAGTATGATTCTATTCACCTTAAAAGGTGATTTATAAAATAAAAAGTATTGATAATTAGGTTTTAATAAAAAATAATGATGTTTTAGGTGCTAAGCATCTGTTATTTTTTTAATAGCTTGAATTCTATTTTTTACATCTAACTTAATGTAGATATTTTTAATATGTGTTTTTACTGTATTTTTAGATACGAACATTTTTTCAGCAATTTCATCATTAGAAAAACCTTTTGAAATAAAATTAAACACTTCTGTTTCTCTTTTAGAAAGCCCAAATTCATTAAATTTTTCTGTTAAATCTTCATTTTTAATTGCTGTATTGTTATTTGCCGTGTCTTTTAATTCCTTAATTTGATGGATATAATTTTGTAATTCTGAGTTTTTATTTTCTAATTCTAAATCAGAATTTTTTCTATATAAAAAAAGTAAAACAGACAAGGTTACAATAACCAGAATACTAGATACAGAAATGTAAATAATTCTTTTAAAATTAGTTTTTGCCTCATTTTGATTTACTTCATTATCCTTTGCTAATTCTTTTATTTTTTTATCTTTTTTAGCGGTTTCGTACTCAATTTGTGTGCTTATAATGTTTTTTTGAGAAGCTTCATTTACAATACTATCTTTAAACGAAGAGGCTATTTTATAGGCATTTAATGCTTTTTTATAGTTATTAACTTTAGTGTAATAATCTACCAAAGTATTATAACCTAATGCAATGTTTTCTTTTGATTTTATAGATTTTGCATTTTTTAATCCTAAAGTTATATTGTCAAAAGCTTCATGATGTTTACCTGTATATAACTGATTTTTACCAATATTTATTAAAGTATTGCTTAAATATCTGATATTATTTTCTTTTGTGAATAGAGGTATTGCTTTTTTATAATAATCCGTAGATTTTTTATAATCTTCTTTTTTCTGAAAAAGCAATCCTAATAAATTATATCTAATAGCTTCACTTCTTTTATGTTTATACTTTTTAGTTAAATTTAATGCTTTATTTATGTAATAATATGCCGAATCAAATTCTTTTTTATATAAAAAAACTTCTCCTAAATTTGATAAACTGTATTCTTGTCCTTTAATGTTTTTAGATTTAACATCTAGCGCGTAAACTCTTTTAAAATAATATAAGGCTTTATCATATTCTTCCGTATCAATAAACACATTTCCAATTCCACTAAGTGCAATAGTTATACTTCTGTTATGTTTAAATTTTTCAGATAGTTTTAGCGCTTGAAAATAATATTCGAAAGACTCTTTTTCTAGATTAAGTTTATGATAAGTAACGCCTAAATTATTTAAACACTTAATTTTAAGAAGTGTATCTGTAGTTTTATTTAAATAGTTTAATGCTCTTTTATGAAAAGTTACTGAATTGGTATAATCAAATTGTTTTCTTGCATAATATCCTTTTCTATCATAACATTCTGCCAATCCATCTAAATAATAAATTTTTTCAGAGATTTTTAAAGCTTCATTAATTATATTGTTATTAATCTGTTTTTCTTTAGCTGTTTTTTTATACAAGCTAATTAAATCTCTAACTTTATTAATATTGTTCGGCTTTGCTTTTAAAGCTATAAACAAGCTATCATTTTCTTTATTTTTTGAATGGTACTCTTGACTAAAAATACTAATTGAAAATAATAAGAATAGTATGGAAACAACGGAGCTTTTTTTATTCATAGCTTTATAATTAATCTTTGCTAAAGTTAAAAAACAAAGACTGCATTTTAATAAAAAATGGGTAACAATTGATACATATAACGTTTTGTTAACCTATTTATAATTTTCTGCTGCTTTTTCAAGCTCAGAATACCAATCTTCTCCAAATTTTCTAACGAGAGCTTCCTTAACAAATTTATAAACTGGCACTTGCAATTCTTTCCCTAAAGCACAAGCATCGTCACAAATTGGCCAGTGATGGTAATTTACTGCCGAAAACTCGCTATATTCCATAATACGAATTGGATACAAATGACATGAAATTGGTTTTTTCCATTTAATTTTTCCAGCATTATACGCTTCTTCTATGCCACACTTTGCTATATTTTTTTCATCAAAAATAACAAAAGCACAATCTTTTTCATCAATTAAAGGAGTTTCATATTCTCCTTCATTGGTAATAAAAAGTCCTTGGTCTTCTATCGCTTTTATTCCTTCGGGTCTTAAAAATGGTTTTACTTTTGGATAAATATCCAACAATATTTGAAGTTCTTCCTCTTCTAGCGGAGCTCCTGCTTCTCCATCAATACAACACTTTCCTTTACACGCTGATAAATTACAGACAAAATCCTTTTCTATAATATCTTCTGAAACTATGGTTTTTCCTAATTGAAACATGCTGCAAAATTAAACTATTTTTTTACATTAAATTTGTATTAGTTTAGTATTGAATTATATACTTTTGCCAATCATTTTTAAATTCATTGTAATGAATATAGATTTTAAAGAAATTTTTAGTGCAACCATGGTTTTGTTTGCTGTAATTGATATAGTAGGAAATATTCCTATTATAATTGAATTACGTAAAAAAGTAGGGCATATACAATCTGAAAAAGCATCCTTAATTGCTGGTTTAATATTAATTTCATTTTTGTTTTTAGGAAAAAGTATTTTAAATATAATTGGCATTGATGTACATTCATTTGCTGTTGCTGGTTCTTTTATTTTATTTTTTTTAGCATTAGAAATGATTTTAGGTATTTCATTATATAAAGAAGAAGAAACAAATGCAATAACAGCTTCCGTTTTTCCATTAGCATTTCCGTTAATTGCAGGTCCGGGAAGTTTAACCTCAATTTTATCACTACGAGCAGAATATAATGCAATTAATATTGTTATTGCAATTATTATAAACATTATTATAATGTATATTGTGCTTAAAACATCCTCAAAAATTGAGAAAATAATTGGTCAAAACGGAATAAAAATTATTCAAAAAATATTTGGTGTTGTATTACTAGCTATAGCAGTAAAACTGTTTACATCTAACATTCAAGGATTATTTCACTAACTATATAAAAACATTATGAACAATTTTAATACTTTAATTATAGGTGGAAGCGCTGCCGGATTATCTTCCGCTCTTATTTTAGGATCCGCTTTAAAAAAGCCTTTTGCAACCGATAAAAAAATTGGAATAATTACACACCAAAAAAGTTCTGCATTAAAAACAGCGGAATTAAATAATGTTTTGGGTTTTAAAAAAGGAACTAAAGGCGAAGATGTTTTAAAATTTGGTTTAAATCAACTTTCAGAAAACTACCCTGAAATAATTCAAATAGAAAAGGAGAAAGTAATTAAAATAGATAGAGATTATCCAAATTTTAATGTAATTACTAATAAAAACTCGTATCAAACTAAAAATATTATAGTTGCTGTTGGCCCATCCAATTTATTTAATATTGAAGGTTTAAATAAATTTGTTCAGCCTCATAATAGTTTACCTCCTCAAAAGGAAAAAATTATGTTAAAAAACACCAATCATATTGTTACTAAAGGAATTTATGTTGCTGGAGTTTTAGCAGGTTGGAGAAGTCAGTTTGCTATTGCTGCTGGAAGTGGAGCTCAAGTAGCCACAGATATTTTAACGGAATGGAATGATGATAAACATACTATGATTCATGACTCTATTTCATAATTAGAACTAAAATTTGGTTTTATTTCTTCTTTCAAATAGTGATGTTTTTGGGAAGAAATAAAGCCAATTTATTGTATTTTTACTCCGTTTTTATAAACTTCTTTTTTTATTAATTTCCCTTTTTTAGAATAATTTTCAAAAACACCATCTCTTACATCATTTTTAAAATATCCTTTTTTTAGTAACTGACCTTTTTCATCATATTTTTCAACAGAACCTTCTAATTTGTTGTCTTTATAATTCGAAATTAAAGAAGGTTTTCCATTTTTAAAATATATCTCAAATCTACCATTCTTTATACCATTTATATAATTTCCTCTTTTCATTAGTTTTCCATCTTCAAAATATATTTCCGATATTCCATCTTCCTTACCATTTTTATAAGTTGTTTTCCCTCTTACTTGTCCATTTTTATAATACTCATTAAATGAACCATCCATTTTGCCTTTTTTATATGTAAATTTTTCAAACAACTTACCATTTTCGTAATATTGTTCAAATACGCCTTCTCTAAAACCATCTTTGTATGTAACTATATCTTTTAACTGACCATTATTATAAAATGATTTTATGGTTCCAATAGGAGCGCCATTTTTCCATATAAACTTAAAATGTAAACTACCATCTTTGTAATATTCTTCTGAAATTCCATCTGGTGAAATATCTTTCCAAGTATATCTAGAATGTAATTGTCCATTATCATAGTAACTTTCAAAAAGCCCATTTTGTTCGCCATTTTTAAAAGTTGTTTTGATTTTTAATTGACCATTACTAAAATACTCTTCCGAAAGACCTTCTTTTGAGCCATCTTTGATGTTAAACCTAACTTTTAGTTTTTTATTTGGATGATTATGGTAAATTACACCAGTATATTTTTCTCCATTAAAATAATAAATAAATTGTCCATCTATTTTTTTTGTTTCAACATTAGAGAAAAGTACCTGGTTTTGAGAGTTTAATAAATTAACTGTTAAAAGCCAAATCAATATAATAAGGATTGAATTTTTCATAATTTCAAATTTTAAAATAATTCAATTTTTGAAACTATATAAAGTTAATTATCTTTTTTTACTTAAAATAATTTTGTGGTTATAAATTAAGAATAGTATCTATAAAGCCTTAATGATTTTTTGTTATTCTACCGTAACAGATTTTGCTAAATTCCGTGGTTGATCTACATTACAGCCTCTCATAACTGCAATATGGTATGATAATAATTGCAAAGGAATAGTTGTTAATAAAGGATATAACGATTCTGATGCCTGAGGAATTTCTATAAAATGATCCGCAATTTCTTTAACAATAGTATCTCCTTTTGTTACAATAGCAATAATTTTTCCTTTTCTTGATTTAATTTCTTGAATATTACTAACTATTTTATCATAATGCCCTTTATTAGTAGCTATAACTACAACTGGCATGGATTCATCAATTAAGGCAATTGGACCATGTTTCATTTCTGCAGCAGGATATCCTTCTGCATGTATATAAGATATTTCTTTTAATTTTAAAGCTCCTTCTAAAGCTACTGGAAAGTTATAACCTCTTCCTAAATATAGAAAATTAGTTGCGTCTTTATAAATAGAAGCAATTTCTTTTATTTTAGAATCACTTTTTAGTAAATGTTCAATTTTAGATGGAATTAAACCCATTTCATGCAAATACTTTTGATAAGTAGAATTTGATAATTCCCCCCTTAAATTTCCAAGTTTTAATGCCATTAAAGATAAAAGAGTAATTTGAGTAGTAAATGCTTTTGTAGAAGCAACTCCTATTTCAGGACCTGCATGCGTATACGCTCCTGAATTAGTTTCTCTGGCAATTGAAGAGCCGACAACATTACAAATTCCAAAAACAAATGCTCCTTTTTCTTTTGCAAGTTTAATTGCTGCCAAAGTATCTGCAGTTTCACCAGATTGAGAAATTGCTATTACAACATCCTTTTTATTAATTACAGGATTTCTATATCTAAATTCTGATGCATATTCTACTTCTACTGGAATTCTGGCTAAATCTTCAAATAAATATTCGCCAACCAAACCAGCATGCCATGAAGTTCCACAGGCAACAATAATAATACGATTTGCATTTAAAAATTTAGCAATATTATTATCTACACTACCCATTTTAATTAAACCTCTATCTGCAAGTAATCTTCCTCTATAAGTATCTAAAATAGCACTAGGTTGTTCATGAATTTCTTTCAACATAAAATGATCATATCCTCCTTTTTCAATTTGATCTAAATTAAGTTGTAATTCATTAATATTTGGCTCTACAAAAGAGTCATCTTTGATTTTTCTGACTCTTAAATCTTTTCCTAATTTAATAATTGCTAATTCTTCATCTTCTAAATAAATGGCATCTTTAGTATATTCAATAAATGGTGAAGCATCTGAAGCTACAAAAAACTCTTTATTATCTTCACCAACTCCAATAGCAATAGGGCTTCCTAATCTAGCTACAATTATTTCATCCGATTTTGTTCTGTCATAAACAGCAATGGCATAGGCTCCAATTACATTTTTTAATGCAAGTTGAACAGCTTTACCTAATTTGCAATTATTTTGTGCTTTAACTTCTTCAATTAAATTAATTAATATTTCTGTATCCGTCTCACTTTCAAAGGTATAACCTCTTTTTACAAGTTCTTTTTTAAGAGAATTATAATTTTCAATTATTCCATTATGTACAATTACTAAATTACCTGAATTTGAAATATGAGGGTGAGAATTTTCATCATTTGGAATTCCATGAGTAGCCCAACGAGTATGTCCTAAAGCTAAATTACCTTCTATATTTTGTGTTTCTGCAATTTTTTTTAAATCAGAAACCTTACCTTTAGTTTTATATAAATTTAACTTATTGTCATTAGTTAAAACAACTCCTGCACTATCATATCCTCTATATTCTAATCTTTGTAATCCTTTTATTACAATTGGATATGCTTGTCTAAAGCCTAAATAACCAACTATTCCGCACATAATATTAATTGTTTATTTATATTAATTGTTTATTTCTGAGTATGAAATTTCAAGCCTTGCTCTTTTATCCTGAAAACTTGGGTCATTTCCATATAAAACTACTCCTTTAGGATTCCAACTATAATCTTTAACTTTGGTGTCTAAATAATTGACTGGAAGATCGGTTGAGTTATATACTTTTAATCCTAATTTAACAGGTAATGGGTCAGTTGATTTTAAAAATTCCGAGATATAATCTGTTATTTTAAATACATATCTATACGGATTTCCATCGGCATCCAATTCTAATTTACCTCCAAGACTAGTTATACCTTCAGACATCATGTCTCTTATCTGTTCATTGTCATCATAATTATATAAAAATAATTGATATGGAGCAATATTATTACTTGATACATTTTGATCTACATATAAATATAAACTAGCATCAGTTACCAACCAACTCTTAGCTTTTATAGCTGCTATATCTTCAGAGCCTAAAATATCTATAGTAGCCATAGAACCCGCAGCTCCTTGAACATACAACCTATCCGTTCCGCTTTGTTTTGATGTTGTATAATCTCTATCAAAATAATTAGACTTAACAGTTCCAAAAGTAAAAACATGTGCATGTTTAACCCTGACTCCTTGTTCCCCTTTTACTCCGTTACCATTCAAATCTTCAACCTCCGTTTCATTTTCATCATCAGAATAATAGATGGTCATACTTGCTTTTGTTAAATCCAAAGAAACAATATGAGAATTAGGATTTGCTAATTCATCTGCTTCTATATACAACCCTCTAAATATATGCTGAAAATTATCTATTGATTCAAATTCTGAAGTTCCTGCTGTATCTACAAATAATTGTTTGATTTGGTTTTCGTCTAAAGGAATATTAATACTCGGAGTTATTGTTGTTTGCTTTAAAGTATCAATATCAAAAACAGTTACTCCATCAGGCATATAACGTTTTATATAGGAAACTGTATCGTTTGGATTTATTTTAAAGTTTCCAGAATATAAAGCTGTACTCTCTTTATCAAACACTTTATCTGAATAGTAAACTTGAGCTTTTGAAGGATCATTAGGATCTAAAGAGTTTAAAAAAGTTTTTAATTCATAAATACTTAGTTTAAATTCATTATCTGTATTTCCTATAACCGAATCAATGGAAAACTGAGGTTTTCCATCTGAATAATTATCAATTTTTGTTGCTTGATAAGGTATGGATACTAAAACAGAATCAATTTTTGTGTTAGTTCCATATGTATAAGCCTCACCTATTGCTGGAGGTGTTAATTGAGTAATAATAGAGGCTTTCAATTTTCCAAATTCAGAGTCATTATAAACCCCTAATAAAAACTGTTGTGCTGTAGATTTTGTTGGTACTTTTTCAATATTTTCATTAGTTGTTACAACTTCGGTTGTTATACTGTTTGAATTAAAATTATTATTATTTACCAAATTAACTCCAATATTATCTATTGGTTTTTCACAAGAAATTATTGCTAAAAATACAAAAGTGCTTAAACTTATATATTTTATTACGTTTACAACTTTAGTTGTCATATATATTTTTTTGATTTTTGAGGTTAATTATAAAACTTCATTTAAATAAAACTCTGTGTAAGCATCTCCTAATTCTTCCGCTGAAACATGTTCTAATACAGGTTTATCAATGGTTTTTAAAAATTCTTTTAGATTATCCGATAAATTATCGCTTCCTTTAATTATCGCATCCGAGTTTTCAATAGCTATTTTTAACAAATTTGTATAATTTGGATTTGTAGAAATAGATTCAACTTTATGTTCGCTAATATTGTCAAATTTAATTTTATTATGGAACTCTTTATTTAACTCTCCTTCAAAACCATTATTGTATAAAGATGTTACAATTTTACTGTCCACAAACAAAGCATCGTCTTTATAATATTCTTTAATATATAAAGGTATCAAGGAAGCCATCCATCCATGTACATGAATAATATCTGGAGCCCAATTTAATTTTTTTACTGTTTCAACAACGCCTTTAGCGAAAAAAATAGCCCTTTCATCATTATCATTAAACAAATTATTATCTTCATCTGAAAATATTGCTTTTCGTTTAAAATAATCTTCATTATCAATAAAGTAAACTTGCATTCTTTCTTTAGGTATAGAAGCTACTTTAATTATTAACGGCATATCCATATCATTAATAACCAAATTCATTCCTGACAATCTAATAACTTCATGAAGTTGGTGTCTTCGCTCATTAATTAAACCATATCTTGGCATAAAAATTCGAGTTTGCCCGCCTTTTCCATGAACCACTTTAGCTGTTTCAAATGAGGTGATTGATAATTCGTTTTCAGGTAGATACGGTACTACTTCGGAAGATACAACCAATACTCTTTTATCTTTCATAATTTGTTCCTAAACTTTAAAGAATATGCAAAATTACGAAATTTTATGTACATTTTCGCCTGAAAAACGTAAGTTTGCACGCTTTTAACGTTTATTAACAAATAAGCCATGATTGTTTATTCTGAAATAACAGCTATTAAAAAGAAAATTAAATCTTTAAAAAAGGATTTATCTATTGGTCTTGTACCAACTATGGGGGCGCTACATCAAGGTCATTTATCGCTTATTAAGCAAGCTGTTATAGAAAATGATATGGTTGTAGTAAGTGTTTTTGTAAACCCAACTCAATTTGATAAAAAAGAGGATTTAGACAATTATCCAAACACTTTAGAGAACGATTTATCTCTTTTAAAATCAGTTAATTGCGATATTGTTTTCACTCCAAATCCTAAAGAAATTTACGGAAATAATATAATCTCTGAAAATTTTGACTTTGATGGATTAGAATTTCAAATGGAAGGCAAATTTAGAAAAGGGCATTTTAATGGAGTTGGCACAATTGTAAAACGTCTTTTTGAAATTATTACACCAACCAATGCGTATTTTGGTGAAAAAGATTTTCAACAGCTTCAAATAATAAAAAATTTAGTTGAAAAGTTTAATCTTCAAGTAAATATAATTCCTTGTGAAATATTTAGAGAATCTGACGGATTAGCAATGAGTTCAAGAAATGTTCGTCTTACTGAAAAACATAGATTAGCTGCTCCTTTTATCTATAAAACCTTACTAAATGCCAAAGAGTTATTTGGCACGAAAAATGTAGAAGAAGTTATAAAATGGGTTGAAAATGAATTTAAAAATCATCCTCTTTTAGAGTTAGAATATTTTGAAATTGCAGATGAAAAAACGTTAAATCCTATAAAAAAGGCAATATCTAGTCAAAAATATAGAGCATTTATTGCCGTTTTTGCAGGTGAAATTCGACTTATTGATAATATAAGTTTATAAATACAAATAGATTAACACAAAATTATTAATTTTGCAAAATGCGAATAGAAGTAGTAAAATCGAAAATTCATAGAGTTAAAGTTACCGGTGCTGATTTACAATACATTGGAAGCGTAACTATTGATGAAGATCTTATGGATGCTGCTAATATAATTCAAGGAGAAAAAGTTCAAATAGTTAATATTAACAATGGTGAACGTCTTGAAACATATGCAATTCCTGGTCCTCGAAAAAGTGGAGAAATAACACTGAATGGCCCTGCTGCACGTAAAGTAGCTAAAGGAGATATTGTTATTATTATTTCTTATGGGATATTAGATTTTGAAGAAGCTAAAACTTTTAAACCTTCTTTAATATTTCCAAATGAAGTAGATAATTCTCTTACTTAATTAAATTGAATAAAAATCTTAAAAAAACAAGTTTTATAATACTTCCAATAGCTTTGGGAGTATTTTTAATTTGGTATTCTTTTTCTCACTTTAAACCTGGTGATTTTGAATCTATAAAAAATTCATTTAAAACGGCAAATTATTGGTGGGTTTTATTATCCGTTGTGTTTGGAATTTTAAGTCACTTATCTCGTGCTTACCGTTGGCAGTTTTTATTAGAACCATTAGGCTATAAACCAAAATTTGCAAACAGTGTTATGACTGTTTTAATTGGTTATTTATTAAACTTGTTGGTTCCACGATCAGGAGAATTTGCTCGTGCTGCAAGTATAAAAAAATACGATAATATTCCTTTTGAAAAAGCTTTTGGAACTATTGTAGCTGAACGTATTGCTGATGTAATAATGTTAGGAATTATTATGGGAATAGCTTTTATTTTACAAACCCAATTATTAGTTAGCTATCTATTCCCTGAAAATAGTAAAAATGGATATATCGTTAAGTTTATACTTTTAATGATTTTACCAATCGTCGGTTATATTACTTACAGGATTTTAAAAAAATCAAAAAATAGATTTATTTTAAAAACTATCAAGTTTTTTAAAGGCCTATTAGATGGTATTAAAAGCATAAAAAAAATGAAAAAGACAGGTCCTTTTATTTTTCATACAGTTTTTATATGGCTAATGTATGTGCTTATGTTTTATGCAGTAACTTTTGCTTTACCTGAAACAACTAATTTGCCTTTTGCTGCTATTATTGTTGGCTTTGTAGTTGGTGGTTTAAGCATGGCTTTAACTAATGGTGGTTTAGGTTCGTATCCTGTTTTTGTGGCTAGCGCATTAATTTTATATCACATAGATAACAATCCCGCTAGAGCTTTTGGATGGATTATGTGGACTGCTCAAACTTTAATGGTAGTTGTATTTGGAGGATTATCTTTTATATTTATTCCTATATATAATAAATACCTTAAATAACAGGTTTTTCTTTTTATATTTACTTCTTATTAAAATAAAATGAGCAAAACAAAAACTTCCTTTTTTTGTCAAAATTGTGGTGCGCAATACCCAAAGTGGTTAGGTCAATGTACTTCTTGTCACCAATGGAATACCATTGTTGAAGAAGTCATTCAAAAAGAAGAAAAACGAAACTGGAAACAAAACACCTCTTCAAAAAAAGCAAATAAAGCATTAAAAATTAATGAAATTTCATTAAAAAAAGAAGATAGAATTGCTGTTAATAACAAAGAATTAAACCGAGTTCTTGGTGGCGGTTTAGTTAAAGGTTCTATGGTTTTATTGGGAGGAGAACCTGGTATTGGAAAATCTACTTTACTACTACAAATAGCTTTAACCATTCCTAAAAATATTTTATACGTTTCGGGGGAAGAAAGCCAATCTCAAATTAAAATGAGAGCGGAAAGGCTTAAAATAATAAATACAAATTGTTTGATTTTAACCGAAACCAATACACAACAAATTTTTAGAGCAATTGAAGAAACTAATCCCGAAGTTGTAGTTATTGATTCTATTCAAACATTATACACAAACACTATTGATGCTTCTCCGGGATCTATTTCTCAAATCAGAGAAACAACCGCCGAGCTTATTAAATTTGCTAAAGAAACCGCAACTCCTGTTTTATTAATTGGTCATATTACTAAAGATGGGAATATTGCAGGACCAAAAATTTTAGAACATATGGTAGATGTGGTTTTACAATTTGAAGGAGATAGAAATCATACTTATCGAATATTACGAGCTCAAAAAAACAGATTTGGATCAACTGCTGAAATTGGAATTTATGAAATGAGAAGTGAAGGACTTAGAGAAGTGGACAATCCTTCTGAAATTTTAATTTCTCAAAAGGATGACAATTTAAGTGGAACCGCAATTGCAGCAACTTTGGAAGGAATACGACCTTTTATGATTGAAGTTCAAGCATTAGTTAGTACTGCGGTTTACGGAACTCCTCAACGCTCCGCAACTGGTTACGATACCAAACGATTAAATATGTTGTTAGCCGTATTAGAAAAACGTGCTGGTTTTAGGTTAGGTGCTAAAGATGTGTTTTTAAATATTGCTGGAGGTATAAAAGTAGATGATCCTGCAATTGATTTAGCTGTAGTTATGTCTATTTTATCTTCTAATGAAGATGAAGCCATTCCGCAAGATTATTGTTTTGCAGCAGAAATTGGCTTATCTGGAGAAGTTAGACCAATTAATAGAGTTGAGCAGCGTATCTTAGAAGCAGAAAAGTTAGGGTTTCATAAAATTTTCATTTCAAAATTTAATAAAATAAGCCAACAAAATTTTACTATTAAAGTGGTTAAAGTCAGCAAAGTAGAAACTATTTTTACAAACTTATTTGCATAAAAAAAAGCCGAGTTTAAACTCGGCTTTTAATTAAATTATATCTTTTTAACGTTTGTTAACTTCCATAATGTACTTTTCTAAAGCCATTGTCATAGAAGGCGTTTCAGGAGTTGGTGCTTGAATATTGCATTTTAATCCAGCATCTGTAGCCGCTTTAACTGTAGAATTACCAAACACAGCAATTCTAGTATTATTTTGTTTGAAATTTGGAAAATTTTTAAATAATGAATCTATACCTGAAGGGCTAAAGAAAACTAAAATATCATAAAATACATTTTCTAAATCAGATAAATCACTAACAACTGTTTTATAAAAAATTCCTCTATCCCAATTAATACCTGCATTATTTAATTCTTCAGGTATATTTTCTTTTAATTTATCCGACGTTGGAAATAAATATTTTTCGTCTTTATATTTTTTAATAATCTTAACAAGATCGGGGAATGTTCTATTACCTACATAAATTTTACGTTTACGGTAAACTACATATTTTTGCAAATAAAAAGCAACAGCTTCTGATTGACAAAAATATTTCATTTCATCAGGAACTGTAAATCTCATTTCTTCAGCAATTCTAAAAAAATGGTCTACTGCATTTCGACTATTTAAAATAATAGCAGTATAATTATTTAAATCGATTTTTTGCGCTCTAACTTCTTTTGCTTCTACCCCTTCAACATGGATAAAAGGAACAAAGTCAATTTTCACTTTTTGCTTGTCTGATAATTCTTGATATGGAGAATTCTCCGTTTTGGGTACTGGTTGAGAAACCAATATAGTTTTCACTTTCATACGCATTAATTTAATCCTTAAATAGTCAATTTTAAAATTAATATTAAAGGGGCTATTTCAAGTGTGCAAATGTACAAAATAAAATAAAACAAGTTATTCAAAATAACCTTTTTGTTATTCACAAGTAATAAAACATACCTAAAAATCAACATTATAACAAAAAACACAAGGGTTATTTTAATCATTGTAAGCTGAAAATATTTTGCATAAGAACTCAATAATAGCAACGGTAAAATCCATAATATTATATTACTTAAATAATTAGATTTTTCAAAAGACAGCTTTAAAAAAAGTTCTTTTAATTGAAATAAATTAGCTAAAAAAAGACCTATTAAATACCTTAAAATAAAATAAACAGCTATTATTCCGAGAATAAACAGGTATAAATTAAGGCTCGAAACTTCTTTTTTTATGTTAAAATGCGTAAAGATAAGATAAAACAGTAACGAAATAGTTAAAATTTGAACTACAAATAGTAGTGATGAAAAAACAGCAAAAAATTTACCTTTATCTTTATTAAGATATGTTTGAACGTAACTTTTAGTTAATAACATTCTATTTGTTCTATATAGTCTTTTACCAAAAAAAAAGTTTACAACAACTAAAACCAATAGAATAACTATAAAAATTAAGGCAATCCAGTTATTATTTAAACGCACTATTTCTTCGGCAGTAAACATATTTTGCTATTATTATTAACACAAAATTAGTAATATTTTATATTATATTTGTTGCATAAAATTGATATATGTCAAATGCGCTTGTCATAATTCCAACTTTTAATGAAAAAGAAAATATTGAAGCTATTATTAACGCGGTATTTTCCCAAAATAAACAATTTGATATTTTAATAGTAGATGATAATTCTCCTGATGGAACATCAAAAATCGTTTTAAAATTAAAAGAAAAATATTCCAATTTATTTTTGGAAATTAGAAAAGATAAAAAAGGTCTTGGAACTGCTTATATTCATGGTTTTAAATGGGCATTAAAAAATAATTACGATTATATTATTGAAATGGATGCCGATTTTTCGCATAACCCAAAAGATTTAATTAAATTGTACAATGCTTGCGCGGTAGATGGTGCCGATTTTGCTATTGGATCAAGATATTTAAATAATAAAATAAATGTAGTTAATTGGGATTTTAAGCGATTATTTTTATCCTATTTTGCCTCAAAATATGTACGATTTATAACGCAAATACCAATTTTTGATACCACTGCAGGTTTTGTATGTTATCAAAGAAAAGTACTTGAAAAAATTGATTTAAACCAAATCAATTTTGTTGGATATGCTTTTCAAATTGAAATGAAATTTAAAGCTTGGAAACACCACTTTAAACATAAAGAAGTTTCCATAGTTTTTTCCGACAGAGAAAAAGGAACTTCAAAAATGAGCGGTTCTATTATTTCAGAAGCTGTATTTGGAGTATTAAAAATGAAGTTACACGGGTTGCCTAATCAACCTAAAAAATAATTATGAGTTTAACTCTTATAAAAAACGCACAAATAGTTAACGAAGGAACTATTTTTGAAGGTGACATTTTAATTGATGGAAATTATATTGTAGATATAGATACTTCTATTAGCTCAAAATCGTCTGAAACCTTGGTAATTGACGCTGAAGGCAAATTTTTACTACCCGGAATTATTGATGATCAGGTTCATTTTAGAGAGCCAGGTTTAACGCATAAAGCAACTATTGAAAGTGAAAGTAAAGCCGCAGTTGCTGGTGGAATAACTTCGTTTATTGAAATGCCTAATACTAAACCACAGGCAGTTACTCAAAAAATATTAGAGGAAAAGTTTGAAATTGCTTCTAAAACATCTTATGCAAACTATTCATTTATGTTTGGCGGCACTAATGATAATTTGGAAGAACTTCTTAAAACAAATCCAAAAAATGTTGCGGGTATTAAATTGTTTTTAGGAGCTTCAACTGGAAATATGTTAGTAGATAATGAAGCAGTACTAGAAAAAATATTTTCTTCTACTAAAATGTTAATCGCTGTGCATTGTGAAGATGAAACTACTATTAAAAATAATTTAGCCAAATATTTAGAAGAATATGGCGAAGATATTCCAATAGAAATGCATCCTAAAATAAGAAGTGAAGAAGCATGTTATTTATCTTCTTCAAAAGCTATTGAATTAGCTAAAAAAACAGGAGCTCGTTTACATGTTTTTCATTTATCAACTGCTAAAGAAACAAATCTTTTCACCAATAAAATTCCTTTAGAGAAAAAACAAATAACCGCTGAGGTTTGTGTACATCATTTAACATTTAACGATGAAGATTACGCTACCAAAGGCACTTTTATAAAATGGAATCCAGCAATTAAAACCGAAAAAGATAGAGAAGGACTTTGGAAAGCTTTATTAGATGATAGAATTGATGTAATAGCTACAGATCATGCGCCACATACTATTTCTGAAAAACAACAAGTTTACACAAAAGCACCAAGTGGCGGACCTTTAGTTCAGCATGCACTTCCTGTAATGCTAAAAGCTTACCAAAATGGTAAAATTAGCATAGAAAAAATAGTTGAAAAAATGTGTCATAATCCTGCTAAACTATTTAAAATTGAAAAACGAGGTTTTATAAAAAATGGATATTATGCAGATTTAATTTTAGTAGATATTTCAAAACCTTGGACAGTAACTAAAGGTAATATTTTATATAAATGCGGTTGGTCTCCTTTTGAAGGCACAACTTTTTATTCAAAAATTACTCATACTTTTGTTAATGGCAATCTTATTTATCATAATGGAATTTTCCCTCATGATAGCAAAGGAATGCGTTTGGTGTTTAATAGATAAATGAAAAAAATAATTTACATAGCTATTTTAAGTGTACTAGTAATTTCTTGTACTAGCAATACCATTTTAAAAAAACCAAAGGATTTAATTCCAAAAGATGAAATGGTATCTATAATAACAGATATGTTAATAGCTAGTAGCGCACAGCAAATTAAAAATAAAGACCTTAAGCGCAATGTTAACTATTTCCCGTTGATTTTTGAAAAATATCATATAGATAGTACGCGTTTTAAAAGCAGTAATTTTTATTATACTTCACAAATTGATGAATACGATATAATTTTAAAAGAAGTTAAAGAACGTTTATCTGCTCAAAAAAAAATAGTAGATTCTATAAGAAAAGTTGAGGATTCTATAAGTAGAGCAAAAAATATTAAACCTTCATTTAAAAAGATTAATTCCATTAATCCCAAACGAAAAATTAAATTAGATTCAAAAAAGAAAACTATAGGCTCTAAACCTAAAACTACTATTAGTAATTAATAGTAGTTTTAATTTTTATCTTTTTCCTTACAACAACCTATTTATAAATATTATTTATTATAAAGCTCACAAATAGATTTTATAGAATCTGATATTTTTTCGAATTTAAAATCTAACTCTTTTATAATTTTATCGGAAGAATAATAACTTTTGGCATGTAAACTTTGTGCAGATTTTTTTGTTAATAATGGCTTACTATTGGTTATAAATGAACGGATTTTATCTACTCGCCACAAAACAGCACTCATAAATTTAGTGATTTTAATTTTTGGTATTTTTTTACCAAATGCCTTTGCTATTTCTGAAAAAACAGTTTTAAAACTTAAGTTTTCAGCGACCAAAACAAATTGGTCATTTTTAATAGAGCTGTCCATTAAATTTATCATACTTTTTACAACATCATTAACGGTTACAAAACCAGTTATTCCTTCGCTATAAAAATTAAATCCTTTATAAATTTTAGAAAACATCTCTCCTGTTCCTGAGTTCCAAAATCCTGCACCCAAAATTATTCCTGGATTTATTATAACAACATCTACTCCTTCTTGTGAAGCTCTCCAAACTTCCATTTCTGCTCCATGTTTAGTTATTGCATAATCACTCTTGTTTTTGTTAGAACCCCATTCGCAGCATTCATTAATTATATCTGAATTTATAGATTTATCTAATGTTGCTGTAGAGCTCACAAAACAAAGTTTACTCACCTTATTATCAATACAAAAGTTAACTATATTAGTAGTTCCTTCAATATTAATTTTATACATCTTCCAATAATCTTTAGTATCAAAAGAAATTAATGCTGCGCAATGGTAAACTTTAGTTATATTTTCAAAAGCATTTTTTAATTCAAAAATATCTGTAATATCTGCTTTAACCCATTCAATCTTATTAAAAAGTTCTTCAGAATTAATAGAATAATAGCTAAAAACATTTTTAACAGCATTTAAATTGCTGTTTTCTCTATAAATAGCTCTAATTCTATTTGTATTTAATGCTAGTTTATATAGTAAATGTGAACCAACTAGACCTGTTCCTCCTGTAACTAAAATCATAAAACGAAAATATAAAAAACTACGGTTTAAAAATAAATTACTACCAACTAAAATTTTATATTTGCTTAAAATTAAATATTTAAGAATGAATTTTGTAGAAGAACTACGTTGGAGAGGCATGTTACACGATATAATGCCTGAAACTGAAGAACATTTGTTACAACATAAAACTACAGGTTATATTGGCTTTGATCCAACTGCCGATTCCTTACATATTGGAAGTTTAGTTCCTATTATTTTATTAATGCATTTCCAAAAAGCAGGACACATTCCAATTGCTTTAGTGGGTGGAGCAACTGGTATGGTTGGAGATCCTTCTGGAAAAAGTGCAGAACGTAATTTGTTAGATGAAGCTACTTTAAATAAAAATGTTGCAGGTGTTAAAGCACAATTAGCACGATTTTTAAATTTTGATGAATCTACTAGTGAAAATCCAGCGCAATTAGTAAATAATTACGATTGGATGAAAGAAATTTCGTTAATTGAATTTGTACGAGATATAGGTAAACACCTTACAGTGAACTATATGATGGCAAAAGATTCTGTAAAAAAACGATTAGGATCTGATTCGCAAGCAGGAATGAGTTTTACAGAGTTTACCTATCAATTATTTCAAGGATACGACTTTTATCATTTGTATAAAGAAAAAAACTGCTTACTTCAAATGGGTGGTTCTGACCAATGGGGAAATATAACTACTGGAACAGAATTAATAAGAAGAAAAGCCCAAGGAAAAGCTTATGCGCTTACCTGTAAATTAATTACAAAAGCCGATGGTTCTAAATTTGGAAAAACTGCTGGTGGAAATATTTGGTTAGATGCAAACAGAACTTCGCCTTATAAATTTTATCAATATTGGCTAAATTCTTCTGATGAAGATGCCGAAAAATACATTAAAATATTTACTTTTTTAGATAAAGAAACTATTGAAAAATTAATAGCAGAACATAACGAAGCGCCTCATTTACGCATTCTTCAAAAGAAAATTGGAGAAGAAGTTACTATAATGGCACACGGAAAAGAAGCTTATGAAAACGCTATTAAAGCATCTAATATTTTGTTTGGAAAATCTACTGCCAACGATTTAAAATCGTTAGATGAACAAACTTTTTTAGATGTTTTTGATGGAGTTCCTCAAGCGGAAATTAGTAAAGAACTAATAGAAAACGGATTAGATATTGTTGCTGCTTTTGCAGATACTGGTTTTTTAAAATCAAATGGTGAAGTAAGAAGAGCTTTAAAAGAGAATTCAATTTCCGTAAATAAAGAAAAAGTAAAAGACGATTTTGTAATTAAAACATCTGATTTAATTGCAAATAAATACGTGTTATTACAACGTGGCAAAAAAACCTATTTTTTATTAAAAGTTATTTAATAAAATAAACTTATAAAAATTAAACATCTTTTGGGTTTTCTTCAAAAGATGTTTTTTTATAATTAAGATTCTGAAACTTTAATAACCCGTTCAACAGTATCTAATTTTGAAAGTGTTAAACGTACAATACTATCCTTTTTCGCCATTAAATCATGTGCTGTATTTGCTTCTAACCAAACTAAATCGCCTTTAATTAACTTTTCAATTTTACCATTTACTCCAAAATCAATAGCACCGTCAAAAACTTCAACAGTTATTGGAAATGATGTTTTATGAGCTTTCATAAATTGTTCCTTTTTAAAAACAATTCTAATTTCTTTAGTAGTTTCGGTTTCAAATAAAACAGTAATAGCAGGTTTATCTGTTTTGTGTACTAGGTTATCTAACAAAGAAGATTTTCGCATAAAAAATTTGGTTAATATTATTATAACTAAACTATAAATATACTCAATACTTTTTTATATTTTAGCATCAAACATTTTAAAAAAGATTATGGCAGACGACAAAGAAAAAGTAGCAAAATTAAAAGCATTACAACTTACTTTAGATAAGTTAGATAAATCTTACGGAAAAGGAACGGTAATGAAAATGGGTGATGTAGCTATAGATGATGTAGAAGCAATTTCTACAGGCTCATTAGGGTTAGATTTAGCCTTAGGCGTTGGCGGTTATCCAAGAGGTAGAGTTATTGAAATTTACGGGCCAGAATCTTCAGGTAAAACAACTTTAACTTTGCATGCAATAGCTGAAACGCAAAAAGCAGGAGGAATTGCTGCATTTATTGATGCTGAACATGCATTTGATCGTTTTTATGCTGGAAATTTAGGTGTTGATATTGATAATTTAATTATTTCTCAACCTGATTACGGGGAACAAGCCTTAGAAATTGCAGACAATTTAATTAGTTCTGGAGCAATTGATATTGTGGTTATTGATTCTGTTGCTGCACTAACTCCAAAAAGTGAAATTGAAGGGGAAATGGGAGATTCAAAAATGGGTTTACATGCTCGTTTAATGTCGCAAGCACTTCGTAAATTAACAGGAACTATTCATAAAACTAATTGTACTGTAATATTCATCAATCAATTAAGAGAAAAAATTGGTGTTATGTTCGGCAATCCTGAAACTACAACTGGTGGAAATGCACTTAAATTTTACGCATCGGTTAGATTGGATATTAGAAGAAGAACGCAAATTAAAGATGGCGATAGAGTTGTTGGTAACAGTACCAAAGTAAAAGTGGTAAAAAATAAAGTAGCTCCTCCTTTTCAAGTTGCTGAATTTGATATTATGTACGGAGAAGGTATTTCTAAAACAGGAGAAATATTAGATTTAGGCGTTGATTTTGGAATTGTTAAAAAAAGCGGTTCATGGTTTAGTTATGGCGAAACCAAATTAGGTCAAGGTCGTGATGCTGTTAAAGCTTTAATAAAAGACAATCCTGAATTAGCTGAAGAATTAGAAACTAAAATTAAAGAAGCTATTAACAGTAAAAAATAAAAAATAGAAGATAAGAACATTTCATAAAAGGAAGTAGATTAAAATTTACTTCCTTTTATTATTAGTAATAATTCTTATTTTTAAAAATAACATATATTTGATTTAAAATAATTTAAAATGGAAAAATTAATTATCGGTAGCGAAGAATGGTGTGAGTTGCCAGATTTAGGTATCCACGCAATAAAAGTTCGTGTAGATTCAGGAGCTCAAACATCATCTATTCATGCGGTTAATATTTCAACATTTAAAAAAAATGGCGAAAAATGGGTTCGTTATGAAGTTTTTCCTTTACAAGATAACAGAAGAATTTCCATACATTGTGAATCTAAAATTGTTAACACTAAATACATTAAAAGTTCTACTGGTGTTAGCGAAAAAAGGTATGTAATTAAAACAACACTTAAAATAGGAGAACATAATTGGGATATTAAGATTTCGTTGGCAAACAGAGATTCTATGGGATATCGCATGTTATTAGGCCGAGAAGCAATGAAAGACCGAATGATTATTGATCCATCACAAAAAGAATGTATCTTAAAGTTTTCTTCAGAACAAATAAATAAATTTTATAGAGTAGATAAAACAAAAGAAAGCGGTCTAAAAATAGGTTTATTAGCAAGTAATCCTGAACTATATAGTAATAAAAGAATAATAGAAGCAGGTGAACAAAGAGGGCATAAAATGTATTTTTTAAATGCCCAACAATGTTATATGAAAATGGATGCTAACACTCCCGAAATTCATTATAGAGGAGGAAAAGTTATTAATGATTTAGACGCAATTATACCAAGAATTAAGCCAAGCATGACTTTTTATGGCTGCGCATTAATTCGTCAATTTGATTCAATTGGAGCATATATTTTTAACAAGGCCGAAGCAATTTCACAATCAAGAGATAAATTATATTCATCGCAACTATTTTCAAAAAACGGAATAAACATTCCAATTACAGGTTTTGCAAATTCACCTATTGAGACCAAAGATTTAATTGAAATGGTTAATGGAGCTCCGCTTATTATTAAATTATTAGAAAGTACACAAGGTAAAGGAGTGGTTTTAGCCGAAACAAATAAAGCTGCCGAAAGTGTTATAAATGCATTCAAAAGTTTAAAAACAAATATATTAGTACAAGAGTTTATTAAAGAAGCTGGAGGTAAAGACATTCGCTGTTTTGTAATTGATGGAAAAGTTGTAGCTTCTATTGAACGTGTTGCTTTAAAAGGCGAATTTAGAGCTAACATTCACCAAGGAGGAACCGCAAATGTTATTAAAATTACTGCCGAAGAAAAAAAATTAGCAATAAAAGCTGCAAAAGTGCTAAATTTAGAAGTAGCAGGTGTTGATATTATTAGATCAAATAAAGGACCATTATTGTTAGAAGTAAATTCTTCTCCTGGCTTAGAAGGGATTGAAAAAGCAACAGGAAAAGATATTGCAAGTATGATGATTTTTGCTATTGAAAAGAAACTAAAACTTAAAAAACAATAAATGTTAGAAATCCTAAATGTTTCATTTGGATATTCGTCTACAGAAGTTATTAGTAATATTAGCTTTACAGCTAACAAAGGAAATTATATTGCAATTGTTGGCGAAAGTGGTTGTGGAAAAAGCACGCTATTAGAAATTATTTATGGCTTACTACCTATTGAAAAAGGTTCTGTATATTGGAATAGAAAAAAATTATTAGGGCCTAATTTTCAGTTAATTCCAGGGGAAGAGTTTATGAAGTATCTTCCTCAAGATTTTGATTTGATGCCATACATAACTGTAGAAGAAAACGTAGGTAAAAATATATCTAGTTTAGATTCGAATAAAAAAAGGCGCATAAACGAATTATTGGAGGTTGTGGATATGTCTGAATTTTTAAAAACTAAAGTTAAAAACCTAAGTGGCGGTCAAAAACAACGCGTAGCTATAGCAAAAGTATTAGCAAAAGAACCTGAAGTTTTATTATTAGATGAGCCATTTAGTCATATTGATAATTTCAGAAAAAACAAACTTAGAAGAAGTATTTTTAAATATTTAAAATCAAAACAAATTTTGTGTATTGTTGCTACGCATGACACAACCGATGCACTTTCTTTTGCTGATGAAATTGTAGTTTTAAGAAATGGAAAATTAATTGCAAAAGGAATTCCTGAAGTATTATATAACAATCCTAAATCGGCATATATTGCTTCTTTTTTTAATGAAATTAATAGTGTTCCGTTATTTGAAATTGAAGAAACTACTACTTCTAAAAAGAAGACATTATTATATCCAAATCAATTAAAAACAACTTCAAAAAAAGGTATTAAAGCAACCGTAATTTCTTCTTATTTTAAAGGTGAATATTATCTTATTGAAGCTAAATTAAAGAAAACAATAGTGTTTTTTGAACACTTCAAAAAATTAGAAATCAACCAACAGGTTTTTTTAAAAGTAGTTGAAACTAATTAGTTAGTTTTTATTGGTAGTGAAATAAAAACACTTGTGCCTTTATTTTCCTCACTTTCAATCCAAATATTTCCTTTATTTATAGTTAAAAATTCTTTACAAAGTTTTAATCCTAGTCCTGTTCCTTTTTCATCCTTGGTTCCTAAAGTAGAAACTGTAGATTCTATTTCAAAAATCTTTAATTGCGCCTCTTTATTTATACCTACTCCGCTATCTACTACTGCTAAAGTACAGGTGTAATTACTTTTATTAATTTCAACTAAAATAATTTCAATTTTTCCTCCTTCATGAGTATATTTTATAGCATTTGATATAAGATTCCTAATTACAGTATCTATCATTTCATAATCTGCATAAACAAAAATATCATTTTCAAAATTACAGGTTAACTTTAGGTTTTTAAATTTAACTTGAGAACTAAAAAGACGCATATTGTTTAGTACTATTTCATGAATATTCAGTTGAGATGGTTTATAAACTATTAATCCAGAACTAGCGTTAGCCCACTTAAGTAAGTTATCTAATAAGTTAAATGTGTTTTTACTATTTTGATAAAGAACATTGGTTAGTTTTTCTCTTTTTTCAGTTGTAATATTATTTAACCAAAGAAGTTCACCAATTTGTTGAAGTCCTCCTAAAGGACCTCTTAAATCGTGTGCAATAATTGAGAAAAACTTGTCTTTACTTTTATTTAATTCAGATAGTTTTATATTGTCTATTTCTATAGTTTCATTATCTTTTTCTTTTAAAATAAAAAGTAATAATAAAGGAATAATTAAATTAAGAATTAAGAAAAAAACTAAAGGGATAATTAGCATATAATTTGTTGAATACATCTTAACATTAACATTTAAAATTGCCCCAAAAGCACGCATTACAAGCAATACAGAAACTAACGGCAATATGTAACCTGTTATACGTTGTATTTTTGTTTTGCCCTTTTCTGTTAAAAGTATATATGCAGCAAAAGCGTATATAATAGCAACACTTAATGATAAAATACCAATTCTATCACTTACAGGAGAAGTACTAAAAAAAGAGAAAACAACAGAGAAAAATAATGGGATTAAAATAAATCGTTTAAAATGTTTTGAATCAAATTTTCGCTCTATAAAAGAGATACAATAAATTTCATAAAACACAATAAATAAGTTTATTGTTGTATTAATAATAATACCTAAAGGTTTTGGCACACCGTCTCGTTAAGAAAGTATGATTAAAAAAACAATACCTAATACTCTCGACAGAATAAAAATATTAATAATGGGGCTTTTTACTTTATATAACTTAATGTAAGTAACAAATAAAGCAATAATAAAAATATTTGCTACTGCCGAAAAAACAAACAGGGTTTTTACATCTATATCTACCATTAAGTTTAAAGTTTTAAAAAAGAGTATTTTTTTATTTAAAAATATTAAGATAACAAAAAAGTTATAAACCAGTACTTCCAAAACCTCCTGAGCCTCTTTCTGTTTCACTCAAAATTTCTACTTGTTCCCAGTTAGCTCGTTCGTGTTTTGCAATTACTAGTTGTGCTATACGTTCTCCATCATTTATTATAAAATCATTATTAGATAAATTCACTAAAATAACTCCTATTTCACCTCTATAATCCGCGTCTACCGTACCAGGAGAATTTAAAACTGTAATTCCTTTTTTAGCTGCAAGCCCACTTCTTGGACGTACTTGCGCTTCGGTTCCTACAGGCAAAGCAATAAACAAACCCGTTTTAACAATTGCTCTTTCTAAAGGTTTTAAAGTAATTGATTCGGTAATATTTGCTCGCAAATCCATTCCAGCAGATGCAATAGTTTCATAACTTGGTAATTCGTGTTTTGATTTGTTAATGATTTGTATTTTCATAATTAGTGTATTTTATAAAGCCATGAAATTATTTTTAAAAATTCGCTTCTCCATGTAGCTTCATTATGTTTTCCGTTTGGATTTATATCTATTTTTAAATTTTTTACCGGAAAACCAGTAGCAATTAATAAATTTTTCATGTTTTTAGTGTCTGTATCCATGGATTCTCCTTCTTTACCTCCAACATATAAATATAATTTTATTTTAGAAATATTTCCAAATTTCTTAGTAAAATCAATAACTTTATTTGAAAACCAAAAAGATGTAGAAAGTGCTCCAATTTTACCAAAAACATTCGGATATTTTAATCCTCCATAATACGAAATTAAACCTCCTAATGAGCTGCCAATTAATGCTGTTTGTTTTGCCTGTTTTTTAGTCCGATAATTAGCGTCAATATAAGGTTTTAAAGTATGCACAATAAAATCTATATAAATTTCTCCTTTGCCACCTCCATATTTTTTATTTTTCCAAGGTGTATATTCATTAATTCTTTCATTTCCTCCATTTTCTATTCCAACAACAATAAAGCCTTTTCCTGTTTTTTTAAACAATTTATTTAAAGTTTCATCAACTTGCCATTCCCCAATGTATGAAGTTGCATTATCAAATAAATTTTGAGCGTCATGCATATAAATTACTGGAAACTTTTTGGAAGTTTTAGCATAATTTGGAGGTAAATACACCCAAATTTTATGAGAAATATTATTTAAGTTTGGTATTACAAACTCTTTTTTTAAAATAGAAACATTTTTAGCTGCAGTAGATTTTTTTTTAATTGAATTTTGAGCTGTTACTACTGAAACAGAAAAGCAAATTATCGTAAAAAAACTAATTATTTTTTTCATAAAACTATCGTTTAATAACTGCTAATATTTCCTTTTTTTCATTCCAAAAAATTAAGGCTCCAAAAGTCAAAACAAGTCCTGCAGAAATTAAATAATTTTCTCTAAAATACTGAAATGAAACAAATGAAATAATGATAGAAGCTACTAAATAACTTCCAGATTTTTTTAAATTGTATGGTACTTTATAGTGTTTTTTTCCAATAAAATAAGAAAGAATTGTCATACTTCCATAAGCAAATAAAGTTGCCCAAGCAGAAGCCATAAATCCAATAACTGGGATTAAAGTTACATTAACCACAATAGTAATTATTGCTCCAATTATAGAAAACAACATGGCATAACGCGTTTTATCGGTTAACTTATACCAAATAGCTAAATTGTGATAAACTCCTAATAATAAATTTGCTAACAAAACAATTGGTACAATACCAATGGCTTCCCAATATGCCTTATTTATAAATAATTGTTTTAAAACATCAATAAAAACTACAATACTAACAAATACCAAAGCGCCAATTATTATAAAATAATTTAAAATTTTAGCATACGTTTCTTTTGCGTTTTTTTGATCGGAATGATTAAAAAAGAATGGTTCAGCTCCTAAACGAAATGCCATAATGTATAAATTCATGAAAATGGCTAACTTATAACAAGCAGCATAAATTCCCATAGCATTTTTATCTATTAACTTTCCGATTAAAATTTTATCTAAATTTTCATTAATTACATACGCAATTCCCGCTATTGCAATTGGCCAAGAATACGAGAGCATTTTTTTTAACAAAGCGGTATTAAAAGTCCACTTAAATTTTAACAAATATGGAACTAATAGCAACAGCGAAATAGCGCTTCCTATTAAATTAGCAATAAAAATAAAGTTTACAATTTTTGTACTATTAAAGGCTGAAACTAAAAATTTTGGAACTTGTTTTCCTTCATTAATGTATTCCGGAATAAATTTTAGGAAAATTAAATTTATTACAACAATTACAAAAACATTTAAAAGCTTAATGGTAGTATACCTTATAGGTCTGTTTGTAGCTCTCAAATATGCAAAAGGAATAACTGCTAAAGTATCTATCGTTAAAATTCCTATTAATAATTTAAACTGAATAGGATTATGTCCAAAATCAAAAATATTTATAAAAAAATCAGTAAACGAAATAGCTACTATTATAAAAATAAATGCAGAAAATGCTACACTTAAAAAAGCCGTAGACAGTAAAGAATCTTTATTTTTTTCTGATTTATAAAACCTAAAAAAAGCTGTTTCAAAGCCAAAAGTTAATAAAATAGCAAATAAAGCTGCCCAAATATAAAAGTTAGTGTTTTCGGCATAATTATTAGTTGGCAATGCATCTGTTTGAACTTTTACTAATAAAAAGTTTATTACCCTAGGTAAAACAGCTGCAATTCCGTAGATAATGGTATCTTTAAAAAATCTTTTAAGTGCGCTCAATTAGAAATAAGTATTAGTAAAATATACCGTATAAATGTACAAAAGTAATCTTTTGGTTTCCTAGTAAAATTCAAGCTAATTTAAAAATCATTTAATTTAGATTTTATACTTTTGAATTCTAAAATTTCATAGAATGAATAAATTACCTAAGGTTGCTGTTTTTGGAGGTGGAAGTTGGGCTACCGCAATTGTAAAAATGTTATGCGAAAACTTAGATCAGGTTGGATGGTATATGCGTAATAAAACTACAATTAGCTATATAAAAAAAGAACATCATAACCCAAATTACCTAAGTTCGGCCGAATTTGATGTTTCTAAACTAAAAATGACCAACAACATAGATCAAATGATTAAATATGCAGATATTTTAATTTTCGTTATTCCGTCTGCATTTTTAAAATCGGAATTAGATAAAATAACCGTTGATTTTTCTAATAAAATTATATTTTCTGCAATTAAAGGAATTGTTCCTGAATCAGGATTAATTGTTGGCGAACATTTTAATCAGCTTCTAAATATTCCTATTGAAAACATTGGTATAATTTCTGGTCCTTGCCACGCGGAAGAAGTTGCTATGGAACGTTTATCCTATTTAACAATTTCTTGTAGAGATCAAGAAAAAGCAATAATGTTAAGCAATTATCTATCAAGCGATTACATTAAAACTAAAATTTCTGATGATATTATAGGAATTGAATATGCAGCAATGTTAAAAAATATTTATGCAATTGCTGCTGGTATAGCGCACGGATTAGGTTACGGAGATAACTTCCAATCGGTTTTAATGTCTAATTCAATTAGAGAAATGAAACGGTTTATTAAAAAGGTTCATAAAATGAAACGGAATATTAATAACTCCGCTTATTTAGGCGATTTATTAGTTACAGGATATTCCATTTTTAGTAGAAACCGTATGTTTGGAAATATGATTGGTAAAGGGTACACCGTAAAAAGTGCCATGATGGAAATGAGCATGATTGCAGAAGGTTATTACGCTTCAAAAAGTGCTTACTTGTTAAATGAAAAAAACAAAGCTAAAACACCCATTATTGATGCTGTATATGCCATATTATACAAACAAAAAAATCCTAAAAAAATATTCTCAAAATTAACAGAACTATTAGATTAACAACAACTTACATCTAATAATTTTAAAAAAATTAGCTGTTTTTTTTTATAAAAATATGATTTAAATCGAAATAAGTTTATATTTGCTTTTTAACATATTTATTTAACAATGAAAAAAGGAACAGTAAAATTTTTCAACGAAACTAAAGGATTTGGTTTTATTACAGAAGAGAATTCAGGCACAGATTACTTTGTACACATCTCTGGTTTAATTGACGAAATTAAACAAGGTGATGATGTTGAATTTGAACTAAAAGAAGGTAAAAAAGGTTTAAACGCAGTAAATGTAAAAGTAATTTAATATTTATTACATAAATTTTTTTAAAGTTCAAACCAGCCTAATTAGGCTGGTTTTTCTTTTATATTGCTATTGATTTATATCATACTTGTTACTTAAATAGTTTTGTAAATTTGTTACTTACTAATATTTAAGTATTTAATTATGAGTGATAAAATTGGAATTTTGTACTGCTCTATAGATGGGCAAACTCATAAAATATGTGATTTTATTAAAGATAAATTACAACAAAACAATCAAAATGTAGATTTATTTTCAATAGATGACTTTAATTCAGAAATTTCTAATTACAAAACTTTTGTTGTTGCTTCAAGTATACGATATGGTATTCATAATGAAAAAATAATCAACTTTATTAAAGCGCATAAAAAAGAATTAGATGCAACTAAAACTGCCTTCGTTTCCGTTAATTTAGTTGCAAGAAAACCTGAAAAAAATACTCCAGAAACTAATCCATATGTAATTAAATTTTTTAAAACTATAAACTGGAAACCAACTATTGTTGAAGTTTTTGCTGGAATGTTAGATTACCAACGATATAAATTTTTTGATAGAATTATGATTCAATTTATTATGTGGATGACCAAAGGACCTACCGATAAAAACACAAAAATTGAATATACTAATTGGGAAAAAGTAACTCAATTTTCTGAAAAAATTTCTAAGTTATAATTAGCTTGTTTAATATGTTTTTAGGTAATAAATTAAAAAGTTAAACAATTGGCTATTTTCTTTCAATAATTACTTAAATAAACAAAATATAAATTCTTATAGCCTTCATTTTTTTAATAAAAATATGTTTTATTTAAAAAAATAAGTAAATTTAAAGTCTAACTAATTGAAAACTAGGTTAAAAAGCTATGACAACCCGCCTATCCAATAGTGTAAAAAATTCAACTATACTAAAGTCAAACACAAATAATGATCTTCATTTTAACTATTTATTTGATGTTGCTGGAGACGCTATTTTTTTAGCAGATTTAGAAACTAGTCAAATATTAGAGTGTAATAAAGTAGCTTGTAAAAATTTAGGATATACAAAAAAAGAACTATTAAAATTAAAAGTAGGCGATTTAGACGCTACAGATTTCGATTTAAAAATAGAACAAAAAAGATGGCAAAGTATTAAACCTGAAAACCCAGTTACCATTGAAAAATATCATAAACGTAAAGATGGAAGCTGTTTTCCTGTTGAAATTAAAATTTCTACAATAGAAACTAATGGTAAAAAAATGGCTTTAGGCATTGCCAGAAATATAACTGAGCAAAAAAAAATCAAAGAACAGATTGCAGAAAGCGAAGAAAAGTATAAAGCTTTATATGAAAAAACTCCTTTAGCTTATCATTCACTTAATAAAGATGGTATTATTATAGATGTTAATCCTGCTTGGTTAAAAACCTTAGGATATAAAAAAGCAGAAGTAATTAACAAATATTTTGGCAATTTTTTAACCAAAAAATCTCAAGAAAAATTCAAATCTCTTTTCCCTGTTTTTAAAGAAAGAGGGTATATTCATAATGAGCAATTTACTATAATTAAAAAGGACAAAACAAAAATAAAGGCTTTATATGAAGGTTGTATTAGTCAAAATCCTGATGGAGAATTTAAACAAACTTATTGTACGTTTAAAGATATTACCGAAGAAATTAAAGCAAAAAAAGAATTAATAAAAGCAAAAGAAAAAGCAGAAGAAAGTAGTAGATTAAAGTCTGAGTTTTTGCATAATATGTCTCATGAAATTAGAACTCCTATGAACGGAATTTTAGGATTCTCAGATTTATTAGGAAACCCAAATTTACCTACCGAAAAACAAAAACATTATACTACGATAATTCAGAATAGTGGAAAATTATTACTTCGAATTATAGATGATATTTTAGAAATTTCAAGATTAGGAACAAAACAAGTTAAAGTAATTAACGAACCCGTTTGTTTAAACAATTTATTGGTAGAATTATTTTCAATATTTGATACAAAAGCCAAAGAAAATAGAACGCCATTATATTTAAAAAATTCTCTTTCAGATAAAGAAAGTATAATTGAAACCGATATAACTAAATTGCATAAAATTATTTGCAACTTATTAGAAAATGCCATAAAATACACCAATGAAGGATATATTGAACTTGGTTATTATTTAGAAAATGATAACCTTAAAATATATGTAAAAGATACAGGAATAGGAATTTTATCAAGCAAATTAAAAATTATTTTCGGACGTTTTACACAAGCAAACGATCATCCACTAAGTAGTAATGCCTCTGGTTTAGGATTAGGACTTTCAATTGCTAAAGAAAATGCCGAATTATTAGGAGGCACTCTAGAAGTAATTTCTAAAGTTATGAAAGGCTCTGAGTTTGTTTTAACTTTACCATATAAACCTATTTCTAAAAAAACAAAAAAGGAAATTACTACAAATTCCAAAAGAAAGAAGTGTAAAGTGTTAATTGCAGAAGATGAAGAAGTTAATGTATTATATCTTGAAACAATAATTCATGCCTTTGCAGATTGTACAATTATACATGCTAAAAACGGAAAAGAAGCCGTGGATATAATTAAGCAAGATGATACTATTAATATAATTTTAATGGATTTAAAAATGCCTGTAATGAATGGTTTTGAAGCAACTAAAGAAATTAAAAAAATACGACCAAACGCTACTATTATTGCACAAACGGCATATTCTACAAACAACGAAAGGGAAAAAGCATTAGAATATGGTTGCTCCGAATTTATTTCGAAACCTTTAGATAAAGAAAAAGTAAAAACCGTATTAAAAAAATATATTAAATAATCTACTTTATAAGAATTCCTCGTTTATTTAACGTTGGAATCTGACGTAAATTACCTTCTTTAATAATTCCTTTTTTAAAAACATATTTTTTATCAAACATTTTATTTCCTTCAAAAAAAGTAACATTAAAAAAATTGGTGAGTTTTAAAATCTCGTTTTGTAGTAATTCAATTTTAGCGAAAGAGTTAGCTGGTAATTTCTCAATTTTATGTCTTAAAACTGCGGTTTCAATTCCTTTAGTTTCATCATAACCTTTAGAAACAATTAAAATCATTTCAATAGCTGTTTCTTTAGCATTAATTATATATGCATTCCAATCATCGCATTTAAATTCTTCATTATATTCTTTAACTGCCGCAATAAAAACGTTAGAAACTTCAGGTATTTTAATATCTTTTTTCATTTTTTATTTCCACTCATTTTTAAGAATAGCATATATTAAATCATCCGCCCATTTTCCATTTATAAGTAAACTTTCTCTAAAATGCGCTTCTTTTCTAAAGCCTAATCGCTCAAAAAGTTCTATGGATTTATTGTTTTCAGGATCAATGGATGCAATTATTCTATGTTTATTTAGTTTATTAAACAAATAATCAATTATTCCTTTTAAAGCTTCTGTTGCAAATCCTTTTTCTTGCTGATTTTTATCTAATGTAATTCCTATTTCAACTTGCTTTTTATCTGTATCTAAAAAATGAACGCCAATATCTCCAATTAATTCATTAGAATTTCTTTCAATTATAACAAATTGAAACCAAGAATCTACAATATCAATTTCAGTGGAAGTTTTTTTTATAAATTCATAAGCATCTTCCAATTTCTTTGGAATCCATCCTTGAAATTTATTTGTAACAGCATCAGACCTGTATTTAAATAATTCAACTGCGTCTTTATTATCAATTGGTCTTAAACGTAACCTAAGCGTTTCTATAATTACTTTTTCTGTCATTAAATTTTATTTGCAATAAACAATATTAATTCTTTGCAGTTAATCTTAATAAAAAAAGTTACTTAAAGTTTCCTAGAAAGTAGTATTTACAAAACAGATTTAAATTGCTCTAAAAAGCGAATATCGTTTTCATAAAACATTCTAATGTCGGGAATTTGATATAATAACATTGCAATACGTTCAATTCCCATTCCAAATGCATATCCAGAATATTTTTCTGGATCGATATTTGCGTTTTTAAGCACGTTTGGATCTACCATTCCGCATCCCATAATTTCCAACCAACCTGTACCTTTAGTAATTTTGTAATCTACTTCGGTTTCTAACCCCCAATAAATATCAACTTCCGCACTTGGTTCCGTAAATGGAAAATAAGATGGACGTAATCTAATTTTAGATTTACCAAACATTTCTTTTGTAAAATACAGTAACGTTTGTTTTAAATCAGCAAAAGAAACATCCGTATCAATATACAATCCTTCTACTTGATGAAAAATACAATGTGAACGAGCTGAAATATCTTCATTTCTAAACACTCTACCAGGTGAAATGGTTCTAATAGGCGGTTTATTGTTTTCCATGTATCTAACCTGAACCGAAGAAGTATGCGTTCTTAATAAAATATCTGGATTTTTTTCAATGAAAAAAGTATCCTGCATATCACGCGCAGGATGGTATTCTGGTAGATTTAGCGCAGTAAAATTATGCCAATCGTCTTCAATTTCAGGACCTTCAGAAACATTAAAACCAACTCTAGAAAATACATCAATTATTTTATTTCTTACAATAGAAATTGGATGTCTAGCTCCTAATTCAATTGGCTCTTCAGGCTTTGTTAAATCTCCATAAACACCTTTTAATTCATTAGTGTTTTCTAAAGATTCTTTAAGTTCTGTTACTTTTTCTTGAGCACTATTTTTTAACGTATTTAAAAATTGCCCAAATTCTTTTCTATCTTCAGGTGCAACATTTTTAAATGCAGCAAATAAATCATTTAAAATTCCTTTTTTTCCTAAAAACTTAATTCTAAAAGTTTCTATTTCTTCAGAAGTTTTTGCATTAAATTCTGAAATTTCAGCAAGAAACTCTTTAACTTTATCTATCATCTTCCATAAAAATTAGATTGCAAATTTAAACAATTTTATTGGGTTTTTAACTTTTCTGAAAGGGGTTTAAAAAGGGTATTAAAATTTAATATTTACAAATCTAACGAAAACGTTTTCGTTAGATTCAAAAAAATGTGATTTTGAAACTTATTCCCTTCATTTTCATCATATTATTAATTATATTTGAATAATAATCTAACAAATCTTTAAAATATCTTATCATTAATTATGAAATCTAAAATAGATGAATTCATGAATTTGGTGAAAAAAAGTAACCCAAATGAGCCAGAATTTTTACAAGCCGTACACGAAGTTGCGGAAGCCGTTATACCTTTTATTGAAAAAAATCCTCAGTATAAAGGCAAAAAACTACTTGAAAGAATGGTTGAGCCTGAAAGAACAATAATTTTTAGAGTTCCATGGGTTAATGATAAAGGAGATACTGTTGTAAATAGAGGTTTTAGAATAGAATTTAATTCGGCAATTGGCCCATATAAAGGGGGGTTACGCTTTCATCCTTCAGTTAATTTAAGTATTTTAAAATTTTTAGGTTTTGAACAAACTTTTAAAAACTCATTAACTACACTTCCAATGGGAGGCGCTAAAGGAGGTTCTGATTTTGATCCTAAAGGAAAATCGGATGCAGAAGTTATGCGTTTTTGCCAATCTTTTATGTCAGAACTTTATAGACATATTGGTCCAAATACAGATGTACCCGCAGGAGATATTGGAGTTGGCGGAAGAGAAATAGGTTTTTTATATGGGCAATATAAGCGTTTAAGAAATGAGTTTACCGGAGTTTTAACTGGTAAAGGAATGTCTTTTGGAGGATCTTTAATAAGACCAGAAGCTACTGGTTATGGAACTGTGTATTTCGCAAAAAATATGTTAGCTACACAAAATAAATTATTTAAAGGAAAAACAGTAGTTATTTCAGGTTCAGGTAATGTTGCGCAATATGCTTGTGAAAAAGCTTCACAATTAGGCGGTAAAGTTGTTACACTTTCTGATTCATCAGGATATATTTATGATAAAGCAGGTATTTATGCAGATAAATTAGCATACATCTTTAAATTAAAAAATGTTGAACGTGGTAGAATTAGTGAATATGTAAAAAAATATCCTTCAGCTCAATTCTTTAAAAATGAAAAACCTTGGGGTGTAAAATGCGATATTGCTTTGCCTTGTGCAACTCAAAATGAATTAGACAAAGCTGCTGCTAAAACATTAGTTGCAAATGGAGTTATATGTGTTGCAGAAGGGGCAAATATGCCTACTACACCAAAAGCAATAAATGTTTTTCAATCTAATAAAATTTTATATTCTCCAGGAAAAGCTTCTAATGCAGGTGGTGTTTCTGTTTCTGGGTTAGAAATGAGTCAAAACTCTATGCGTTATAACTGGACCACTAAAGAGGTGGATACCAAACTACATGGAATTATGTCTAACATTCATCAAGCTTGTGTAAAATATGGTAAAGATTCCAATGGATATATTGATTATGTTAAAGGCGCAAATATTGCCGGATTTGTAAAAGTAGCCAACGCAATGTTAGCACAAGGAGTTGTTTAATCTCAAAAAAAGAATTAAAAAATGCTGCTAATTAGCAGCATTTTTTTTGGTTGGTAGTACAAAAAGCGTTTAAATTAGGGGAAAAATTAAAAATAGGGAAATACTTATTATGGATAGCGAAAAAAATAACCGATTGCCAGATTTAAAAACCTATAAATTTGAAGATGTAGCCTTTAATCAGCTTATGCAAAATCGGATTAATAATATATTAATTGTATGTTCTAATTACGATTATTATATGTTAGAAGAAGATGGTAGAATTGATGAACGAATTTTTAACGAGTATACTGCTTTAAATTTACGTTATCCTCCAAGTTTTACGCATGCAAATTCAGCAAGAAGGGCTATTAAAATGCTTGAAGCCAATAAAATTGATTTAGTTATTACTTGGCTAGATATTGGAAATTACAAAGCTTTTGAAACCTCTAAACAAATAAAAGATGCTTTTCCAGATGTACCTATTGCTGCTTTAAGTTTGTATTCTTCAGAATTACGTAAAAAATTAAAAAGCGGAAATACAGGTATTATTGATTATGTTTTTCATTGGAACGGAAATGTGGATATTTTTTTGGCAATTATAAAACTAACCGAAGATAGAATGAATGCAGAAAACGACATTAATAAAATTGGTGTAAAAGCCATTTTATTAGTAGAAGATTCATTAAAATTCTATTCCAGGTATTTGCCAATTATCTATAAAATTTTGATGAAACAAACTCGCTCATTTATGTCCGAAGGATTAAATGAACATAGAAGAATGATGCTTATGCGAGGTCGTCCTAAAATTTTACTAGCAACAAATTACGAAGATGGAATAAATTTATTTCAAACCTATCAGCATAATTTATTAGGCGTAATTTCTGATGTAAATTATTTTAAAGGAGGAAAAAGAAATCCAAAAGCTGGGTTTGCATTCTTAAAATATGTTAGAAGTGTAGAACGTTATTTTCCTTTTTTAATTCAGTCTTCAAACATAGAAAATCAAAAAAAGGCGCTGGAACTTAAAGGTAAATTTTTACATAAATATTCTAGCACTTTAGGAACCGATATTAAAAAATACATTACTAAATATTTTTCATTTGGTGATTTTGAATTTTGGGATCCAGAGCAAGAAAAAGTACTTGCAAAAGTTAAAGATTTAAATAGTTTTCAAAAAGCATTATCTGTTGTTTCGCTTGAATCTATAAAATATCATGCCAAAAGAAGCGAGTATTCTAAATGGTTAAAATCCAGAGCTTTATTTTCTTTAGCAAATTTATTTAGCAATGTAGAATATGAAGATTTTGATCATCCTGAAGAAATAAGAGATTTTTTATTTAAAGCCATAAAAGTATATCGAATTTACCAATCGCGAGGAGTAATTGCAAACTTTGATAAAGATAAATATGATGAATATTTAGGATTTGCAAGAATTGGAGAAGGCGCATTAGGTGGTAAAGGACGTGGTTTAGCTTTTGTAGATTCCTTTTTAAAACGCCACAAATTATTTGATAAATATAAAGATGTATTTATTTCTATTCCTAGAACAGTTGTTTTAAGCACTGAAGTTTTTGATGAATTTATTGAGCAACACGATTTAATAAATTTTGTGGTAAAATCTAATAGCGATGAAGAAATATTAAATGAATTTATTTCAAAGCCTTTACCAAAATGGGTAGAAGATGATATAGCTGCATTTTTAAACATTATTAAAAGACCTATTGCCGTTCGTTCATCAAGCGTATTAGAAGATTCTCATTATCAACCTTTTGCTGGGGTTTTTGCAACTTATATGATTCCTCATTCGGGTAAGAAAAAAATGCTTAAAATGGCAAGTAATGCTGTTAAATCGGTTATTGCATCTTCATTTTTCCAAAATAGCAAATCTTATTTAGAAGCTACTTCACACAGTATTGAAGAGGATAAAATGGCGGTTATTTTACAAGAATTAACAGGTAAAGAATATGAAGATGTTTATTATCCTAACATTTCAGGAGTGGCTCGTTCTATTAATTTCTATCCAATTGGTAATGAAAAACCACACGAAGGAATTGCCAATATAGCTTTAGGTTTGGGTGAAATTATTGTAGGCGGAGGACAAACTTTACGATTTTCGCCATATCATCCTAAAAAAGTTTTACAATTATCCTCTCCAGGATCTTCTCAAAGAGATACACAAAAATATTTTTACGGACTCGATTTAAATCCAGATAGCTATAAAGTTTCTACAAGTGAGGCTATTAATAAAAAGAAAATTAGTATTAGAGCTGCAAAAAAACATAATTCCTTAAAATTTGTTGCATCAACGTATGACCTCCAAAATAATATAATTAAACCTGGAATTTTGCACGATGGAATTCGTGTAATTACTTTTGATAATGTGCTAAAATATGGAACATTTCCTTTAGCTGAAATTTTACAAGAATTATTAAGAATAGGACAGCGAGAAATGCGAAATCCTATTGAAATAGAATTTGCAATAAATTTAGATGTTCCAAAAGGTCAACCTAGAATTTTTAGCTTTTTACAAATAAGACCAATTGTAGAAAGTATTGAAACTAAAAGTGAACTTCCAAAAGATTTTGATGAAAAAGACACTATTATTTATTCAAAATCGGCTTTAGGAAATGGAACTTACGACCATATTCAAGATTTTGTCTATGTAAAACCTGAAACTTTTAATTCTTCAAACACCAGAGAAATAGCTAAAGCAGTTGAAAAAATAAATAAAGATTTTCTAAAAAAAGATAAACAATATATTTTAGTTGGCCCTGGGCGTTGGGGCTCTAGTGATCCTTGGTTAGGAATTCCAGTTATTTGGCCACAAATTTCTGCTGCAAAAATAATTGTAGAAGCAGGTTTGCATGATTTTAGAATTGATCCAAGTCAAGGAACACATTTCTTTCAAAACTTAACATCATTTAGAGTTGGCTATTTTACCATAAACCCATTTTTAAATGACGGTTTTTTTGACATAGATTATTTAAATAATCAAAAAGCTGTATATGAAGATGAGTATTTACGGCATATAGAGTTTAAAACTCCCTTAACTGTAATTATTGAAGGAAAAAATAATAAGGCTGCCATTTATAAAGAAAATTTTGACTGGAAAAAAGCCGATAATAATGGTGAAGATTTAATAGACGATTTACCTCCAGATGGATTTATGTAACAATAATATCAATATGATAAAAATCAGCACATTATTATGATTATAATGGATTTTTTATGCTTAAATTTGTAGACAATTTAATTTAAATTAACAACAAACCTAATTTAATTATTTAAAATCACAATAAAAATGAATGTTAATACTATAATTAACAACTTGGAAGCAAAGCATCCGGGTGAAAAAGAATACTTACAAGCAGTACATGAGGTTTTAGAATCTATTGAAACTATTTACAATGAAAATCCTCAATATGAAGCTGCAAAAATAATTGAACGTTTAGTTGAACCTGATCGTATCTTAACCTTTAGAGTTCCTTGGACTGATGACGAAGGTCAAGTACATGTTAACTTAGGTTACAGAGTTCATTTTAACAATGCTATCGGTCCATATAAAGGTGGACTTAGATTACACCCTAGTGTAAATTTAAGCATCTTAAAATTCTTAGGATTTGAGCAAACTTTCAAAAATGCACTTACAACTTTACCAATGGGAGGCGCAAAAGGCGGATCTGATTTTAATCCTAAAGGAAAATCTGATGCTGAAATTATGCGATTCTGTCAAGCTTTTATGTTAGAATTATGGAGAGTTATCGGCCCTAATACAGATGTTCCTGCAGGAGATATAGGAACTGGTGGTAGAGAAATTGGTTATTTATACGGAATGTATAAAAAATTACAAATGCAAAATACCGGTGTATTAACTGGTAAAGGTTTAAATTGGGGAGGTAGTTTAATTAGACCTGAAGCTACTGGTTTTGGAGCTACTTACTTTGCTAAAGAAATGTTAGCGGTTAATAACGATACTTTTAAAGGGAAAACAGTTACTGTTTCTGGTTTTGGAAATGTTGCTTGGGGTGTTGCTTTAAAAGTAACCGAACTTGGTGGAAAAGTAGTTACTATTTCTGGTCCTGATGGATATATTTATGATGAAAAAGGATTAGATGCTGAAAAAATTGATTATTTATTAGAATTACGCGCTTCTAATAATGACATTGTTTCTCCTTATGCTGATGAATTCCCTGAAGCTAAATTTATTCCAGGTAAAAAACCTTGGGAAGTAAAATGTGATATCGCTATGCCAAGTGCAATTCAAAATGAATTAAATGGCGAAGATGCTAAAAAATTAATTGCCAATGGTGTGCAATATGCTGCTGAAGTTTCTAATATGGGATGTACTCCTGAAGCTATAGAAGAATTCCAAAAAGCTGGAATTCCTTTTGCACCGGGTAAAGCGGTTAATGCTGGTGGTGTTGCAGTTTCAGGTCTTGAAATGTCTCAAAATGCAATGAAATTAAATTGGACTACTGAAGAAGTTGATGCCAAATTACATCATATTATGACTTCAATTCATGAAGCTTGTATTAAGTATGGTACTCAAAGTGATGGTTACATCAACTATGTAAATGGAGCAAATATTGCTGGATTTATTAAAGTTGCTGATGCTATGCTAGATCAAGGTATTATATAATTTTACAATTCAATAAATAAAAAAAGCTCACCAAATTGGTGGGCTTTTTTTATAGAGTATTATGTTCAATTTTGTAGTTTTAAAAAGTGAAGGAACTAATAACCTACCGAAAAATAATCCATATTGATATGGATGCCTTTTTTGCCTCTGTTGAGCAATTAGATAATCCTGATTTAATAGGAAAGCCAGTTGCTGTTGGTGGAGGTAGTGAAAGAGGTGTGGTAGCTGCAGCAAGTTATGAAGCTCGAAAATTTGGAGTTAAATCTGCTATGAGCGGAGCAATGGCCAAAAGAAATTGTCCTAATTTAATATTTGTAAAACCTCGTTTTAGCAGATATAAAGAAATTTCTAATAAAATTAGAGCCATTTTTTATGAATATACCGATTTAGTAGAACCACTTTCCTTAGATGAAGCTTATTTAGATGTAACCATAAATAAAAAAGGAAATCCTTCAGCTAGCTTAATTGCCAATGAAATAAGAAATAGAATTTTTAATGAACTACACTTAAAAGCTTCCGCAGGAATTTCAATAAATAAATTTATAGCCAAAGTTGCCTCAGATATTAATAAACCTAATGGTCAAAAAACAATTCTTCCTGAAGAAGTAATTCCTTTTTTAGAAGAATTACCCATTGAAAAATTTTTTGGAATAGGAAAAGTAACCGCTTCAAAAATGTATAATTTAGGCATTTTTAACGGAAAAGATTTAAAAGAAAAAAGTGCTGAGTTTTTAGCAAAACATTTTAATAAAGCAGGTTTACATTACTACAATATAGTTAGAGGTGTTCAACAAAGTGAAGTTAAACCTAATAGAATTAGAAAATCTGTTGCTGCAGAGCATACGTTTACCAAAAATTTAACCTCTGAAGTTTTTATGCTTGAACGATTAGAGAAAATTTCCGAAGAATTAGAACAGCGTTTGGTTAATTCAAAAGTTTCGGGAAAAACCATTACTCTAAAATTAAAATACAGCGATTTTAAAACACAAACACGTAGCAAAACATTGCCTTACTTTGTTAAAAATAAAGCAATTATACTTGACACTGTAAAAGAGTTACTTTTTCAAGAAAAGGTAAAAAATTCAGTTCGCTTGTTAGGTATTTCTGTAACTAATTTAAATACATTATCTAAAAAAATTGAAAAACCAATAAATGTACAATTGAAATTTGAATTTTAAAATTCCTCTTTTATATACATTACATTTCGTTCTTTTAAATAATTTAAAATATATTCAAAAACACCTTTTTTACAACCTATTAATTCTGGTGGAAACACACCTTTTTCTTTAAATAACCCATCTAAAAACATATTTGCTGCTGCTGTTGCTGTGTAACCTGTTGTTCTTGCCATTGATGAGGTTTTAGTTTCTTGACAAAATTCATCGTGTAAATGGTAAATAATGGTTTTAGATTTATTATTTGAATCCATTCCTTTTAAACTAATTTTCATTACAGTTAATTCTTCTTCTGTTTCTCCTAATTTCCACTCGTTAAATAATATTTTTGAAGTAAATTCTAATGGAGATATTTCATTTCCATTAATTTTAATAGGATTTGTATTAAAAAAACCACTTTGTTTTAAAACTTGAACATATTCTACATGTCCTGGATATCGTAATGTCTTTTCTTTCATATTTTTAATATGTGGCATGGTAAAAATTAGTGAACGTAACCCGTCAGAATTAAATGATTCTAAGGTTCCAAAACTTTTAAAATCTACTAATTCAACATCTGACAAAGCATCTTTAATAATTACATTTCCATTTTCAACATATCTAGCTGGTCTAGTATATTCTTCAATTACATCCACTGGAGAAAAAGGAGCTTTATAATTAAAAGGCCACTTTTTAACTTTAGGCAAACCGCCAACCAAACATTCAAAATCAGTTATTTTTAATTTTTCATTATAATGACCTAAAATGATATTTCCCATACCTGGCGCAACTCCACAATCTACAATAGCAGTCACATTATTTTTTTTGGCTAATTCGTCTAATTCAAGAGAATTTTCAGGAAAAAATGAAATATCTACTACGTTTTTCTTGGCTTCAATAATACTTTTTAAAGTTTGAAAACCCAAAAAACCTGGAACTGCACAAATTACCAAATCAAAAGGTTGAAGTTTTATTTCAAGTTCAATTTTATTAGTTACATCTATTTGAAGTGTTTGCAACTTATTGCATTTATTTACAGATATTTCAAGTGCTTTTTGACTAAAATCAGCTAATGTTACGTTATGTTTTTTTGTTAAATCAATGGCCATTGTTGAGCCTACCATGCCTGCTCCTAATACTATTATATTACTCATAATTATGTATGATTTTAAAATGAAAAAAGAAAATAATTGTAATTTGAAAGCTAAAGCTTTCTTTAAAATATAGAATAAACTATAAGCCCGGAATTAAAATCCAAGGCATTTCAGAAAGTTGTATTATTTGATAATTTACCAAACTTAAATTTAATTTAAACGACGGAAAGATATCTATTTTTTTAATGGCAACCTATTGTTTGTAACTATTTAATACGTTAAATACATTATATGATTTGGATTTGAATGTGTTTCAGAAATTTGAAAATCATACTTTCCTACTATTTTAAATCCTGCCTTATTGTAAAATTTAATTGCTCTTTCATTTTTTATCCAAACAGCCAACCAAATACCTTTTTGATTATTTCTTTTTGATAGTTCAACATTGAAATCAAATAATTTTTTACCTAAATTTTTACCATAAAACTCTTTCAACAAATAAAACCGATCTAATTTGGTAACATTTTTATATTCAATATTAGTATTTGAGGAATTGAATTCAATTTTAGAATAACCCGCTGCTTTATTTTTGTAATAAATTATATGGTATTTGATATTTGAGTTTTCTAACTCCTTTGATAAATTTTCTTTATTATAAGTTTTAGAAACAAACGTTTCAATATCTTCTTTAGAAGCACTTTTTCCGTGTGATTCTAAAAACGATTTTTTACCAATTTCAGCTATTAATTCACAGTGCTCAATTTCACCTTTAATTATCTTTATCATTAATTAAATTCTTGATGTTTTTTAACCTGCTATAAACATACAATTTTATTTATTTTAGTAATGTAACAGGGTTTTTTATTTTTATTTTTTATTAACAGTAATATTTACATTAATATATTTTTTATGTTATTTGCATAAAAAAATTAATATTGGGTATTAAAACGGTAATTATTAGCGTTATAATTAATAATTTTTAACCCTTTTTTATGAGAAACATACTTAAAAGTATTTTGTTATTTAGTTTATTTATTGCCTGTAGTAAAGGTGATGATACTACTTCAATTGCAGATTATCCTTATTTACAACAGGTAGGTTATTCCGCTAATGATATTTTATCAAACAATACATTTTCTACTATTTATATTGAAGTTATGTATGTTAATGGTTTTGCTCCTACAGATAATACGCTTAATAATTTTAAAAATTTCATTGAGCAAAGAACCTACAAAACAAATGTTATTGTGGAAAAAAAACAAATTACTACTCCTGTAAAAACAACCTACTCAATAGATGATATACGAACCATTGAAGATGATAATAGAACTCATTTTTCAGTAAATGATCAAATTGCGCTTTCTGCCATATTCATAAATGGAGATTCTGCAAATAACACGTCTGATTCCTATGTACTAGGAACAGCTTATAGAAATACTTCCTTTGTTATTTTTGAAGAATCTGTACAATCGTTTTCAGACAGCCAATTTGAACCAAGTAGAGAAGTTTTAGAATCAACAGTAGTTTTGCATGAATTTGGTCATTTATTAGGATTGGTAAATGTTGGTACAACTATGGTTACAGATCATCAAGACACTGCAAATGGAGCACATTGTACCGACCAAAACTGCTTAATGTATTATAAAGCTGAAAATGGTAGTAGTATTTCTAATATGGTTTCGGGTGGGCAAATACCACAATTAGATTCGTTTTGTTTAGAGGATTTAAAAGCAAATGGAGGAAGATAAATAGTTGTCAAATAATTTATTAATTATAAACATAATTTATCCCTTGCCAACTATTTTTTTCGATAAGTTTTTTATCAATTTTAGCAACAATTTCAAAGTTTTTTAAATTTCCCCATTTTGGAGCAATTAACAAATCTTTTGGAGCTTCGCTAACAAACCGTTCAATAATAATATTTGGGCTTAAATAACTTATAAATTCAGTAATAAAATCAATATAATTTTCAGAAGTAAATAAGTTGAAATTTTCAGGATTTCGATTGTATTGCACAGCCATTACCGAATTTTTTACTATTTGTAAATGGTGTAGTTTTAAAGTATTAATAGGTAGTTTAGAAATTTCTTTTGCGTGTTGCAATAATACCTTTTTAGTTTCGCCAGGTAAACCAATTATTAAATGAGCTCCTAAATGAAAACCTTTATTTTTACAACGTTCAAATGCTACTTTGGTGTCTTCAAAAGTGTGACATCTATTTACATTTAATAAAGTTTTTTCTGAAGTACTTTCAACACCAAACTCTAAAGAAATAAAATACTTTTTTGAAAGAAATGATAAATAATCTATTATTTCATCCGATATACAATCTGGCCTTGTGCCAATTACCAAACCAACAATTTTAGGGACACGTAAGGCTTCTTCATACATTTTTTTTAGAGATTTAATATCAGAATATGTATTGGTATATGCCTGAAAATAAGCCAAATATTTATTATTTTTCTTTTTTTTAGAAAAAAAGTCAATACCATGTTCTAGTTGTTGTTTTATACTTTTTTCAGGTTCACAATAATCTGGATTAAACGTATTATTATTACAATATGTACAACCTCCATAACCTTTTAAACCATCTCTATTTGGACAAGAAAATCCAATATTTAAAGCGATTTTTTGAACTCTTTCACCAAACTTTAGTTTAATAAAAGAAGAATAATCTAAATATCGTTTTCCTGTAAATTGCATTTATAAAAATTGTATGACAAAATTATTAAAAGAATATAGATTGAGTTACTTTTACCTGTAAATTATGAAGCGTTTTGTAGAAATAAAAAAGAATTTATTTGAGGCTTGTTTGCTTTTTGTAAATAAAAAACAGCAAACCATTTCTTCTATTATAACTTCTAATAAAAAAGCATTGCTTTCGGAAACCAAAAGTTCTGCTGGAGATAAACACGAAACAGGTAGAGCAATGATTCAACTTGAAATGGAAAAAGCTGGAGCACAATTAGCTGAAATAAATGAAATGAACGCTGTTTTAAAAAAAATTGATATTGAAAAAACTTCTAAAATAGTTTGTTTGGGAAGCTTAATTATAACCAACAAAGCAAATTATTATTTAGCTATAAGCGTTGGAAAAATCACCACAAACTTAGTAGATTATTATGCGGTTTCCACAAATTCACCAATTGGAAAGCAATTATTAGGTAAAAAAATTGGAGATGTTATACCGTTTAATGATGCTGAAATATTGGAAGTAAATTAAATTTTAATAAAAATTGGGCTTGTTGAAAACTTTAATTAAAATTTCAACAAGCCCAATTTGACAAAAAATTCTTTTTTAAACTATTATCCTTTTACTTTTGTTTACTTGGTAAATCTTTATATCCCATATTATATAAAGTGAATCCAAAAATATCCGCATATTGCTCAATAGTTTTAGATACTGGAGTGCCTGCTCCATGACCTGCATTAGTTTCAATTCGAATTAAAACAGGTGCATTACCACCTTGTTTTGCTTGCAACTGAGCAGCAAATTTAAAAGAATGTGCAGGAACAACACGATCATCATGATCACCAGTTGTTATTAATATTGCTGGGTAATGAACACCTTTTTTTACATTTTGAACTGGAGAATACCCTTTTAAATATTCAAACATTTCTTTAGAATCATCTGAAGTTCCATAATCATAAGCCCAACCTGCTCCGGCTGTAAATTTATGATAACGTAACATATCCATAACTCCAACAGCTGGTAAAGCAACTTTCATTAAGTCTGGTCGTTGCGTCATGGTTGCACCAACTAATAAACCTCCGTTTGAAGCACCTCTAATGGCTAAATATTTTGATGAAGTATAATTGTTTTTAATTAAATATTCTGCTGCAGCAATAAAATCATCAAACACATTTTGTTTCTTCATTTTAATACCTGCATTATGCCATTTTTCGCCATATTCACCTCCACCACGTAAATTTGGAACGGCATAAACACCACCTTGTTCCATCCAAACAGCATTTACAATACTAAAACTTGGAGTTATGCTAATATTGAATCCTCCATAACCGTACAAAATAGTTGGGTTTTTACCGTTTAATACAGTACCTTTTTTATAGGAAATTATCATTGGAATTTTAGTTCCATCTTGTGAATTATAAAAAACTTGATGTGATTCAAAATCATCAGAATTAAAATCGATAGCAGGTTTTTTGTATAAAGAAGTCTTTCCTGTTTCTGTATTTAAATCGTAAATAGAACTAGGAGTAATATAATTTGAGAATGAATAATAAATAATTTTTTGATCTTTTTTACCTCCAAAACCAGAAGCAGTTCCTATGCCTGGTAATTTAATATCTCTAATAAGTTTACCATTATAATCGTATTGTTTTACTTTAGAAATAGCATCAACCATATATTTTGCAAAAATGTAGCCATTTCCTGTAGAAGGTGTTAGTACATTACTTGTTTCTGGAATTACATCTACCCAATTTTTTGGTTCAGGATTAGATGCGTTAACTTTTATTACTCGTTTATTTGGAGCATTTAAATTGGTAACTAAAAATAAAATATCCCCTTTACTATCTAGCAATGAAGTTGTTGATTCGAAATTAGTAACTACAGATATTATTTTACTGTTTTTATTAGTTAAATCCTTAATATATAATTCGTTACCTGAAGTTGAAATTGATGCGCTTATTAATAAATAATGGCCATCATCTGTAACATTTCCACCAACATATCTTCTTTTTTGATCTTTCCCAAATAGTATTTGATCTTCTTTTTGAGAAGTTCCTAGTTTATGATAAAATAAGTGATGTTGGTCTGTTTTAGCGGAAAGTTCGCTTCCTTTTGGTTTTTCATAACTAGAATAGAAGAAACCCTCATTGTTTTTCCAAGAAATTCCACTAAATTTTACATCAACAATAGTGTCTTCTTTAATTTTTTTAGATTCGGCATCCATTACAATAATTTTACGCCAATCTGAACCTCCTTCAGAAATAGAATAAGCAACTGTTTCTCCGTTTTTAGAAAAAGAAACATTACCTAACGAAGTAGTTCCATCTTTTGAAAAAGTATTTGGATCTAAAAACACTTCTGGTGTTTCTTCACCTTTTTGTCTGTAAAGAACATATTGATTTTGTAATCCATTATTTTTATAAAAATAGGTATAATCACCTTCTTTAAATGGAGCTCCAATTTTTTCGTAATTCCATAATTTTTCTAACCTTTTTTTTAATTCTTCTCTATAAGGGATTTTAGCTAAATAATTATAAGTAAATTCATTTTCTTTTTTTACCCAATTGCCTGTTTCAGCAGAAGTATCATCCTCTAACCATCTATATGGATCTTTAACTTTTGTTCCAAAATAATCAGTAACAGTATCAACTTTTTTTGTGGTTGGATAGTTCAAACTAATTTCGTTTTTATTTGATTCAGAATTTTTACAAGAAATTAATAAAATTCCAAAAAGAGCGATTAATATAATATTTTTCATGATTATTGTTTTATAATACCTAACAAATTTAACTAAAAAGAGGGTAGATAAGTATATGTTTTTTTTTAAATTGCTTGATAATTAATGGATGTAACCAAAGTTACGCAAACTTTGTAAGTTTTTATGTCACTTTGCAACTAATAAAGTGCATAAAAGTATTTTATGAATTTAAAAAAAAGTAGAAAATGACTGAATATTTAACTAAAGAAACTTTTTTAGAAAAAGTTTTTAATTACGAAAAAAATAAAGAGTGGAAGTTTGAAGGTGAATTACCATGTGTTATTGATTTTTATGCTGATTGGTGTGGTCCTTGTAAAATGGTTGCCCCAGTTTTAGAAGAATTAAGCAACGAATACGAAGGTAAATTAAACATCTATAAAGTAGATACTGAAGCTCAACAAGAATTAGCTGGCGCATTTGGAATTAGAAGTATTCCTTCAATATTATTTTGTCCTAAAGATGGAGAACCTCAAATGGCTCAAGGAGCATTACCTAAACATCAATTAGAACAAATTTTTAAAGACGTTTTAAAAATAGCTTAATGGTTTAAACCCCTAAATCCTGAAGACAAAAGCCGCATATTATGCGGCTTTTATTTTTTATTAATCTAATTATACTAACTCATTTTCAACCAAATATTCTGCAATTTGAATGGTATTGGTTGCTGCACCTTTTCTAAGATTATCCGATACAATCCACATATTTAACGTATTTGGTTGCGATTCATCTCTACGAATACGACCAACAAAAACTTCATCTTTATTATGTGCGTAAATTGGCATTGGATACGTATTAGTATCTAAATTATCCTGAACAACAACACCTGAGGTTTCACTTAGCAATTTACGAACTTCATTTAACTCAAAATCATTTTCAAATTGAACGTTTACTGCTTCAGAATGTCCACCAGCTGTTGGAATACGAACTGCAGTTGCAGTTACTGAAAATGATTCATCATTTAAAATTTTTTTTGGTTCTTTCACTAATTTCATTTCTTCTTTAGTGTATCCATTTTCTAAAAAAACATCGCAATGCGGAATTGCATTTCGGTTAATTGGATAATGATAAGCCATTTCTCCTTTAATTCCTTTGGCTTCATTTTCTAATTGTTGTACTGCTTTTACACCGGTTCCCGAAACAGATTGATAGGTTGAAATTACCACTCGTTTCATTTTATATTTTTTGTGTAAAGGAGCCAATGCCATAACTAATTGAATGGTTGAACAATTAGGGTTTGCAATAATTTTATCTTCTTTTGTTAACACATAACCATTAATTTCAGGAACAACTAATTTTTTAGAAGAATCCATTCTCCAAGCAGAAGAATTATCTACAACTGTGGTTCCAACTTCGGCAAACTTTGGTGCCCATAATTCTGAAGTAGCTCCGCCAGCTGAAAATAAAGCAATATCCGGACGCGCATTAACTGCGTCTTGTAATCCAATAACCGTATATGTTTTTTCTTTATATGTTAATTGTTTACCAACTGATTTTTCTGAAGCAACCAAAAGTAGTTCATCAATTGGAAAATTTCGTTCCGCTAAAACCTGTAACATTACATTTCCTACCATTCCGGTAGCGCCAACAACAGCAACTTTCATATAAAAGAATTTAAATATTAATTAAATACAAATCTTATAAAAAATTGTAAGAAAAAAGTAGTTAATAAGCATTAATTAACAAATAAATATACTTTTGTTAAATAGATATGTTTATCTAATTTAAATAATAGCGTTTAATTTAATTTGTTAGGTATAATTTTTGATGCTTTTTTTAAAAATTAATTATGAAAAAACTTCTATTAGTTGCCCTCTTTTCACTTTCCTCTTTTATTTCTTTTTCTCAATATATTGAAGGAAAAGTTTTAGATGCTAAAACTAATAAACCAATTGAAGGAGTTCACGTATTTATGAAAGGTATAAATAGAGGAACTTTAACCAATGCAAAAGGAAATTATTATTTGAAGTTTCCTGCTAGAATTGTAAAGTCTGATGTTATTCAGTTTTCTCATATAACATATAAAACAAAAGAAATTCCTTTCACTTCTAATAAACATAACTATTCCGTTTATCTTTTTGTAGATGTTAATAAACTTAATGAAATTAAAATTTCAGAAAAAAGAAACTTAAAATCTAGTATATCTTTTAAAAAACTTTCTCCAATGAAAGTAGGATTGCATGATTTTGGTTCTTTTTTAAATAATGGCAAAATTTATGTACTTGGTGGTGATATTTCTTTTTATGATGATGGTTTACGAAAAATAATGGATGAATCTCCTGATATGAGTTTTAGCGAATTAATAAATAAAGGAATACGAAATACAACTTACTTCCGAGGCTATTCAAATAAATTTTTAATTTATGATATTAAAAGTGATACTTGGACAAAATCAAAATTAAAACTAAGAAAAAGAGCTTATAACAATTCAAATTTTTATAACCATAAAATATATGTTTTAGGAGGTGAAAATTTAGCAAGACATGGGCGTTATTTTAATGAATATTTAGATGATAAAATTGAAATAATAGATTTAGAAAAACAGACGGTAACTATTGATAATACAAATCCACATCAAGCAGTAAATTTTGCTTCTTTTACTTATAAAAATAATATTATAATTGTTGGCGGCTCAATTAAATTAAAAAAGAATGGCGTTAAAGAATTTTCAAATAAAGTTCACTTATACAATATAAAAACAGGGTTATGGTACAATTTGGCAACTATGCCTGTAGCTAAAGAAGTTAACGGAGTTTTAATTGATAATACCATTTATTTAATAGGAGGTTTTAACAATAAACCATCAAGTTCTATTGAAACTTACAATATTAAAACTGGTAAATGGAAAAAAGAAGGCGAACTATTTAAAGGAATGGAAAGACCTGCAATAACCCATAACGAAGAATTCATTTATATATATGACGATGGTAAAATTTATACCTACAATATAAAAACAAAAGAACTAAATGAATATTATATTAATTTGAATGAAAAAGCAGCACATCTCTATTACACTAATAATAAGTTATATCTTTTAGGTGGTTTTAAGTATACCAATTATTCTAAAGTACGTTCCGATGATCTTTTTAGTATTGACTTAAATGAATTTAACTTAACCAAAGTTATAAAGTCAAAAACTTTATAAAATTCTTCTTTAATTAGAGCAGTTTTAACAAAAAATTCAATAATTTAAAAACATGATTATACCATTGAATTCCTATTAGTTATAAGAAATTATGTAGTTTTGCAAAAAATTAAAAAAGAATGACTACTACTGGAAAAATAGAATTAATGGCTCCTGCCGGAAATTTTGAATCATTACAAGCTGCATTAGATAACGGAGCTGATTCGGTTTATTTTGGTGTGGAACAATTAAATATGCGAGCTAGAGCATCTATAAATTTTACTATAGATGATTTACAAGAGATATCCAATAGATGTAAGGCTAAAAACGTTAGAACATATCTTACCTTAAACACTATAATTTACGATCATGATTTAACTATTGTTAAAACATTGCTTCAAAAGGCAAAAGAAGCGGATATTACAGCGGTTATTGCAATGGATCAAGCAGTTATTGCTTCTGCAAAAGCTATTGGAATGGAAATACATATTTCTACTCAAATTAATATTACCAATATTGAAACGGTAAAATTTTACGCCATGTTTGCAGATACTATGGTTTTAAGTAGAGAATTAAGTTTACGTCAGGTTAAAAAAATCACTGAACAAATTGTAAAAGAAAATGTTTGTGGTCCTTCAGGAAACTTAGTGGAAATTGAAATTTTTGGTCACGGAGCTTTATGTATGGCGGTTTCTGGAAAATGTTACATGAGTTTGCATAATCATAATTCATCGGCAAATAGAGGAGCTTGTAAACAAAACTGCAGAAAAAAATACACAGTTATTGATCAGGAAACTGGTGTTGAAATGGAATTGGATAACGAGTACATTATGTCCCCAAAAGATTTATGTACTATTGATTTTTTAGATCAAATTGTAGATGCTGGAGTAAAAGTTTTAAAAATTGAAGGAAGAGGTAGAGCTCCTGAATATGTTGCAAGAGTAATTAAAAGTTATAGAGATGCTATTGATAGCGTTGAAAACGGAACTTATAGTAAAGAAAAAGTGATTTCTTGGATGCAAGAATTAGAAAAAGTTTACAATCGTGGTTTTTGGAGTGGCTATTATTTAGGTCAAAAGTTAGGAGAATGGAGTAAAGGTTCTGGAAGTCATGCTACTCAAAAGAAAGTATATTTAGGAAAAGGAATGCATTATTTTCCAAAATCAAATATTGGTGAATTTAAAATTGAAGCCTACGATATCACTATTGGAGATACCATTTTAATTACTGGTCCAACAACCGGAGCTAAAGAAATGGAAGTAAGTGAAATGTTTGTAAATGATACTAAAGGAGAAAAAGCTCAAAAAGGAGATTCCGTAACTATTCCCTTAACATTTAGAATAAGGCCTTCTGATAAATTATATAAAATAGTTGAAAATAAAGTAGAAGCTTAAATGGTAATTATAACATTACAAAGAGCCAAATGTATTGGCTGTAATTATTGTGTAGAATTAGCTCCTTCTCAATTTCAAATGTCAAAAAAAGATGGAAAATCCGTTTTGCTTCATTCTAAAGAAAAAAAAGGTTTTTTTACCATTAAATCACCAGATGAAACAATTTTTGAAAATAGCATAAAAGCTAAAGAAGCTTGTCCGGTTAAAATTATTGATGTAAAACAAGTGTAAAACCATATTTGAACGTTTTATAATTCTTAATTTTAATCCTATCTTTACAAATTAGTGAACACTGAAAGTATCTTTCAGTTTAATAACACCAATAAATATAAATAAATATGAGCTGTAATAATTGCTCTTCAACTATAAATAGTGTCCCAAAAGGATGTAAAAGTAACGGAAATTGTTCCACAGGAGGCTGTGAAAAATTAGCCGTTTTTGATTGGTTGGCTAATATGGCCATACCAACAGGGCAAAAACCAATGGATGTGTTTGAAGTACGTTTTAAAAACGGAAGAAAACATTTTTACCGAAATGTAGATGATTTAAAAATTACTATGGGCGATATTATTGCCGTTGAAAGTAATCCTGGTCATGATATTGGCGTTGTCTCTCTTTCTGGTGAATTAGTTAAAATACAACTTAAAAAAAAGGGCGTTAATTTAGAAAGCGAAGAAATAAAAAAAATATATAGAATTGCCACCCAAAAAGATATTGATATTTGGACTGCTGCACGAGAAAAAGAATACAATACGCAATACCGAGGAAGAGAAATAATAAGTAGATTAGGATTAAAAATGAAACTATCTGATGTTGAATATCAGGGAGATGGAAATAAAGCTACTTTTTATTATACTGCAGATGAACGTGTAGATTTTAGGCAATTAATTAGAGATTTAGCAAGTGCTTTTAGCATACGTGTTGAAATGAAACAAGTAGGTTTGCGTCAGGAAGCTGCCAGGCTTGGAGGTGTTGGATCTTGCGGTAGAGAATTATGCTGTTCTACTTGGCTAACTGATTTACGAAAAGTAAATACCGCAGCTGCACGTTATCAGCAATTATCTTTAAATCCTCAAAAATTAGCAGGACAATGCGGTAAATTAAAATGCTGCTTAAATTATGAGTTAGACACCTATTTAGATGCGCTTAAAGACTTTCCAAAACAAGATGTAGAACTTAAAACAGAAAAAGGAGTTGCTGTTTTTATTAAAATGGATATTTTTAAAAATTTGATTTGGTACACCTATAAAAATGACCGTAGTAAATGGTACAAATTAACTGTAGAGCAAACCAAAGAAATTATTGAACAAAACAAAAAAAATAAAACAGTAGCCTCTTTAGAAGATTTTGAAAATGAATTAACCATAGAAAAAGTTAACACCTTTGAAAATGTAGTTGGTCAAGATAGTTTAACAAGGTTTGATACTCCAAAAAGAAAAAAAAGAAAGAAGAAAAAACCTTCCAAAAATAATACAGTAGCAACTAAAAATACTACTTCTAGAGAAAATAAACCAAACATTAAAAGAAATTCAAAACGAAAACCACCAAGAAGAAAACCTAATAATGAAAAAAATGCTTAAGCAATTTAAAATTTATATAGTATTTTCCTTAGTGCTATTATCATGTAATTCAAAAACAGAATTTAGCGAATATAAAAGTCTACCAAACGAAACATGGTTTTTAAATAATAAAATTGTCTTTAATGTAGATAACACAGATACTATTTTTAATAAAAATGTGTTTCTTAATATAAGAAATACAAATAACTATCCATTTAGTTCATTGTTTTTAATTGCTAAAATTGAAACACCGACTAAAAAACAGATTATTGACACTTTAGAATATAAAATGGCAGATAATTTTGGAAATTGGTTAGGCTCTGGAATTTCTAATTTAAAAGAAAACAAGTTGATTTATAAACAAAATTATCATTTTTCAAAAAAAGGAAATTATACGTTTACAATTCAACAAGCAACACGTGGAAATAACGATATTGAAGGAAGTATGCCTTTAAAAGGTATTTCAGATGTTGGTTTAAGTATCGAAAAAATGAAAAAATGAAAAAAAAGAAAGTAACTACTAATCCGTTTTCCACCTATATTAAATGGTTTTGGATACTAGTTTTAGGAGGAACAGGTTCTATCATACTAATATTTTTATTAGCATCGTGGGGTGTTTTTGGCCCATTACCAACTTTTGAAGAATTAGAAAATCCTGAAAAAAACTTAGCTACTGAAGTAATTTCTCTTGACGGACAAACTTTAGGTAAATATGCCTATGAAAATAGAACTCCTGTAAAATATAAAGATTTACCTCAAAACTTAGTTAACGCTTTAGTAGCAACTGAAGATGAGCGTTTTTATGAACATTCTGGAATCGATTTTAAATCCAGTATAAGAGCGGTTGTAAAAATGGGTAGTGAAGGTGGAGGAAGCACCATTACCCAACAATTAGCTAAACTTTTATTTCATGGCGAAGGCTCAAAAAACGTAGCCGAACGTATCTTACAAAAAATAAAGGAATATGTAATTGCTGTAGAATTAGAACGAGAATATACCAAGCAAGAAATTATAACCATGTACTTAAATAAGTACGATTTTTTAAACCGAGCAGTAGGTATTCGATCTGCATCACGAATATATTTTGGAATAGAGCCTAAAGAACTAACCATTCCTGAATCTGCAATGCTGGTTGGTATGTTAAAAAATGCATCCTATTTTAATCCGTTAAGAAGAGAAGAAATAGTTTTAAAAAGACGAAATGTGGTGTTACACCAAATGGCTAAAAATAATTTCATAACTGAAAAACAAAAAGATTCACTTCAAAAAACAGACTTAGGATTAAACATTAATAGAGAAGGTCATAGTGATGGTCATGCAACCTATTTTAGAGAATATTTGCGTGATTTTATGAAAAAATGGATTAAAAATAATCCAAAACCTGATGGAACTTTTTACAATTTACATCGTGATGGACTTAAAATTTATGTAACCATAGATTCTCGTATGCAAACTTATGCAGAAGAAGCTATGAAAGAGCATATGGCAAATTTACAGCGAGTATTTTTTAAAGAACAAAAACACAATAAAACGGCTCCTTTTTATGATTTAGATAAACAGGAAATTGAGGACGCACTAACTCGAGCTATGAAACGATCTAATCGTTGGCATCGCATGAAAAAACAAGGAAAATCCGAAAAAGAAATACTAGCATCTTTCAATAAAAAAGTAAAAATGAATGTATTTTCTTGGAAAGGGGATAAAGATACTATTATGACTCCTAAAGATTCTATTCGTTATTATAAGTATTTTTTAAGAGCAGGCTTATTATCTATTGAACCTCAAACAGGTTATATAAAAGCTTGGGTTGGAGGTATTAATTATAAACATTTTCAATTTGATGCTGTAAAACAACAAAAACGTCAAGTTGGATCTACTTTTAAACCGTTTGTTTATGCATCGGCAATCAATCAATTAAAATTATCACCTTGTTATAAATTACCAAATACTTTATACACTATTCCTAAAGAAAAATATGGAATGCCAGAAGATTGGACGCCAAAAAACGCCAGTGATAAATATGGTGGAGAACTAACTCTTAAAGATGCTTTAGCAAATTCTGTAAATGTTATAACCGCAAAATTAATTGATATGGTTAACCCAAAAACCGTGGTTAATTTAGCTAAAAGTGCAGGTATTACAAGTAAAATTCCTGAAGTTCCTGCTATAGCTTTAGGAACTGTAGATTTATCACTATATGAAATGGTTAGTGCTTATACTACGTTTGCAAATAAAGGTTTACGAATTGCTCCAATGATGTTAGTTAAAATTGAAGATAAAAATGGAACCGTTTTAGAACGATTTATTCCTAAATCAAAAGAGGTTTTAAGTGAAGAATCTGCATATGTAGTTATAAAATTACTTGAAGGTGTTACCGAATCAGGCTCAGGTGTTCGTTTACGAAGCAAATGGGGTAAATATCCTGATAATGTTTCTACAGGTTATCCATATGAGTTTACCAATCCAATAGCTGGTAAAACAGGAACCACACAAAACCAATCGGATGGTTGGTTTATGGGAATGGTTCCAAATTTAGCCACTGGCGTTTGGGTTGGAGGTGAAGATCGTTCTATACATTTTGCAGGAATTGATAAAGGTCAAGGAGCAACCATGGCATTGCCTATTTGGGCTTTGTATTATAAAAAATTGTATGCGGATAAAGATTTACATGTTAGTCAGGATGACTTTGAAAAACCAGAAAAATTGACCATTCAAGTAGATTGTGATAAAAACATTGATAAAGATAATCCTGACGAAAAAAGTGTTAATGATAGTCCTGAATTTTAATTATTTATGAATTTAAAACCCGATTGGAATCCAACCGAAGAAATTATTAAAAACAGCAACATTTTTAAAATGATGCAAAAATTTGGGTTCGATAACTATACAAACTTTTGGAAATGGTCTATTTCGCATAAAGAAACTTTTTGGAAAGAAACCCTTCAAAATTTAAATATTCATTTAAATAAAAATTATACTTCCATTTTAGATATCTCCAAAGGAGTTGAAAATGCAGAATGGCTTAAAAATGCAAAATTAAATATTGTAGATTCATGTTTTCAGAATGAAAATAATGCTACTGCTATTGTTTTTCAAAAAGAAGGAGGAGAAATTGAAAATATTTCTCAAAAAGAGCTTTTAAATTTAACCAATAAAATTGCTAATAGCTTATTAAAATTAGGCTTAAAAAAAGGAGATAAAATAGCAATTTATATGCCAATGACTGTGGAAGCTGTTGCTATTTATTTAGCAGGAATAAAAGCTGGAATGCCAATAGTTACTATTGCAGATAGTTTTACTCCAAACGAAATTGCTATCCGATTAAAAATAACAGAACCAAAGGTTATTTTTACACAAAACGTAATTTCTAGAGCTGGTAAAAAACTTCCATTATTTAAAAAGGTAGTTGAAGCTAATGCGCCACAAGCCATTATTTTAAAAGTTTCAGAAGAAACAATTGAAACAAGAGAAAACGATGTTTATTGGAGTGATTTTTTAAGTGAAAATAAAGAGTTTGAATCGGTTGTTCAAAATCCTGAAGATATTATAACCATATTATTTTCATCAGGAACTACAGGAGAACCAAAAGCAATTCCGTGGACACACACCACTCCAATAAAAGGTGCCAGTGATGGTTACTATCATCATGATATTCAGGAAAATAATGTAGTTTGCTGGCCAACCAATTTAGGTTGGATGATGGGTCCTTGGCTGGTTTTCGCTACACTTATAAATAAGGCAACTATCGCTTTATATTACGGAGCGCCTATGGGAGAAGAGTTTGGGAAATTTGTGCAAAACGCCAAGATTACTATGTTAGGTGTAATTCCAAGTTTTGTAAAATATTGGAAAAGCAGTAAATGCATGGAAAAATATAACTGGAATACTATTAAATGTTTTAGTTCTACTGGAGAAGTATCTAATCCTGAAGAAATGAAATACTTAATGCAATTAGCTAATAATAAACCGGTTATAGAATATTGTGGAGGAACTGAAATTGGTGGCGGCTATGTAACAAGTTCTATAGTTCAGCCAAATTTTGCTAGCACATTTTCAACACAAGCATTAGGCGGAAATTTTGTCTTATTAGATGAAAATCATCAAAAATCAACTAAAGGCGAAGTATTTATAATTCCTCCTATTATGGGATTATCAACAAAACTTTTAAATCGAAATCATTTTAAAGTGTATTATGAAAATACGCCGGCTTTTGAAGGAAAAGTATTAAGGCGCCATGGTGACCAAATGGAAGAATTACCAAATGGATATTACCAAGCGCAAGGACGAGTTGATGATGCTATGAATTTAGGCGGAATAAAAGTTAGTTCTACACAAATTGAAGCTGTAATTAACAAATTATCTTTTGTAAAAGAATCCGCAGCAATTGCTGCTTCTCCAAAAGGAGGAGGTCCAAGTTTTTTGGTGGTTTATTATGTGGAAAACAAAAACGATTTTTCAAATGAGGAAAGATTTAATCAAGCTAAAAATAAAATTAGAAAAGAATTAAATCCTCTTTTTAAATTAGTGGATTTAATTAAAATGAATATATTACCAAGAACAGCATCCAATAAAGTGATGCGGAGAAAATTAAGAGATTTATACGAACAAAACTAAGTACAATTTGTGAAAATAATATCCTACAACGTAAACGGAATTAGAGCAGCCTTAAAAAAAGGATTTATAGAATGGTTAACCTCAGCAAATCCAGATGTTATTTGCTTACAGGAAACAAAAGCGCATAAAGAACAATTAGATATAGACGTGTTTGAAAAAGCTGGATATATTTATAATTATTGGTTTTCCGCTCAAAAAAAAGGGTATAGTAGCGTTGCTATTTTATCAAAGCACAAACCCAATCATGTGGAATATGGAACAGGAATTGAATCCATGGATTTTGAAGGAAGAAACCTTCGAATAGATTTTGATGATTTTTCTTTAATGAGTTTATATTTACCTTCTGGAACAAATGACGCCAGACTAGATTTTAAATTAAATTACATGGCTGAATTTCAGGAATATGTAAATGAGTTAAAAAACGATATTCCAAATTTAATTATATGTGGCGATTATAATATTTGTCATACTGAAATTGATATTCATAACCCTGTTCAAAACAAAAACACTTCTGGTTTTTTACCTGTAGAAAGAGAGTGGTTAGGTAAATTTATTAATAGCGGATTTATAGATTCTTTTAGATCTTTGCATAAAGAACCTCATAATTACACATGGTGGAGTTATAGAGCAAATGCTCGAAATAATAATAAAGGATGGCGAATAGATTATCATATGGTTAGCAAACCTATGAAGGACAGAATTAAAAGAGCCTATATTTTGCCTGAAGCAAAACATTCTGACCATTGTCCAATTGTTGTTGAAATAGATTAAAGTGATAATAGTTGCCTTTTGAAAAGGGAACTTTGTAGAAATTTGAAATGATTAAAATGAAACAACTAGTATATATTCTTTTATTATGTTTTTTTTATAACGGTTTTTCCCAGGAAAAAAAAGACACAATTAAGCTTCAAAAAATTGAAGATTTAAAACAAATATCTTCAAAAAACGACACTATTTTTAAACAAGCAACAGATTCTTTAGCTTTTACAAAAGATACTATTGCTGACAAAATAGATAGTTTATGGTTACATCATCTAGTAAATTCACCATTAAATGACACTATTAAATATGTGTTAACTGGAGATAAAATGGTGGTTTCTGATTTGGTTGAATTACCTACAGATACTTTAAAAAAACGTCTGAAAATTTTAGATGCAAAGTCTCCTTTTCATATTGAGTATAATCCGCAACTAGAATCTATAATTAAAACCTATTTAAAACGTAGAAAAGGAGCTTTTTCTAATTTGTTAGAAAGAGCACGTTATTATTTCCCTTTATTTGAAGAAAAGTTAAGTAAATATGACATTCCTCTTGAAGTAAAATATTTGGCAATTGTAGAATCGGCTTTAAAACCAAGAGCTCGTTCAAGGGTTGGGGCTGCAGGGTTATGGCAATTTATGTATCAAACAGGAAAACAATATAACTTAAATGTTAGTTCGTATGTTGATGAGCGTTACGATCCTTATAGAGCTACAGAAGCTGCCTGCAAATATTTAAAAAATTTACATCAAATTTTTGGAGACTGGGATTTAGCTTTAGCAGCATATAATTCAGGACCAGGAAATGTTACCAAAGCTATTAGAAGATCTGGCGGAAGTACTAATTATTGGAATATTCGTCATAATTTACCTATGGAAACAGCAGGTTACTTACCTGCTTTTTATGCTACTTTATATATTTTTGAATATGCTAATGAACATCATATTGAAGCTAAAAAAACTGCTTTAGCCAAGTTTGAAACGGATACTGTTCAAGTAAAACGATTATTAACTTTTGCTCAAATTAGTCAAACAGTTGGTGTTGATATTAAAATACTGCAATTTTTAAATCCAGAATACAAATTAGATATTATTCCATATGTAAAGGGTAAAAATTATACGTTAACGCTACCTATTAAATATATTGGGAAATTTGTAAGTAACGAACGTCAAATATATACGTTAGCTAAACTTGATGACGCTAAAAGAGAAAAACCTTTACCTAAATACTTTGAAATGAATCAGCGTATTAGATACAGGGTTAGAAGTGGCGATTTTTTAGGTAAAATAGCAAATAGATATGGTGTTTCTGTAAGAAGTATAAAAAAATGGAATCGTTTAAAAAGTACTCGATTAAGAATTGGGCAACGGTTAACTATTTATCCTAAAAGATTACCCGGAATTTCAAGATCTAAAACCGCAAAAAAACACTCCAAAAAATCAACACCAAAAGGTAAGTATCAGATTTATACCGTTAAAAATGGAGATTCATTATGGTTAATCGCTAAAAAGTTTTCTAATGTTTCTGTTCAAAATATTAAAGATTGGAACAATATTTGGAGTGTTAAAAGTTTAAAACCAGGAACTAAGTTAAAAATATATAATCTTTAGAAAAAAATGAAAAAATTAGTAGTATTATTTACCTTTTTTACGCTTTTAATTTCCTGTAGTACAGGCAATAATAAAATTGTTCTTCAAGAATCAAATGGAAGAATGAACCACCTTCTTATTGTAATGAAAAATAGTGAGTGGAAAGGAAGTATAGGAGATGAAATTAGAAAAATACTAACAGAACCCGTAGTTGGCTTACCTCAACCAGAGCCTTTATTTGATATTTCACAAGTTCCCGAAAACAATTTTGGATCTATGTTTAAAGCTGTAAGAAATGTTTTAAAACTTGGAATTGCAGATGGAAATTCATTTAATATAGCTACCAATGTATACGCTGATCCACAAAAAATTATAACCGTTACTGGAAAAACAAAAGCAGATTTAATAGCTGAAATTAAAAAAAATAGCAAATCTATTATTAGTACTTTTAAAAAAGCAGATATTCATTTAGTACAAAATAAGATTATTAAAAAATATTATAATCTTGCTAATATAGCTACGTTTAAAAAACATGGTTATAGTTTAAAAATACCTAAATCATATAATAAAGTAGAAGACAATGGAGATTTTATTTGGTATAGATATCATTTAGCAGGTGGAAATAGTATGGAGCTAGTTTCTTACACTTATCCGATTAAATCAGAAAATGATATTAATGGAAATAATGTAGTGGAAAAAAGAGATAGTATTGGTAAAAAATATATTCCTGGAGCTATTAAAAATTCTTATATGATTACTGAAGCTGCTTATACACCACATATGTTTCAAACAAAATTAGCAGGTTTACCAGCTATTGAAACCAGAGGTAAATGGGAAGTTAAAGGTGTTTATATGGCTGGTCCTTTTTTAAATTATTCGGTAATTGACAAAAAAAATAATAGAGTAATTGTAGTTGAAGGATTTACTTTTGCGCCATCCATAAATAAACGCGATTATATGTTTGAGTTAGAAGCCATTTTAAAAACATTAAAAATTAATTAAACTCTAACAACTACATATCCTCTTGCTGTTTTTCTGTGGTAATCACCATTCCACTTATAATATCTGTGCCCTTTAATATAAACTACTTTATATATTCGTGGTAACCTTTTAACAATAACAATATTATTTGGTGTTGCCCTTACTGTAGTTACACAAGATGTTAAAGTAAATGAAACAAATAAAGCTATTAAAAATACTATTGCAGTTCTCATAACTAAATCCTTTAAGATTTGTTATAAGACTAAGTAAAAGTAAAATGGTTTAATTAATTATCCTTCTTCGCCCAACTATCTCGTAATGGAACAGTTCTATTAAATATTAACGCATTAGCACTAGTATCTTTATCTACACAAAAATATCCTAAACGTTGAAATTGAAATCTATCTAATACTTTAGCTGTTTTTAAACTTGGCTCAACATAAGCATCAATTATTTGTAATGAATTTGGATTTATAAACTCTTTAAAATCTACATCTTTATGTCCGTCAGGAGCTTCATCTGTAAATAATCTGTCATATAATCGAACTTCTGCTTTTACTGCATGTTTAATGGAAACCCAATGTAAAGTTCCTTTTACTTTACGCTTACTGGCTTCTGAACCGCTTCCACTTTTACTATCTTCATCATATGTACAATGAATTTCAGTAACTTCTCCATTTTCATCTTTTATACAGCTTTCCGCTTTTATAATATATGCATTTTTTAATCTGACTTCTTTTCCTAATTTTAAACGGAAGAATTTTTTATTAGCTTCTTCTCTAAAATCTTCTTTTTCAATATATAATTCCCTGCTAAAAGGAACTTCTCTGAAACCAGCATTTTCATCTTCTTGATTGTTTTCAGCTTGTAACCATTCTTCTTTTCCTTCTGGATAATTGGTAATAACTATTTTTACAGGATTTAAAACTGCCATTACTCTTGGCGCGGTTTTGTTTAAATCATCTTTAATACAATGTTCTAACAAAGCAACATCTGTTACGTTTTCACGTTTTGAAATACCTGCAGTATCACTAAAAGTTCTTATAGATTCTGGAGTATATCCTCTTCTTCTTAAACCTGAAATTGTTGGCATTCGCGGATCATCCCAACCTGATACAATTTTTTCTTCTACTAATTGTAATAATTTGCGTTTACTCATTACGGTATAACTCAAATTACGACGAGCAAATTCTCGTTGTTTTGGACGTAATTTTTTTGAATCGTACACTTGATCAACGTACCAATCGTACAAATCTCTATGGCTTTTAAATTCTAAAGTACAGATAGAATGAGATACTTGCTCTATATAATCCGATTCGCCATGAGTCCAATCATACATTGGATAAATGCACCAATCATTCCCTGTTCTGTGATGTTCTTTTTTAAGAATTCTATACATAATTGGGTCTCGCATATGCATATTGGTATGTTTCATATCAATTTTTGCACGCAACACATGAGAACCTTCTTCAAAATCACCATTTTTCATGCGTAAAAACAGCTCTAAATTTTCTTCAATAGATCTATTTCTGTTTGGACTATCCGTTCCTGGTTCAGTTGGTGTTCCTTTTTGAATAGCCATTTCTTGAGAAGTTTGGTTATCAACATAAGCTTTACCTTCTTTAATTAACTCTATCGTCCAATCAAATAATTGTTGAAAATAATCTGAAGAATATAATTCTTTATCCCATTTAAAACCTAACCATTCAATATCATGTTTAATAGAATCTACATACTCTTGCTCTTCTTTTGCCGGATTTGTATCGTCAAATCGTAAATTTACAGGAGCATTGTATTTTAACCCTAATCCAAAGTTTAAACAAATAGAAGCTGCATGTCCAATATGTAAATACCCATTTGGTTCTGGCGGAAATCTAAATCTAAGTTTATCTTTTGGCAAGCCATTAGCTAAATCTTCTTCAATAATTTGCTCGATAAAATTTAGCGATTTTTTTTCTTCACTCATAATACAAATCTTAAAGTCACAAAATTATCGAATTTTTTCGTCAATACAACTACAAAAAAAGAGCCTTATCACTATATTTGACAAAAATAAAGTTTATGAATACAAAACCATTAAGTTACACTTGCCCAAAATGCGGAAATAAAACCTATAAAATTGGGCAAATGCGTGCAACTGGAGGATTTTTATCTAAAATATTTGATGTACAAACTGAAAAATATACTTCAATAACTTGTAGTAATTGTACTTATACTGAATTTTACAAGGCATCTACAAAAGCATTAAGTAATATTTTCGACTTTTTTACCAACTAAATGGGTACCATAAAAATTAAAAATATTCGAATTTACGCCTATCATGGTTGTTTAATTGAAGAAGGTAAAATAGGATCTGATTACAGAGTAGATTTAAGTGTAAAAGCTGATTTAACCAAATCTGCCATAACAGATAATTTAGCCGATACAGTAGATTATGTTCATTTAAATAAAATTGTAAAAACAGAAATGGCTATTCGATCCAAATTATTAGAGGAAGTAGCAAAAAGAGTTTTAGATAAAATTTTTGAAGAAATACCTATAGTTAAAAAAGCAACTGTTGCTATTTCAAAGCTAAACCCACCTATTGGAGGGAATGTTGCTATGGTTACCATAGAAATGAGCAAAGAAAGAAAAGCTTAAAAAATACTTGGTAACTTATTAAAAATAGTTAATTTTGCAATCCAATAATGGCGTCGTGGCCGAGTGGCTAGGCTGGGCTCTGCAAAAGCTCCTACAGCGGTTCGAATCCGCTCGACGCCTCTTAAAAACCTAAGCAAATGCTTAGGTTTTTTGTTTTCTTTAACATATTATTACTTATAAAATGATGTATATTTGTAATAATATAGACTTTATATGAAGATATACCCTATCGAAACAGGAAACTTTAAGCTAGATGGTGGTGCAATGTTTGGAGTTGTACCTAAAGTTTTATGGCAAAAAACCAATCCTGCAGACAACAACAATTTAATTGATATGAGCATGCGCTGTATGCTTATTGAAGATGGTAATCGACTTATTTTAATTGATACAGGAGTTGGAAATAAACAATCCGATAAATTTTTTAGCTACTATTATTTATTTGGCGATTTTTCTTTAGACTCCTCTTTAGCTAAATATGGATTTCATAGAGATGATATTACCGATGTTTTTTTGACCCATTTGCATTTTGATCATTGTGGTGGAAGTATCCAATGGAATAAAAATAAAACCGGCTACGAGCCTGCGTTTAAAAATGCTAAATTTTGGAGTAATAAAAATCATTGGAAATGGGCTACAGAACCTAATCCTAGAGAAAAAGCTTCATTTTTAAAAGAAAATATAAATCCTATGGAATCTAGCGGACAGTTAAATTTTATTGATGTTCCTGCTGGAAATTTCGCTACAGAAACAAAACTAGGATTTGATATTCTTTTTGCTGATGGACATACGGATAAACAAATGATTCCACATATTCAATACCAAGATAAAACCATAGTTTTTGCAGCAGATTTATTACCTACTGCCGGACATATACCTTTACCATATGTAATGGGTTACGATACACGTCCGCTATTAACTATGGATGAAAAAGCTGCATTTTTAAACAAAGCAGCAGATAAAAATTATTATTTATTTTTAGAACACGATGCTGTAAATGAATTGTGTACCGTAAAACATACCGAAAAAGGTGTGAGATTAAATCAAACTTATAAATTCAATCAAATATTTAATTAAAATAAAACCAAAATGAGAATATTTAAACCCATGTATGTAGCAGTTGTAGCAACATTAACACTTGCAAGTTGCGCTTCTGTAAAAAATTTAGCAGTTCCTACAATGGATACCGCTGTTAATGCAACCGCAAAAAAAGGTGTTGTTAGTGAAAAACAATTTGATAATTGGGCTCATGCCGATTTAGTTACAGATTCTATTCCAGGAATGAGTGTAACTAAAGCATACAAATTTTTAGAAGGAAAAAAATCACAAACCGTACTTGTTGCAGTTATAGATTCAGGAATTGATATCAATCACGAAGATTTAAAAGATGAAGTTTGGACAAATCCAAACGAAATAGCTGGTAACGGAATTGACGATGATAAAAACGGTCATATTGATGATATTCATGGATGGAATTTTTTAGGAGGTAATGGCGTTTCAGCTCCAGAACAACTAGAAATTACAAGATTATATGCTAAAATTAAACCTCTATTTGAAGGTAAAACAGAAGCAGATATTACTGAAAGTGAAAAACCAGCTTACGAAAGATATTTAAAATATAAAAAAGCTTATGAGGCTTCTTCTGAAAGACATTTTAAAACAATGGCTCGTTTAGAACAAATTGGCGAAAATATTGCTGCTGTAAAAAAATTCTTAGGAAAAGATAGTTTTACTTTAGAAGATTTACAAGCAATTAAAACAGAGGATAAAAAATTACAAGCTCAAGTAGGCGATGTTTTAGGATTATATAGCAGAGGTTTAGATGAAAAAGCATATTTAGAATTCTATAATACTCAAAAAGCAAATAAAAACTGGGATTTAAACTTTAATGGAAGGAAAATAGTAGGAGATAATCCTGAAGATATTAACGACACAAATTATGGTAATGGTAATGTTATAGGTTCTACTAAAACAGAATCTCACGGAACTCATGTTTCTGGAATTATTTTAGCAACACGTAATAATGGTATAGGATTAAATGGTATTGCTAATGATGCTAAATTAATGGTAGTTAGAACAGTTCCAGACGGAGATGAAAGAGATAAAGATGTAGCATTAGCTATTAGATATGCTGTAGATAACGGAGCAAAAGTTATTAATATGAGTTTTGGAAAAAGTTGGTCTCCAAATCGTAACTGGGTTTTTGATGCTATAAAATACGCTGCAAAACATGATGTATTATTAGTTCACGCTGCCGGAAATGATAATAAAGATATTGATACAGCAGCAAACTGGCCAAACGATTCTGAAGATCATATTAATGAAATTTCAGATAACATGATTACTGTTGGTGCAATGAGCATTAATTATGATGAAAATTTACCAGCAACTTTCTCTAACTACGGACAAAAAAATGTAGATGTATTTGCTCCTGGAGTTCAAATTTATTCTACTGTTCCTGAAAATAAATACGCAAAATATAGTGGAACTTCTATGGCTTCTCCAGAAGTTGCAGGTGTAGCTACTTTAATTAGAGAATACTATCCTCAATTATCCGCAAGTCAAGTAAAACATATCCTTATGAATTCTGCTACTAAAGTTAATATGGAAGTCCTTAAACCAGCTAGCAGGGGTAGTGATCCAAAAATGGTTAACTTTTCTTCACTTTCTATTACAGGTGGTGTAGTAAACGCCTATAACGCTTTAGTTTTAGCTGACAAAATGGTTAACAAAAGATAAAAAACTTATAATATTCTGTTAAAAAACACACTCCTAGGAGTGTGTTTTTTTCTTTTAGAGAAGTTATATCTATATTGCAACTCTGACAAAATTAATATCCCATGAAAAAACTATTTACTTTTTTATTTTTAAGCACTTTTTTTTTAGCAACCGCTCAAAATAACACTTCTTATTGGCAACAACATGTTAATTATACTATGGATGTAGATATGAATGTGGAAAATTACCAATACACAGGAACTCAAAAATTAGTGTATACCAACAATTCTCCTAATGAATTACATCAAGTATTTTATCATTTATTTTACAATGCTTTTCAACCAGGAAGTGAAATGGATATTAGATTACAAAATATAGTAGATCCTGATCCAAGAATGGTAAACAATGTTGGTACTAAAGAAAATCCAAAATATGAAAGTAGAATAGCTAAATTAAAACCAAATGAAATAGGGTATTTAAATGTTATTACCCTAAAACAAAACGGAAAATCTGTGAAATTTAAAACTGTTGGAACTGTTTTACAAGTAGTTTTAAACGAGCCGATAAAACCAGGAGAAAAAACAACTTTTGATATGACTTTTAAAGGGCAAGTACCCGTTCATATTAGAAGAGCAGGTAGAAATAATAACGATGGCGTTGCACTTTCCATGGGACAATGGTATCCAAAATTAGCAGAATACGATTACCAAGGTTGGCATGCTGATCCATATATTGCTCGTGAGTTTTTTGGAGTTTGGGGCAATTATGATGTTACGCTTCATATTGATAAAAACTATACTATTGGAGGTACAGGGAATCTACAAAACCCTCAAGAAGTTGGACACGGTTATCAAGATGAAAATCTAAAATTAAAAACTCCTAAAGGGAAAAAATTAGCTTGGCATTTTAAAGCTAATAATGTACACGATTTTACTTGGGCTGCCGATCCAAACTATCAACATGATGTAGTTAAAACGAACACAGGAACTACACTTCATTTTTTATATAAAAACGATAAAAAATTTGCTAAAGCATGGAAAGAACTACAACCATATACGGTTAAAGCATTAAACTATTACAATAAAAACATAGGTAAATATCCTTACAAACAATATTCTGTAATTCAAGGTGGAGATGGTGGAATGGAATATCCAATGTGTACATTAATTACGGGAGGAGAAACTTTAAACAGTATTTTAGGAACCATGTTTCACGAATTTGGTCATGAGTGGTTTCAATTTATGCTAGCAACTAATGAAAGTGAACATTCATGGATGGATGAAGGGTTTACTACGTATATTTCTACCCTAGCTTCTAATGAAATTACTAAAGGAATTAAAGATGAATTTTCGCCTAAAAACTATGGAGGTTATTTTTATGTAGTAAAAAATGGATTAGATGAACCGCTAACTACACACGCTGACCGATTTAATACCAATGTTATGTTTAGTGTAGGAAGCTACACAAAAGGAAGCATGTTGTTAGCTCAATTAAATTATATTATTGGTAAAGAAAATTTAAAAAATACAATAAAAAAATATTTTGCAGATTTTCATTTAAAACATCCAACTCCAAATGATTTTATTAGAACTGCCGAAAAAGTTTCTGGATTACAATTAGGTTGGTATTTAAATGAATGGATAGAAACTACTCATACTATTGATTATGTAATTACCAATGTTGAAAATAAGACCATAACTTTATCTAGAATAGGAAAAATGCCTATGCCTGTTGATGTTACAGTAACTTATACAGATGGAAGTTCTGAAAATTTTACTATTCCGCTTAGAATGATGTATGGCCATAAACCTACTAATAATACTATTTTAAAAGATTGGGCTTGGGCTATTCCAACGTATACCTTTGAAGTTTCTAAAAATATTAAATCTGTTGTAATTGATAAATCACAAATTATGGCAGATGTTAATCGGAATAATAATGTATTTACAAGTAAATAATAATATTTAATCTGTTTTATTTAAAAATAAAATGCGTGTTTTAAACAATAAATGGTAAGTTTTTTTAAATAAATGGATATTTTATTTGTTTTTCTAAAAAATAGATTGTAGTTTTATATCAAAATTTAGAATTTTATATTCTATAGTTAAGAATTATCAACCCCAAATTCTTATATTATGAGAACAATATCTATTTCAGAATTTACAAGTACGGACGCTGTTCTTAGTTTTGCTGAAAAAAATTACAAAACTTACGTGCAGCATTATTGCTCAAGAAACTTGGAGCCAATGCCTTTAAAAGAGTTTTTAAAAAATTACATTAGTTAATTAAAATTTAAGGCAATTCATTTCCTAATGATGCCACATAAATTTTTAACCATTGCTCTGCATTCATTTTTAAGTCTAAAGCGTTAACTGCATTCTGTAAACGATTAATTTTATGAGTTCCAACTATTGGAATTATATTAGAAGGATGGCTAAGTAACCAGCTATAAATTACTATATCTAAACTTTTTACGGAGAGTTCATTTGCAACTTCTTGTAAGGCTGAAAAAATTCTATTTCCTTTTGTAGTATTTGGTTGAAGTAAATTTCCTCCTGCTAAAGGAGACCATGCTAAAGGTTTTATATTATTCGTTAAAAGATAATCAATATTTCCATTAATAAAATGTTCTAAATTGTATGGTGAAATTTCAACTTGGTTAGTTACTAAAGGTTCTTCAACAAATTTATTTAGCATTTCAAATTGAGTTTTATTAAAATTAGAAACTCCAAAATGCAATACTTTTCCTTGTTTTTTTAGATAAGAAAAAGCTTCGGCAACTTCCGCTGGATTAAAATATGGAGATGGCCTGTGCAACAATAACAAATCAATATAATCTGTATTAAAATTTTTAAGTGAATTTTCTGCCGATTCTACAATATGTTTAAAGCTATAATCGTACGATTTTAATTTTCTTTCAGGATATTTTTTAGAAAGCAGTTTAATGCCGCATTTGGTAATTATTTGAATTTTATTACGTAATCCTTTTTTTAATTTTAACGCATTTCCAAATAATTGTTCGCAAGTATAATCTCCATAAATATCAGCATGATCAAAAGTAGTAATTCCAAGATCAATTGTTTGCTGAGTTAAATCTAATAATTCATTATTAGTTAATTTCCAATCTGCTAAACGCCAATGACCTTGAATTATGTTAGAAACTTCAAAATTATCATTAAGTTTTACTTTATTTATTGCCATAATATAAATTAAATTTTAAAAAATAGATGTTTCTGTTTCTGTGGTAAATAATTCTAAAAACTTAAGTCCTTTTTTAGAATTTCCTTTTTCATTTAACTCAGGACTCCAAACTACAATACTATAATTATTTGGATAAATAGCAACTATACCTCCACCAACTCCACTTTTACCTGGTAAACCAACTTTAAACGAAAAATCACCTGCTTCATCATAAAACCCACAAAGTTGCATTATTGCATTAACACGTTTTGCTTTGCTTGTACTTAACACTCGTTCATTAGTAAAAACATTAACGCCGTAATTAGCTAAAAATAAAAACGTTTCGGAAAGCTCTTTACAAGTCATTTCAATAGAACATAAATAAAAATAAAAATCCATTACTACCTTAACATCATTTTTAATATTTCCAAAGGATTTCATTAAATTAATTAATGCTGCATTTCTAAAACTTGTAGATTTTTCAGATTCAGCAATACGAGCAGAATAATTAATATTCTTATTATTTGAAAGACTTTTAACGAATTCTAAAAATTCTTTTTTTGGATTTTTAAGATGACTTATTAAAATATCAGAAATTACTAATGCTCCTGAATTTATTAATGGATTTCGTGGAATTCCATTATTGTTTTCTAGCTGTACAAAAGAGTTAAACGGAGTTTCGGAAGGTTCAACTCCTACTCTATCCCAAAGATTTTCACCTTCCATTTTATAAGCTAAAACTAATGCTAAAACTTTTGAAATACTTTGAATTGAAAATTTTTCATTAGCATCGCCAAACTCAAAATGTTCTTGGTTTAAATTTGTTAAATGAACACCAAATTTGTTAGGATTCACTTTACATAACTCAGGAATATAATCTGCAATTTTTCCTGGAGAAACGGTAGTTTCAACTTCTGAAGCAATTTCAGAAAACAACGTATTATAACTTATTTTGGTATTCATTTTTTATTAAAATGTATTATTAATTAGCTTTTAAACTAAATACCAAAATTACTTTATTTATAGTTAAGTTTTTAAAATTATTTATTGAAAAATGCAGTTACTTTATCAAAAACTAAATTAAAGCTTTCGTTTACCAAATTTTGGTCAGTTACCTTTAACGGAAATGGATTTTCGTGCGTATAGTTATAATTAAAATCCATTAAATCTACTTTAATATTTATATTTCTAAAAGCGCCTTGAAGTGTGTTCATAACTTCAAAAGGAGGAATTACAAAATCCTTTTGTAAAGCTATGGCATAAATTTGATGTTCTACTTTTTTAAATAAATCTTCTCTAAACTTTCGCTTTTTTTGATATTCAAGCATTGCATTAAAAACCTCTCCTTCAATATGATCTTCTTCTATATAATGATGTAATAATTTATCTTTTTCTAAAAACTTATTAAAATGTTCTGCCAAATACGCATATAAAGCAATATTAGCTTCGCTATCTAATATAAATTTTGAAACTGGCGAAATTCTATTTACTACTGCTCCACTACAAAACAAACAAAGTTTAGTGTTGGTAAAATAATTTTTGTAGTTAGAAAGTTTTAAAATTTCAGCTAATAAACCACCAATGGAATACGCAAAAATATTAAAGTTGAAATCTTTATCTATTAACGGATGATTATTGTTTTTACAATTTTCAATAAACTGAATTACATCGTAATAGGTTTGTAAACCAGACCAAATCATTCGTTGTGGCATTGCGTGTAGTCGCATACTAATAGCAACATTTGATAACGATGAGTTTACAACATTTGGAAACTTTAGTTTTCGCTGTACGCTTAGCTCAAACATTTTTCTTTTTTCTCCCCAACTTAAAGGTGCTCGATCCATATGAAATGCAATAGGAAAAAATACAATAGCACTATTGGTTTGTTCGCAAATAGCTTTACCCCAAGGAAGATATTTTTCCCAATTTTTCTCGTTTAATCCGTGAAAAAGAAAGGTAACTTTTTTTATTTTTTCAGTACCAACTGGTTTTAAAATATAATAACTAAACTGTTGGTTTTCTTTAACAAACACATCTTTAATATGCACTCCAGATTCAATAGTTCCTATATCATTAAAATAAGAAATAGTGTCTTCAAAAGTTAATTGGTGCTTTTCGCAAAAATAACTTTTATTACCTGATAATAAGTTATGAGAATTTGAAGTAAAAGGAAGTTTATGAATTTCAATTTCATTAATTTTAATTTTAGTTTGATTAGACGCTAAGCCTTCTTTTAATTTGATGTAGCAATTTTGATAATCCATAATTCAAGAATTATTTAAGATTTTATTAAAAACTTTATAACGGGTTTAAAAAAGAATTATTGAAATAATAATCCCAATCTTTATCCAAAAGTAATCTTTATAATAATTCTAATAATGTATTATACTGAAATAGGTTGACCTTTTTTATAGGTTAATTTGTTTTTTATTTATCCAGTTAAACCATTTTTTCAGCCTTTGATTGGCAAAAAATGATTGAACTTAAAGTTTGGTTTTAAATTTT